>ERZ1046568.2670-NODE-2670-length-11312-cov-4.505286_pt1 | contig 11312 bp, 9 predicted proteins | sample MGYA00383092_ERZ1046568 | MGnify/ENA primary metagenome ERZ1046568 (study PRJEB29581, sample SAMEA5548362) | metagenome | biome: marine; feature: coastal; material: water | depth 1 m | study: Short-term variability in the microbial, nano- and picoplankton... | reverse complement strand
CATAATACACTTATCTATAATTTGTTTAGATACTGTGTTGTAAACTGTTGCTTTTGCCTTTCCCCTAGTAACTCGGCGTATGCCGTCCCAAATCAACCAGCCTTGTGAAGTAAAACCATCATAACGAGTAAGCGCTTTATTAAGTTTAGAGGGGTTCAATTGAAATCCTAAATTTGTGAGTGCCATGGCTGATGCGGTTAACAAACACCCATCACTCGCAATTGTATCTGAAGTTTTACCTAATCGTTGGGAGCCCCACCTTTTATCTTTTTGTATAAAACTGGCTCGGTCTGGAAGATATACATTGCCCTTATGGCTGCTATTGTAGTCTACAGAATATGGCGTTAGTGGTGTTGAACAACCCAGTAAAAAAAGAAGCGGAAAGCAAAGAAGTACATAGTAATTTTTCATGATTTAAGACTATCCATGAAACGTTAACATAGAGTTTTAAAATTCAAATATTCTCTGTAATATTACATAAAATACTTGTCGAAAACCTAACTGGTCCTTAAAAGGTCAAAATATTTACTGAGAGTGCGAATGCCAAAAATTTATAGTTTGTTTTTTAATTCACTAGCTATCGCTATATTTGCCTATTCAACTTTATTCGCAGCGGCTCCATCAGATAACATGATAATTAAAGATAGCCTTGATACATTAATAAGTGATTTTGAAAAATCCGAAACAGCTAAAAATCCAATAAAAAGTGGGCAATTAGGAAACATAGCTGCACTCCGAATGCTTCCAAACGTAAGTTTTAAAGCAAAAAAAAATAATGAAGCCTTAATAGAGAGTTTTATTCAGAGACATTTAGCTCTTTCCAGCAAACAAATGGATGAAAACACAAAACTTAATTACGAATTATTGGGGTTTGTACTTAAACAAAAAAAACTCATGTTTCCATATGACACTGATAGAGTTCCATTTACTAATGACAGCGGTTTTTTTAATGAAATGATTTATATTTCTCGTCAAACAAAATTTGATGTGGTTGATGATTATGAAGCATATATCTCTAGATTAGCTAAATTACCAAGATATTTTGAAGATCATAAAAAAAACATGCGCAGAGGCATTGATACTGGATTTACTGCCTCAACAGTAATAATGCCGGGTATCATAAAAGTTATAGATCAACTTAGCAAGGGCGATCCTAAAGAGCATCCTTTGTATATACCTCTCAAAAATTATCCCGATGGAATTAATGTTAAAGAAAGAAATCGATTAAATACACTCGGTGAAACAACAATAATTAATTCTGTTTTACCCGCATATAAAAACCTTAAAGATTTTTTTGAAGATGAGTACACGCCAAAAACAAGATTAAATATCGGCATCGGAACAGACAACAGTAACAGAGAATACTATAAAGCTCTTATTAAATATTTCACAACATTAGAACTAACACCAGACGAAGTCCACAATCTTGGAATTCAAGAGGTACAGAGAATTAGATCCGAAATGGATTCAGTTATTATTGCAACAAATTTTGAAGGTACCTTTAGTGACTTTTTAACGTTTCTGAGAACAAGCCCTCAGTTTTATGCATCCACTGAAAAGCAATTGCTCAAAGAAGCCTCTTATCTTGCTAAAAAGATAGACGGAAGAATGCCTGAATTTTTCCAAACACTGCCCCGTTTGTCATATGGAGTCATTCCAGTACCAAAAGAAATTCAAGAAAACTATACTACTGGTCGTTACTGGGGGGGGAGTCCAGAGCTAAACAAAGCGGGAAATTATGTCGTTAATACCTACGATTTAAAACAAAGACCCCTTTACAACCTACCCGCACTTACCGCTCATGAAGGTGTTCCAGGACATCACCATCAAATTGCACTTAGCCAAGAAATAAAAAATATTCCTTCCTTTCGAAAAGATATCAATGTCAGTGCTTTTGTAGAAGGCTGGGGGTTGTATGCTGAAAAACTAGCCGGTGAGATGGGAATTTACGATACTGCATATAATAAATTTGGGCAACTCACTTATGAAATGTGGAGGGCCTGCAGACTCTTAGTAGATACTGGAATTCATTGGAAAGGCTGGGAACGCAAAAAAGCAGAAGAGTGTTTTTTTCAAAATACTGCATTGGCTCCTCACAACATAAAAACAGAAGTCGACAGATACATCAGCTGGCCGGGGCAGGCAGTATCTTACAAAATAGGAGAGCTTAAAATACTTGAATTAAAAGAATTCTCTAAAAAACAACTTGGATATCAATTTAATATTAGAGAATTTCATGACCAAATTTTAATGAGCGGTAGCCTTCCTTTAAATATCCTTGACCGAAAGATTAAAAAATGGGTCCAAGAAAAGCTTTAGCCCCATTAAAAAGAGTATACTAATAAAGCTTAGAATTACATAAATATGCATTCAATACTTACTTGGCAGACATGGGTGCAGAGAAAATAATCGATCCGAAGCTTAATAATTTTCAGGTTTTTTTGCACTAAATTTAGAATAATATACTTTCAGTGCATCAAGATCTCTCACAACATTTCCGCTCGGTATAAAAAACTTATCTAAAACTATTCGTTTGGTATCAAAATCGAATGCTGCTGTAAAAATCTTTGCATCGACTGCTTCTGCAATATGCAAAAATCCAGTTCGCCACTGCTTTGTTTTCGAACGTGTACCTTCAGGTGCTATTGCTATTAAAGAACCCTTAAGTTTCTCTATGTTAGCTACAGCCTCTTTAACAAGACCCGAACCAGGCTTATTTTTATCGACAGGTATTCCCCCCATATATACCAGAAATCTGCCTAAGAGGGGTTGCTTAAATAAAGTATACTTTCCGAAAAAAGATATCTTAGCGTCTAAACCTATTATTGCGGTAAAACCAAAAACGCCATCCCAGTTAGATGTATGTGGCGCAGCTATGAGAACTAAGTTTTCATTTTCTTTCATTTTAGGAATTTCTCCCTCAATTTTCCAGCCAAATATTTTCAGTAAAAATCTAGCGAGGAACTGTATCGTTTTTGGCCTATGTGCCCTAAAAGATTTTGGTATTTTATTTGCGTAATCTATGGGGCTATCATTTTTACTTTCGGTCATTTTACAAAATACTGAAAACATTTTTGGCCGGACGGCAAACCACAGCTTTATCCCCTTTTATTGCAATTGGTCTCTCAATTAACTTTGGGTTTTCGATCATAGCTTTAATTAATAGTTCCTCGTTGCTCTCTTGTTTCAAGTTTAAAGTTTTATAAATGGCTTCTTTTTTTCTCATTAGTTCTTGGGCAGATTGATAACCTAATTTTTCTAATAAGTCAGAAATAACTTCGAACGTAATAATATTTTCCATGTATTTATACACATCGTAGTTAATGCCGTTTTCATCAAGAACAGTCAAAATTTCGCGAGATTTAGAGCATCTCGTGTTATGATAGATTATTAAAGTCATTAAGAATCCTATTGTTAAATAAATGTATCCTCCAAATATATATATGAAAAGCCCTTAAGTAATTTTAATGTGTTTGAAGCTTTATTTTAATTGTTAATTCAAAAAGATAAAGCTGAGGAAATAATATAGATAAAGCTAATTGCTGATTTAGACATTGATGATATATTTGATTTAAAGGAAAAATGATAAATGACTGAAATTCCATATCAAGTTTATGCAGCGGACAAGTTCTTTTCCGTAATTGATACGTTCAAATCAAATTTTGAGAACAGCCAAGAACATGGAGCACAATTTTGCGCTTACAAAAATGGTAAACTGATTCTTGATTTGCACGGAGGATGGGCCGACAAAAAAAAATCAAAAGTAATTAGCCCAAGTACGTTATTTTCTATTTTTTCATCAGGAAAGGCAGTTGCCTCTTTGACAATAGCGCATTTAGTGCAACAAAATTGTTTGAGTTATAATGATCTAGTAAGTGCTATTTGGCCTGAATTTTCCAAGTACGGGAAATCTAATTTGACAGTTGCTCAACTCTTATCTCATCAATCAGGTCTTTCTGGTATTACTTGCCCCAATTGGACTAATGAAGATTGGTTTGACTGGAAAAAAACTTGCAACTCACTTGCTAATCAAAAGCCTATATTTTTACCGGGGAAGCAAAGTGGTTATCATCCTATAACATTTGGCTTTCTGGTTGGTGAAATTGCTCGTCGCGCTGATAAGAATAGGCGCACACTTGGAAAGATACTAAGAGAGGACATCTGCGAACCTAACAATCTAAATATATGGATCGGACTTCCTAAAAATAAACACAATGATTGTTCTGAAATCATCAAACCAAGTAAATTAGCTAACCTAGGAGAAATTAATACAGCAACGGAATTTGCTTTTTTAAAAAACTGGTCAACTCCCAACCCAAAACCAATAGAACGCTGGCGTGAGGCTGAGTTTGCAGGTAACAATTGTCATTCAAATGCAAAGTCTTTAGCAAAAATAATGCAAATGGCTGTCAATGGAAAAATAAACAGAACAAACTATCTATCCAAAGAAAACATTCAGGGTTTACGGAAATCTCGTAGCAAAGGGCCTGATCTTGTATTACCTTTTACAATAAATTTCGGGGCGGGTTTAATGAGAAACACTCCAAATTACTTTTATGGGCCCAATGCAGAAACTGTAGGGCATAGTGGTTGGGGAGGGTCTTGTGTCTTTGCAGACCATATAAATGGCATATCTGCTGCGTATGTAATGAATAAACAAAATAATACATTAATAGGTGACTTAAGACCTAAGCGAATTATAGAAGAAATGTATAATTGCCTTTAAGGTAAGCATTGGAGAGCAACTTGTCAGATAATGACTATATAGAAAAACTTTGGGAAATTGGGCCCAGCATGGCTGAACATACACCCCACGGAAAAGAATTGGGTATAAAGTTTGTTGCCGTAGACAAGGGAAGAGCAACTATGAGCTTGCCCTACAATACCGAGCTAATCGGCGACCCCAAAACAAGAGTGCTTCACGGCGGGGCGGTAACTACTTTACTTGATCAAGCTTGTGGACTAGCGGCCATAGCTGGATTTGATGAACCAAGAATGTGCGCTACGCTAAACCTATCAATAGACTATATGCGAGCAGCAAAACCCGGAAAAACTATAATCGCTCAAGCGCATTGTTATAAGGCCACTAAACATGTAGCATTCTTGCGTGCGGTGGCTCACGATGGCGACGAAACTGACCCTGTGGCAACCGCTCAAGCTACTTTCATGGCAACTAGTATGCTCAAAAAAGGTCCGAAAAATGGTTGAGCAACAGAGAATTATTAAAGCTTTATCTCAAATCCCATATTCAAAAATGTTAGGGGTAGAGCCAATATTTATTGGTGAAGAGTTTACTTTGAAAATGCCCTACTCACACTCAAATATCGGCAATCCAACATTGCCCGCATTACATGGTGGTGCAATTAGTGGTCTTATGGAAATAGCGGCAATTACTCAGTTATTCATAACAACCAATGGCAAAAGTCTTTCAAAGCCCATAGGCATAAATGTAGATTACCTGCGCAAAGGTTTACCAAAAGACACTTATGCAAGAGCCGTTGTATTCAAACAAGGAACTCGAGTTGCAAATGTAAGAGTGAGATCTTGGCAAGAAGACTACAATAAGCCAATCGCAGTAATGCATGGTCATTACCTAACTGATAAAGCCGATTAATGACCCCCTCAAAACCTTTGGGGTTAACTTACAGAAATGTGTTCCTTCAAAGTTGGCCCATAATGTTAGCAAATGCTGCAGCCCCAATTGTAGGTCTTGTAGATACTTTAATAATAGGAAGATTTAGCTCCACAATAGCCTTAGCTGGAATAGGTCTAGGAGCCGTGATCTATGGAATTGCATACTGGGGGTTTGGGTTTCTTCGCATGAGCACTGCAGGACTTGCGGCTCAAAGTTTTGGCGCCGAAAGAAACGATGAAGTTCAAGCACACCTTGCCCGTGCAGTGCCCCTTGGCATGCTAATAGGTTTGGGCATCTTCGTAATGCAATTACCTCTCATAAATGGTGCACTTTTTATATTTTCAGGAACTCCCGATGTTGAAATTTCTGCATCCATATACATAAAGGCCAGAATTTGGGGCCTGCCCGCAACACTTTCATCAATAGCACTTATGGGCTGGTTCGTTGGGGTTAGTCGATCCGGACTCGCTTTGAAAATGCAATTAGCTTTAAATGCCGTCAATGTGATACTCTCTCCAATATTTGTAATACAATTTGGTTGGGGATTGTGGGGAGTTGGCATAGCTTCAGCTATAGCGGAATGGTGCGGCCTTATAGTTGGGTTATGTCTCGCATATTCAGAGATTAACAAGCGAGGGGGGTTAATAAAAACAGCGTTATCAGTTAATAATTTATTAGATGCGCCGTCGATAAAAAAACTCGGAGTTACGAATAGTAATATTTTTATTCGTACAATGTGCCTCACTATAGGGTTTAGCTTTTTTGGAAATGCCGCAGCGGCACAAGGAATTATATTTCTGGCTAGTTATCATATTTTAATGCAATTTATCACGATGATTGCACTTGTTCTGGATGCTTTTGCTCATACCGCAGAGGCATTTGTTGGTGCAGCATATGGAGCAAAAAATTTACAGAATTTTGATAGATCGGTTAAACTAACAACTAATTTTTCTATTATTTTTGCTTTTATGTTAAGTTTTATAATTTTTATATTTGGACCCTTCGCAATTGAGATTTTGTCTACTGATGAGAATGTTATATCTACTGCGAATAGGTACTTACCTTACTGCGCATTAACTCCTGTTATTGGGTTTGCGGCTTGGCAATTAGATGGTGTGTTTATTGGTACAACGAGCACTCGTGAAATGAGAAATGCTGGCATTTTAGCTGTCATTATTTACATTCTAGCTCATTATTTAATAACCCTTAAACTTGAAAAAGATGGAATTTGGATTTCTTTTTTAATATACTATTTAGCACGTGCATTTACATTATCCTATTATTATCCATCCGTAAGAAAGAGAATATATTCCTCTTCGTAGACTAACATTTTTGTAGGAGCCAAAGCTTAACTTTGCTAAACAAGCATATGCCAAACCCAAAACCCTTGATACAATGCACTACACCCAAACTTATTTGGAGAGAACAAGGCACGCCTGCTTCACAGCATTACGATGATATTTATTTTTCATCAGAAGGAGCAATATCAGAAACTGAAACTGTTTTTTTAAAAGCATGTGGCCTACCAGAGAGATGGAAAGAATTCGATCTTTTTACAATCTGTGAATTAGGGTTTGGCTCGGGAGCTAATTTTCTAACAACTATGAAAATGTGGCAAAAAACAAAGCCAAAACAAGGAAGGCTTCATTACTTATCTGTTGAAAAGCATCCTCTTGAAAAGTCACAACTACAAAAAATTCTAGTATCATTACCTGAACTCAAAAAATTTACTGAAGAACTAATAAAAATTTGGCCCGGCCCCGTTAAGGGATTCCATAGACTGCACTTTGGCGATGTCACCTTAACTTTAATTCATGATGATGCCTCCGATGCATTGGATGAGATGGATGCTTGTGTTGATGCATGGTTTCTAGACGGCTTCAGCCCTTCCAAAAATCCAGAAATGTGGTCAGATGAAATAATAAAAAAGATATATCATTTATCTGCAGCAGGTGCTCGATTGGGAACTTTTACAGCAGCTGGCTCAGTAAAAAAATCTTTAGAAAAGGCTGGGTTTAAAGTTAATAAAAAAAAAGGGTTTGGTCGCAAACGTCATAGAATAGAGGCCACTTTAGCGGGTAAAAGACTTAAAAAGGAAATTAAACTAAGACCTACCATAATTGGAGCGGGTATTGCAGGAGCATCATTAACTTTAGCTTTTAAAAGGCGTGGAATTATTCCACACATAATTCATGATAAGGATTTTATAGCTGCAAGTCACAATAAAATTGCCTTGGTCAAACCCAGATTAGACCTTCAGGATAGACCCGAAAGTAGGTTTTTTTTAGGTAGTTACATTTATTCATTAAATTTATATAAAAATTACTCACCTACTAAAGGCATTGTTCAAATACCGAAGTCTAATGACGAAATAACTAGATTTAAAAAGTTATGTTCTCAGTCTCCACTACCTAAAAATCATCTAAAATATGACAGTTTAGAAAATAAACTTATACTTGGTGAGTCCTTAGTGATATCGCCAAAACTAATAATTCATGACTGGCTTAAAAATATTGATTTAGGGGAAGAAATAATAGAGGAATCAAATATAAAATTTCTGGCGGCAGGTTTCGGACTTAAAAATATGCCTGAAGTCAAAAATATTTCCCTAAGATTTTCACGTGGTCAAATAACATCCGCAAAGGCAGATTTAAATAGCGCTTTAAGCTATGGCGGATACGCTATTCCCGCTGGAGAGCAGGTGATTGTTGGAGCAACACATAATAGGCTTGATGAGCATCATCCATTTATACCAAGAAAGTCTGATGACATCGAAAACATCAATAACTTAAAAAAATTTACGGGAATAGCTGCAACGGTAACTGGTGAAGAATCCAGATCATCCGTAAGAGTAACTTCAAAAAATACACTACCCATTATAAGCATGTTGAATAAAGATACCTGGCTCTTTACTGGACTTGGTTCGCGTGGGTTTACGTTTGCACCGTTATTAGCTGAAGCAATAGTAAGCAAAATACTAAAAGAGCCTATGCCTATAGGAAAAAGTGTTTGGGCTAAGTTTAACTACAGTTCTGCCGACTGAATTTTTCTAATTTCAACAGGAATACTGTTTAGAACAGCATTTCCTGAAAGGTTATCTAATATAGAGGGGTCAGTAAGGTCATTGATGGATACTCCCGGTGCTTTTTGAGCCTCAGTAAGCTTAACACCTTTTCTACCATGCCCATAGCCATGAGGAATAGAAACAACCGATTGCATTATGTCTTCAGTTATCTCAACGGGTAATTGTAAGGATCCGATTTTATTATAAACTTCAACAAGCTCCTTATTATCAATTCTAAGCATTGCGGCATCTTCAGGATGCATCATCAATGTACAGCGGTTAGGGCCTTTAATGAGGCGCCTAGAGTTATGCATCCAACTATTGTTAGAACGCACATGCCTTCGCCCAATCAAACTGAAGCTAAAGTCTTTTGGCAATTTAAATGATTTCTCAAACAGTCTTAAATCTTCTAAAATAATATCTGGAGCACAATGAATTAATTTATCTTCTGTTTTGAGCCTTTCTGGTAATCTTCGCTTTAGGGGCCCTAAATCATGACCATTATTATTACCTTTAAGTTGAGCCAAATTTATTTCATATTTGGACGATCTCAAGAATTGGTCTAACAACTCTGGCGGACTCACTCTTGGGCTTTGCCGAGTGTTGCCTCCCGCTAGTAAGAGAGCATCAGTTAAATCAGCCATGATTTCCCAGTCTGACAAACTATTTTCTTCTTTTTCAAAAAGGGCAGGTGAATAATCGGCATAGTTTCTGATAGCTAGCGGGGCAAAGAAAAGTGGATAATGGTCTTTCTCTAAAGGCCCGCATGGCGGCAGTATATAATCAGCGTGACGAGATGTTTCAGTAATATACATATCGATTGAAACCATTAATTCTAAACTTTCAAGAGCTAAGTCTATTTGCTTTCCTCCTGGCGCCGATAAAACTGGGTTAGCCGCAATCGTAAGTAAAGCTCCAATCTGTCCATCACCTTCTGTCATAATTTCAGATGCTAACTCAGCAGCTGGTAGTTCCCCCAGAACTTCAGGCCGACCAGATACACGTTGATGGTATCTCGCGTATGAGCCCGTCCCACTTCTTTCCACAGGGTCAATAACTGGTTCAGGAAACATTACTCCACCTTCGTTATCAACATTACCAGTGGCGATGTTTAACAATTGAATTAACCAATGGTTTAGTGTTCCATGTTTTGTAACTGATACGCCCATACGCCCGTATACTATAGCGGGCTTACCTGACCCGAGTTGTTTTCCTATTGATAATATTCTTTGGGTGCTAATACCGCAATAGTTTGATAAGTCATCAAGGGCGAACCTACGCCCAAAGCCCATGGCTTTATCCCAGTCTTTTAAATATGGACTTAAATGCCTTGGGTTAATTAAGTTATGCTTATCTAAAGCTAATAATAACCCTATAAAAAAGGCTGTGTCAGTTCCGGGCTTAATGTGGTAATGTTCATCTGCTAATTTAGCAGTTTCTGTTTTTCTCGGATCAATTACAATAAATTTTCCTCCGCGATCCTGCAATTTCTTAATACGGTTTTTAACATCAGGAACTGTCCAAAGGGAGCCATTTGACGCCAAAGGATTTCCACCTACGCATAACATATACATAGTTCTGTCTATATCAGGTACAGGATACAAGGCATTATGACCATAAACCCACTTTTGACATACCATATGGGGAATCTGGTCAAGAGTTGATGCTGAATATATTCCTAAAACTCCCCAAGCTTTCTTCAACCCACGCATAAAAAAACTACTGGAATAATTATGAACATTTGGATTTCCAGCAAAAATTGCAGATGTTTTTTTACCTTCTAATATACTCTTATGCCTCTTAGCTATGTCAGAAAAGGCTTCTGCCCATGTTACTTCCTTCCAATCATTATCAATTTTTTTAATTGGAACCCTTAATCTATCGGGGTCATCCTGAATATCTGGAATTGCAGTGGCTTTTGGACATATATAACCTTGGGACAAGACATGGTCAGGGTTACCCATTACTTTAGTGACCTTATTTCCCTCAACAGTCATGAGCGTGCCACAGTTAGCTTCGCATATGTGACAAGTACGTGCGTGTATTTCGCTCATTGGATCTCCTAATTAAGCGCAACTATGTACTAGTAGATACTGCAGGGTAAGAGAAAAAAAGAAATAGATAATTAAAATAAACTATTTTAGCCTTCGCCGAACGGGGTTGGGTCCCAGTGCACGAACGCTTCCTCCTCTTCGCCTCGATGGCTGATAAGCTACCCTGCTATGAGCTGTACAGTAGGGCTCATCTTTATCTTCAGTTTTTCTTCCGCAGAAACGAAATTCTGATGTGCTTGGGTCGCCAATAGGCCACTTGCACATATGGTCTCTGATAGTCAATATGGTGGCATATTTACCATTAGCCATTGGCTTAGCCTCTATCGGCGGGGGGGGAGGAGCAACAATCGTAGGTCGTTGTTTTCTAGGTGCCGAAGGTATCCTTACCGCTCTCGTTCGGACCACAGTAGCTTTTCGGGAAGGTTTTTTTGTAGGGTTAGATGGTTTCGCTCTACCTGATAACCCAAGACGATGGACTTTGCCTATAACAGCATTTCTTGTAACTTCCCCGAGTTCTTTGGCAATCTGGCTTGCCGACAAGCCTTCTGCCCATAATTTG
>ERZ1046568.2669-NODE-2669-length-11323-cov-6.369187_pt1 | contig 11323 bp, 14 predicted proteins | sample MGYA00383092_ERZ1046568 | MGnify/ENA primary metagenome ERZ1046568 (study PRJEB29581, sample SAMEA5548362) | metagenome | biome: marine; feature: coastal; material: water | depth 1 m | study: Short-term variability in the microbial, nano- and picoplankton... | reverse complement strand
TTTTATTATTTTAATTTTATTATTTTAATTTTATTATTTTAATTTTATTATTTTATTTTGAATGAATATTAAAAGTAATATTATTATTAATATTCATATTCATAGTTATTTATAAATATGACTTTATGGACTGAAAAATATAGACCACAAGTTATAGAAGATTTATTAATTTCTAAAGATAATCTAGATAAATTACATGAATGGATAAAGGGATTTATTAAGAAAAAAAATCCTAATACGAGCAATTGTTTATTTTTATATGGACCTCCAGGTTGTGGAAAAACTACGTTGGCATATATAGTATTGAATAAATATAAATATGATATTATAGAACTAAATGCTTCCGAATTACGAAAACAAAAAGAGATGACAGAAAAATTTGACGATATTTTACAAAAGCGAAATATTTTAAGTATGTTTAATAATACAACTAGAGAAAATGGCATTATTATGGATGAAATTGATGGTTTAACCACAGGAGAAAGAGGTACATTAACAGATTTAATTAAAATTATGTTTCCTAAAAAAAATCAATTAAAAAGTAACCCTTCATATTATAGATATAAACAATTCAATCCATTTATATGTATAAGTAATTCATTAGATAAAAAGATTAATGAAATTAAAAGTAAATCCGTGGTATTAACAATGAATTATCCGACTCCTTTACAATTAGAAAAATTGGCAAAAAAAATTTTGACTCAAGAAAAAAAGTCATTCAATGATAAAATTATAAAAGAAATCGTAAAACACAGTCAACAAGATATAAGACGCTTATTAACATTATTAGATTATTTGTTTAATTCATCAAACTTTAAATTTAACTACAAATCATGTAAAGAATTACTAGATAAGTTTGAGAAAAAAACAATAGATAATACGAATTATGAAGCTGCCGATAATATTTTAAGTTCATATTTGGGTATAGATGACATTTATTTTAATTATAGTAATAAAAATATAATAAGTATTATTATTTATGAAAATTTTATTAATCGGATTCTATCAAAAAAAAGTAAAACTATAACAGATTTAGATAAATTTAATGATATCTTACATATTTATAAAAATTTTTCTATAGGAGATGTTATAGACTTAAATATTTATAGAAATCAACAGTGGGCCTTAAATAGTTATTATTGTTTTTACACTTGTATAGAACCTTCCTATATTATTAATCAAAAAAAATCGTCATTTAAAAACAATGCTTCCTTAAAATTTTCAACATTGTTAAACAAAACATCTTTAGAATATCTTAATATTAAATTCATAAATACAGTTTTAGTACTTTTCAAATATTCAGATTCAATTACAATTTGCGATATTTCAGAATTATTTGAAGTATATCCAGAAAATGTAGAAAAAATGTATAAAGATATAGATAGTTCTAAATTATCTAAATTTATTAATTAACTTTAATTAAAAAATCGTTTTAGTGTATTTAATAGTCCTGGATTAGCTCTATTATTTTTTTTTGTTTTTTTAAAATTTTTAGATGGGTTTTTATGTGAAGAATCAGGATGAATCGCTCCAAATTCTCCTGATTCAGATGCTTGTAAATAATCTTTTAATGGATTTTTATTTGGATTTTTTTTCATATACTCTGATTTATTTTTACTAACAATATAACCATGTTTGTTTTTAATTAAATCCTTTTTAGTTAAACCACCTGATGTACGTTCTGCTGTACCATGCCATACTTGAGCGCGAGTTCCCTCAATCATATTACTATTTTATTATATTTTTTTATATTTTATTATATTTATTTTTAATAAATTAATTATTTACTTTACTTTATTTTATTTTATTTACAGCGGATTAAAAATATATTTTTTTTTCTTTTAATATAATATATGACTGGTGGTAGAATGCAATTAACAGCCGTAGGGGCACAAGACCTTTATTTAACTGGAAATCCACAAATTACATTTTTTAAAGCAGTATATAGAAGACATACAAATTTTGCCATTGAGACAAGCGAAATAAATTTTAATACTACTCCGACAAAAGAAGCAAATACAGCAACCGCAAAAATAAGCGATACTGGTCATCTCGTATCAAAAGTATGGATTGAGGCAAAATTATCACAAACTAATACTGATACTACCTATGAGTATATTAATTGGACAAATAATACAGGAGCTGCCTGGATTGAAGAATGCTATGTTAAAATTGGTCCACACGAAATAGATAGACATTCATCAACATGGTTAGATGTTCATAATGAACTAACCGATCATGATAATTCAGAACATTTTGGTTTAAATAAACACGTAGCCAAAAATACCTATTTAAAATCTAATAGTAACACTCTTCCTACATTAGCTTTAAATATTCCTTTACAATTTTGGTTTAATCGAAATCCTGGATTGGCATTACCTATTTGTGCTTTAAAATTTAGTGAAGTAAATTTACATTTTAAATTTAGAGCATTAAATACATTAATCAATAGGTCAAATAAGGCTGATGGTGGAGATATTGAGTTAGGTAATCCAGTGGTAAACTTATATGCTGATTATATTCACCTTGATTCAGAGGAACTTTCAAGATTTACAGGCAAACCACATGAATATTTAATTGAAACAGTACAAACACTTTCTGATAAACCATACGATGATTCTGTTAAAATAAATTTTTCACATCCTGTTAAAGAACTTATTTGGATTATAAATAATACAAATCGAACAACTGCTACAGATGCCAAAGCTCAAGCTACAAATGATGTTGATGCCACTAAAAATGTTGCCATATTAAAAACTGCAAGTAGTTTTCAAGATGGACAACAAAAAAATGATTACTTTAATTATTTACCTGGTGCAGCAACTGCATCAACAATTCACACAGATATTGCAGCTTTAGGACAATATGGTGGAAGTAATGTCACAGAATGGTTCAACAAAGTCACCCTTAGATTAAATAATTCAGACAGAAGTCCAAAAAGAAATCCTTACTATTACAGACACGTACAACCTTTACAGGCAAAACATAAAGTTCCATCTAAACACATTTATTTATATAGTTTTGCCTTAAACCCAGAAGATTACAGTCCAAGTGGTACTTGTAATTTTACTCATGTTTCTTCATCCGAGTTGTTATTTACAACTAGAAATGGCTCGGAAGCAACTAATTCTAAAAGAATCACTATATTTGCAGTTACTTACAATATATTAAGAGTAGCTGGTGGAAGAGGTGGTATTGCTTATTCCAATTAAATTTTTTAGTTTTTTAATGTTTTTATTTTAATGTTTTTATTTTAATGTTTTTATTTTAATGTTTTAATTTTAATGTTTTAATGTTTTAATTAAATAACTATTTTTATAGTATATTCTTCATTTTTAGTATTTAAATAATTATGTTTTAATTATTTAATATGGGCGGAGGATTACTACAACTAGTAGCCTACGGAATTCAAGATGTTCAATTGACTGGAAATCCTGAAATAACTTACTTTAAAACTGTTTATCGAAGATACACCAATTTTGCCATTGAACATATTAAACAAACCTTTTTAAATACAGTAGACGAAACAACAGAATCAACAACGGTTACAATTATTAGAAGTGGTGATCTAATGTCTAATGTTTGGATAGAATCTTATTTTCCAAGTGTTACAAGTACAAATACACCTACATTCATGAGTTGGTGTAATAATACAGGGCATGCCTATATAGAAGATTGTGAATTACTAATTGGCGGAAGTTCTATAGAAAAACATAATTCACTTTATCTTGATATTAATAATGAATTTACAGATATAGACGAAAAAGAACAACTCGGTTTAAATAAACACCCAAATAATTTATATATGAAAAATGGTACATCAAATATAGCACCCGAATTAAATCTTTTAATTCCATTAAAATTTTACTTTAACCAAAATTATGGACAAGCGATTCCATTAATTGCTTTACAATATCATGAAGTAGAATTAAAATTTAAGTTTAGACCTTTAAAAAAATTATTAGTTTCAGATAAAACATGTACGGATACTATAACCTCACCTGATACTAATCTTTGGGTTGAATATATCTTTTTAGATACAGATGAAAGAAAAAGATTCGCACAATCAACACATACTTATTTAATTCAACAAGTTCAAACAAGTGAAAAACAACTTGAAACAACAAATCAAATTAATTTTCATCATCCAGTAAAACAATTAATATGGGTTATAACATATGAAAGAAATGAAAGTAGTGATATAACTATTGAAGCAGCCGACCCAACTGTATTCAATGCTCTTAAATACAATGATTCAGCAACATTAGTGGTGGGAACAGAAAGCGTTAATGGCAATGATTATTTTAATTATCAATTAAATCCAACAGATGTTAATCATGGTATTACGGCAAAAGAATCTGGTTCCTGTATTTATCTTAATAAAACAGTAGATCATTTTGATACTTGTACCTTAAAAATAAATTCTTATGATAGATTTGAAAGTCAAAAAGCAATCTTCTTTAGATATTTACAACCATTATATTATAATAAACGCATTCCTAAAAAACACATCTATACCTATAATTTTTCACTCAAATCTAATGAATATCAACCATATGGTACTTGCAATTTTTCCAAAATACCACAAGCAATAATTTCATTCAATAAAATTGGTACAGAAAATGCCAATAGACGAATTCACATTTTTGCCATTAATTACAATTTACTTGTTATTACAAATGGTATGGCCGGAATCCGATTTGCCAATTAAATTTAATAAATTTTTAATAAAATAAAATTTAATAAATAATAAAATTAAATAATAAATTTTATTTAGAGAGATTTAAATATCATTAATATAATAATGAGTGAAGGAAATTATAAAGTCGTTTGTACAAGTCTTGAAATTAAAGATCCAGAACCATTCGCAGAAACGTATAATAATGATTCTGGTAATAAACCATCAACTAATAAATATAGATTTGAAATGGCAACAAAAACACAAACAAAAAAAGATATGGGTTTAACCCGTACAGTATATCATGGACAATCAATAATAAAAACTGCTACACAATATCATATTATACCTTTTTTTGAATTAAAATCTACTGCTGCAAATACCCCATACACTATTGGTAGAATTATATTAGAAATAAGTGATGTTACCGGTGTAAATAATGATAATGATGCTCAAAAACAACTATTTCAACTTGTTGGAACAACACAGGAAAATACTCTCATAGTAGCATCAAATGTTAATTCAAGTGATACAGCTTTAACAGCACTTACTCCTAGTAATTTTGCTTATACTTCTAATTTTTATTTAGATGGTCTTGCAGCATCAAAAACAAAAAAATGGATTATAGATTTAAATAAAGTATTCATATCTCATACTTCTAGCACAACTTCATATATTTCATTAGCACTAAAATTTAATACTGTTCTAGTTGAAGCTACTACTATTAAAATAGATGCCTATACTGAAATCATTTCATAAATTTATAATTTTATTAATTTATACTTTCAATTCATAGTTACATAATAGATTTAAACTGAGAATAATCCTCTTCTGAAATTCTTTTTGAAATAGTATAGTGATAATCAATTATTGATTTTAAACACCAACCTTTGTAGCCATCGATTGATGTTAGTTTATAACCACAATCATTTTCATTTTTATTGCCATTAATTAGACCGATATAATCAGTGTAACTAATATTTTTTTTTTCCTCTTCAAGTTTTGTTTTAAAGTTTTCGTAATCAATCGTAGTTCCATTCAAGATAGCAACAAGGGATTGGATATTGGATTGACTCATTCTTTATCTTTTAATAAGATAATTATGCAACATTCAAATCAATTTTATATTTCCGTATCAGAGAAATCATAATCAAAATTGTCATTATACATGGCATATTTGGGTATTCCAACATTCGGTTGATATAATGGTTCGTCATCATTCTCATCTAAATCATCAAAATTAAATAATGGATTCGTAAAAGTGTGTACTTCAATAGTTTCATCAGTTTTAGTTGGTTTTGGTGTAACATATAAACCATATAAAATAAAAAATATCGATACAGAAAATAAAAGTATAGATACACCATAGATTACTTTACTTCTTAAATCTGTTTCTTTATTAGATTTATTATGATGTATTACTATTGATTTATTTGAACCGGAACCTGGATCAAAACCTGATGTGGAACCGGAACCTGGATCGAAACCTGGAGTGGAAGTGGAACCTGGATCAAAACCTGATGTGGAACCGGAACCTGGATCGAAACCTGGAGTGGAAGTGGAACCTGGATCAAAACCTGATGCGGAACCTGAACCTGATGTGGAAGCAGAACCTGAACCGAATCCATAATATTCAGGTATATGTATCATATCTGTATAACTTTGACTTGTAGTTGTAAAATTATCGCCATACGTACATATATTAAATAGCAAAAAGATATACCATTTTAACATTCTTTTTGATTTTATATATTTTCTATAACATTTCTCTTTAATATTAATTTATTATGAATTTTAACAAATTTTATTATTAAATTGATATTATTTATTTATTTAAATATTGAATAGCAATTTCCTGTATATGTACCGTGTTTTCCAAAGCGTTCGCCCAAATATGCTTAAAAATTTGTATAGTAAACCACAACTTAAACCTTATCCTAAACTAAGTGATTTTGTCTTTACACCTCTACCTCGAAAATGCGAAAACTTGCTTCCAGTTATTAAACATGAAACAGTTAAACATAAATAAATTTAGCGATTATTTAGTAATACTAGTTCACATTCCTTTCGCATACTTTCAACTAATTCTTTATCGCCTTCATCGAAATATTCTTTAAATTTAACATAATTCGAAATAGTTTGAGAATTTAATTTAGGCGATACTGTATCATAATGAGTATCCATTATAAAATATTTGCCATCTACTAAATCATTAATGATATCATCTTTTTTCTTATAAACCCATTTATTTCCAGTAAAAATTTTTATTTTATTATCATTTTTATTCGGAAGAACTATATTTTTATTTTCAGGTTTGGCATCATTAAAATGAATCGCTTCAATCATTAGTGGAATCATACCATAAGGTTTTTTTAGTAATGAATTTTTTACTGTATCCGTTATATGACTCATATCTTCACGTCCATAATTATTTAATTGAATGTTTGCAGTGTTATTTTGGATATGTGTCGTATTTCCAACTTTTTCTAATAAAGTCTCCATTTTTTTATATAATTCTTTTTTCTCTTTTTCAGCCTTTCTATAGAGGTTTTTGTAATTCAAATCATTATTTTCAACACATCTATGGAGTTCATGTCTTCTCATACTAGAAAAAGTATTAAAAGTATCATCACAATAGTCACACATAAATTCTGAAATGATCTGGTTCTTTTGCGGTTCTTTTTGGTTCTTTTGCGGTTCTTTTTGGTTCTTTTGCGGTTCTTTTTGGGTCTTCAGTGTTATTTCTTCTAATTTGCGAATATGCTTCTTCGTTAGAAGGTGTCTTTTGTGATCAGTCTTTAGTTTCGTAGAAAACATACAGAGGCTACAAGAATATGGAGGCATTAATAGTATAATAATATAAAATAATATTAAAATAATTTTTAAATGGTCTTAAAAAGTAAGTTTTTTTTAAGTTTTTTTTAAGTTTTTTTTAAGTTTTTTTAAGTTTTTTTAAGTTTTTTTCAAAAAACACTTAAATGAAACAAATACAAACCATTATTTTACAAAAAAAAACTTAAATGATAAGGAAATTTCACAAAAAAACTTACTTTTCATTTTACATATCGGGGGGGGGGGGAATGGAGAAATAATTTAAAATAAAAAATCAAATTACAAATTTTAAAAATTCGAAAAAAAAAATCAAAACTTTCAAAATTCTAAAAAAATTAAATAGTTTCATATTTAATGGTTTTCATAAGGTGGCGCTTATAATTAATAAATAAACCAACACTACGAACATAGTAATTATTACTGAAATATTTTTTAATTTTTGCATTTGAATAGACATTTACATTCATAAATGGATTAATCCTAGATGTAAAGAAGATCAAATAGAGTAGTTGTTTCATAAGTTCTAAATTATCTTTATACTTTTCCATTATAGTTAAAATGTTTCCCTCTTCGTACTTATGCCATCTTCTACATTTTTTACACCATGTTAGAGTTTGCGTATAATTTCTATTACACGAATGATTATCGATTTCTCTTCCTATATCTCTCACTTTTAAATGTTTTAAAATAGTAATCCATAACTCTATAGGTAAATAAAGTGGTTCTTCTGGATTATCAAATCGCAATACGATCATAAATAGTGTTTTTATGACTTCAGATTGCCAAGATGGATAGCGGATTTTTTTACCAAAAAAATATTGTGAGTTCATTTTATGCCAAGTTAATTCTCTTGTAATTTTATTGTCAGCTGGATTGTAATGACAATAATTACAACATTGAAAAATGATATTATTGGATAATGAATTAATACTATCAGTACAATTAATACATACTTTATGCGTTAATTTACAGGTTAAACAATATTTATGAGAGTGATTAAAATTATATTTAATAGAAGTTTCCATTAATTTTTATAGTATATATTTAATGTTGGCAACTATTTTAAATAGTATTCATTTTTTTGTTTTATTTATTCCATTTTTAATCTATTTAGTACCTTTCAATAAAAAAATAAACCGTTTTTATAAACATTTAATATTATTACTATTATTAACGCCATTACATTGGAAGTTATGCGGTAATAAATGTTTTTTAACGTATATAACAAAAGAAACTGGGGATTTACAAAAGACTGAGAACTTTACTGAAAAATATCTGAGATGGTTATACGAACCTATCATGAAATATGTTTTTGGATTGGAATGGAATGACGAAAATACAGATAAAATGGTGAATGTTAATTGGATACTTATTTTTATAGCCATATGGTATTATATTTTCTATTACAATCCAGGTATATGTCGTTAAACTTTTAGTTTAATTTATTATTAATTTATTATTATAATTTATTATTTATTATTATAATTTATTATTTTATTTATTAATTATATAGATGAAAAACAATTCTCTAAATGTTGCCGTTAAAATTATAATAATAATGGTATTATTAATTTTAATACAAAAAAAAGTAAAAGAAACTTTTGAATCAGAACCATCAAAATTAACAATAGTTACTGCTTATTTTAAAATAAATAGAACTAGAAATATAGATTATACAAATGGACGCAAACATATGCCAAAAGATAGTAATGGAATTTATAAAGAATGGATGAAAGGATTATTAAGTTATAAAGGTCCAATGATAATATTCACAGATAAAGAAACGATTGATTATATTAAGGAATTAAGAAAAGATTTTCCAAAAACTAAAATAATAGAAACCAGTTTAGAAAAATTAGAAGCATATAAATATTTTGATAACAATGCGTTAAATACTAAAGAATATCCTACAATGGTTTGGGCGGAGGCTACTGACCCTAATATAAATAAAAAACTTTATACTATTTGGAATTCAAAATTTTCATTACTTAAACAGGGTGTTGACATGAATCCATTTAATACACATTATTTTGCTTGGTTTGATATTGGTTATATTCGGGACCCAACTAAAAAATTAGAATCTAATTGGCCTGACCCATCTAAATTAAATATATTAGATGATAAAGTATTATTTAAAATAGTATATGGTGGACCAGATTGTGAACAAGGTGGTAGTGTTGCCGGAAACTTTATAGGTTGTAATAAAAATAATATTCATAAAATACACAGTTTATTTTTAGAACAATTAAAAAAAAGATATAAGGAAAAGAAATTTGCTGGAAATGATCAAGAATTATATAATGATATAAGATGTGCTCATCCTGATTTAATTAAAGGTGTAAAAGGATTAGTTACAGATTATTGGAATAATGTTCCTCATAATCAATGGTTTTATATGATACCATATTTTTATAATAAAGTTTTCAAAGTTATCGAGGAATTTGTTAGTTATTAAATATAATTACTAAAATTTGGAAAAGGTAATTCTAATAAAACTTTATCCCTATATTTCCATATTATATCACCTAATATACCAGCATTTAATTCATTCCAATTTATAGGATATTTTGATATAGTACCATCCTTTAATTTTTTACCTGTTTCATCTCGTACATCTTTACTTGGATTTTTTTTTAATAATTCAAGTTTATTATCTAAAATTTGGTGTAATTTTAAAAACCATTCATGAGTAATAGGTGTTTCTGATTTACAAATAAAGTGTGTAGTACATATATTAAATTTAGCGCCTAAAGGTGACAAAGATAAAGTTCTATTACCATTATTTCCTAAGTAAGTTCCTTTAGGAGTTGGTGATGCATTAATCCATTTATCGGAATTATTTAAATTATCAAAATATTTATTATAATCTTCTGTTGTTCTTTTTATATCTAAATAACCTCCTCCATAAAAATGCATTAAATAACATCTTAAATAATCACTTTTAACAGTTTCTGATAAATAATTATAAGCATCATGTAATGGATAATCTTTTTTTATATATAAACGTAAATTTTTTGTAGTAATTAAAACAACATCTACTCCTAAATTTGTTTTCATTAACTCTAATGCCTCTTTTCTATTATTGCTCATTTCATTATTACCCGTCCATACACAATAAATTTTTTTATCTGCTGGTCTAATAGTATTACTTTTACATAATTCACAAACTGGTATATTATGAAAGTAATATTTTTTCGTCCATTGTTTTTTTTCATTATCATTCATTTTATTGAATATTTCGTTATCAAAATATTTTTCACTATTAAAAGAGTTTTCTGGATCTGTAAATGTTTCTAAATCTAATTTATTATAAATAATTTTAATCAAATAAAAAATACACATTGTTAAACTTAATATAAGTATTTTTTTCATATTATTATTATATAAAATTATATTATTTTATTTTTTCCAAACATTAACAAATTTATCTTCAATATTACTAAATTTATTTTCAACTAATATATTTTTAATTTTAGCATAATCACATAAATGAGGCATATCTTGTTCAAATATTATTAATCGTATTTGTTTTATAAAATTTGGATATTCTTCTAAAAATCCACATAAACATCCTTCACAATCTGCAAAAAGCACATTTATTTTATTAATATCTTTAATATCGTATAATTTTATTGTTTTTATTGGAATATCTCCTGTTTTTTGAACAGTGCTAGCTAAAAAATTAGGATCAGTATCTTTAATTTTTAAATTAGTTTCATTTGTTATAGCCCCTTCAATTATTATATAGTTACTATTATTTAATATTTTATTTTTTTTTTAAAATTGGAAGAACTTTGGGGTGTGGTTCAACAC
>ERZ1046568.2668-NODE-2668-length-11323-cov-80.506567_pt1 | contig 11323 bp, 15 predicted proteins | sample MGYA00383092_ERZ1046568 | MGnify/ENA primary metagenome ERZ1046568 (study PRJEB29581, sample SAMEA5548362) | metagenome | biome: marine; feature: coastal; material: water | depth 1 m | study: Short-term variability in the microbial, nano- and picoplankton... | reverse complement strand
CGCAGATGCAGCCAGAATACCTGGCACATACACCAATGTTTCAGGATTAAGCAGCTCACAGGGCACTGGTGCATCGTTTGATATCTTTGTGGATGGCAGTGGTAGTATCACAGCAACCATTAAGTCACGTGGCACTACATATGATGTCAGTGAAACCATAACAATATCAGATAGCCAAATAGGCTCAGGCGGTGGTGAAGCAGTCGTTTTAACTGTATCTAGCATAAGCTAAGGGAGAAAATATGAGTAGTGGTAATATAGTAGTATCCTCGAGTCAGACCGACTTAAATGTTTCAAGCATTACGCAAACAGTAAGCGTAAGTGATGATTCAGGCTTCTTAGTCAATGTAGAAGTTTCAGAAAACATAATACAAGTAACAGAAGCAGAAACCACTGATATTGATGTTAGCATCAACGTAGTAAGTGCACAGTTTGTGCGTGGTTTGTTTAGCAACGTAGACCCCATAACATATGACATGGGCTCAGGCACATTTGGCTTTAGATATGACTGGGTTCAAGACCACTTAGATCCACAACTGCCATTGTTGTGGAATGACACAGAAACCAGACTGGAGTTTAGTTTTGATAGTTTTGGTAATCTGTTGCCCACAAGTGGCATCACCACAGATAATTTAACAGAAGGCACACATAATTTATATCTCAATGGCTCAGGCACCACAGATAATTTAGCAGAAGGCACTGCTAACCTATGGCTTAATGGTTCAGGCACCACTGATGACCTGCAAGAAGGCACAGCTAACCTATGGCTAAACGGTTCAGGTAATTCAGATGTATTGACTGAAGGTGATGTTAATTTATTCTTTACACAAACTAACATTGACAACCTGTTAAACAGATACGTTGATCTGGGAACAATTACAACCAGTGTATTAGGTGTTGATGCTGCTAATGGTGATGTGTTCAGAGCAGAAGTTACCCTGGACTTTGATGTGCAGGTCAGTAACTTACAAAGTGGACATGGCATACATTTGTTAATACAACAAGATTCCACAGGTAATCATGATCTAGTTAATTTTGCCAAGCCCAGCTATTATTACATCAATGAAAAAACAGAAATAAACCCATATGTGGAAGGTTACAGCCTGTATAGTATCCTAAATGCTGGTGACAGATATTATGTCAACATCAGTAGTTTTGCACCACTTGTGACTGAGATAGGTTACACTGGCTCACAAGGCATCCAAGGCACAACTGGATTCACAGGTAGTGCTGGCACAGATGGTTGCATAGGCTATACTGGTAGTGCAGGCACAAGTGTAGAAATACAAGGAAGTGTAGCCACATCATCAGCATTGCCAGTGCCATACACTGGTGACGTGGGCGATGGTTACCTCACAACTGATACTGGTCACTTATGGGTATGGGGTGGCACTTCCTGGACAGATGCTGGCGTAGTGCGTGGTCCAACTGGTGCCATTGGATTTACAGGTTCACAAGGTCAGAGCATAACTGGTGCCACTGGATTTACTGGTAGCAAAGGCGACCAGGGTGGCTTAGGCTTCACAGGTTCACAGGGACTCAGAGGTGACACAGGTTACAATGGTAGCACTGGTGTTCAGGGCGTTCAGGGCTTTACTGGTAGCAAGGGTGACATAGGAAACATAGGTCTGCAAGGATTTACTGGAAGCCAAGGCACACATGGCTTTACTGGTAGTTTGGGTGCAACTGGTTACACAGGTAGCAGAGGTGACAGTTATAACATCGTGGGCGTGGTTCCAGGTGTGGATGACTTACCCATACCATACACTGGTAACGTGGGCGATGGTTATTTGGTAGTTAGCACTGGTGATTTGTGGGTATGGTCAGGCACTAACTGGATATACCTGGGCAGAGACACAGGTTACACTGGTTCACAGGGTCTGCAAGGATTTACTGGCAGCAAGGGCAACACAGGCTTCAATGGATCACAAGGATACACTGGCTCAACTGGTTTGTTTGTGACAGACGCTGAGATAGCACCTAGTGGTAATTTAATCATTGACCTAAATGATGGGTCTAACATAGATGCTGGTGTTGCACTTGGTTACACTGGCTCACATGGCATAACTGGATTCACAGGTAGTGCTGGACAAGATGGTAGTTTAGGACAACAAGGATTCACTGGCTCACAAGGCATACAAGGCACAACAGGATTTACAGGTAGTATTGGTGGTGATGGTGCTACTGGTTTCACTGGTAGTGCAGGAAGTGCTGGTAGTGCTGGTGCTACTGGTTTCACTGGTAGCAAAGGTGATCTTGGTGCCCGTGGCTACAATGGTAGCAAAGGTGATGATGGTGCTACTGGTTTTACTGGATCACAAGGCACACCTGGAGAAGCAGCAAACATAGGTTACACTGGTAGCCAAGGTGTAGCTGGTGCTGTGGGCTACACTGGCAGCAAGGGTGACACAGGAACCATAGGTCTAACTGGATTTACTGGTAGCCTAGGTTATACTGGTAGCCAAGGTCCAGCTGGCACAGTGCAGTCAGCTGATGCATTTGACATGTATTTAAGCACAGCAGGAAGTGATATTACAACCACAGCAGGTATTGTTCCTTTCGATACTGTCAGACTTAACAGCAATAGTAGTGTGTTTACGGGTGTTACTGGTGGTGGTGGTGGTGTTGGTAAAGTAGAAATTAGTGCAGACTTCAGAGCAATCATTGAATACAGCGTAAGCTCAGAAAACACCAGTGGTGACACCACTGGTGCCGCTAGATCAAGCTCTGTGTGTTGGTTAGAAATAGGCAGTGCTGGTCCAGGTGGATATACAGAAGTTCCTGGTAGCCGATCGTTCATGTATAACAGAATGGATGGTGATTATGGCTTTAACACAGGCACTGCCACAGTAATTGTAGATCTCACTGACGGCGATGAAGTCAGAGTAATGTTGCAAAACAACAACTCACAGAAGAGCATCAGAGCCGCTGCTAATGGTTGTAGATTAACAATCACAGCACAGGCAGGCAAGGGTGACCTAGGTTTCACTGGTTCACAGGGCATACAAGGTGCACAGGGCATACAGGGCACACCTGGTGCTTTGGGATACACTGGCTCACAAGGAACACCTGGTGTTGTGGGCTTTACTGGTTCACAAGGCACACAGGGCACCCTGGGTTACACAGGTAGCTTGGGTGCAACTGGCACAGACGGCACAGATGGCACAGACGGTAACGTGGGTTTCACTGGCTCACAAGGAACACAAGGCATAACTGGATTCACAGGTAGTGCTGGCACACCAGGTGGTGGTAGTTTAAGTTCATTAACTGATGTAAGCATTACTTCACCACAGGACTCACAAGTTATTGCATATGACAGCGCCTCAGGCGATTGGGTCAACGTTGCACAAAGTGGTGGGGGCGGCGCCGCCCTGTATCAAGAGGTATTGGATGGAGGCGCACCAGGGTTCTTAACAGGAACATTTGCTTTTGAGGTTGATGGCGGTAATAGCACTATCAATGCTTCAGGAGATTACATATATAACGGAGGAACAGCCTAATGGCTCACCAAATAAAATTTCGCAGAGACACGGCTGCTAACTTCACTAGCCAAAACCCCACCCTAGCAGCAGGGGAACCAGCATATGAAACAGATACTGGTGCTTTTAAGATTGGTAATGGCAGCACTGCCTGGACAAGCTTACCCTATGTGGTAGCAAGTAGTCCTGGCACAGTAACCGTTGTGCAATCAGGTGCTGGTTTAACTGGTGGTCCCATAACTACTACTGGCACACTTAATGTAGGCGCTGGCACTGGTATTACAGTAAATGCTGATGATATTGAAGTAGATCTATCACCTTTTAGCACCACAGATTTGTCAGAAGGCACTAACTTATACTACACAGATGCCAAAGTAGATGCCAGACTGAGCTCAGGCAGTGTAACCACTGATATAACAACCACTGGCATTGTCACAGCAGGACAGTTTGAGGGTGATATCAATGGTGCAGTGTTATTGGCAGTTCACAACAACACTGGAGTTACCATAGCCAAAGGCAATGTTGTATACTTGCCAGGTGGTAACAATGGAGATAATCCATACGTAGACAACGCTAAAGCAGACAGTTCAACAACCATGCCTGCATTTGGTATAGCACAAGTAGCCATACCACCCAACTCACCTGGTGAGATTGTTACTCTGGGAAGTTTGACTGGCCTGAATTTAACTGGCTTTACCACAGGTGATCAGTTGTTTGTGTCACCCACAGCAGCAGGTGCATTCCAAAACACAGCACCCACAGGTGAATCAGATCTGTTACAGAGCATAGGTAAAGTAATTGACGGTGGCACAGGTGGTGCACTTGAATTTACTGGAGCAGGCAGAACAAACGCTACACCCAACCTGGACTCAGGTAACATTTTCATAGGCAATGGTAGCAACCAGAGTGTCACAGCCACACTAGACACAAGCATTGTGCCTGAAAACACTAATCTATATTACACCACAGACCGTGCAAACACAGCCATAGGTGCATATACTGGTGCTATGTCACCTGGCAATGTCACCCTAACAAAGTTCTCAGAAACTGTAGTGGGCTCAGCAAGTGTTAGTGGCGCAGTAACTATTGATGTCAGCACTGGCACAATACACCCCATAACTGTCACAGGTGATATTACTAGTTTAGCTCTCACAAACGCAGTGGCCGGAACAAGTGCTACTATTATTGTCACACAAGATGGCACAGGTAGTCACACTTTAACTGCTGGTGCAGCTTGGAAATGGGCAGGTGGCACCAATACATTAAGCACTGGACCTGCAGATGTTGACATCATCAGTGTAATCTGGGACGGCACAACATACTGGGCTAGTTTAACCACAGACTATTCATAAGGAGATCACATGCCATATACCAAGGGTAAGAAAAAGAAAATTAAAAAGGGGAAATAAATGCCATTAGCAGCAAGACAAGGATTTTTTCCTCCAGCAACAGGAGGTGTGCCTGCCGCCAAAGCAACTGGCGGTAATGTTTTTATTGAAGGCAACAATGTATATCATATATTCAATGCCTCAGGCACATTCACGCCTTTAGAAACACTTGACGTGGAAGTATTAATGGCTGCCGGAGGCGGAGGGGGTTCAGGCTCAACTAACTCTGGTTGGCCAGGCGGTGGCGGCGGTGCTGGCGAAGTATACGAATTTTCCAGCAGTGGCGTAAGCACAGCACAAACTGTCACTGTGGGAGGTGGAGGTGTAGGTAGTATTGGTGGAACCACGACGACCAGCAGAGGCACATCAGGCACTGATTCAGAGTTTGGCAGCACACAAACCAGAGGTGGTGGTGCTGGTGGTTTAGGCAGCTCAGGCGACTGGCAAAGTTTAAGTGGTGGATCCAGTGGTGGTAACGCACGTAAAGGAAACGCTGGTGGTAATCCCAGTGGCGCAGTAACAAAATACAATGCTGGTGGATTGGGTAACGCTGGTGGCATCACAGAAGACGGCACAAGTGGAACACCTGGCGCTGGTGGTGGTGGAGCAGGCAGCGCAGGCACCAAGGGATCAAAGCCAGACGACATTGGTAACGGTGGTGCTGGTGGTTCAGGTTACACTAGCTCAAACTTTGGTAGTTATTCATACCCCATGGCAGGCGGTGGTGGTGGTTCTTCAGCTGGAGTGGGTGTAGGCGGTAGTGCTACTGACGGTGGTGGAACTGGTGGTTCAAGTGTATCACAAACTGACCCAGATATTCCAGCAGCTTCAGGCACACCCAACCGCGGTGGTGGTGGCGGTGGCGGTGCTAATTTTATTGATGCCACTGGCACACCAGGCAGAGTGGGAGCAGGCGGTTCTGGCATAGTAATTATTAAGTATTCAGGAGTATAACATGGCGCATTTTGCAGAAGTCTTAGACGGCATAGTCACTAGAGTAATAGTAATAAGCAATGGAGATGCTCCAGGCGAGTTATCAGAGTCAGAGCCCCTGGGTGTGGCATTCATTCAGAATGTCCTGGGTTTTTCAGGTGTATGGGTGCAAACATCATACAACCATAACTTCAGACATAAATATGCTGGACCAGGTGATAGTTATTTGGCAGAATCAGATGTATTTGTTGCGCCAAAACCCTGGGATAGTTGGATACTCAACACAGAAACCTGGGTATGGCAGGCACCCACGCCCATGCCTGATGATGGCAAAATTTATGATTGGTCAGAAGAGTCACAAGCTTGGATAGAAGTAACACCTTAAGAAGTAACACCTTAACATACTGGAGAAGACATGACACGCAAGATATACACACCAGAGGAAGTTTCTGATAAGTTAGATGAGCACACAAAACAAATTCATGACCTATATCAGACCACTGAGAGTCATGACGAAAGACTACAGGCCATTCAACAGGATGTTAGTCATATCAGAAATACTGAAATGCCCATGCTAACACAACAGCTAACCAACTTAACTGGCATGATCACACAGAATGCGTCAGACCTCAGAGAAAACTTTAAGACCATGGATAGCAAGTTTATGTGGGGTTTTGGACTGGTCATAGGCAGTGTGGTAATACCAGTAGTGGCGTTATTGTTTACTCATATGTTTAAATAAAAAAACCCCCTTTGAAGTTATCTCAGGGGGAAAAAATCAGGAGTAATTTCTGACAGGGCTCAAGCAGCCCTGGTGTTGCTTTTAAACAACATAGTTATAATAACATACTAACTGATATTGTCAAGTGTTTTTTTGCATTTAGATAAATAAGTGTTATGGAAACTATAAGAAAATACAGAACAAACACAGGCTTTGCCAACAAGTGGGGCATTAGTGCACCCAACCTTGCCAAACAAGAACACACCACGCCAGCGGCCATTCACATGCGAGTCATGCACTTTGGCACACCCTGGCAAAGGAAGAAAAATCCCAATAAATCAGAACTATACCTGGGCAGAACACAGTTTGAGATAGCTGAATGCATGGGCATCAGTGCCACTGCATGGTGCCAGCGATTGAGCTCACAGAGTAGTGATACTTGGTTACAGACACCAGTGCGTAAATTCAAGTATCGCAGTTTTGAATTACCCAGGACAAGTAACCGTTGGTATTTTTGGTTACACCCCAATCATCCTGACTATGCCCAAGAACGCAGTAAGTGGGCTACATTCCTCACAGACCAAAATGTGGATGCGTCAGATCCTCTCTGGAAGATATGATTGATCTACACCTGCTCAAATCTGAGCTTGCACATAAACTAGAAAATATCCCCAAAAGTCTATGGGATCAATTCAGAATCATTGATTTAATGGCTAAGGGTCACATAAAAATACGTGGCCCGTATCTTAAAATAGCCATGGACTTCCTGAAAAAAGACACACGCCAATTACAAATTACTGTGTATATTGCTGGTGAGATTTACTTTCCCACTAGTTGGGGTTATTACCATCACAGAAAGTCAAAGTTAAGTGGTATCTGGGGAACCCGTAGATTAAACACCAATCAACTAAAAGACACCTAGAGAAGTTATACACTAGGGGCTTTAACAAGTTCTGTTAATCTGTTGAGGTAGTTCATGGCTTGGTGTTCTTCCTGAGCAATGTAATGTCTGTGTGCAAGCTGGCGTTGCTGATCTTCCAGATGTATTTCAGGGTTAGCATATCGCCAGTCAGGCTTGTCCAAGCTTATTTGGAAGTATGCACCACCATAATGCTCGCTTAACAAATAATTAATATCTTGTGCATTGCTGTTGGAGATACTTCTTACATATACACCGTCATGCACTCTGGTTAACACTTCTACATTTCTATGAGATAATGCTAATAAAACATATTGCATAATTTCTGTTTCTTGCCTGCGATACATCAGGCTCATTATTGCACTTTTACTTGGCTTGCCAGCAGGCGTTAGCATCTCAGGTCTGTTTAACAATTCAGGTTCTGCTTCAATCCACTGTGGCACAAAAAATAAGGCTAGTTGCTTTATTTCATGTATGATGTCCTGAACCATAGCATCCTCAACAAATGCTTGTCTGGCTGTTTTACTTTTTATTACTGAAGCCAAGGCATGGCTTTGCCAGGAACCATCTATGTTTTGCCAGCTACCTCCACCAGATTTAGCACCAAAACTAATGGCAGTCATGGCTTGCTTTACTAGCTTTAGGGCATGATCATATGAGATATTTTCTGATTTACTGGCCACAAGTTTAGCAAGTCTAGCACGTTGTGAGTCTTTGTTACGTGAATAATTTACTATGGCATATTTTTCTAGTTGTTGATATGTTCCTGTGTTGCGCAACAGATATGTATAATAACTAAACACACCTGCATTAAGGTCTAACTCACGGCATTCACCCAAAGCAGCTACTCTGACATTTTTGCCTATGTTTTGCAAACTTATGCCAGTATAGTAAGTTCGGTCTGTGGGGTCTGACTTAGGCTTAATGGCCTGACGTATAACACCATATTTTGGGTATGCATGTTGTGCCAGGCTTAGAATGTTAAATGCACTCACAAAGTTACGTTCTGTGGCTTTGAGATATTCCTCTGATCGGCCAGAGTCTGTCAAAGTATTTGCACCCACCCGCATAAAGTTTTCTAAATTTTCCATGTCAATCTTTACATCATGGTAGTCTGAACCCAGGTCAATCATTTGTTTGGTGTTGAGTATTTGGTCGTCTACGTTTAGTTGTTTATTATTTTCATCCATAAAATCCAGGAGTTCCATTATATTATAGTTCAGCTTAACAAGTGTAGTAACATTACCACAACTATTGCCTCTGACTATTTCAGTAACGATAGGAAAGTTTTTAGTTAACCAACCCCGCCAGTGATGTTTTCTGTTGTAACGATATTTGTTTATTGCATTTAATTTAGTTTTATTTATGCGTGTTTGGTTCTTGTAAAATAAATTGTTGTTCATGACAATGTTACGCATTATTTCATTACAATATGATGTTACATATGTTTCTGCTATGTGTTGATATGTTGCTAAGTTTTTATTTGCTTTGGTGCTGGGCGCATGATGGTCGGTCATGGCCTGGACAATTGTGTCTATTGTGGGTAAGTTCGCCATTGTGTTGTCTCCTAAAAAATAGTGTTTGTTGTTACACGCATACAATTATTTATATATAATAGCATTTATTGCCCAGAAGTCAAGTGTTTTGAGCCCATTTTGCTATGCGTGTAGGAGCAAACGATCGCAAAACCCCTATGCGTGTCATGATTTATGATATAATAGATTACAAACATATAACAACACATATGACATGGAAGGATGGTGTGGAATACAAACAACAAATAGAAGCAGCCCATGTGAAGTGAAAAAAGCCAGAAAAATTTTTTCTCTTTTTTTTAAAACACAAAACACAAAACAGATAAATAAAATAACAGAGGGTATTTACCGCCATAACTGCCACCTGTGTCACAACTTGCAGTTTTCACTCATACTGCGTCCTTTTATTAGTGTTGTGAAACTTCTCCCGAAGTAGTGAGCCCCCTGAGATAGCATCAAAGGGGGTTTTTTTATGAGCTCAAATCACACCGTTTCCACACTAAATATTTTAAAAGGACTAAATATTATTATGGAAACTATGCCTCCTGAAGATTATACGTTCGTGGAAACATATGAATTTTATGCGCAAAACTTGCACTTGTATAACTTTTATTATGACCGATTAACACTGTGGCGTAACATGGACAAGGACACCAGAGATGCACACAGAGCTGAACACAGTGCGTTCTTTCAGCGCATGAAGTTTAGCTTTTTACAGGCCAAACATCACGCAGATATCCTAGGGGTTGACATTTCCAAACAAACCATATAGAATATATAGACAACCTGGAGAATTAGTTATGGCAAATCAATTATTAAACAGACCGTTGTGGATCGTATCAATCGACCACAAACTTAGCAAAAAGCATTTAGAATACTATTACATTATTCAGCTGATATCAGAACTGGATGGTGATCTAGTTACTACATATGTTAGTGACAGCAATCGCAACTTTAAAAACTGGCAAACAGTGATCGATAAGTTTTTAAACGATCGTCAGGCCATTCGTCTACAGGGATTGTTTCCTGTTAAAAAAACTAAAAAACCCACACCCACAAAGATTATTAATGCAGATGCAAATTTTCAGGTCATGGGTGACACAGTGGACTTGGATGTATTCATGAACACTGTGGCCGAAACATTTTACCCGGAGTTTGTATGACAGACAAAATACCATTCACAAAAGGTGAGAAACTAATCAACGAAACACCTGTGTTAAAAAAAGCCAGAGATCAGTCTCAGGGCTTTAACACAGCCAACAAGAACTATGGCAGCACATCAGCTGGCAAGGGCAGTGCCCAGAGACCCACCAACAAAACAGCCTATGATGAAAATTGGGACAGAATATGGGGCAACAAAAATGCTGACAAGAAAGATTGAATTGTCAGCAAGAGACACAGAAAGGTTTCATAAAAAATATTTGCGTGGCAATAATTGTTGGGAATGGCAAGAGTTGTTAGATGGCAAAGGATATGGTATACTAAGTGCTAATCATAATAACTTTTATGCGCATCGTATATCAGCACATCTAGCAGGTATGGATATAGACAACAAAGCAGTATGCCACAAATGTGACAATCCTAAATGTGTAAATCCTGATCATTTATGGGCTGGCACATTACAACAAAACAATGAAGATAAACTTAACAAGAATAGACAAGCCAAAGGCAAAGATTTTGGTATGCGTAAGTCCAAATTAACGCAAGAAGATGTAGATTATATAAGAGACAATTATTATCAAAAAAATTGTCGCGTAAGCAATGCTAAACAACTGGCATCTAAATTTAATGTTCATACAGACACTATTTCTAATGTAATAAAAGGGAAAGGTCCATGGGCAATAAAGCAACCACAACAAACTGAGGATTAAAATGACACACACCATTACAACACAATACACTGTAATTAACCCACAAACACACCAAACAGAAACATGTGAACTACACCACACTCAAGCTAATCGTGGACTATGTATGTATGACATAGCAACTCACATGACTAAACCAAACTTTAAGTCATGGCAAGTAATTGCAGAGGAAACACGGGAAGCCGAATGCTGTGAATGAAGTTGAAGCACTCAAAAAAGAAATAGCATCACTCACACAAAGCCTATACAAGGCTTACAACAAGATTAACGACCTACAGGCATATATACATGAAGAAATCCACACTACAGAAGAAAAGGACCAAGAGACACCAGGCAAGGAAAAGTAAGAAATATACCAAACCCGTGCCAATCAGACGTAAGTCAGACACTGAAACTTTAGCCCTTTAATAGGGCTTCTTTCATTATATCAGATAAATAATATCTACGCAAACACAGCGATAAACGTGACTTACTCCAAGG
>ERZ1046568.2667-NODE-2667-length-11324-cov-6.852161_pt1 | contig 11324 bp, 5 predicted proteins | sample MGYA00383092_ERZ1046568 | MGnify/ENA primary metagenome ERZ1046568 (study PRJEB29581, sample SAMEA5548362) | metagenome | biome: marine; feature: coastal; material: water | depth 1 m | study: Short-term variability in the microbial, nano- and picoplankton... | reverse complement strand
ATATAGAACTTATGTGGTCAGTAGACGTTACTACGCTAACATTGGCTCCAGAAGCCGCAGCTACGCCTCACCCAGCAGTACCCTCTACAGCGTTAACTATTAATTTTATATCGAACACAGAAGGATTTGTTGCCTAAGCTAGGCAAACAGTTAATTTTTAGGGATAATAAGGCTATGACGAATAAAGGTTTAATAAATCAAATTCCACAGGCGGTGTCGCAAGCCGTACAGCCACTCGTAGAGCAAGCTGCGAATGATATTAGTTCTACGTTGGGATCTGGTAATTCAAGTTCTAGTGTACTTTACCAACAACCATCAGGGACATCACTTCCTAGTCCGTCTAATATAAATAATACCCCTATACAATCAAGTCCCAGTAACAATCGCCCCATGCTTAATAACACTAGCGGTGGGATGATATTTGATCAGTATCGACAACCGGGGAACATGGGTAGATTTATATCTCCTTCAGAAATGAAAGCAACAGATCCAAGTTATGCATATGCTCCACCAACTCAGCTTTTTGCAGAAGGTGGTATGGCAACACAAGCACAAAACCTAGCGTCAAGAGGACGCGGCGAAGACAAGATGCTCGTTCACATGACCCCCAGCGAAGTAGAGGGGTTACAAGCCTTGGCTATGTCAAAGGGCGGATCTCTTACAATCAACCCAGAAACAGGGTTACCAGAAGCTGGCTTTCTAAGTGATACGTTTAAAGCTCTAGCCCCCACACTAATAGGTGCTGGAATTATGATGATCCCAGGAGTTGGCGCAGCTGCAGCTCCTTATATTGGTGCTGGTATAGGCGCGTTGGAGTATGCTAGGACTGGCGATTTAGGTAAAGGACTTTCAGCTGGACTCGGTGCCTACGGCGGTGCTGGGATGGCAGGTGGTTTTATGAGTGCTGGTGCTGGTGCTGGTGCTGGTACTACTGCGAATACACAGGCGTTGGGCCAATATGGCTTTGGGTCTGAAGCTGCTAAAGCGGCAACAACAGCTGCACCAGAAACTTTTGCGGGAAACTTAGCTAACGCAGGTAAAGGAGTTACTAATTTAGTGCAACCAGGTGGTACTACGGATTTTCTGACTGCAATGGGTGGCCCTAAACAAGCACTTATACAAGGAGCAGCATCAGCGGGGTCTATAGCCGGAGGTCTAGGTGCTTTTGATTATAAACCTATGAAATTAGCAGAAGAAACAGATGACAACTACGAAGGGCCATATTTACCTACAGAAAGAACTGCTACGTTTAGAGGGAGAGACGCTATACTAAATGGAGAAGGTAGAGAGTTTAGGTATTTTAACCCTATAAACCCATACCCTGCTGTACGTACTGCAACCGCAGCACATGGTGGTTTGATGAGCGCTAAAAAAATGGCAGAAGGTGGAAGGTATTTAGATGGGCCAGGTGACGGAGTAAGTGATAGTATACCTGCTACAGTAGACGGAGAGCAGCCAGTATTACTTTCAGAGGGTGAATACATTATCCCTGCCGAAGTTGTTTCAGCTGTGGGTAACGGCTCTTCTGATGCAGGGGCTGATAAGTTTACTGCTTTAGTAGACACGATAATGGCTAAAACACGTAGGGTAACAAAAGGTAAACCAAACGGTGCCGATAAACTGTTAAAAGGGTTAGTACCTCAGACAGCATGATAAAAGTCTCAATGGTTCCCAGAGAGCATGTAACGGACATATGGGATGCGGTAAGACCGCACTTAAAGAAAGCCGCTGACTATACGTATGGGCGGTATGAAGTTGACGATATACTAGATTGTATTACCGATTACGACTACACGCTTTGGATTGCATTTGATGAAGAAAGTATTAAAGGCGCAGTTGTTACTATGATGGCGCAGTACCCACGTAAAAAATACTTAGATATGGTGTTTACGGGGGGTGTAGAGTTAAAAAGTTGGAAAGCTCCGATGTTGGATTTGTTACAAAAATGGGCTTTTGATAATAAATGTAGTGGTATTGAGTGCACTGGTAGGCCAGGATGGGCTAAGATTTTTAAAGCTGACGGGCATAAACCGTTGTGGAACACATACGAATTACCTGTTGCTAATACAGGTTTAGGAGATATAAATGGGTAAAGGTAGCGAAGAGCCAGCACCACAGAGTCAGGAGATACATCAGAGTAATTTACCTGCATATGCTAAGCCGTATCTTACGGATATTATGCAACGTGCTCAGGCTGAGTCTTATCGGCCTTATCAAGAATATCAAGACCCACGAATTGCTGGATTTACTCAAGGTCAAACTGGGGCACAACAAGAAGTTCTTGGTATGCAACAACGCCCTGAGTTTCAAGAAGCTGCTGGACTGACTAGAACTGGGGCACAACAAGCTACTGGGTTTGGGCAAACAGGAGCCGGACTAGGTGCGATAGCTGCGGGGGCAGGACAAAATTATCAGAACTTAGCTACTTCACCTGCGGCGCAACAAGCGTTTATGTCTCCGTACATGCAGAATGTAGTAGATGTGCAAAAACAAGAAGCCTTACGAGACGCACAAAAAACTAATTTGGCGGGTAATTTAAATGCTGCCAGACAAGGTACTTATGGTGGTGCAAGACAACTATTAGCCCAAACAGAAAGAGAACGTAACTTACAGCAAGAACTCGGTGCTATACAGGCTAGAGGACAACAAGACGCATTTAAACAAGCACAGCAAGCTCAACAGTTTGGCGCAGAGTTAGGACTACAAGGTTTAAATACTGGTCTTCAAGGTCAACAAGTAGGCTTACAAGGTGCACAACAAGCTACGCTAGCAGGCGCACAGCTTGGTGATCTCGGTCAGGCCACACAAGCTAATCAATTACAAAGAATACAGGCACAAGCGGCAGTAGGACAAGAACAACGTGGACTCAACCAACAACTATTTGATCAGTCTTATGCTGACTTCTTAGCACAACGTGACTACCCAATGGAGCAGTTGGGGTACTTTAGTAACTTGATGCGGGGTATTCCAGTAGGGCTTGGTTCAACAGCTACAACATACGCACGACCTCCATCAATGGCTTCTCAAATAGGTGGCCTAGGTATAGGTGCTCTTGGGTTATCAAATTTAATGGGGAATGACTAATGGCAATGGGAAAACCTTTTAGTATGCAAGCTCCTGAAGATGTTGCTAAAGAATACGGTGGCAACAAACAGAGCATAGCTAAAGCTGCTCAGATGGGGATACTCGATCCTACAACAGCTGTAATGGCTGGCATGTTTATAGATCGTATGAGAGAAGCGCAAGCAGAAGAACAGGCACCTCAACAAACTGTGGCTGAGCAGACGTTCGCTCCATCACAACCTCAAATGCCAATGTCACAAATGCAGTTGGCGCAACAAGGGTTAGGTGGTGCACCTGCTCCTAAAATGCCAGCGGGCGTCAATATGGGTACGCCACAACAACCACAAATGACAGCTCAAATACCACGAGGTATGAGTGCAACACCACAAGCTACTCAGATGCAAGCTATACAACAAAAAATGGCTCCTCGTCCTAGTGTAGCTGGTGTGAACAAACTTGCTATGGGGCCAGGAATGATACCTAGAGCCGCTAGTGGTGGATTGCTTGCATTTGCTGGTGGTGGAGATGTCCCTGGGTACGCTCCTGGTGGGGAATTACCGTTCCGAATGTCTACGGATGAGTTTAGTAATATAATCAATAGAAACGTAAAAGGTGGTATGTCTGAAAAAGACAGGGAAAGATTAGAAAACGAAAGATACCAAAAAGAAAAAGCTGCTTTAGACGCACAATTGGATGCGGACATGGCAAAAGAAAATAAATTATTTGAACAAGAAATGGCGGCTGCGGATCGAACAAAAGCAAATATAGCACTTGGTAGAGCACAATCGTATGGTTTTCCAGGAGATGATACCCCAGGAACTCCTGTTGGAGAAGGGGCGCGGGTTGCCGGACAAAGCACAGAACCACTACCAAGTACCGATACTGGCCCTATGTTAATACCTATTACAGGCGAAGCAACTTCAAAAGATGATATTGATTTGTTTACGCCAACTGGTACAGAATCTGAATACGAAAAAGCTATAAAGTTATTAGGTGACTCTGACGATAGATATAAAACATATTTAGAAGGAACATCAGAAAGAGCCAATGCAAATAGAAAAGAAGATTTTTATACAGCGTTAGCTCAATTTGGGTTTAACATGGCGGCTTCTGGCAAACCAACGTTCCTCGAAGCTGCTGGCGAAGCAGGGGCTAAAACCATGCCTACAATTACTTCGGCGATTAAAGATCAACGCAAAGCTAAAGCTAGTGCGGAAAAAGAACTTGCGAGTGTTGGGGCAGTATCTAGAGCACAAAATATTAAATTACTCGAAGCATCTATGGCTAGCGCTAACGCTCAAGATAGAAACAAATTAGCTAAACTGATAGCGGATGAAAAAAATACGCTATCTAAAGACTTACAAAAATCTAGTGCAGTAACACAATTACAAGTAGCTGGTATCCAAGCTGCAAATCCAAGTACGTACGAAACTAGGCTAAAAACATATACAGACGTGTTACTGAATAGGCAACGAAACGGCGATCCAACCCTTAAAGGTCAACCTATCGAAGTAATACGGGCACTAGCTTCGGATCATATAGCAACGCAAGATATGGCTGCAGCCCGTGCCAGAATAGGGCTTGTGCAAAGTACACAAGATCGAGAATATAGAGACAGCGCAATAAAAGCCGTTGAAGCAACTTTCTCTAGTGAAATTAGCCCAGAGGCTGACAAGTATAGAAAAGCTAAAGCTGAAGGTGATGAACAAGAAGCAACTAAAATAACTATTGCACGCGCCAAGAGAGAAGCAGAAAGAATAGGTATGGGTAGTGTTTTTGACGCCCCATCTACTAGTAATGAGTCTAGTCTTTTTGGAATAAACGAATATAGTAAAACAAAATCTTTTAATGAGTTACCAGAAAACACACAAAATGAACTAAAAAACACTGTTATAAAACAGGGCGGAAACCGTTCAATAGCAGACCCAAAAAATCAAGGCAAAGAAATAGCGGCTATACCTGTTTTTGACGTTAATGGAAATATAGTAGCGCATATTGAACAGTCACTTATAGTGAGCAACAGTAGATCTGTCAAAGAGTTAGAAGGTGGAGGATATACAACAATACGTAAAAACGGTGTAATAATGGGCTTTATTAAATAATAAGGATAACTATGGCTAAGTCCATTTTTGATGAAATTATTCCTGTCGATACGGAACAAGAACAAGAACAAGAACAAGAACAAGAACAAGAACAAGAGCTAGGACAAGCTACACAAGGAGCTTCTATATTTGATTCAATTATTCCTGTTGCTTCTGCTGCGGAAGAACTACCTGTAGTAGATCAAAACGAACTACAACAAGATCAAACTGACCCAGAACAATTACAACTAACTGCTCAAGGTAGAGCAAACGCAGAGACTTACGTAGCTCAACAAATTGCTAACGCATTAGCCTCGAAACGTGAGGGCGAAGAACCTACAACTATAGATAAATATAGCGCAGCAGCTAAAAAAGGTGTTGAAGCCGCCAGTCTTGGATGGGATCTTTTAGCTAATATGGCGGAAAAATATGTTACTGGGAGCACAAAAAATACAGAGGAAATATTAGCAGCGCAAGTTGACGAGTACCTCCAATTACAAAGTGATCCGCGAGTAATGGAAGCTATGGACTTAACCACTAAAGAGTATGAAGCTAGCGGTGAAGGTATAAAAGGCGGTTATGAAGGACTAAAGAAAATGCTGGGTTATTTTATAGATAATCCAGAAGCTGCCGGACTTTTTTTAGCTGAGCAAATACCTCCTTTATTAATTACAGCACCTCTTGGCGGGACACCTGGCGTAGTAGCAAAAAGCCTAGCTAGCAAAGCAGGTCTTAGTAAAGTAAAACAAAGAGCTATACAAACGGCAATAACAGGAGCGGGAATTAATACTACTGCTGTTGTCGGTAACGCTTTAGGGCCAAACTACGCAGAAGGACTAAACAAATTTAATGGTGACATCGAACAAGCCAGAGAATACGCAGTAACAAAAACATTAAACGAAATTCCAGCAAATGCTATAGCAGGTTTGTTTTTAGGTGTAAATCCAGTTACACGTTTAGTTCCAGGAGCACCTAAACTTGCGCAAGTAACTGGTGATGTATCCACAGCCGCTGTTGTCCAAGGCGTGGGTGGAGGAGTTGGGGCGAAACAAGCTGCTGAATCTGTAGGTGAAGACATAACTTTTGGGGAACTTGGTTTAGAAATAGTAGGCGGAACATTTACGACGCCCGTAGATATAGTTGCTGAATTAGCAACGCGTCCATCAGACCAAGGTGTGGATGCAATTAGTCAAGAGCAGTCTAGTATTCTTACAGCAGAAGAAGATCAACAAATTTTATCGGCATTAGAAACACCTACTCAACCCGCAAACGAAACTACAACAGTTGATACTAAAGAAGATGTTTCTGGTTTTTCTATAGATGAAAAAGACTATAAACCACAAGAAACAATAAATCTTATTTTACCTGACGGTAGCCAAGCTAGATTAACTCAAGAGCAAGCGCTTGAACAAGGATATATAAGATTAAGAAAAGGGCAAGAAGTCGGTAGAAGTCGAGTTTTTCCTCCTACTGGCGCACAAGCTAGAAACACTGTGTTCCCACCAACTGGGGAAGAAGCAACTCCAACAGCTCCAACAGTGCCTACCACTCCAGAAGGGCAAATGGAATTTGATTTTGGGCAAGAACAGGGAGAGTTATTTACTGGAGCAGATCCTAATATAGAAGCAGAAACTACTGATACAAAAACAGCTGTAGAAGCAGATCTGCCTCCGCTACCAAACCCCGATCAATTACAACTAGATTTTAATAGACCTTTAACAGACAAACTTGCGGAAGGGATTATAAATCAAACATCCAAACTTGTTGAAGAGCGCTCACCATTAGAAGCAGAAACAATATATAACAGAGCAATAGAATTAGTTGATGCTGGAGACAATCCATCAGTCGCGTTCCCAAAGGCAATTAGAGAGTTCAATAGCGGAAAAATAAAAGTAGATGTGGATGTTAATGCTGCTAAACAGATGGAATTACCCTTACCAAGAAGAAAAGGTAGGCCCTCTACAGTAGACAAAAGAGCAAAAGATATAGAAAGAACAACAGCTAAACTAAAGAAAAAAGCTGCTATACCATTACCCGCTGTTATCCGTAGTAGAAATTTACTAACCAAACAAGGCGAATTTGATTTTGTTTTACGTGAGTTAGAAAAACCAACTATAGATAGAAATAAAAAAGCTACGCTAGATGAAGTTCAAAGTTCAGTAGAAAGAAAATTAAAACCTGTTGAACTTAGAAAGATAATGGATGAAAGTTTTAAATTACTGGGGCAATATCAAGACGCCGAAGCGTTTTCAATATATCAAAAGGCTAGAGATCTTATAAACGAAGGGTCTACACCAGCCGCTGCTTTTAAAAAAGCTAAAGAGGCGTATAAAAAAGGGCAACTAGAAATCACAAGAGGTGAACCAAAACAATTAGAACTTGCGCTTAGACAAAAAAGAAAGCGTGATAAACAACCAAAAAGACCTAGAAGTACATTGCTAGCCCCAGAGCAGTTAGCACTTGATTTAGACAAGCCGGAACAACAACGTGCTCCACAACAGTTGGAAATGCCGTTACGACAAAGACGAGTAAAGTTCGCTCCTGGAATGCCAGATTTTGCGCAAAAAACACCAGCAGTTACTAGAAAAAAGAAAAAAGAACCTATACCTATAGCACAAGCTAGAAAAACTGCGGAAGAAATAGCTTCTGCTAAGAAAAACTTTGAAACCGTAGATGTGTTAGGAGATACGCCTGAGTGGATTAATACAGTAAATGATTTACTAGACACGAATACGGAGGTATCTAAACAAACAGCGGATATATTAGGCGACCCAAGTATTACAAACGGAAGTTTAATTAGACGATTAATAATGGCTCCAGTTACAAAAACTGTAGAGGAGTTTGCTAGACGCCGTGGGTTAGGTAATTATGTAGTCCGAATAAACAAAATACTTGATGCCGCTACAGAAAAAACTAGCAAAATGCGTTACAAAGCTGATTTACTAGCTCAACAAATGTCCGCGTTTATGTTTGATAACCCAGTTGCGGCTGAAAAATTTAGCGAGCTTATTTCTTTAGCCGCAGATAATCAGTTTGATGTAGCTAAATATAAAAATTACGCTGAAGCAGTACAAAAAGACAAAATATTAATTGAGTTAAATCAAGATTTAAAAGATGAAAATATAACCCCAGAACGAGCAGCAGAAATACAAGAAAGTATAAATAACAGAAAAGTAGTAATTAGAGAGTTATATACTTTGTGGAATGCGTTAGGGAATTTAAAACGCCGCCCGTCTATATTTTTCCCGCGTGGAGCTTTTAGACGTAATGCTATACCTGAAGGGCATGAACTCTTTGTAAAACTACGAGATATGTATAAAAGCATGCTCGCAGAGCAAAGAAGAGTTGACTTAGCAAACATAGAAAAACTGGGAGTAAACGAAGAAGCCAAAGCAGCAATACGTCAAGCTATATTTACTAAGTTTGCGCAACTACAAGAAGCAGATTTCTATTCGCCTAACATGCGTTTTGGTAAACGGTACGTGCGAGTTTCTGAGGGAGATCAAGTAGGTTTTTATACATTTGACAATGAATTACTAGCTCAAGTAACTCCAGGAGTAGTAGACGCTAGACAAAAATTTATAAACGAGGTTATAGCTGAGCTACAAGCAAAGGGAGATAGGCGTACAGCAGAAGAAATAATTGCTGAAGAAGTTGTTACTTTTGGAGATAACCTTGAAGAGCTACGAAAAAACTTAGGGGGGCAAGACAGTACTTTTAGCGAAGTATTTAACATACTAGACAAAGTTTCCAGAGAAGAAGGAGACTTAAACACTAAAGAAATAATTGAGTCACTTCAAGAATCTATAACTCAAGCATATTTAGATGGATTACCTAGTGTTGACATGCGGAAACGCATGATGCGTAGGAGAAACGTTAAAGGTTACGATAAAGACCCACTAAGAGCATTTTCTGTGTACATGCAACATGCGTCGTCACAGATTCCCCGTAGAGAATTTACTCCAGATCTAAAAATAGCTTACTCTGAAGCTATGGAAAACTTTGGTAGAGGTAGGCCTGACGCAGAGGTGTTAAAAGCATACATAGACGAGTTAAATGAAAGAGCTTCAATAGCGTTAACACCAGAAAACGTACCAGAATTATTACGCACAGTAGAAAATGTAGGCGCTGGTAGCGTGTTTTACGTATCTCTTACCGCTGCATCATCAGCTATCCAAAATTTATTTACACTACCTATATTAGGATTAACTGTTTTTGGGAATAAATATGGTTATGGCAAGACACTAGCTAAATTTACTAACTACCTTACACTGTTTGGAGCTGGTAACGGAGATTTGCTACCTGATGGTTTTGACCCAAGTTCTTTAAACATAGAGCAAGACAAAGACGCGGTTCCATTGTTTCTTTCTATAAGAAATTCTCCGTTTGTAAAAAACGATCCAATTCGTAGAGCCGCTATGGATGTGGCTATAAACAGAGAAGTTATTCAACAAAACTTTTTTAGTGAGCTGACTGCAACAACTAATATAGCTTCTGCAGATAGACTTTCTGGTAGGTTTAGATCCATAGTACCAAGAGTAAAACTGGGTACTGAAGCATCACTAAAAGCTATAGCTTTTCCCTTTAAAATGACTGAAAAATTAGTCAGGGAAATCATGTTTATTAGCGCGTTTGATTTTGAATTTGAAGCTAATTTCCCAAAGCTAACAGAAAAGTATATAAAAGAACTTCGCCCAGATGAAAATGGAGTTATATCTAAAGAAGCAATTGATAAAGCTGAGCAACGTGCTTACGACGACGCATTTAATATGTCTGTGGACAAGGCTATAAACGTACTTAATGAAGGTGCTTTTAATTATAGTAGACACAACCGTGCGGCTAATAGGTTAATGAGCAAAGGTGATGTAGCAGGTGCTGCCGTTAGAAACGCTACTCGTTTACAAAGTTACAGAATTCAATTTTATGATTTTATGGCTAGAAACACGTTGTTAGCATTTAAAGAAGGAGTGCAGTTCCAAGGACAAGATAAAGGAAGTAGGCGTCGAGACGCATTTTCAAAATTGTTAGTTTCTATGGGGCTTACAACATTTATGGGTGGGATAAGAGCAACCGTTTTGTTTGGCCCTATATTAGCTGCTGTAGGTGCAGCGTTAAACGGTATGGATTGGGCAAAAGAAATTCTTGATATAGATGAAGAAGATGAGGAGCCAAGTTCTAGAAAACACACAAATATTATATTTAGACATAGTTTTGAACAATGGTTTTCTCAGTACGCTATGCCTAACTTATTTGCACCCGACAAACAATACGTACAAAATTTAACTACAGAGTTAAATAAACTTAGAAGTAAAGATAATCCACTTACCGCGACACAGGTGTCAGAATTTTTAAGGTTATCAGTCATGCGCGGTGTTCCAGGAACGGCTACAGGTTTTGATATTTCTCCGCAAGTAGATATGAATTTAGGAAATGTGTTTAACAACCCTTACGAAAGAGGTGGGGGAAAAATAATAGATCCTAATGCGTTTTTAGGTGTTGCCGGAGACATAGCTAAAAAAGTAAAACAAGCAGTAGCTTCGGCTTATCAAGCTGCAACAGAAGAACGTGATTTTGGGAAAGCTATAAGTCAACTTGGTGACGGGCTAAGTAACATTCCTGCACCATTGCGTAATGCAAATAGAGTAAAAGAACTTAAAGAAAAAGGTCGTGTAGACAGATTTGGAACCGTTATTGTACGCCCCGAAGATGTAACTACTAAAGAAAAAGTAGGTGCTGGTCTTGGTTACGGTATGACAAGCGATAAAGAAGATGCGATTAATTACTTAAAAAATCAACGCGTAGCAGAAAAATTACGTGACGAGAAACAAGCTCTATTAGCAGACTTAGAAGAAGATTATGAACGTTTACTTATGGGCAAAGATTTAAACGCTCTTAAATCAATAACGAAAAACCTAATTCGTAAAAATAAATTTAATAGAGACGTCTTACAAACGCCAGGGTACAAACTAACTGATGAAGACATAAATAGAAAAGTAGAAACTATTTTAGAAGACATGCAAACAAACGGAATGCAATTTTACTTACCTGCTACTAAGGGTATGTCAAAAGACCAACGTAAAGTATTACAGCAAGTCCAACAGTTATACAAGACTTTACAACAAGAATAAAAAGAAAACCCCCTAGCGTTAACTAGGGGGCCTCAACACAAGGTTTAGCGAG
>ERZ1046568.2661-NODE-2661-length-11338-cov-4.188071_pt1 | contig 11338 bp, 10 predicted proteins | sample MGYA00383092_ERZ1046568 | MGnify/ENA primary metagenome ERZ1046568 (study PRJEB29581, sample SAMEA5548362) | metagenome | biome: marine; feature: coastal; material: water | depth 1 m | study: Short-term variability in the microbial, nano- and picoplankton... | reverse complement strand
CTGCTTATTTTCCTATGAACGTAGCCATGAATAAAGATGGATATTCTAACTTAGACGAAATAATCAAACAAGGTTCAAGAGCTTTATCCACTGCAGAATTTGAAGCTGCGGCAAATGAAAATGAAGCAGTAATTCTTGACACTAGAAGTGAGAAAGACTTCGTCAAAGGGTTTATTCCTAAGAGTATATTTATTGGTATCGACGGAGGGTTTGCTCCTTGGGTTGGTTCACTTATTAAAGATGTGAAACAACCTATTCTATTAGTAGCAGATGAAGGACGTGTAGAAGAAGTAATTATGCGTTTAGGGCGAGTAGGCTTTGACAACACTATTGGTTACCTAGACGGTGGATTTGAGACTTGGGAAGCCTCTGGAAAAGAAATAGATAGTATAAGGTCTATAGATGCAAACTCATTTGTAAAGGAGTGGGAAGAAAATGATTTGCCGTTATTTGATGTGCGTAAAAAAGGAGAATACGTTACAGGACATATAAAGGGTGCAAACCATGTTTGTTTGAGTAATGTGAACGAACAACTGGCAGAATTTCCAAAAGAACAAAACTTCTATGCACATTGTGCAGGAGGATACCGCTCCGTAATAGCTTCATCTATTTTAAAAATGAGAGGATATCATAACCTGACTGATATAGCAGGAGGATATGATTCTTTAGAAAAAACAAGTCTCCCAAAGACAACAGGAATTACAGCTTAATTTATTATTTACTAATCCAATTTTTAAAATACCATTTTCAATTTAAAACCCGTTAATTCTTAACCCATATGAAACGTAATACACTCGTACAGATAGGCCGAATAATTCTAAGTTTTCTTTTTGTATTTGGAGCCGTGAGCAAGCTCGTCTCTATGCCTTTTTTTGACGGAATGGTAGCAGAGCTACTCCTTGGTAAAGATTATTTCAATAATCCCAGTGGTATGATCTGGATACAGTGGCTGACGAGGATATTAGTAGCTGCCGAACTCGTACTAGGGGCTGCACTATTGCAAAATAAGTGGTTTAAAAAACTGGTACTCCCAGCTACCATGGCTATGCTTGTTTTATTTACTATTCATTTATTTTATGAAGGAATCCGACAGGAGAATGGTTTCACAGAAGGAAATTGTGGGTGTTTCGGTGACGTTCTACCTATGACAAACCTAGAATCTATCATCAAGAATGTAATCGGAATGTTGGCAGGGATATTTCTTTGGATTAAGTTTAGATCAGAGGATGTTTTTGGTTCGTGGGTTGGTCCAGCTTTCTTAGGTTTAATTACACTGTTTACATTGAGTTTTGGGATCAAAAGCTACGAAGTAATCACTCCTACAGTAACAGAATCTTTGGGTCTAGCAACAGAAGAACCTACCACCATTATTGCAATTGATACGGCAGAAGTTACAAATGCTGAGGAGACGCTAATAAAAACTGAAAAAGATGAAAATCAATTCATACCACCTGCCCCTGTTGTTGAAGAGAAAAAACCAGTGATGATGGATGACGGTCCACCAGAAATTATAGAAGAAATCGCACCTATAGCAAAAAAGACTCCCGGAGATTTCACCATTGGACTATTAGAAACTTTTGCCCCTGAGTCTAAATCTCAGAACCTTACTTCCTCCACCAAACTCGTCTGCCTCTTCAGCATGACCTGCAGTCACTGCCAGGAAGTATACAGGGAACTCATTGGTATGAAAGCTAGCGGTAAACTCCCCAATCTATATCTTATAAACTACGGGACGGCCTATGAGCAAAACTACTTTTTCAAGCAAGGTGGAGATGTGAAATCACCGCATACACGTACTGAAGAATTTCCAGACTTCAAACGTATGCTTGAAGGTAAGACATATCCAAGATTACTCTTTATTAAAGACGGTAAACTCACAAAAGAATGGGACGTTGATTCCTATGAAACGTCTAGTTTTATGAAGTACTTTGGGATCGAAAAACTAGAAGAGAAGAAGGAAGGCGGCTTGCAGCTAGAACTCGAAGGTGGTGATAGCCCTTGGTAAAGAAGGTCTTATATTTCTTGCTCTTTATTTTCCTCTCCGTACTTACTCAAGTCGGGGGTATTGTTCTCTTATTGTCTCTTCTTGCATCCAACTGGCTTAAAACAAAGTTTAAATTTAAGACACTTCTCATTTTTGTACTGCTCTACGTAGCAACCACATTCCTATTGGTCCCTCACGTGGCACCAAAATTTGGCAGATCGAAAATAGCCAACTTACGACCTACCAATTTTGTTACCGTGCTGCTCAATCGTAATTACATTAACTCAGAATATCGTAATACACTGAGACGTCTAAATGGAAATCTACGAAATCAAGGCGTTGAACTTCACTTCCTCGACGCTAATTTCCCCTTTATTGATGGATTCCCACTGCTTCCTTCGTTTTTAGTTGTGCAAATCCAACGAGGCTCAACTTCCATGATACAGAGAAAATTTAAATTGAGCTATGTCCGGGCGGGGCGTAAAAAAAATGCAAGTGACGTTAATAATATCATCAATCTCCAAGACTGAGATTTAGATAATGGCAAGGCCCCTCTTGATACTATGTGTTTAGCTCGAACAGTTAATGCTTCACTTAGCATAGTTTCAGTTCTATATTACTATTCAACGTCTACAGGGTTTAGAAGTTTTATTTTGCAAATGTATATGTATAAGAATGAATATGGCTCCAGGCTCACTTATTTGCAGATAAGCTCTTTTGCCACTGCCACGAATGTCTCATCATATCACGAATGTCATATTGTGCTTCCCAGCCTAGTTCCGAATTGACCTTAGTAGTATCTGCCCAAATCTGCTCCACATCGCCTTCCCTCCTCGGTCCTATGGTATACGGAAGTTTCAGATTGTTGACAGATTCAAAGGCTTGAATAACCTCTAACACCGTATTCCCATTTCCCGTACCGACATTGAATACCTCTAACCTCTTATTCATTTTTACACTGTATTTTAATGCTTTCACATGTGCCTTTGCTAGGTCAACCACGTGGATATAATCCCTAATACAAGTCCCATCATCTGTGGCATAATCATTCCCATAAACAGTTAGTTGTTCTCGAATACCTGCGGCAGTTTGAGTGATATATGGAATTAGATTGTTTGGCACCCCAAGAGGCAGTTCTCCAATAAGTGCGGACGGGTGAGCTCCCGCCGGATTGAAATAACGAAGCAGTATTGATTTAAATTCTTTGTGCCGTATGTAATCTCTTATTAAGTCTTCGCACAGAATTTTTGTAGTGCCGTATGGGCTTTCTGCAGACTGAATTACCGTCGACTCTGTTACAGGTAACTCTTTTGCTACGCCATATACGGTGCAGCTTGAAGAAAAGATTAAATTACTAATCGCATGGTTTTCTATACATCCAAGCAGAGAAATAAGTCCGGTAATATTATTGTGATAATACATCACAGGATAATCGACAGATTCCCCTACCGATTTATGTGCGGCAAAATGTATAACCCCATCAAAATGATGTTTTTCGAAAATTTGATTTAGAAGTGCTGTGTCATTTACATCCATAATATGAGCTGTTAAGGGCATTCCAGATATACTTTCAATTCTGTCCTTTACTTCTTCTGAGCTATTGCTGAGGTTATCAATAACTACGACCTCGAAACCTTCACTCTGCAGCTCTACAACAGTATGGCTACCTATGTAACCCAACCCACCGGTAACTAGTATTTTCATATAGGGATTATTTGAAGTGTCTCAACCTTCAATTATACAGCTAATAGCTAAAACTATAAATTTATTATCATGGGAGTGAATAATTTATATATGGTAGAACGTACAGGTCAGGTGATTTATTTACGATATATCATTTTATAATGCTGGATATTGGCTTCTTCGAAAATATTACCTGCAACTTCGAATCCATATTTTTGGTAAAAGTCTACAACCTGGACTTGAGCGTGCAGATAAATGTGTTGATTCAAGTCTACAACCCTCAATACCCTCCGGACTAAAGCTTCTCCGACTTTATATTTTCGATAGTCTTTTAAAACTGCAAAACGTTCAAGCTTAATCCCTTTTTGCGTATTTCTATATCTGCAAGTACCTACTGGTATTTTATCCAAGTAAGCTAATAGGTGACTACTTAAAAATTCAAATTCGTCATACTCTTCATTCTCATCAACCATCTGTTCCTTTACAAACACCTCACGTCTAATGTCAAAAACTTGATTCAACTGTGTTTTGGAATGTACATTTTGAACCTCTATCATCGCATGCCGAATATATGGAAAAAGGTACAAACTGTTTATTCAAGCTTAATCAAAAGAATTGTTAGCGGATGAATGCCCTTGATCTAAATATAACTTATTCAGACCAAAAAAATGTACTTTTGTCGACTAAATTTAAAGACTGAATTGATTATCAAGCTTTTAAAGCATTAATAAGGAAAGTCAGCAAGGAATAGATGAGTTGGTTTAAAAGAGTAAAAGAAGGAATTCTTACAAAGACCCAAGATAAGAAACCTACCCCTGATGGTCTTTGGCACAAATGTGGTGAATGTAAAGAACCTACGAGTACAAAGGAATTTGCCTTGAATCTTTGGGTCTGTCCAAATTGCAACAAACACGATAGAATAGGATCAAGGGAATACTTTGAGATTTTGTTTGATAATGGTAAGTTCAAAGAAATGGATGGAAATCTGATTTCTAGAGATCCGCTAAAATTCTCAGATACAAAAACATACCTTGATCGAGTAGAGTCATCGATGAAAAAAAGTGGACTGCAAGACGCTGTAAGAACTGCCACTGGCAGGATACACGGAATACAAGTATCTATGGCAGTGATGGATTTTGCCTTTATAGGTGGTTCTATGGGTTCGGTAGTTGGAGAAAAAATTGCTCGAGCAATAGATGCTGCGTTGGAACTTAAAATTCCAATGATTATTATTTCAAAGAGCGGAGGTGCTAGAATGATGGAGGCTGCTTTCTCGCTTATGCAAATGGCTAAAACCTCTGCAAAGTTGGCTCTATTGGACGAGGCAAAATTGCCTTATATTAGTATTCTTACTGACCCTACAACGGGTGGTATCACGGCATCTTTTGCTATGTTAGGAGATGTAAACATAGCAGAACCAAAGGCACTAATCGGTTTTGCAGGACCTAGAGTAATAAAAGAAACCATTGGTAAAGATCTACCAGAAGGCTTCCAACGTTCAGAATTTTTACAAGAGAAGGGCTTTGTAGACTTCATTGTAGAGCGAAAAGATATGAAGCAAAAACTGCATGATGTCCTTTCAACATTTGCGGTACATAAACGTGCTACGGCAGTTAAAAAACAAACACCAAAAACATCAAAATAAAAACATTAGAATATGAACTTTCCAGAAAATTTAAAATATACCAAAGAACACGAATGGGTAGCAATAGAAGATGATGTTGCTACAGTAGGAGTTACAGAATTTGCTCAAAGCGAACTAGGAGATATTGTTTTTGTAGAAATAGAAACTGAAGGTGAAACTTTGGATAAAGATGAAGTATTTGGAACAATAGAGGCTGTTAAAACGGTTTCTGATTTGTTTATGCCTTTAAGCGGTGAGATTATTGAAATTAACGAAGGCCTTGAGGATGCACCAGAAAGTGTAAATGAGTCTCCATACGAAGAAGGATGGATGATTAAGATCAGACTATCAGACACTTCTGAGTTAGAAGGTCTTATGGATGCATCAGGTTACAAAGACATAACTGGTCAGTAATTTATTATGAGACTTTATCGGTCTCACATTCCTGCAATTCTTTGGACACTGGCAATTATCTCTAGTTGTCTTGTCCCAGCTTCTAGTTTTAAAAGATTTTCATTTGACAGTATTTTAGAGCTAGATAAGATCATACACTTTATTATGTATGCAGGCTTTTTTATTCTATGGAGATTATGTGCCGATAAGTTGAAATCCAAGTACAGTGTTATACTACTATTTACAGCTATACTGTTGGGTATTGGAATTGAAGTAATACAAGGAGAAATGAAGTATGGTCGAACATATGATGAGGCTGATATGGTGGCGAATACAATAGGTGCTTTTCTTGGTCTACTCATCTCTCCATTCATCATAAACAGACTACCGTTAATAAAAAAGTATTTACCTTTTATGGTTAAACTGTATAGATGAATAAATATTTAGTTTAATTTTGAAATCAGCATCATGGAAGTAAAAAAGTATTCAAAGCCAGAAGTCAAGAACAAAAGAATTGACTTCTTCTTGGTAGGTCTTTTGCTTGCTATGTTAGTGGTTTTTGGAGCATTCTCATATACGGTATATGAAGAGAAAGTTCAAAAACTAGAGAATGTAGTAATAGACGAAGATTTAGTTGTGATGGAAAACACCGTACAAGAAAAAAAACCACCTCCACCTCCACCACCACCAGAACTTGAAGTGGTAGAAGATGATGAAGAAATCGAAGAAGAGCAACCCGAATTTGAAGAAACTGAAATAGATCAGGATACTGAAATGGAGGAATATGAAGCTGAAGAGGAGGAAGAACCGGAAGAGACCAATGAGGTCTTTGAAATATTCGACGTTTCTGAAAAAGCTTCCTTTCCTGGAGGAGAAGAAGGTTTACAGCGTTATCTAGCTGAAAATACAAGTTTCCCTCAAATGGCATTAGAAAATGACCAACAAGGAACTGTAAACGTTATGTTCGTTGTGGACAAGCAAGGAAGAGTAAAGAACATCCAAATTTTGGGTTCTAAAAAAGGCTTTGGCTTAGAAGAAGAAGCTGTTAGAGTGATAAAATCTACTTCTGGTATGTGGAGTCCGGCAAAACAAAGGGATAAACCAGTTAATATGAGATTCAGAATACCGGTTAAGTTCCAGATATTCTAATTGAAATCAAAACAATGTTAAAAGGCTCAACAAATATTTTGTTGAGCCTTTTTTGTATTCCACATTTTTGACCCCAAGTCAGCTCCGCACCTTATAAATAAAATGAATTCACTACCTTTACTTGCAGAGGTTTATTAGTAAAACCCAATTAAAACAAAACACACATAAATACACACCAACATGTCAAAATTCGATGAAAAAGTAAGTTCACTTCAAGGTGAAATGAAAAAACTAGGATTATCTAGCAACGATGAATTATTCACTAAAGTAGCAAAAGGGTTAGGATCTGCTCTTTACAATCAAGATGCAAGTACAGTTTCTTGCTCAGACCAGTCTGAACTTGATACCGTAAAAAAGAATTTCTTAATTAAGAAGCACGGACTTGCTGACGGAGATAAACTTGATGCAGCTATTTCTGCAGTATGCGAGAAAATGGGCAAGTCAAATAGAAACAAATACAGAGCTATTTTCTATTATCTATTGGTAGAGGATTTAGGTCTTTCTGGAAACTACTAGGTATTTAGCCACATAATTTTAAAAAGGGTTAATCGTTTGACGATTGACCCTTTTTCATTTAATCTAGCTTGCTCACGGTATAGTTTTCATCCTTAAATAATACTGTTCCTTTATTCGGAAACGGGCTGTATTTCTTATCCCAAATTAAATAGCCAGCTCCGATTTCGTTTAACGAATCAATATACCCCTCTTGAAGTAGTGTTTCAGAATCTTCAGACCAACCATTTCTGTTAGCAAAATAAATTTGTTGAGGAGATGCAGTAGCATTTAGTACAACCAAACTATCTGTAGGAATATATTCATTTGCAATTTCAGTAAGTCTAAGCTTGTACATTTCACTTTCCTTTAAAAACAAGTCGTCCTGTTGATTTGCTATGGCCTCTATACTTATTAGTACTGATAATCCAATAGCATATTTGGTTTTAATATTACCTAAAAAATAACCCGCCACTATTGCCATAACTGGAACAAAGGGTATGATGTAATAGCTATGTGAAGGGAATACACTACCAGTTTTTAAAACAAATACTCCAAAAATTAGCGTCACTGAACTAAGTCCAAGGATCAATAACCTCTCTTTCTCAACGCTTCTTCCTAAATAAACTATACCCAAAATGAAGCAGAGAAAGCCAAAGAAGGAACTTAAGGCCACAAAATAGAATTTTTCAAATAACTCTGGTAAAACTGTCCTAATTTCCTGCCAACCTGCTATGAGATTCTTGGGAAAGAACAGCTGATAGTAGTAGGTTTCAACCAAGTATGGGACCCAGTAAAAGTACCATATCCATACCAAAAACATACTACCAATAAAAGTAGCATACAATGACAATTTATGTTTCCATGAAAACTGATTTGAGAATACTGATACAGCTAGAACTGCGAATAAACTGAGCGTTGGAATCTTGCATAATATACCTAAGGTAGACCATAAAAAAAACCAAAGCAAACTGCCTAGTCCTTTCTCCTGAAGATAGACTAAACCAAAGTATAGACCTATTATTCCAAGGGATACACTAAATGTATCAGGCATTATTTTTCTACTGAAACCAAACCATACCGAGACTGCAAGGATTATTGTAGCATAGAAAGCCACATCTTTCTTTACTAGTCGAATCAAGCCCTTGTAAAAGTAAAATACCCCCACAGTAGAAACAGTAAGATTAATTAATCTACCGTACCAATGCTTATACCCGAAGACTTCTGAAACTAAATAAATGAGATAGTTGAATAATGGAAATTCAGAACCTATAATTCCTTCTCTAATTCCCCCAATATCAATCCGTGGATATAATAGATTTGGACCTAGATCATAAAAATTTAGAGCAATCATAGCAGTAAGACTCTGCCTCCAATTATGACTCATTTCTAAAGGTGGGTTTGTTATTCCCACCAATCTAATAAGAAAGAAAAACACCAACCATAAACGGATATCCCATCTGTAAGTGTGCCAAAAGTCTTTTAGATTATTCAGCATCTCCGTAGTCTATTCTGTCTCGGATCGTGCCGTCTTGCCTATGTATGACCACGGCTGAATTGTAATTTTTAGCAATTCGCTTAGCTCTTCTTATGGCCGTAGACTGTTTCCTGAAAGTATCGGTAAGCCTTGAATTTCCTTCACCTCTTATGGCCCAACCCTTTTCGTGAGGAACTACATGTTGAATATTTGTCTTTGGCGAAACGCGTATCCCCTGATCCTTGGCCCAATTCTTCAGCAGCTTTTCAAATAGATCAATCCAAAACTTTGCTTCTGTAATTTTTGCCATTTGCTCCACGAAATTAGCGAAACTTGAGTGTACAAAGAAAACTTGTGATTTTGTAGTCAGAGCTCATAGATTAACAAAATAGCTACCTTCAAAATCAATACCTTTGAAATGAAGCAATAGAAGACAACGCCTCAAACCCAAATAAAAATTGAACCATAAACAGAAAGAGCTTTTCGAAGTATTTTATTCGGCAAAGGGTTGGAAATCTGCACCATTTCAGAAAAGAGTTTTCAAAGCAATCAATGAAGGTAAAAATGGTCTACTCAATGTCCCTACTGGTTTTGGTAAAACCAATGCACTCTTGGTTCCTATTGTACTAGATGGATTAAAAAAGTACGACAAGAAAACAAAAACCTTTGTTATCTGGATTTCACCGCTTAGAGCTCTTTCAAAAGAAATAGAATCTTCTGCTCAAGAAGTAAGCGAATATTACAACTTGCACTGGCATGTGGCTTCAAGAAATGGTGACACCTCCCCTTCTGAAAGACAAAAACAAAACCGTAAACCTCCACAGATATTGGTAACAACGCCTGAAAGTCTCCATCTTATGATGGCACAAAAAAAGTATAAAGAGGTGTTTGCAAATCTTGCCTATTTTGTTGTGGACGAATGGCATGAGTTGGTGGGTTCTAAGAGAGGTGTACTAGTAGAGCTTGCCCTATCTAGATTGAAAAACATCTCCCCACAAATGAAGATTTGGGGTATTTCTGCGACAATAGGAAATCTTGAACAGGCAGAAGAAGTACTTTTTGGATATACCTCGCACGCAGACCACTATGTTCGAATCAATTCTAGTAAGACCAAGAAAATAAAAATACGTTCTATTCTTCCTAAAAAGACTGAAGAATATCCATGGGCTGGTCATCTTGGTATTAAGATGGCTCACAAGGTAGTTCCCGTTATAGAAAAGTATGGCTCTACGCTTCTCTTTACAAACACTAGAAATCAAGCTGAGTTTTGGTATCAAACCCTAATGGATATTGCTCCACAGTTTGCTGGTCAGATGGCACTACATCACAGCTCCATAAATCGAGAGACACGAGATTGGGTAGAAAATGCCTTGCACGAAGGAAGACTTAAAGTTGTGGTATGCACTGCAAGCCTTGACTTAGGGGTCGACTTTAGGCCTGTAGACTGCGTCATACAAGTAGGAGGACCGAAAGGTGTTGCTCGGTTCCTACAGCGAGCAGGAAGAAGTGGTCATCGACCTAATGAAGTAAGTGAAATTTATTTTATGCCCACCCACAGCATTGAGCTACTTGAAGCATCTGCTCTAAGAGAAGCTGTGAAACAAGGGAATATAGAGAGTAGACAACCGTATGTTAGGAGCTTTGATGTGCTGGCTCAATATATGGTGACTCTAGCAGTTTCTCAAGGATTTCGACCAGATATCCTGCTCAATGAGATAAGATCCACTCACTGTTTTGCGTCTATTTCTGATGAAGAGTTTAATTGGCTATTGACTTATATCACAAAAGGAGGAGAAGCTTTAAAAGCATATGATGAATTTCAACGGGTTGAAATTGAAGATGGGATATATAAAGTAACTAGTAGGCGTATAGCTATGCGACATCGACTTTCGATAGGTACTATAGTAGGAAACTCAGCACTGAGAGTGAAACTAATGCGAGGTGGGTTTGTAGGCACAATAGAAGAATACTTCATAACTAAACTGAAGGAAGGTGATAACTTCTGGTTTGCGGGTAGAAACTTAGAATTCCTACAAGTGAAAGGCAACACAGCACTCGTGAAACCATCAAAGAAAAAGAATGGAAAAGTCCCAGCTTGGGGTGGCGGCAGAATGCCATTGTCTTCTATGCTTGGTGCTGGTCTGAGAGAACAACTCACCTACGTAGAAAAAGAAGATTATTATTCCCCTGAATTAAAAAGTCTCCGTCCTACCCTAGACAGACAGAGGGAACTGAGTGCTATCCCGACCAAAGACCAACTGCTGATAGAAACCTTTGAAACAAAAGAAGGATGCCATATGGTGGTTTATCCTTTTGAAGGAAGATTTGTGCATGAAGCCCTCGGGTCACTTCTTGCCTATCGTATGTCATTATTATTACCCATTTCTTTTTCCATAGCTATAAACGACTATGGATTTGAGTTACTAAGTGACCAAGCGATTCCAGTACAAGAAGCTTTGGACAATGATTTTTTCAGTACTACTGCCCTAAGCTCAAACTTATCCAAGAGTATAAACGCAACAGAGATGGCTAGAAA
>ERZ1046568.2659-NODE-2659-length-11352-cov-12.311145_pt1 | contig 11352 bp, 9 predicted proteins | sample MGYA00383092_ERZ1046568 | MGnify/ENA primary metagenome ERZ1046568 (study PRJEB29581, sample SAMEA5548362) | metagenome | biome: marine; feature: coastal; material: water | depth 1 m | study: Short-term variability in the microbial, nano- and picoplankton... | reverse complement strand
AGAAGTGCGAATTGTGCGGTACATCTGAGTATTTAGCAGCACATTTAGTCTTTCCTCGAAAAGAAGAATCATTATCTACTACAGCATTTAAATTCATCTATTAACCTGATATTTATAGAAAATAGAAGCTAACAGAATGGCCTCTCAATTGTTATCATATAAATGATATCGAAAATAGGGATAGATGATATGGCAGCAGAGATACCCTCTTTGGTACTTCCAATTAAAGATTTAGCAGAGGCTAGAGGTATAGAACCAGATAAGTTGAAATATGGTCTAGGCCTAGTAAATATGTCTGTTTGCGATGTAAATGAAGATGTGGTTAGTCTTGCTTCAGGAGCTGTAATACGATTGCTTAATCAGAACCCTCAGATTAGCCCCGAGGATATAGGTCGAATATATGTTGGAACGGAGAGTAGTATAGATGGGTCTAAACCAATAGGTTCATACGTCCATCAATTGGTTAATGACCATTTTGACAAGGAAGAAAATGTATTGGTACAGACCGATGTCATTGATATGACTTTTGCTTGCATTGGGGCAGTAGATGCTATGCACAACTCCATATACTATTTACAAGCTAATCCCAAGAAAGTGGCTATTGTAGTTGCAGCTGACATAGCGAATTACGACTTAGAAAGCACGGGTGAATACACTCAGGGTGCAGGGGCTGTGGCAGTGCTGCTAAAATCAGAACCCAGGCTTATGAAGATTGGTGAAAATTGGGGTGTAGCAATGAAAAGTGAGCATGATTTTTTCAAACCAATCAGACTAGAACAACAGGGAGAAAAAACAGTAAAACTTCATGATGAAAAACCAATTTTTGATGGTCATTTTTCTAATCAGACATATGAGTTGCGTATAACCGAAGCATGGAATCAGTTGACCAAATCAAATGAAATAAACAATTTTAATCGACTAATTTTTCATCTTCCTTATGCTTTTCATGGTAGAAGGATAATAACGAAGTTATTAATTGAAGAACTAAGTCAGAAAGGCCAGTTAGATGCAATCTGCGAGGAATTTGAGCTAGATAAGGATGATATAAATTTTGTTAGAATGTTTTCTAAAACATCGTTTTACAAAGATTGGTTAAAGAGTGCCATAGCTCCGGGAGAACAATTTTCTTCTCATATGGGGAATTTGTACACGGCCAGTATTTTTCTCAGTTTAATGAGTGCGTTAGTGGGAAATATATCCAAAGAGGATAAGTATTTGTTTTTTGCTTATGGCAGCGGCTCCAAAGCAAAAGTATTCAGCGGAACTGTATGTGATTCGGCCAAAGAGGTGGTAGCTAAATGGAGCTGCAAAGAACAACTAAGTTCAAGACAGGTCATCTCTTTTGATGAATATGAAAAACTAAGAATGGGTAGGATTGATTCACCTTTCTCTGATAGCAAAGGCATACAGCATGTTGCTAGCGGAATTCAAAGTACCAATAGGTTTGAAAGAACCTATCATAACGTTAAGTAACCCATCTTACTAGCTTAATTCTAAAACTATTATTTGATTGATGATGTTCTGTACGTATGAAGAAAGACTCCATAGCAATTCTTCTAACCACTAATTTTAATAATTTACTTTGGACTCACGGTAGTTGAAAACGTATCATACAATCTAATTGGAGTATTATTTGTAGTGTTGCATGTATTAACAGTTTGGATGGTCATCGCAATATTGAAACAACCATATCAAACTGATAAAACGTTTGATGAATATTTTTATCAGGATAAAGTGATAAAAAGAAATTTTAAAAAAAATAGGTGTCAATAGACTGCGTAGACTGTTCTTCGAAGTCTATCATCTTTACTTGACCTTTTTGTGATTTTAGCTCAGTACAAAATAAAGAATTTGAGTAACTATTATCTTTACGATAATCGCAATAGGTAAAATCAATGCAAATCCCATCTGAGGTAGTTTACTATTTACTTTTTCATTTACAAATTCTATCACTGATGGTTGGTTTGAAACCATTCCCATTAAAAGTGAAAATGGAATTTTGACTAGCTTATATCCAATAGCAAGAAGAACTGCCGCTGATAAAACACTCAATAAAATACTAACTCCAAGAATTGTTAAGCTGCTGACGTTTAAACTTTCGAAAAACAATGCTCCATTGTTTACACCAATGTAGGCAAGTAAAAACATAACACCTAGTTGCTGCAACACTACAGAGGTGCTGTAGGGTAAGGTCCAAAGAACAGGTCCTGTTCTTTTAAGAGAACCAAGAATAAGCCCGACAATTAAAGGTCCACCAGCATAACCAATCTTTACTGTTAAATCTCCCCACAAAGGAATGCTCAATGTTCCTAACAACAAACCTATTGCCAATCCAAACCCAAAAGAAAACCAGTTGACTCGACTACTTTCTTGATAACTATCGCCGAAATAATCAGCTATTTTTTGTAGCTCATCTCTCTTTGCTAAAACACGAATTCGGTCTCCTAGTTCTAGAATTGTATTACCGTGAGCTAGCATGTCGTTATCACCTCTTCTTATTCTGGAAATTGTTCCGTTGAACTTTTCAGGAATGTTAAGTGAAGCAATAGTTCTTCCAGCTAACTTAGGATTGGATAAAAATATTCTTCTGACATCATAACTTGATCGATCATACGAAAGTTTATCTTCCATTTTCTCGCCTAACCAATTTACAGCTTCATTGATGTCTTCTTTGGAGCCTAGTACCATTACCTTGTCTCCAATCGAGAAAGTAGTACTCCAATTTGCTAAAATCAACTCATCTCCCTTTTTGACTCTCCCAAATTTGATATTCCAGTCTCTTTTTTTCAAGAGGTCTAAGGTTGGAATACTCGTTACCGCTTCGTTTGTAATGATCACTCCCTCACTGGTGAGGTTATTATCCAAGGGAAATTCTTTTCTTAGGCTTTTGTACTCGGCGTTATAATCTACCTTGAAAATTCGATCCATGATGAGAATACCAAAGATGCTTCCAATGATACCAATAGGGTAGGCGAGGGTATAGGCCACTACCAGATTGCTGCTTGCCTCGGAGCCTCCGTTATTGTTTTGGATGTAGTCTAATACGGAAGCAAATGCTGGAGTGTTTGTACTAATACCGGCAAATATTCCTGAGATTGTAGCAGCATCAAACCCAAGAAGGTACCATGCCAGCACTGCCGCTAGAGCTGTGAGGCCAATCATAGCAAATGAGAAAACGATGTCTCTCATCCCATTTCTTTTATAAGATTGAAAAAAAATTTGGCCTGAGTTGAGTCCTACGGAATAAATAAAGATGGACAGCCCAAGTACTAAAATGATTTCTGAGATTTCGAAATTTGGGTTTAAGTGACCAAATGCAAGACCAACAAAAAGTACTACTGGAACTCCAAGTGACTTTTCTCTTATCTTAAATCTTCCGAGTAATACTCCGATAGATATGACCAGAAAGAGTAAAAGGGCCTCGTTAGCTTCTAAAATATCGCTTAAACTCAACGTGTTGGTATAGTTTACTTCTTCTTGAAGCTATTGATGGCATTTTTTGTAAAGTCAGAAAGTATCAACTGCCCACTCATAGCTGCACGCTCAGCGAGGAGTGTGTCCCAATGCTCAGTTCCTTCCCAGAAAACTTGCTTTAGTAAACGCATAGCCTCCGGGTTACTTTTGCAAAGCTTATTTGCTAAGGTTTGAATTGCTTGGTCCATTTCATCTGCCGTATCAAATATTTCTGTATACAATCCTTTGGCTCTAGCCCATTCAGCAGTTTGCCATTCTGTAGCATCTATGGCTAATTGGCTCATAGCCGATAATCCTATCTTTCTTTCTACTGCAGGGCCTACCACAAACGGTCCGATACCTACTGCAAGTTCACTTAGTTTCACTGAAGCAAACTTTGTAGCCATTGTGTAATCAAATGCAGACGCGAAACCTACTCCGCCACCTACTGCTTTTCCTTGTACTCGTCCTATAATCAGTTTTGGACATTTGCGGCACGCGTTTATTACATTGGCAAAGCCGGAGAAAAACACTTTTCCGACTTCTAGATCATCAATAGCAACTAACTCATCAAAACTTGCACCGGCACAAAAAGCACGTTCGCCAGCACTGTGTACTATGATAACAAGTGCTTCGTCATTACTTCCTAATTCGGTAATGGTATTCGCGAGCTTTGCTAGCACCTTTCCGGGCAGGCTGTTACTTAGTGGGTGATAAAATTCTACGGTTGCTATACCGTTTTCTGTGCTGTATTGTACGTCTCCTTGATTTACTGCGTTCATTAATGCGAAGATAGATTTTTAGTTTTTAGACTGTAGATATGAGATGTTAGATTTTTAGTATCGAGTTGTTTTTTTTGTTGATCCTTAGGAGCATTTAACGTGATTGGCAAATCAGCTAGAATGAAAAGGAAGCACAACACGAATTGATGAAAGGTCTCAGTGTGAATAGATGAGATTCAGCTCACTAATATCGAAGGTTAAAAAATCAGCTGTCCTTACTTCTCATTAGAAAGTAACATATGACATTTAGAATAATAAAAACTACAATTAAGCATGCGGTAATTCTAAACCTTTCATCATCAAGTACTAGTTCATTAAGGCATGTGTGGTTTACTACCAGGGTAATCCACAAAGCAAAAAATATGTTGTAGTAAAAAACAGCGTACCTAAATGTTTTAGCAATCAGTCTCACATCTCACTTCTACTATCTAAAGTCTAATCAAAGCTCATCTTCCTGATTACGTTTCTTCACCATCGTGAGTATCGTAGCAAGAGCGACTGTATCTCCAGTTTCATCATAGACATCTACAAGGAATTTAACGATTCCTTTGGCTACATCATCCTCAGACTTCTTTTCTTGATTGATTTTCTCCTTGCAGGTAAATCGCACCCCGATAGTGGCACCAGGATATACGGGTTTGGTAAATCTACATTGGTCTAGTCCATAGTTTAAAAGTACCGGCCCTTTCTTAGCATCTACAAACAGTCCAGCAGCTTTGCTAAGTACAAAGTAACCGTGAGCTACTCTTCCTTCGAAAGTGGTTCCTTCCAACGAGGTTTCGTCCATATGAGCGTAGAAATTATCGCCACTTACATTGGCAAAGTTCACGATATCTGTAACCGTGATGGTGTGTTTTGCAGTAATGACTGTTTCCCCCACCTCTATATCTTCAAAGTACTTACGAAATGGATGAACATCTTTCTCCTTGTACTTACCGCCGTATTGATAGCGTTGGGTGATTTCAGTCAACATAGTTGGATGACCTTGTAGTGCGGTGCGTTGTAAGTAGTGCTTCACACTTCCAATTCCGCCTAGCTCTTCTCCTCCTCCAGCTCTTCCTGGTCCTCCGTGCATTAGTTGTGGCATAGGAGATCCGTGGCCAGTACTTTCAGGAGCAGATTGCTCATTCAGAACCAATATTCTACCGTGGTATGCAGCAGCTTCTACTGCGTAATCCGTCGCGGTAGTTACATCGCTTGTCACGATCGTACTTACCAATGAGCCTTTTCCCATTTTGGCGAGTTCTACCGCTTCGTCTATTCCTTTGTAAGGCATGAGCGTGCTCACAGGACCAAAACATTCTACCTCGTGGCTTTGTATTTTATTCAATGGATCATCATTTAGCATAATGATAGGAGCGAGGAAAGCACCTTTACTTTTATCTGCACCTACGAGGTCAAAGTTGTCTAAATCTCCCACAACTACAGGCGTAGTTTTAGACATTTCGGCTACCCTATTTCGAACTACCTCCATCTGATTTCTATTTACTAATGCACCCATACGCACTCCCTCTGCAGCGGGGTCACCTACTACCGTTTTGCTAAGGGCTTTACCAAGGGCTATTTGGGTGTCTTCTAGATATTTTTCAGGAACAATCATTCTACGTACAGCCGTACATTTCTGTCCTGCCTTGGTAGTTATTTCTCTACGAACTTCTTTTATGAAAATATCGAAATCTGCAGTCCCAGGAGCAGCATCTTCCCCAAGTATAGCAGCGTTTAAACTATCCGCCTCCATGTTGAAAGGAATTGCATTTTCTATAATGTGTGGCATACTCTTCAGCATACGCCCGGTTGCTGCACTTCCCGTGAAAGTCACTAAGTCTTGAGAAGTAAGTGTGTCTAGTATCCCGTGCCCTTTTCCGCAGTCTAGTTGTATTGCACCTTCAGGCACTATTCCACTAGCTACTATATCTTCTACCATCGCTTGGGTAAGGTATGAAGTGATTTCAGATGGTTTTACGATGGCTGGCACACCCGCAAGCCAATTGGCACTTAGCTTTTCAAGCATTCCCCAGATAGGGAAGTTAAATGCATTGATATGTACCACAACTCCTTGTTTGGGACTCATAATATGTTGTCCTACGAAGGTGCATTCTTTTCCAAGTTTTGCCGTGTCTCCGTCTACATAAAAACGTTGGTTGCCCATTTGTCTTCTCAAACTTGCGTAAGTGAATAACGTTCCAATACCACCATCTATATCTACCCAACTGTCTCCTTTTGTGGCACCGCTTAGGTAACTGATGCTGTAGTATTTTTTCTTGATGCTGTTTAGATGTAAGGCTAGTTTTTTTAGCATATAACCACGCTCATAAAAAGTCATTTTACGAAGTGCTTTTCCTCCTATTCGTCTGGCATAATCAGCCATCTCTCCGTAGTTTAGTCCTTCGCTGCCCGCAGTGCTTATCAAGTTTCCGTTGATAGCATTATACTGTGCAAAACCCTCTCCTTTATGCTCTTCCCAGCGTCCATTAACGTAGTTCTTTAGTTTGTGTGACATGAATTAAATGTGCTTTGGGCAAATGTAATAATTGTTGAGCAAGGAAGAGCGGAGGGGAAAACAAGAGGAAATCTATTTGCGGGCAATATCCAAAGACGAATGGATAGTATTACTCTTGCAGTATGCAATACAAACTTCTTTGCACAGATATTGATGGTACGCTACTCAATAAAGATCGTGAGCTTTCTGAATCTACGATAAAACAATTTCATAGAGTAAAAGGAGGATGTGATATCGTGTTAGCTAGTTCTAGGATGCCCGAAGCGATGCGTCATCTCCAAAAAGAGTTGAGTGTAGAATCTAGTCCGCTTATTGCATATAATGGAGGTTTGGTACTAGCAGAAGGTCAAGTATTGAGCTCGACAGAAGTGAGCTACCGAGAAGTGGAACAAATCGTTTCCTTAAGTGAGAATACAGAGGTGCACGTGAGTTTATATTACAACGATGAGTGGTATGTGCCAGGTATGGATTATTGGGCAAACAGAGAGGCTAACAATACTAAGGTGCAGCCACAAGTGAGAAGTCTTACAGATACTTTGTCGGATTACAGTAGGACGAATAAAGGTGCTCATAAAGTCATGTGTATGGGGCCTGCAGATGAAATAGCAACAATTTACAACACACTTATCGAGAAATATGATGATCATCTTCATGTCTATAGATCGAAGGATACCTATTTGGAGATAGCGAGTAAACAGATTTCAAAAAAGTCTGCCATCGAGACCTTACTGAATCACTCATATAGTAATTTGACCTGGGAACAAATAATAGCCTTTGGAGACAATTACAATGATATAGAGATGCTAGAAGCCGTAGGAATGGGAGTAGCCGTCGGCAATGCCAAAGATGAAGTCTTGGCTATTGCAAATCACGTGACATCAGGAAATAAAGAAGATGGTGTGGCTTTGGCTATGAAAGACCTTATGCTTTAAATCTGAGTTCGATGATTCTTTTGAGAAACAGATTTTCATAAAGTTCTAAGCAACCTCCTGTAGAACGGTGCTTTCTCTTTTTAGCGAAAAGCTTGTGTGAACAAAAACAGCATTCTTGTTTGCGTCAAATGTAGATTGCATAATCTCTTCACGCTCCTTTCGTGTGGCAAACCATGAGCTGCTAGCGATTAGATCATCCCAGCAAGTTCGTAGATCAAAGCCATACTGTCCTGCTCTGTTTTTGGCTCTTGAAAAATTGGTCTGAAAGCACAAATGAACTCTCAATGTATCGAGAAACTTTTGGCAAGCTCTGAAAGTGTCAAAGGGTTTAGATTCTAAAATCAATAAGGCGTCTGCCGTGTAAAGTTGAAGTCTGAATTGCTCATTTCTTTTAGTGATGGTATAAGTTGATTTTTTCATTTCTTTTACTTTTAAATTATTGATATACATTGATTTACACATACAATTTAGATATTAATATTATCTTCATTTCGATAATATTATTATCTATCAGTGTATACTTAAAGTTAGCGTAATATCTGAAAACTCAAAATTTGTCCAGTATTTTTTCTATTACTGATTGGGTGTGAATAGATAAAGTAGGGAGATGTGATAGCCGAAGTACCTTTGCACGTTGTACGTATATTAACTTAATAAAATTGAATAAACAGACCGTTTTTGTATTTGCATTCCTTGTGGGAATAGTTTCATTATTTGCGACTTGTCGTGAGTCCGGTGAGGTGACATCAGATGATTCAGAATTGTCGGCTGGGGATAGTATAGAAATAGAATTTGGTGAGATAGACGAGGAGGAAGTGGCCAAAGTTCCAGAGAAAATTGGGTTTAGTACTTCATCAAACTATACGTTTTCGAGAAATAGAAACCCATACAAACAAGACTACTTCAGCAATCCTTTTGATAGCGCTATATACGTATCAGGAACCTTCTGTGAGTTAAGAGGAAACCACTTTCACGCAGGTCTAGATATCCGAACCGGAGGAAGGGAAGGGTGGCCAGTACTTGCCGCAGCAGATGGGTATGTTGAACGTGTTAAGGTGAGTACGGGTGGTTATGGGAGAGTGGTCTACATCCGACATCCAAATGGATATGCATCAGTGTACGGGCATCTTCAGCAATTTAAAGGTGAGCTGGCCAATTATGTAAAGGATGCTCAATACAAACAAAGGAAATTCGAAATAGAACTCTATCCTAAGGCTGGTGCTATAGAAGTCAAAAAAGGACAAAACTTCGCCATTAGTGGTAATACCGGAGGTAGTGGTGGTCCGCATTTGCACTTTGAAATTCGTAACCCCAAGGGACAATCTACGAATTCACTATTGCATGGACTTTCAGTAAAAGACTGTATAGCTCCAGTTATAAAAAAAATAAGTGTATATGAACGAAATCAAGAATTTCTATTTTCAGAAGGAAACTACCCATATACCACTTTCAATCAATGGAGTGATTATCTCAAAGGAACCAAAACGCTAAATCTTAAACCTGGAGATTATAGTTTTGGGTTGTATACAGATGATTATTTCACTGATAAACAGAATGTTTTGGGTATAAATTACTGCTGGATAACGGCAAACGGGAAGTTGCTTTACGAATATCAGATAGAGAAATTTGATTTTAGTCAAGGAAGATACATCTATACCCATACAGATCCTTATTTGAAGTGGAAAGAGAAGAAAACATACTTCAGATTATTTAAAGAAAAATACAATCCACTCCCATATTACAAACAACAGAACAATGGGAAGGTGAATTTAGGACACGGTGATTCTGTGCAGATGAAACTATATATACAAGACTATGCTGGGATGACTGATTCGGCTACTTGGGTGATTGTAGGAGATACTTCTGGCAAGCAGCTTACTATTTCTAGTGGGGTTACCTATGATAAAAAGGAAAGGGTAAATGGATACAAACGAATACAGTATTACGAGTGGGATATTGCGATTCCTACGAAGGCAGTGTACCATCCTTTTGATTTCAAAATGAAGATAAATCCACGTAGACCAAAAATGCTAAGCAAGACTTTTCAGATGCACTATGGTTATACGCCAATGCATACTTATATTAATGTTAGTTATAAAGTTTCACCACAGTGGATAGCTTATGGAGATAAGCTCTGTGGAGTGAGTTTCAATGGCAAACGAACGTACTATGAAGGGGGAAGTCTGAAGGGCGATGTCCTTAACTTTCGAACAAGATCTTTGGGAGAGTATGCCATCACTTATGATGACGAAGCTCCTAAGCTTACTGTTCAGACTTTTGGAAGAAAATATAGGTTCAGAGTGACAGATAATCTAAGCGGAGTCAAGACTATACGTTGCTCCATAGATGGTAAATGGATACTTGCTGAATATGAACCTAAGACCAATACAATTTGGGGTGAAATTCCCGCTTGGATAAAATCGGGTAAGCACGAGTTTAAGTTGGTTGTTCTGGACGGTAAAGGCAATAAGGCTGAATATCAGCGAAGTGTGACACTTTAGAACTTGTACGGTTATCTCCAAATGATATATTCGTGGCACCAAATTATTTAATAATGAAAAAAATGAACCTATTTAGTCTCTTATTTTTGATCGCTTTCGGCAGCATATTTTTTGTGGCATGTACGGAAGAGAATGATGATCCAGAACCAACGGATACTTTAACGGGAGATGAATATACATACGATGTGCATACAGCTCCAATTTTTACAAATATGTGTGCTACTTCAGGATGTCATACTTCAGGTGCTGCTATAGGAAGTCTTGCAAACTATGCAGATGCTAAAGCTTTCACTCAACGAGGAAGAGTAATGGGTAGTATCAAGCACGAAGCAGGTTTCAGTCCAATGCCCAAAAATGCTGCTAAAGTAAGTGACCAAATCATCGAAACTATTCAGCAATGGATAGATGATGGATATTTAGAAAAAATTTAATAAAAGCTGATATTTTTACTGAGTAGTATCAATACTTGGTTTCATCAGTTTAGAATTGAGAAATTCAATATCAAAGACCAACCTTTCGGTTGGTCTTTTTGTTAGTTAACTATGTCAATACCACAAATAGGAGAGAAGGCTCCAGCATTTTCAGGAGTAAATCAACACGGGAAAACCGTTTCTCTATCAGACTATAAAGGAAAAAAACTAGTACTATACTTTTATCCAAAAGATATGACACCAGGTTGTACTGCTGAGTCTTGTAATCTTAGCGAGAACTATGAGAGGTTTCAAAGCCAAGGATATGAAATTCTAGGAGTAAGTCCAGATGATGAGAAGAAACACGTGAAATTTATCGAGAAGTATGACCTAAAATTTGACCTGCTTGCGGATACCGAAAAAGAAACCATCCAAGCTTATGGCCTTTGGGTAGAGAAAAGCATGTACGGTAAAAAATATATGGGAGTAGCTCGTACTACTTTCATCATAGATGAAGAAGGGGTAATCCAAGAAGTCTTTGAAAAGGTAAAGACTAAGGACCATAGTAACCAAATTCTAGGAGCATAATTCTAGATTTGGTAATCCTCTATTGCCAAAGACTTATGAAAGAAGACTGCTTTGAACAATGAAGTAGAGACATACGAGTTAAGAGCGAGTGATCAGTCAGTTGCCAACTTTGGGATTTCGTGAATGTAGACAATGACCCTACTGACGATCACGGTCATGGCACCAATGTAGGAGGTATTATAGGAA
>ERZ1046568.2658-NODE-2658-length-11354-cov-13.663953_pt1 | contig 11354 bp, 9 predicted proteins | sample MGYA00383092_ERZ1046568 | MGnify/ENA primary metagenome ERZ1046568 (study PRJEB29581, sample SAMEA5548362) | metagenome | biome: marine; feature: coastal; material: water | depth 1 m | study: Short-term variability in the microbial, nano- and picoplankton... | reverse complement strand
GGCATGCAATGCAAGAGGTCTTCGCTCAGGGCAATTCGACTCCCGATCTTTCGAAGCCAGGCGCTGGTGTGAATATGATTAGCACGAGTGCCTTCGGCGATCTCGTTGCCGCCGAACTCGCAAAATGCCCAAAAGTCTAAAGCAGGCTTGCCAGCAGAAAAGACCAAAAAGCGCTTGCTAACGAGGCGCTTTTTTTTGCTGCGCACTAACCAAATGCTTCGGCATGCATCCTGAGGTTAATCATGCGAAGCGTCGCTTTCACCGCGGCGAGTACCTGATTAGAATCCACGCCGCGCGTTTTAAAGTCCTGCTCCTGCCATTCCCACGTGATGATACATTCGGTGAGCGCGTTGATCTTTCCACCTCGCGGTATGTGGACCTCGTAGTCAATCAGGGCAGGCATGTCGAAGCCAGTTGGCTCGAGAATTTTCTCGATCGCATCGAAGAATGCAGCAAACCCACCATTGCCCGAGCCCGAACCTTGCGCTTCTTCGTCGCCTATTTTTACGCGAATGCTTGCCGTGCTTTCAACGTCGAGGCCACTGTTGATGTAACAATTAAGAAGCGAGATGTGTTCGAAATCACCACTTTGCATGACATCTGCAATGATGAAAGGCAGGTCTTCGGAGGTAATTATCTGCTTTGAGTCACCGAGTCTGACAACGCGCTCGAGCACTTTTGCCTGATCCTCTTTACTGAGGCTTATCCCTAACTCATCCAGATTGTTTACAAGCGACGCCTTGCCGCTCATCTTACCCAGCGCATAAACGCGTTTGCGCCCGAATCTCTCTGGGCTCAAATTAGTTACGTAAAGGTCGCCTTTTAAGTCGCCATCCGCATGAATGCCTGCTGTCTGAGTAAAAACATCCGCGCCCACAATCGGCGTGTTAGCGGCGATCCACTTGCCAGAGAAATTTTCAACCATGCGGCTAAGCGTAGTGATACGTGTCTCGTCTATTCCGAGCGCCATGCCCATCTTATCGCGCAGCGCCACGGCAACCTCGGCAAGCGAGGCGTTTCCTGCCCTCTCGCCGAGACAGTTTATTGTGCAATGAATCGTGTTGATGCCGACTTCCACCGCCGCGAGGGCATTGGCCGTTGCGAGGCCGTAGTCGTTATGTGGATGAAAATCGAAGGTCTGATCTGGGAACCGCGCCATCATGTCAGTGAGCGACTCGCGGACCTCTTCGGGAGACAACAAGCCCAGAGTGTCTGGCAACAAGTAGTGACCGATACCAATCGATCGGGTCGCCTCGATAAGACCAAAAACATAGTCGGGGCTGTCGGCGTAACCATTCGACCAATCCTCTAAATACATATTCACGCGCAGGCCCTTCTCATGCGCGTAGGCTACCGTCGCCTCGATATCGGCGACATGCTGTTCCAGAGTTTTGCTCAGCTGCTCACGGCAGTGTTTCTCGCTGCCTTTCGCGAGCAGATTGATGACCTTGCCACCCGCACTGACTATCCAGTCGACACTGCGCTTGCGATCGACAAAGCCAAGCACCTCGACGCGATCGACAAGGCCGTTCTCCGCCGCCCATTCGGTAATCTGCGCCACCGCCTGCTTTTCTCCGTCGGACACGCACGCCGAGGCTACTTCGATGCGGTCGACCTTGAGCGACTGCAGCAACGCGCGTGCGATACTCACTTTTTCGCTGCCGGAAAATGAGACGCCTTGAGTCTGCTCGCCATCGCGTAGCGTAGTGTCTAGTAGCTGAATGCGGCGAGCTTCGGGTTTAGAATTCATAGCAGTGTCTCTGTTGATTTGGCGGCCCTGATTAGCAGGACCCGCTGAGTCTAGCAAAGTCGATAGCTGGTGTTAATCGCTCCGCGATTTTTCGACACCACCGAAAATTGCGCACATTCGCCGGTATCTCCACTTCTTTGCGGGCGCTTAACCTCCAATGCGTTTAATAACGTAGAATACATCTTCATTTGATTAACCAACTCAAAACGAGAGCAACACATTGTGAACTCTGAGAATACCCAGCCCGACAGCAAAGAAAGCACTAACGCCCACACCGACGAGTCCTCTTATCCTCGCGCAGGCCTGCCCAGACGCTTGGCAGCCCTACTCTATGATGGCTTTCTTGTGTTTGCGATGTGGATGTTTATCGGCTACGCGATGCTGGGCATCTTCGGCACCGATAGCAATCAGGTGGTCGAGGGTGTTGTTCAAACAGACTCTGTGGTTAGCACACTCACTTTCTTACTGATGGTTGCGAGTAGCTCCGGGTTCTATCTCTGGTTCTGGACTCGTGGAGGGCAAACACTCGGCATGATTTCTTGGCGTTTAAAGGCGGTGTCTTTCGACGATCGGCCGATGAGTGTCCGGCAAGGCATAATCCGATTCTTCTCAGCATGGCCCGCTTTCTGGCTCGCCGGAATCGGCTATTTCTGGCTTTACCTCGACAAGAATAACGATGCACTGCACGACAAACTGAGCGAGACCAAGGTCATTCTGATGCCGAAGGGCCATAAGCCATTCGAGAAGAAAACACCGTAAAAAGCGCTAGCGCACCCTTAGCATCGACACGATCCCCAATGCCGCACAGCTCATAATGGGGAGCAATACGGCAAACAGCGGGTTAATACCAAGCAGCAGGCTTGCCGGTTCTAGCAGCTGCTGCAGTATGGTAAACAGAAGCCCAACACCTATTGCGACAAAGACCCGAAAGCCCATCGTCGCTTCGCGTAGCGGGCCGAAAACGAATGAGACGGCTAGTAACACAAGCGCAAGCGTCGCGAGCGGCTGCAGCAATTTCCCCCAAAAACTGAGCATATAGCGATCGGAATCCAGTCCTTGTGACTCAAAGAAACGAGCGAAGTTATAGAGGCCGCTGATCGACTGCCTGTCTGGCGCTACAAGCAGTACCGCGAGCAATTCCGGAGAGAGATCAACCAGCCAGTCTTCACTCTCACGCTGTGCTGTGACCACCGAGTCTGCCAAAAACCGAGTCTCTGACACATTCTCTAGTCGCCAATAACCTCCTTCGACGGCGTCGATATACTGCGCACTCTGCGCGAAACTGATGCTCGCCAGACCAATTGCTGCCTTTGGCTTAGAATCTGCCGACTCGAGCTCAGCGCCTGTTAAACGATATCGCGAGACGCCATACAATGACTCTCCTCCGGGCGCGATGGCATTCACGTGGACGAACTCATCGCCAATGCGACGCCAACTCCCTAGGCCCGCGTCGATAGCCTGCACGCCGCTTCGCAGTACCGCCTTCGAACTCTGCGCAGACTGCTGGAGCGTAGGCGCAATGTATTCGCCAAGCACGAGGCCTGCGATCATGACCACAAACGCCGGCTTCAACACCGCCCACACCAAACGCCAGGTGCTGACGCCCGCCGACTGAATGACTATTAACTCGTTATGCGATGCCATGACACCGAGACCGATAAGGCTGCCGCCTAGCGCCGTAAAGGGAAGAAGCTGGAATACCCGCGAGGGGAGCGTCTTAAGCGCATATAAAAGTGCCTGCGCAGAAGTGTAGGCATTTTCGCTATCGCCTAGCTCCTCGACCAATGCGAACACCACATCGATACTCAGCACGAGCGAGATGACCACAAGCATAGCGAGCAACACGCGCTTGCGTATGTAGGAATCAATAAGCGTCATGGGTTTGCTAACCATTAGATCGCCCTCGCTGCGGCGCGCCTGGGCAGGTTAAGAAAACCATTTGCCGCGAGAGCAATAAAAAGAAACACCCCGTGAACCCACCACATACCCAGGGACGGAGATAATTCGCCCACCGAAATCGCGTCGCGGCAATACTGCAGCAGCACAAAGTAGGTCGCATAGAGCAAAGCGGCTGGCACGAGACGAGAATAACGCCCCTGCCTCGGGCCGACTCGGCTTAGTGGCACGGCGATAAGCGTGAGTATCGGCACAAGCAGGAGTGTCGCGATACGCCACTGCAATTCGGCGATGCGGGCGAGGTCGGCGCTGCCGACTAATGCCAGAGTGGACAGCGTTTCTTCTTCGAGAATAAGCTCACGCTCGCGAGCATCGGGGAGTCGGATCGACTGGGTTTGTGATCGGCTCACCGTGTAATCGGCGGCGCCAGGGATCCCATCATATTGCGCGACATTGCTCAGCTGCATAAACCGCGAACCATCGGGTTCGACAACGGGTCGTGCGCGCTCGGCAATGAGTATTCTCGGGGCAGCATCGGCGCCCGTTGCGACAAACACGCCTTGCAACTGCCGCTCCCCCGCGTCGGAGGTAGACACCCGTTCGGCATGTGTGACGCGCGCGCCTCCACCGAAGCTCTGAAACTGCCCTGCAACAATCAAATCGACTTCGGTGAGGTTTTTCTGCGCCTGCAGCAGCTCCTCTGTTTTGCGCACGCCCCAAGGCGCGAGCACCAACGAAAGGGAGCCAACGAGAAACATAACCAGTGCAGCAAACCCTAAGCTCATGCGCACAAGTTTCCGCTCGCTGAAACCACTGGCTATCAGCACCACCATTTCGTTTTCGGCATACATCCGCCCGTACACAAGCAGAATAGACAGGAAGAAAGCGAGCGGGACAATAACGAGGAGGAAGTCGGGAAGGCGGAAAATAATCAACAGAAACAGGGCGTCTGTCGCAAGCTCACCCGCGACAGCCTGACCCAAGTACTGGATAAACCGGCCAGTGAGCGCTACAACCAAAAGCACGAGCGTGACAGCTGCCATCGCTTGGAGGAGCTGCCGGCTAAGATAGCGAAATACGATCAATCGGGCCTGCTCCGCGTTTTAGAATGGCTAAGGCACAAGTTTAATCGATTTAACGCGGGTACGTTAGTCTCGCTAAGCCACCCTCACCTGAGGCATTTCTATCCTCGTTTTGAATGCTGCGGGAACATCAGCCAATTGGTGTTTATCGAAATCCATAAAAACAACACCAACTTTTGCCTTACAGACGATCTGGTCAAGCGCTGCGTTGTTCACCGTAAAGCCAATATCACACCCATAGCGGGTAAATTCGCCTACCGAAACATCGATAATGAGGGTGTCGTTGGCGAAAGACTCGGCGCGGTATTCGATAGCAAAATCGGTGACCACAAGACCTAGGCCATAAATATTGCCCTCGGTGAAGCCAAGATCGCCCAGCATCTGGAGCCTTGCCTCGTGCAGAATCGCCACCATTGCTGTGCTGTCTAAATGCTTCGCGTAGTTCAAATCGCTGATCCCCACTTTTCGTTCCATACGAAAGCGTGGGTTGTCTGGAGTACTCACCTTAATTCTCGGCATATAAATTCTCCTGTATAGGCATTATAAGCTATGACCTGCTTTTCGCTGGAGAGTTCCAACAAGGTGACCGCGATACCCTTGGTTAACGTTCATAATAAGATTCGGCTAATCAGTCGAAAAGCTGTGTTGAAAATTTGCATAAGCCTCTGAAACTCCCTAGGATTATCGACCTAAATCGAGACTCACCTCAGCATCCCAATAGGATTACCGATGAAAACTGCTCTGAAAACCAGTAACCCCGTTCGACTTGTCACTGATTGCCTCGTTATTGCCGTCGCAGCGAAGAATAAATTCAGCGCCGAAGCAAAAGAAATCGACATAGCCAGCGGCAAACGACTCGCGCGCGTGCTCGAAAATGGCGACTTTGATGGCAGCCTCGGCACGTCGCTAATGCTGCAGGGGTTAGAGGGCGTGAAGGCAAAGCGTGTTTTACTCGTAGGCTGTGGCGACAAAGCCAAACTCTCTCTCAAAGAGGCTCGGAAGCTACTGGTAAGCATTACTAAAAGCTTGCTTTCAAGCCAAGCGAAGGACGCGCATCTCGCGCTCGCCAGCCTCGCACTCGCCGGGGCAGATCATCACTGGCTGGCAGAACGCCTCGCACAAGAGCTCGAAGATGCAAGCTACAGCTACAGCACTACAAAGAGCACAAAGGCGAAAGCATCAGCGCTTAAGTCTATAAGCCTCGCGGCGCCTAAAGGCACCTCTAAAGCAAAAATCGATACAGCATTCGCCAGCGGTGTCGCCACCGGTCGCGGTATCAATTGCGCCAAAGAACTGGGGAATTTACCTGGCAACATCTGCACACCTACCTACCTTGCACAGCAGGCGATTGACCTCGCCAAGGGTAACCGAGCACTGACCGTGAAAGTCCTTTCTGAAAAACAGATGGCGCGCCTTGGCATGGGCTCCCTGCTTTCGGTATCGGCCGGGTCGTCTCAAGAGGCGCAGTTGATAGTGATGGAATACAAAGGCGCGAAAGTGAAGCCAAAAGCTGATCGACCTGCGCCGCATATGCTCGTCGGCAAGGGCATTACCTTTGACACCGGTGGCATCAGCCTAAAGGCTGGCGCTGCTATGGACGAGATGAAATTCGACATGTGTGGCGCTGCGAGCGTCATCGGCACAATGGCCGCAGTGGTCGAAATGGCACTGCCAATCGATATCGTTGCCATTGTTGCCGCGGCAGAAAATATGCCTAGCGGCAAGGCAACCAAGCCCGGTGACGTCGTAACAAGTATGTCTGGCCTCACTATCGAAATTCTCAACACCGATGCCGAAGGCCGCCTCGTGCTCTGCGACGCACTCACCTATGGAGAGCGTTATAAGCCGGCTAGTGTCATCGATGTCGCCACCCTGACAGGCGCCGCGGTCGCCACCTTTGGCTCGCATGTGAGCGCAATGCTGAGCAACGACGACGCATTGGCAGCAGAGCTCTCCGACTGCGGCAATGCGAGCCTAGATCAGGTGTGGCAGCTTCCTCTGCACGATGAATACCAGCACCTGCTCGACAGCAACTTCGCCGACATAGCCAACATAGGTGGCCCGCGTGCGGGAACGATTACCGCAGCTTGCTTCCTGTCGCGCTTTACTAAAAAGTTCAAGTGGGCGCACTTAGATATTGCCGGAAGCGCATGGAACAGCGGCGCGGCAAAGGGTGCGACTGGTCGCCCAGTGTCACTTCTGCTCGAGTATCTCCGTCGTAAGGCAGCCTAATCTAAAGCGATAAAGAGCGCCTACGCGATGACGCAAATAAACTTCTACAACCTGCAGCAGGACACCGAGCAGATGCGCAAGCTCTTTGCCTGCCGGCTAACCGAGAAGGCACTCTCGCTTGGGCATCGCGTCTGTTTGTTCGCGGGCAGCGAGGCGATAGCGAGTGAAATCGATGCGCTTTTGTGGTCATTTTCGAGCACTAGCTTTATTCCGCACTCAATCGTCGCGGCAAATGGCACAAGTGCGGAGGACGTCAGCATCGCGGTGTCGACTCTGCCGCGCGATGCCACCGACGTCGTCATCAACCTGACGAGCGATGCGCTCGACAATGTCGAAGGCATCGCTCGCGTCAACGAAATCATTATCCAAGAGCCGGAGGCACTCGAGCAGGCTCGTGCGCGCTACCGCCACTATCAGCAAGCGGGTGTTAAACCCGAGATGATTAAGCTCTAATCAGGCTCTGACTAAGCCCTATTTACGCGTCATTTGAGCGTCATTTAAACGCCCAAGGATCTCTGCGAAGGCCAGCGCCTTGCGGTATACTTGCGACTTTTTAGCAATCACGCTCTATTCAAAAGACTCAAGCAAACGAAGCGAATCATGGAAAAGACTTACCAACCCCAGCAACTCGAAGCCAACTGGTATAAGACATGGGAGGAGCGCGGCTATTTTGCGCCGCAGGGCGATGGCGATCCTTACTGCATCGTCATCCCGCCGCCGAATGTCACCGGCAGACTGCATATGGGGCATGGTTTCCAACACGCAATCATGGACGCACTAACCCGCTACCATCGCATGCTGGGGTGCCAAACCCTGTGGCAGGTAGGCACCGATCACGCAGGCATTGCGACACAAATGGTTGTCGAGCGGCAATTGAACGCGGCGGGCACTTCGCGTCAAGAAATCGGCCGCGAAGACTTCGTGAATAAAGTCTGGGACTGGAAAGAAGAATCAGGCGACATCATTACCCAGCAGCTGCGCCGCTTAGGTTCATCATTAGATTGGTCGCGCGAACGGTTCACCATGGATGAAGGACTGTCGAAAGTCGTCGAGAAGGTGTTCATCGACCTCTACAACGAAGACCTGATTTACCGTGGCAATCGCCTCGTCAATTGGGATCCGCAGCTGTTAACCGCGATCTCGGATCTCGAGGTTGTATCGGAAGAAGAAGAGGGATCGATGTGGCATTTCCGCTACCCGATCGCCGACAGCGATGAGCACTTGGTCATCGCCACCACGCGTCCCGAGACGCTCTTAGGCGACAGCGCGGTTGCCGTTCATCCAGAGGATGCCCGCTATACACATCTCGTTGGCAAATTCGTCGATCTGCCCCTGTGCGGCCGCCGCATACCCATCGTTGCCGATGACTATGTAGACCCCGAATTTGGCACAGGCTGTGTGAAGATTACCCCCGCACACGATTTTAATGACTACGAGGTAGGCAAACGCCATGACCTCGAGATCATCAATATATTGACCAAACAGGCGAGCATTAACGACGAGGCACCTGAGGCCTACCGCGGCCTCGACCGCTTCGAGGCACGTAAGCAGATAGTCGCCGATATCGAGGCGCTTGGCCTGCTTGAGAAAATCGAACCTCACAAACTGAAGGTGCCGCGCGGCGATCGCAGCGGCGTAATTATCGAGCCCTACCTCACACACCAATGGTATGTGGCAGTACAGTCGCTCGCAGACCCTGCTATTAAAGCAGTCGAGAACGGCGATATTGAGTTCGTTCCGAAAAATTGGGAAAACACCTATTTCGCTTGGATGCGCAATATTCAAGACTGGTGTATCAGCCGTCAGCTTTGGTGGGGACACCGTATTCCCGCATGGTATGACGAAGACGACAAGGTCTATGTAGGCACCGACGAGGCTAGCGTTCGTGCTGCACATGGGCTTGGTGACGACATCATTCTCAGACAAGACGAAGACGTGCTCGACACGTGGTTCTCCTCTGCATTGTGGACTTTCTCGACATTGGGCTGGCCTGACGAAACCGAGTTCTTTGACAAGTTCCACCCAACCAACGTTCTCGTTACCGGATTCGACATCATCTTCTTCTGGGTTGCTCGGATGATTATGATGACGCTCAAGTTTACCGGCCAAATTCCGTTTAAGAAGGTGTATATCACCGGCCTCGTACGCGATGAAAATGGGCAGAAGATGTCTAAGTCGAAGGGCAACATCCTCGACCCTATCGACCTCATCGATGGCATTAGTATCGAAGACTTACTCGCCAAGCGGACTGCCGACATGATGCAGCCGCAGCTAAAACAAAAAATAGAAAAGGCAACGAAAGCCTCGTTCCCAGACGGCATCGCCGCCTATGGCACCGACGCGCTGCGCTTTACTTTTTATTCGCTCGCATCAACCGGCCGCGACATCAAATTCGACCTCGGACGCACGGAAGGCTATCGCAATTTCTGTAACAAAATATGGAATGCGGCACGCTATGTGATGATGAACATGGAAGATAAAAGCGTGAGCGATGCGGCACATCATGCGCCGCATTTCTCGCCCGCCGACCGCTGGATAATCAGCCGTTTCGAAAGCACTGCAAAGCAAATCGAAGAGTGCATGGAGTCTTACCGCTTCGACATAGCCGCGCAGACGCTGCAAGAATTTGTCTGGAACGAGTACTGCGATTGGTATGTTGAACTCTCGAAGCCGGTGTTATGGGATGACGAAGCTAACCCTGAGGCCGCCGCGGCCGCGCGTTTCGTTCTCTTAAGCATTTTAGAAAAAAGCCTGCGTTTAATGCATCCGTTTATGCCCTATATCACCGAAGAAGTATGGCAACGTATCGCACCTCTGCTCGGCATAACAGGCGACAGCATCATGCTGCAACCCTTCCCTGTGCCTAATGCGGACAACCGCGACGAGCAGGCAGAAGAAAGCATCGAATGGATTAAAGGCGTTATCGTTGGCATCCGCAACATTCGCGGCGAGATGGACATATCACCTGCTAAAACTATCAAGGTGTTTCTGCGCAGCGATAATCAAGCCGATAAGCAGCGTCTTGATGAAGCGCGTGTCTTCTTGCAGAAGCTAGCCAAGCTCGAAAGCATCGACTGGCTCGAGCCGGGCGCTACTGCCCCGACTGCAGCGACGCAGTTGCATGGGCAACTCGAAATACTCGTTCCCATGGCAGGGCTTATCGATGTCGCAGCCGAACAGGCGCGACTCGATAAAGAAATTGGCAAACTCGAGGGCGGTATAAAGGCGGTAGGCGGCAAGCTGGGCAATGCCAAATTCGTCGACAATGCGCCCGACGCTGTGGTTGCCAAAGAGCGTGAGAAACTCGCAGAGATGGAATCGGCGGTGGTTGCCTTGCGCACGAAACGCGAAGAATTGGCGGCGCTGGCTTAAGCCTGCGCCGTTTCGTCTGTGGGTGCTATTCTGCGCGCAATTCGCGCGGCATGCTAAAGACAATATTTTCTTCAACACCGTCGAGCTCGAGCGGCTTCGCACCAGACTCTCGCTCTAACCATTCGACAACTTGTCTCACCAGTATCTCTGGCGCTGAGGCGCCAGCGGTCACGCCGAATCGCGACTTGCCCTTGAGCCAAGCAGGGTCTATGCCTTCGACATTGTCGACCAGATAGGAATCACAGCCTAAGCGCTCGGCCAACTCCTTTAGACGATTCGAGTTAGAACTATTAGGCGAACCTACCACCAACAGCAGGTCGCATTCGAGTGCAAGCTGCTTAACCGCGTCTTGGCGATTTTGGGTGGCATAGCAAATATCTTTTTTCCGCGGCCCCTCAATCGTTGGAAAACGTTCGCGCAGGGCATCGATCACAAGCGACGTGTCATCCATCGACAGCGTAGTTTGGGTAACGTAAGAAAGATGCTCGGGATTTCCAACCTCTAGTTTCGCCACGTCCTCGACCGACTCCACCAAATAAATACGACCACCATTAAGATTTTCGTACTGCCCCATCGTGCCTTCCACTTCGGGGTGATTCTGATGGCCTATGAGAATACATTCACGCCCTTCCTGGCTGAATTTAGAGACTTCTAAATGCACCTTGGTAACGAGCGGGCAGGTGGCATCGAAAACACGGAAGCCCTTGGCATCGGCTTCTGTCTTCACCGCCTGCGATACACCATGGGCGCTAAATATGACTATCGCTTGACGGCCGAGTGAATCCTCAGCGGGAATATCTTCGAGCTCATCGACGAAGATGGCACCACGTTCGCGTAGCGTCTCTACGACAAATTTATTGTGCACAACCTCGTGACGCACATAGATCGGCGCACCATAGATATCTAAGGCTTGGTTTACGATATCGATTGCACGATCGACACCCGCGCAAAATCCTCGCGGATTGGCGAGACGGATAGTGGCGTCGGAGGCTATCGTCGTCATAGAGAAATCCTAGTTCACT
>ERZ1046568.2655-NODE-2655-length-11362-cov-81.523923_pt1 | contig 11362 bp, 19 predicted proteins | sample MGYA00383092_ERZ1046568 | MGnify/ENA primary metagenome ERZ1046568 (study PRJEB29581, sample SAMEA5548362) | metagenome | biome: marine; feature: coastal; material: water | depth 1 m | study: Short-term variability in the microbial, nano- and picoplankton... | reverse complement strand
TTCGTGTCGCTGCTGGCGTCGGCGGGCGGCGTGGGCAAGACGTCCATGCAGATTGTGGAGGCGCTGGCGATTGTCACTGGCAAGCCGCTACTTGGCGAGACGGTACACGAAAGCGGCAAGGTCTGGCTGATTAACCTCGAAGACCCGCTCGAAGAAATGCAGCGCCGCGTCCTCGCCGCGATGCAGCACTACGGCATCAAGCGCGAGGAGATCGAGGGCAAGCTGTTCATTGACGCGGGCCGTGACTTCCAGATGACGTTTGCCACGCAGACGCGCGACGGCGTCGTTCCGAACGACGCTCTGGTCGAATACATGGAGCGGCGGATCACGGAGGAAGGTATCGTATTCGTTACCATTGACCCGTGGGTCGGGGCGGTGGACATCAGTGAGAACGATAACAGCGCCATGAACACCGCCGTGTCGGGCGTCCGGCGCGTGGCCGACGTGGCCGACTGCGCGTTCTGCTTGGTTCACCACATCCGCAAGACGAACGGCGAAGACGCGACTGCGGATGCGATCCGTGGTGCGGGGTCGCTTCTATCTGCGGCTCGGGCCGCGAGGGTCATCAATAAGGTCAGCGAAGAAGACGCGGGCAACCTCGGACTGCGCGGCGAGGAGGCGCGTGGGATCTTTCGTGTGGACGATGGGAAGGCAAACCTCGCGCCGCCTGCGACCGAGGCCGTGTACCGTAAAATGGTGGGCGTGCAGATCGCCAACGGCGAATACGTCGGGACGTGTACGCCATTCAAGATGCCGGATCTATTCGACGGGGTGACGGCGAAGGATGCGATGCGGTGCCAAAAGGCAGTCGGGATGGCCGCGCAGGAAGACGAACCGCTGCGCGCAAACGTGCAGGCCAAGCGGTGGGTCGGACACACAGTGGGCGAGGAGCTGGGGCTGGACACGACCGACCGGGCGGAGAAGTCGCGGGTGGCGGCCATCGTCAGGAAGTGGATCGAGACAGACGTGCTGCGGACGGAGATGTTGCCATGCACGCGCACTGGGCGAGACGTCCCGTGCGTGGTCGTGGGGACGTGGATCACTGGCGACGAAGCGGGGGTGTAGGTTTTTATTGCGAGCCTTCGGGTGCCTCATAAACCGCGTGCCTTCGGGTGCGCGGTTTTTCTTTGCGTGGGTGCATTTATTTTGTTGACGGGGGGCAACTGCTCCCGTAGGGTGAGGGTGTAATAAGAAATTAAGCAAGGAGAACGACGATGGAAATGACACGCACCGAAGCCCTCACACTGGCCCTCAAGCTGGCAGTGCAGGCACCTACACAGCAGCAATCTGACGAAGCGCTGGCGCACGCGCGCGACATCGCAGTCGGTATGGACGACCACGACGTTGACCTCTGCAAAAAGGCTGCTCAGGCCGCCATCGAATACGAACGCGAGCACGGAGAATTGGTATGAGGCTGCGCGACATCATCACGGACGCCGTTGGCGCCATCGCCGTGTTTGCGGCCCCATTTGGGCTGCTACTAATCGGCCACGCGATTGGCCTGTAACTACTAAGGGGGTGCCAACTTCACGAAGTGACGCCCCCCATAAAAACAGAGGAGGAGAACGAGTATGCCAACTAGAGAGGAAATCGAGATTGAGCTTGGAAAGCGCTGGAAAGCGCTTGCCGCGAGCGAGGGCCACGTTGCCGCCGTTCCGAAGCGGTTTGTGGGCGCCGAGAACGATAGCGACGCGCGTGCGGACACGTTGCTGCGGCTTATGAAGAAGCGACCCGGCGCAACTATGCGGACCCTATCGGCGCAATTAAATACTACAATCGACGACACGCGCCGTCGCATGGCCAATCTAATCCGACGGGGCGACGTGCGCTACGTCAACCAAAAATACGAGGTGACGAAATGACTACTGCAGAAACAATCAGCGACTTGCGGAAGTTTATCAAAAGCACACGCAGGCAGCGTGACGGCCTCGCCGAGCGGTACGGTCACGGGGTGCGGCCAAGCCACGTGAGTTGTGACCTAGCTATCTTAGGTCAGCGCATAGAGCGCTACGAGGCGAAGATAAAAGCACTGGAGGTGCAAAATGGCAAGCTGGGATAACGCTTCGTACCTACGGAAATGCACGGACGTGAAATTCAAAGGCATCAGGCTGGGGTCGGTGAACGACGTGGGCCACAATATCTCGGACGAGGAGGCACTGTGGCTGCTGTCCAGCGCTGAACGTCACAACGTGAGTGTGGCCGAGTTTCTGGCCGCCGTGGTGAAGGACGCATATTGGGAGGAGAACGAGGAATGACCCCACTTATCACAATCATGATTATGTATGTAGGCGAAGGCGGCACATACATGGTCCCGTTTGGCGACCAAATGAAATGCTCACGTGCGCTTCTGGAATTCAGCGCAATCGCTGACGATCTGGCGGAGCAATATAACGGTGACGTTTGGGCCTCCTGCGTCAGGACATGGGCACCCAGCGTGTCGATCCGCCCGAAAGCGCGTCCAATAGATACGTGAAGTCGTGCGGGGCGTGGTGAATGCAAGTCGAAATCGTTGGCGCAATTTTGGCAGCGCATCCCCAACTCAAAACGCGGTGGAATTGAACGCCCCGCACGCGCAACATATCAGCGTGGCCGCTGGCCGCAACAGAAAAGGAGAGCAACATGACAGCCGAGGAACTGCGCAACGCACGCGGCCTTCTACGCCTCAGCCAGAGCCAAATGGCCAGAATGCTGGAGACAGACGCGCGCACGTACAGAAAATACGAGCTGGGGCAGAGGGCAATGGCGGTGCGTATCGGACGCCTCGCCACAGCCTACCTGAACGGCTACAGACCCAGCGATTGGCCCGAAAGACCACTCGGACAACTGCGCAGCATGGTTATGCCGCGAATAATGGAGAATGGCGATGAATAGCACCCAATTCCACACTTCCACACCTTACCACACTACGTGGTGTGGAAGTGTGGATCGTCATATAAACAAGGGAGATTGCAGCGTGGGAGCGGTGTGGAGTGGGCACAAAAAAACCGCCCCGAAGAGCGGTTCGTGCGGTGTTGCAAATATGTCTCCACACCTCGTTTGGCTGAATTTGCTACCGCAAATTTACACACTGGTGTGGAAGGTGTCAACCCACGTGATGGGGAACAACCAAATAGAGCGGGCGCAAGCACCCGCGCTCTATGTTTTGGTGGATGCTTTCCACACCACGGCCCTTCGCTGGCGCTACGGCCATGGAGTGGACGCAACCACAGCGTCCACGTTTAGCGAAGTAAGAGGGAGCGCGTCGCATGGTGATTGAGGTGGAGGTCAACGGGTGGATGCTGGGAGCAGCGGACGACCTCGCAAGGCAGATGGGCGTGCTGAACAACAGCTTGGTGTCGGGGTCAGGTAATCGCGCGGGGGCGATAGGCGAGATGATCGTGATGGATCACATCGAGAGCATGGGCATCGGGGCTGGCATTGTCAGCGAATACACGCACGACATCGAGACGGAGGACCAGAGGAGCGTGGAGGTGAAAACGAAAAGGCGCAAGCACCCACCGCGACCTGAGTGGACCGTCAGCATGACGCTGGCGTCTTGGCACCGGCAGAGTGCCGCCGCAGACGTGCTGGCGTTTGCGCAGGTTACGCCAGACCTCAGCAGAGGATGGCTGTTGGGCTTTTGCACGCCAGAGCATTTTGAGAGCCGGGCGTGGATCGTCCGAGCGGGTGAAGCGGATGGAGACAACGGGTTTGTGGCCCGGTGTGATATGATGAATATGCAAATTGGAGACTTGGAGGAGAGGTTCCCGCTATGGTGATTAAAAAAGGGCGCAAGCCGACGAAGAAGCAGATCGAGGACAGCAAGAAGCTGGATCTGCCTAAGAGTGACACGCCGACGTATTCAGCGGCTGTGATGGGCGCTGTGGCGCCTCTACAGCGCGTTGCGGACAATACGAAGGCCAAGTGGGGCAATAGGCTGCCCAAGCTGGTGCCTCCAGCGCTATCGGCGCGGTTTGCGCAGGTGTATGACGATCTGCACGCCGAAATGATTGGCGGCAGTGCGGTGAAGGTGCATGAGATTGCGTCACGCCTGATGACTGCGTGGGGTGTCATGGAGAAGGCAGCGATGGACGCTGGCCATCGTCCGATTGATGGGCGAACCGGCTTTGTCGTGGACATCGAGGGGCGCCGCACGGTGTGCATATGCGCGCCCGACGCTGACGTGGTGGGCATAAAACGGGACAACCCCGACTGGGTTGTGTATAGCGCTGACAACGCCGCGAGGATCATCGCCAGAGACTTCAGCGAGGATTTCATCACGGCTGCGCTGGACAGCTTCCCAAGCGCGAAGGTGACGCGCGTTAGGTCGCGCACAGAGTTGGAAAGGGAATTGGATGACGAAATCCCATTTTAAGATACTGCGGAAGTGGTATCCAGAAGACGCGAAGGCCACGTTTCTGGCGATGGAGAAGGGTGACGACGCGCGATACCACGTTGGCGTGTCGCTCGATGGCTGCGGGATGCTCGGAAGCGTCATGATGCTCCTGAGCGACGAGGGGTACGTGGTCCTGTATCAGAGGAACAGCGAGCCTCCCAAAGACAGGCACCACGTAAGGAAGACCGCATACTTCGTCAGGCGGACAGCGAAACCAACACGGCGTGACGTCGTGGACAGAATATTCAACACATATGGAGTGATTAGATGAACAGAAATACAGTGCTTCAGATAGCGGGAGAGCTGATCGACGGGGATCGGCAGGAGACGTACGGCAGCGCTCTGGAGAGTCACGCGAGGATCGCGCGTCTATGGCAGACGTATCTGTCTGGCGTGCTGCCAGAGCGCGGTGAGGCAGGCTTACAGCCGCAGGACGTGGCTGCCATGATGATCCTGCTCAAAGTGTCCCGCACGACCGGGAAGGCGCACCCAGACAACTGGATCGACATATGCGGTTACGCTGCATTGGCAGCAGAAATGGAGGGCGAAAATGGGTAAGATCACAAGGCAGAAAGTAGCAGCGCTGGAGAAGATCGGGGAGGAGGATCTATTTGATCGCATCCTCGACGGTCAGACAGTGCGATCAATCATCGGTGAGTTTGGTTGCGGATGGCGTGTGTGGACGAGCTGGGTGAAGAGCGTGCCGGGGCGATACGAGAGGTATCAGGAGGCGCTCCGAGACAGTGGCCATGCCTACGCTGCGCGTGCTGTGGATACAGCGCAGCTCGCAACGCCTGAGACGGCCAACTTAGCGCGCCTTCAGATCGACACGGACAAGTGGATCGCGTCCAAGCGTTTGGCCGAATACGACGTGCGTCAGCGCGATGTGAACGTGACCGTGAGGGTTGAGGATCTGCACGCACAGGCTGCTGCGTTGATTGCGCAGGAAGCGGAGATGCAGACGATTGATGGCAGTTATGAGGACGTCAGCGATGGCTACGATGACGCGGACGACGATGAGGCGTAAGGCGCGAAATCGCACATCGCTGTGCGCTTCCCGCCTGCCTGCGGGAGAGGTCTTTCGATGCTGCGCTGCGGCGTAGCGGCGTCGTGCTGCAGCGCAGAATACAACCTAAGGTTATAAATGCAGCGTTATCAAGGGCCTTTATTTGTCATATGTACCATTATGCGCATTACTATGCCTCTAGGTTGTGCTGCAGCGCGGCAACTCTCCTCTAAGTTGTGCTGCGGTGCAGCGCAAATACCCCCCCCCCTCTATACTTTCGCCGGGGGTGTTGCATGGGCCAGCCCCCCACACACCAAGCCGCCCACCCCCACGCCCCCCGTCAAAATGCTTCACCGACCCCCGAAATTTTTGTAAAATCGCAGCCAGAAGAGGAGAACCCACATGCAGATGCCTGAACCCGGCCCCGGATCTCGCAAGGACGACAACCCATTTTTGGCTCTAGCGCGGCGATACGGCAACGATCCCGTGCTGTTCGCCAGAGAGGCGCTGGGCATTGAGCCGGACGAGTGGCAGGTTGAGTTCCTGCAGGCTGTGGCCGACCCCAAGAAGCGCCGCATCAGCGTTCGTTCTGGCCACGGTGTGGGTAAATCGACGGCGGTGGCCATGGCGGCTGTCTGGCACATCCTCTGGCGCACGCCATCCAAGGCTGTTCTGACTGCCCCGACCAGCGCGCAGCTATTTGACGCCCTGTTTGCCGAGGTGAAGCGCCTGATTAAGCGCCTCAAGCCTCCGCTGAATGATTTGCTGGAGGTGAAGGCGGATCGCATCGAGCTGAAGGCGAACCGGGCGGATACGTTTATTTCGTGCAGAACGTCCCGCGCCGAGCAGCCAGAGGCTCTCGCTGGTGTTCACTCTCCGCACGTATTGCTGATCGCGGACGAGGCCAGCGGTGTCCCGGAGGCGGTGTTTGAGAGTGCCGCAGGATCTATGTCTGGCCACAGCGCCACGACGATCCTCACTGGCAACCCGACACGTAACAGCGGTTTGTTTTACGAGACGCACCACCGCTTGAAGGGTAAGTGGCACACGATGCACGTGTCCTGTGTGGACAGCCCCCGTGTCAGCGAGGATTTCGTCGCCGAGATGCAAGACCGCTACGGTGAGGGTTCGCCAGCGTACCACGTCCGCGTTTTGGGCAACTTCCCGCCGTCTGAGGACGACACGGTGATCCCCGTTGACCTGATCGAGCGCGCAATGGCTAACGATATTACGATCCACGAAGACACGAATGCCATCTGGGGTTTGGACGTGGCGCGTCACGGCAATGACAGCAGCGTTTTATGCAAGCGTCAGGGGCCAGTGATCCACCCAGTCCGCACGTGGCAGGGTTTGGATCTGATGCAGCTCGTGGGCGCTGTGAAGTCTGATTTCGACACCACACCCCCGTCCAAGCGCCCTGTCGAGATCATCGTGGACAGCATTGGTCTGGGTGCGGGTGTTCTGGACCGCCTGCGTGAGCTGGGATTGCCTGCGCGCGGCTTAAACGTGTCCGAGCGAGCTGGCGCGTCCGCGACGTATTTGAATTTGCGCGCGGAGCTGTGGTTCAAGGCCAAAGAATGGCTGGAGGGCATGGATGTGAAGCTGCCGCGCGACGATAAGCTGTTTGGCGAGCTGGCGGCGCCCCGTTATACGTTCCAGTCGAACGGAAAGATCAAAGTGGAGGGCAAGGACGACATGAAGCGTCGCGGCATGAAGTCGCCCGACCGCGCCGACGCTGTGTGCCTGACACTGGCGTCCGATCACACGACGATGGCGTATGGCGTTGCTGCGTCGGGCGGGTGGGCAAAACCCCTCAAGCGCAACATCCGTGGCGTTGTGTAATGCCTGAAAGGTTTGAAAATAATTCTTTCAGGCATTACAGCATAAAAACGCAATTTTCGCTGTTCATCTTGAAAAAAATCCGTTAGTCTGACCGTACCAACACCTCCCTGTTAAACTGGCCCGCCTGCTCTCCCAAGCGCATGGCGGGCCTTTTTTTATGCTCTGCAATCACGTAGTCTGAACGTGCGGCGATTTCTCCCCGCTGCGCCTCCATTGGGTATGTTGAGGCGGCCACCGCAGGATCTCCTCCCGTTCCTGCGGTGGCCTTTCAATGATCTGGATGTAATGCTATGGTTGCATTAAATCTAATGGAGACAACCTATGGCAGAAACAGAGCGCACCGGCTTGTTGCGCCGCATTTTGGGCGGCCAGAGCGAACGCACTGGACCCGGATTGGGCGGCTACGGCTACAACAACGCCGAGGGCAACCGCGTGGGCGCCCTGCGCGATATGTTTGATGGCGGTGGTCGCGGCCAGTCTGGTCCACGTTTTGAGGGCGGCGGGATTTTCTCCGCAGCGGCTAACGCTGTTGCGCGCCCCTCTGGCTCACGTGAACGCGGAGAGCCTGACATGCGGACAGGTATCGGCGGTTTTGCGCGTGATATGGTTGACGGAGGCGGCTTCGGCCAGTCTGGACCCACGTTCCAAGGCGGCATGTACGGCGGTTTGCTCGGATCAATTCTGAATAGCGCGGGCGTGCGTCCAATGGGCTATCAGGGGCGCCTCGGTTCTGTGCGCCCACAGATGCGGCCACCAATGCCGACATCGCCCGCAGCGGCTGCCTACACACCGCCTACGCAGCCTGCTGCGCCTATGGAGATGCCTGCGCCTGCGCAGGGGCGCGGTGCCCCGATAAATTATGCGACTGCCTCTCCTTACGTCCTAGCACTTTTGGCGAATAGGGGAGTTGGCGAGGCTACCGAAGAGTTCCGTCGTAGATATTCTGGCGATGTTGTGCCCGAAGGTGCGAAGACGTTCCGCGAGTATTTAGGCAGCGACAGGGACATCGGTGTTATGCGCGACCAAGAGTGGACGCCGGATTTCATGCGGGGCGTGTACGAAGATTATCTCGCCGGCTTTGCTAGCCAATAGCAGTTTTGTCCCACGATAAGGAGACCTCGCAATGGCAATGACACAGTATTCAAAGGGCGGCTTTAAGCCGTGCAAGGGATGCCCCACGGCGTCCAAGTGCCGCGCCGCTGGCATGTGCATGGGCAAGGGCCGCAAATAATGCCAGCCAAGCGCGGTCTTTACAGCAACATCGCCGCCAAGCGTAAGCGCATCGCGTCAGGATCTGGCGAAAAGATGCGCAAGGCGGGCAGCAAAGGTGCGCCCAGCGCCAAGGCGTTTAAGCAGTCGGCTAAGACAGCGACGAAGCGAGGCAAGTAATGGGCATTCTAGACTTCTTTTCTGACGAGGCTGGTCAGCGCCGCCGCGCCGCTCTTGATGAGTTTGGCCGCGATGTAGGCTACTACGTCCCGCCTAACCTGCGCGGCCTTTTAGGCTCTGCGGCAGAAATGACGCCGTCAGCTACGCTTGACCGCGCATCGCAGAAATCTAGCCGCATGTTGGCCCCTAATCGCACCCCAATGCAGCGCGTCGGCGATTTTGGCGACATGCTGGTCGAGACGGCGGGCATAGCTGCGCCGGCGATGGTTGCTGGCCGTGCTGGTATGCCTGCCGCACAGGCGTTGCAGGAAGCGCTTTTGGGCTTTTCCGCGCCCGCCCGTGCAACCGGGCGCGCTGTGGCCGACCGGCTCAACCAGCCCGGCCCAATGCCGACGGTATACAGCAACCCGCTAGTGCCCAACATCAGCCCCACGCGCGGGGATAACGGCGGACCCCCGCTTGTGGGTTTGCTAGACGCTCTGAACGCGCGATCCGCCCAGATGGATTTGAGGCCGGCAGACCGCATCCAGCCCGCCACAGGCGGCGCAGGATTTTTAGACCGCGATTACCAAACCCCCGCGCCGGGCGCCATTTTTGACAATCTGGCTGATGCGTATCCTCGAAATCCAGACCCAACCGCAGCTCTCCCGAAAAATGACCGCGCACGGGTGTTGGTGGACCGAAGAGACGAAATCGCAGAGGCTCTGGCCCGCCGCATTGAGGCTACCGGCCAGATGGACGCAGACACACGTTACTTCTACCACAGCGATGGCCCTCTCTACCGCGCTGCGATTAACGCGGGTTTGAGCGACGAGGGCGCGCAGGCTTATCTTCGTGACTTGAGCAACAATATCGCCGCGACCAGCCCGCGCACTCAGGTTGAGGATAATTTGCGCAGCGCCACATTGGCGATGGCAAAGGATGCGCAGGGCGTACCGTTCCGCGACGTCCTCGGCCCCGGCACTACTCGCCCCGACGGCACTGCCGGCATCAGTGAGCGCGGATATCCAATGATGACGGGGCCGGGCGGAATTCACGGAAATCTTCTGGACGACGTGGCGGAAACAGGCACGATCAACACGCTGACCAACCCGAAGCCCGCGACATTCGGGCCTAATCTAGCGGGCAACCGCAGCGGCGTGACTGTGGACACGCACGCCATTCGAGGTACATTGCAAACGCTCAACGAGATAGAGCCGGGCGCAGTGCCAGAGGGCTTTATCCTGCCGCAGCACCGCGATGCTTACGCGGCTGACCCAACAATTTTGACCCCCGACATGATCGACGACACGCTGGCCAACCAAATGGTCGGGCCGCGTGGGGACACAACCAGAATGCAAACTGAATATCCAGTGTTTGCGGACATTTGGCACGACGCCGCTGATCGCTTAGGCGTGTCTCCAGCCGAAGCACAATCAATGGGCTGGTTCGGGTTTGGCGACCAGACCAACTTGGGTAGCGCTCGCGCCACGCCTGTGGATATTTTTGACGAGCGCCTGTCTGTCACCGCCCAAGCACTAGGTGTCCCAGTCGATGAAGCTGCCCGACTTGTCTTCAACCGCCAAGTCCCGCTTTTGGGCGTCGGCGGCCTCGGCCTACTGGGCCTCGCGGCAGGTAACCAGCCAGCGCAAGGGGATGGCACCTAATGCCTAAAGACCCCCGCCTATCGCGCGTCGGCGTGTCTGGCTACAACAAGCCCAAGCGAACGCCCGGCCACGCCACCAAGTCGCACGTCGTGGTCGCCAAGTCTGGCGATCAGATCAAGACGATCCGCTTCGGGCAGCAGGGCGCGAAGGGTTCACCCGACGGGTCTGCACGAAACAAAGCCTTTAAGGCTCGCCACGCGAAAAACATCGCGAAGGGCAAAATGTCAGCGGCCTACTGGGCCAATAAGGAGAAGTGGTGATGGAGCCAGAGATCAACGACCTGACCGACGAGGTCAACGAGCTAATCAACCCGGATTACATGGACGAGACGGAGCTGCAGGGCATCGTCGCGGGTCAGATCGACGACGCTGTTGATTTCATTGACAACACGATCTCCCCGATCCGCGCCAAGGCGACGGAATACTATCGCGGCGAGCCGTTTGGCGACGAGGAGGATGGCCGCAGCCAAGTGGTCAGCATGGACGTGCGCGACACAGTGCAGGCCATCATGCCGTCGCTGATGCGTATTTTTACGTCGTCCGACCACACGGTTGAGTTCATGCCGACGAACGCCGAGGACGTGGAAACCGCTGCTCAGGCCACGGATTACGTCAACTACATTTTCAACAAAGACAACAACGGCTTCTTAGAGCTTCACGCGGCGTTCAAAGACGCCCTGACGCGCAAGAACGGCATCATCAAGTATTACTGGGACGACGCTGTGGACACCACAACGTCGGACATGACCGGGCTGGATGATGCTGCTCTGGCCGCGCTCTCCGCCGATCCCGACGTGTCTCTCGACATCACGACCAGCTACGCCGCGATGGAGATGACTGAAGAGATGTCGATGATGGGCATCCAGCCGCCATTGCTGCACGACGTCCGCGCAACGCACCGCGTGTCTACTGGCCGCGTGAGGTGTGAGGCCGTGCCGCCGGAAGAGTTCCTGATCGACCGCCGCGCGAAGAGCATCGAGGACGCTGAATTTGTTGGCCACCGCCGCGTTGTGACTGTGTCCGACTTGGTCGCGATGGGCTACGACGAGGATCTCGTTTCGGGCATGGCGTCCGACAGCGACACGCTGGACATGAACGTCGAGCG
>ERZ1046568.2651-NODE-2651-length-11377-cov-3.687246_pt1 | contig 11377 bp, 7 predicted proteins | sample MGYA00383092_ERZ1046568 | MGnify/ENA primary metagenome ERZ1046568 (study PRJEB29581, sample SAMEA5548362) | metagenome | biome: marine; feature: coastal; material: water | depth 1 m | study: Short-term variability in the microbial, nano- and picoplankton... | reverse complement strand
TGTACTGTAACTGTTGCACCACGGTCTCCCAACTCGAAGTTAGTCTCTAGATAAACATTGACTGGTTTAGGTACTATACTTGTAGGAAGAACTCCGGGAACAGTAGTATCTGCAACAAAAGTAGTAAAATCGTTTTCGACGGCATCAAATTTTGAATCATAGTATCGAACTGCTGTAATCTCGTACTTTTCCGCACTTTCTTCATTGATAGAAAGTATGCGATAAGGAACCTCGCCCGTAGATACTGTATCTCCACTATTATCTACCTCTTCAATTGTCCAAATATGAGAACGCTGAGGAACGTTTTCAAAAGCTGAAGAAGTTGTCAAGAAGGGTAGATCATTACCATTATTACTAATTGTTTGCTGCTCTACTTTTAAATATTCTGACCAAGTGATTTGAACAGGGTTGTTAGAATCATCTTTTGTATTATAACTTTCTGCCTCTGTATCAACAAAAGACAGTAAATCTCCACGAGAGTAACTGACAGAGCTAATAGTTGCGCTATCTTGTGCAAGAAATCCTGCAGGCTTAACATATGCCACACTCAGTTTATAGGTAGAAGTTGCATTAAGACTAACAGGCGAGTCCAGAGTAATTTTATCTGTAGTGATCTGACTATTGTAAACTCTTAGATCAGACTGTATAGCGCCACTCCATGGAGTCTTGACATAACCGCCAGCAGTACTCCCAAGGCCTATGCCCCAACCACCTGTGGTCGACCCTGCCCATACGCCTGAATCAAGATCACTTCCATCAGTTGTCTCTAGCTCGAGAACAAGCCTTCCATCAATCCATAAATATGCTTCCCCGTTGTCAGGCTGAATCTCCCAAGCAATAGTGTGCGATCCGCCATCAAACTCAGGAATTTCATCAACTGGAGTTTCTGCAATAATAGTATGCGTATCAGTAGCAGTAGTAGAAACACCTCCGTCACCGGCACGAAAAACAAACTTATACTCAGATGAAATCTCTCGAACACCAATCCAAAGACCCAGACTTGCACCGCCATACTCAAACAAACACTCGTCTTGCGAGAAAGATGAAGGAAGTATGGCTTCGCCCGCCATTACAACATTGTTTGTCCTGTCGGTTTCATCAAATCCGTCCTCGTTCTGACCTATTGTGCCGGCGGCATGAGTATGGCTCACAGTTAAACCTGTTTCAACATTTGAACCAACTCGACCACTATAACGAATACCTGATTTATCATAGTCTTGAATATTTACTACATCACCAGGACGCAGATAAGAGCCATTCAATCCAGTTGCAAAAGATACAATTTCTGTTTGGTTTGCCGCAGTCCACAGCTTCCATCGACCATAACGAAGTGCTTGACCTTCAGAAGTACAACCAAAAGCTACAGAGTCTTGACTAATAATTTTTCCTGTTTGAATAATATTTGCTCTATCTTCTACAAGAAGAGGCTCAGGCTCATAGTTTTTATCTGGATTATTCCAAGTTACCATAACCTGATTGATACGGGTTTTACTACCCGTACCCTCGTAGGAAAAAGCTCCATCAAGGACATTAGCTTTAGAAAAGTTATAAACTGGGCCACTCGGTGCATCAAACTGAGGCATTACTTGTCCATCAATAAAGTATAACATACCTCTAAAGATAGTAAGCATATCCTTTAGAACTTTATAAGCATCTGTTTGCTTACTTAGGAACAAATTGGCAGTAAATCGAGGCTCAAAAATGCCCGTACCGTCATCTACAAGTTCATCACAGTATCGAGCGATTCTATATAACTGAAACTTATCAATGTCTGCGTCTGCAAGGAACTGCCCTAGGCCATACCTATTATTTAGCAGCACATCATAAAATACCCACGCAGGGTTATTTGTATATACTAAAGTGGGTCTAAAGTTGCCGTCCCAATCTTGATAAGTACTTTCTTTGACTCCTGAGCTAACATTGCGAGTATAAAGTGCCTCATTACTACTTAGCTCCTCTCTTGTAAGATAATTCGAAGGGACTCGAACCATCAAACCCCGCATATGATAAGATCGCTTAGGATTATTCTGAAAATCAGAAGTATGCCAAGCAACCCTAGACATTGCTGTATAAGGGTGAGAAAGTCTTTCGTTAATAACCGCAGTTGTAGTCGCAATAGTTGTATTCGAAATATTACTCCAACCGCCTTTTTGATTGCCTAAATGATCGTATCCATCGCCGGTCTCTGCTGTTATTCGTGATATAATAAACTTAAAGTCAACAAAGCTCTCATACTGAGACATATCGTGCTTTATTTGAAAACTTAAAGCGTTTTTAGATTTTGCAACGTGTTTATGATCACTTTGAAGTAGTATTGCAGCATCAAAATCAGCTTGATTTGGGCGCTTAAGGGCTAGTTCTACTTTATAAAATACGGCGGTATTTTTAGTTACCCCTTCGTCATCCATTGCATAGAGTGCTGGATAGTTAAAGGTTATTTTCACTATGTCAACCTCAGGAATTTGAGTCTGAGTTAGATTAAACCCTGTGCTCGCCGCCGATGCCTGGACCTCAATGGCCGCTTGACTACCTCCAAAGGTATCAGTCTGATTAACTGTGGTATTAGGGCTGTTCGAAATAGCAATACTACCTGTACCGGAAGTTGTTTGCCCTCCACCTGTTAAAGGAACCTGTGTTAAGTTACCTGCCCGAAACTGAGTTTGAACTCCGCGAAAATTAGAAATCAAAGACTCGCTTAAGTTTGGGGCATCATTTACTAGTCCTGATGTTAAATTAAAATTATAGTCACCAGTAGTATACGCCCATTCATTTCCTGCAAAATATAAATTAGGAAATACAATACTTCCACTCTGTGGTATGATTTTATCAATGTGAAGATCATAGTCTCCATTTTCAATAAAACCGCCTGTACGAGTTCCTCCTACGCCAGGAATAAAAATACCTTGTGTAGAATCATAAACACTATTATAGTTATAAGTTCGTATCCAACCAGAAATAGTTCTTCTTGAAGACTCTTCGTTAGACGTACTTCTAGCGACTAAGCGGGCAGGTTTAAACCTATACCATTTAGCATCATCAGCGGCTTGTCCCGCCGTGATAGTAAACGCATGGCCAGGAATAGTCGCAGTTGCATCTTTAAAAGGAAAAGCTTCTCCGCCGTTAATCATGGGAACTATAAATCTCTGTGATCCAAGCCCACTACCTTCATAGTCATGTATAGTAACTTGAACGGGGTCAATTACATCGAAAATATGTAGGTACCTATCTCCCCCCTCTGACTCTGCTCTATCAAACTGCTCTTCTGTGCCTCCTTGAAGAACACCTATACCTGAGCCATTTGTCAGTCTAATCTTAAGAACACTTTGATCCTCGCTATGAAAAGCGGCAGCTTGTTGAGTAGGTACCGCTCTATCATTATTCAGAAATACACTGGCTTGTGCATCTACAAGGCCTTGTACTGGGCCTTCACAAATTACATCTGTCGCAATAACTGTTTGCTGTGTTTGGCCGAGAAAAACACCTAGATTATCTGGTAAAGGTGTTGGATTATTTAATGAATCATTGTCTTGTGACATTATACATACTCCTCTTGCATTTCTGACTCTATCAAAATAAGATCATTTGAATTTGAATCAATTATAACATTATTGTTTCTATATCTTCCCTGTACTATATCGAGGCCTACAAGGCGGCCCGGTATTCTTAGCTCTCCATAAAGTATTGGAACAGGATCTCCTTCTACAACATTTTGTTGAGCACCTGAATATAGATAATTTGTAGGAGAGTCATCGTCTGTAGCGGGGTCAGGTGCCATAATTTGCTGAATACCCGCCAAACCCAAGTTGACAGCTAGCCCAAGTCCCATCAGCTGCAAAGTTGAGAAATTAACAGCGGCACCTGTTGCTGTAACACCAGTCGCACCTGCCTGTACGCTTGCCATAAATCCCTCAGCACCTGCCGCAGCACCTGCACTTGCTAAAACTAGTGTTGCAATCGCAATAGCTGCAAGAATTTTTCCAACGCCTGACTTTGAGCCTGCGGGTACTGTTGTAATTGTCACATCGCCTTCTTCTAAAGGAAGTAGCAAATCTTCTTCTTTTTCTACACTCTTTCCGGCTATGTCAACAATAAATCCTATATTATTATCAACACAGCTTATTATATATCCTCTGAAACCGGGACGATTTGCATCAATACATTTAAGAATATCCTGATGTGAGTCTGCCTTGACAGACATTGTTCTGCCAAACTTTTCTCCCAACTCTCCTTCTAATATCACTTTACGCATCATAGCGATAAACTCCTGTTAAGTATTTTTTCCAAAAAGGATATAGATTCTCTCTACATGATAGTCTATTTTCCGCATGATGATAGAATAAATCATCTCCTAAATAAACCCCGCAGTGATTGCCCACTACAGAGCGTACAGTAAAGATAAGAACATCATTCTCTTGCATATTGCCTTCAACTCTACTATAACCATAATCTTTGATTACCTCATCTGTGAAATAATCCAAACCTCTTTCCCACCAGTCGTCTTCAAATGCAGCTCTTGCAGGTATTTCAATATTTTGTGTTTGTAAGTAGTCTCTCATTGCTTCAAAACAGTCAGTGGCCCCAAACTCATAGTCTCTTCCATATAAGGGCTTAGTATCTCTTTGAGGCTCTAGCAAGTGCAATTCCATTTCTGGATAGCTGAAAATATAGTACGGCTTTCCGATTGCATTGCACGCTTTTATATCTGCTTCACTTGGCTCACAAGAGGAGTCGGGATGACTGTGTACAATTCCCACAATATCATATCTTTTTGCTATGTCTAGGTATTGTCTTGAGTCTATTATAAAGTCATTCTGATCTGTAGCAACATTATCACAGGGAAACCATTTCATTTCGCCTTTTGACACTGCTAAAACTCCACATCCTTCTCTTGGATAATACTTTTTGAACTGTTCTTCTATTTCTTCTAAAAATTGTATCATTAAAACTTATATGTTCCTGGGAACCCTCCAAAAGGTAGTACATTATTGGTATCCTTTCTAGATGAAGGAGGTTGATTTGCCGTATCGTAATCAACTGGAACAAATTGAAATCTACACTTACATCCTTGTAGTGTTTTACTACAAAGATCTTCTCGCACCCAATATGCAGACTCATAGCTAGGTTCAATTGTACCCGCGGTACTTGTAGAAGAATTATGAGCAAGAATACATTTCCATATATTTGCAGGGCTGCCAAAACTAACATGATCGCCTACGGAATAATTATGATTTGTATTGTCGTGTGCTGCAAAGTGGTGTGCTTGTTTCCAAAAGGCTTCTCCTGCAGTAGTGCCCGGTTCTCTACTGGAAGACGAGGTATGTACCTGTAGAGGTTGCCAGTATTTGCCGGAGTGGGAAACATAACTTTCCTGAGTATAGCTTACGCTGCTTGCGCTCCACGCACTTGTATTTGCTAATAGCCAGGCGGCAGACACAAGGGGCTCATTTTTATCGTTAAAGTATCCATAGTGTGTTCGTAGAGTTTTATCATTATCGTTTGTTAAATTATCTAATTTCTTAACTGCACTATCACCGGGAAAAATACACCCACCTCTTCCAGATGCTGCACCTTGATATTCCCAACTACAGTATTTACCCACCACAACTCTACGAGGGAGTTTTATATTCTGTAAATCATAGGGTGCTGCTACTTCAAAAGTAACAATAGTAGAGGTTTCTGCAGCAATTCTATCAATTATGTATTTAATTACTGGAAATTCCGTAGGTACGGTTCCGGCTGCACCTGCTTCTCTTTCTCCATGCAAGTGCTTTTTTAAAGTTCGTCGTCGAATTAGAGTCTTACCAACCAAACTTTTGTTAGTAAAATTTCCTGAAATAGTTGAAAACTTATCAATTATATTCGCAATTGTTAGAGTAGGTCTAGACATAGCTCCGTCTGCTTGTAAATCAAGACCCTCCATCATTACAGGCATGGCTACATATGTTCTAAGAGTATGTGGAGATTCTCTATCCCTAAACTGTACAGTTGTTAAATCTTCTTCCAGACCTGGATGAAAATATAGTATGTTGCTGGAATCAAGAACTAACTCAAACAGCTCAACATATTTACTGTCTGTTTCAAGTTGTTGAAGATCTGATGCAATAATGTCCGTCATGGCTCATAAACTCTTCGTAGTGTTGCAGTTAAAGTGTAAAAATCGTCATAAGTATAAGTTGTATTGTAGTCTTCACATACAACTTTTATATCTTTTTCTCCAGTACGTGTTGTATTATTACTGTCTGGAAGTGTAAAAGTAAAAGCAGTGGCACCTAGTTTGCCGTCTAGAAATACTACAACATCATCAATAAATGCTTTTTCTCTAGTATTGAAACTAATTGAGTAGTTTTCATTGATTGAGTTAATTCCGTCAGATACTCTTTGTTCATAACCATCGCCGAACTTTGCCCGCAAAACACGGGGTCTACTACCTCTACTCATTGTTTTATCAGGAGTAGCATATGTGCTTCCTGTGTAAATAAATCCTATTGCCATTACGCTACTCCATATGGGTTGAGCATTCCGCCTGAGCGTTTTTGATTTTGTAGCTCTTTCTGAACTGCTGCTGCTACTGCTGTTCCAAGTTTTTCCATGTCCATGCCTTTACCGCCTTCTGTGGTAGTTTGTCCATCGCTTGAAACATTTACAGTAATTTGATTGATTTGAGATGCTCCGGACCCCTTCATTTCTACAGGTATTGACTTTCCGTTTGGAAGAGGTACAATAGCTTCAGTGCCGTGCATCATTACAGGGTATCCTGCATTTGGACCTTTTGCGATTCCGCCAACTGAGTATCCGGTCATCTTTTTGCCGTTAGGACCCATTACACCACCGTATCGATTACTTGGAAGCCCTGTCAAACTATAATTTGGTCCTCCGAATCCTCTAACTGCAGCATTTGCTCCGGCATTTGGGGCTCCTGAATGAACTGGCATACCCGCACTGTTTACCGCAGAGTTTCCTCCGATGGTGGGTGCAAACATTGCGGCAAGAACTCTCATTGTAAGCATTTCAGCAATAATTCTAGCAAGCTGCTGAAGAATTGACTGAGCCATCGAAGCAAACGCTTGTTTCACAGTCATAGTCCCCGTAATCAAGCCCTGGAACGCAGTAGTCATTGAAGACTCAAGAGTAGCTGCCATACTATTTGCAATTTTGGCACCATCACTAAGATTGTGGTTTGCTCTTCTAACAAGCTCTGTCTGTTTTTCAATCTCTAAATTTATTTTTTCCATTTCTGCCAGCTGTGCCACAGTTGGGCTACTCTTTCCATCTTCACCAAATGCAACTCTCTTATTAAGGGCTAGGCTCTCCTCCATCTGAGTAATATTCAGTTGCATCCTTTCAATTTTTTCCATCTCTTCTCTACGCTTTTTCAGCATAGGAAAGTCTCCGGACATTGGAGATCCTGCTAATTGAGTAAACTCCAGCTGTGCAGTTTCCTGTGCATGGCGAATTTTTTGATCCCGTAGTTCTTTCATCAGATCGATCTCTGTTTCAAGACCTGTAATTTTTTTCTGCTGTTCTTCCGCTGCAAGAGCGTTGCTAGCAACAATGGACCCTTCAAGCTCTAATTGCTTTTTCAAGCTCTCAATATAGATCTCTATCTCGGATTTAGGAAACATCTTTTGACGAAGATCTGTAGCTGTTTTTGCATTTTCAGTATTAAGACGAGTTCTCTCATCCACCACCTTTCCTAGATTTATATAGGCTGTAATTGTATCGTGGATTTCATTTTGAGTTACCCTTTCACCATTTTGCAGCTTACGGTTCATCTCTAAGAAAGCCTGACCTTCATTACTGTTTCTCAATAACATATCAGAGCGCATCAGCAAAACATCTGCTTGTTTTTGCAATATTTCTAAAAAGTTATCCAAAGCCTCAGTCTGCTTAGGGTCTCTAAGGGCCTCAAGAGTAGCTTTTGTGCTTGCAATTTCCTTGTCTACCTCCCGCGCAAGAATGCCATACGGATCAAGATGTGTCGCTGTTCCGCTGATGGGATGTCTATAAGTAGCAAGAAGCCCTTCTAAGCCTTTAAGTTCGTCTTCCACCTTTGCAATTTCTGGCAAAATCTCACTAGAAACAAACGCAGCTTCAAATGCTACCTCGTCAAGTGACGGAATATTTTGTAATGCCCTGCCTACGCTCATAATTACGCTTGCAGTTGCTGAACCTTCTCTGTTTATCTCTTTTTGAATAGCTACAAAATGTTCCAAATCTTCATTTACGGATTTAAGTTTATCTCCAAGAATATCAGTCGAACTTGCAAGTTCTTCGGTTGCTTCTTTTTGAGAAAAGAATCCTTTGATAAGCATTCCAATACTTACAAGCATACCAACATATCCAAGAAAAGAAAAAGCTCGAGATATAAACGCTCCGGCAACAGAAGCACCTCTTGCTAAAGTGTCCATAGCACTCAACCCTTTTGCTTTGAGTCTAAGGAATGCTGCTGAAGCACTTTTTTCCATTTTATTATAATCAGCCGCCATTTTCTTTGTAGCTGAGCTGTTTGCCAACATCAGATCGTCTAGATGACGAATCATTGCTACTGCCTGCTTTTTATTGAAGTTTTTAAATACTCCGTTTCTTTTTTTAAGCTGACGCTTCAATGCACCAAGTTGTTGATTACTTAGCTGATCTCCTGCCCTTAATTTACCTAGAACGGTTCCTGAGCCTGATTCCACTCCTTCTAAACCTGAAACTAAGGAAGTTCTTGCTGACTTACCTAAAGCCGCTCTAGCTTTAGGATCTGCACCTGCTGCTGCAAGTGCTCTATTATAGGCATCTAAGTCAGCTTTTGCTTTTTGAAAAGCGGCGCCAGATCTATCTGCCGCGGCCTGTGCAGCTGCACCTAAATTTGCTAAACCTGGGATAGCTGCTCGAAGAACGGGACCGAGAAAACCTGCAACAGCTAACCCTACCAACTCAGGAAAGTCTGTAAGTAGCTTAGCTAGCGGACCTGCTGCTCTTTCTGCGATAAGTTTTATTTTGTTGATAATATCATCAAAAGCTTTACTTAGTTTTGCATATTTATTAGTCTGTATCCCGGTAATTGCTAAAATTCTTCCATACTTTTCCTCTGCTTGTGTGAGTACGTTGTTTGCAACTGCCTGACTCTTTTCAAAAGTAGTCAAAGCACTTGCATCTTTACCCAAGGCACGGGCGTATTCTTCACTTGCATCTTTTAACCGAAGAATAATACCAAGTTCGTCAAGAAGTTCTGGTTCGGCTTTTGTCACACCTCGAACCAGTCGATTAAAGGAATCAGTTACATCTCTACCGAGTATCGCACTAGCATCTTTTGCTGCTTTACCGAGATCTGTGAGTTGTTGAGGAGATAGCCCCGCCGCTACACCGATAGCAGCAGCTTGTGAAGCATCCTGAAAAGTAACCTGAGCATCGGTGGCAGCAATGATATCGTTTGCAAGAGTTCTCATTGCACTACCTGTTGCACCAGCGTAAGCTTTTTGACCTGCTTGCAAAACGGCAAGATCGCCAGCTCTTTTTAGAAACCCAAATGCAGCAGTAACGGCAAAAATTTGTGCCGCCAAGGTAGCATAAGCAGCTACAAGGCCGCCCGTGCCTTGTGCCATCTTTGAAAAGTTTTTGGTAGTATTTGAAGAGGCTTGAGCAGCACCTTTTAGATTTCTATCCGCATTCCGTGCGCCTTTTGCAGTATCGTCTAGTCCCTTTGCAGCTTTTTTGGACTCGAGACCAAGCTTTTTAGTTGAGCCCTTATCGTCTACTTTTACGTCAATATTTACTTTATTCTTCGCCATTAGCCTTTCACGTTATGGGTGAACTTTTTTCCACCGCCCGCAGAGCTCTTTCGCTCCTCTGCCTTTCGTTTTCTCTCTGACTCTTCTGCTCTATTTTGTACTATGAGTCGTTCGTACAATTTCAGTATGTACATCATTGTGCGTGGTTCTTCAACTTCATACAAACTAAACAAGTATTCTATATTTCCCCATTGTTTTCCTAAGTAGCTACCAGACATGCCTTCCCACTTGTCTTCGAGTAATCCAAATAGAAAAAATGCCACTTGGACCTCCACGGGAAAATCCGAGGGGTCGAGTGGCATCTTTTGGGGGTCGGGCTCTTGCCCTAATTCTTCGCAGATATGGAAATACTTATCTAGATCGACTGACTTAGACTGTTTTACATATCTCTCAAGTAGGGCGCTTATCTCCCCTACTTGTTCCCAGTAAAATTTTCTAGATCGCCCACTGTCTCTGTAACCCAAGTATCAAAGTCGCCTGAATTTTTCATCAGAAGCTCTGCGTTGTCTTGGGTATATACGAGTTCATCGTCTGGGTCAAGTGCCGATATATCTACCAAAAGAAGCTCTTCTAGGTAACGATACTTTAGGCCTGTCCAGCCTTTGATTACTGCTTTACAGTACTCTATCAAGAATTTATCTTCGTCAAGAATTTCTTCAGGCTGACGAGTCTTTTTACTAAACTTAGTGCTAACACACTTCTTACGAAGTTTTACTAGCTCTTCTCTGCCTAAGTAACATAGGCTTACTTCCATTCCTGTATAGCCGGGAAAGTCAATTGATACTGTCTTACTTGGTGTCATTAGAGTGGCTAATGAAATAGGGGTGTCGCTCATGTTTTATCCTTTCTATATAAATTATGGTTAAAGAGCAGGAAAGTTATTTTCCGTACTTCTATTTTGTACTACATAGTATAATGGACTAGGACCTAAAAGTCAAGAACTATTTTTCACAGGGGACGAAAAAAGGGACCGAAGTCCCTTTTTAGCGATTTACATTTTTATATTAGACTGTTACGCCTTTATAAACAATTGTAGCTTCATCTGCGTCATTGATAGTACTAGGCAAAGCGTGGAAGTTAACCTCTACTGAGATTACGTCTTCAATACTGTGCGTTGGCACTTCTAAATGACAGGTCGGTAAAGTTACTTGCATTGTAGGCGCAGAAGTACCACCGATATCAAACACTAGGTTGAAGTCGTTAGTTACAACATCCGTAGACTCGATTAAGTCTTCAAACAAATCGGCGCTTCCTGCTGCACTATTACTCAAGTAGCAAGTAAAGCTTCCGCCAATATTACGTGTACCAGTTACGTGACCAATTGGCTGATTGACTACACCCAAAGTCTCTGGAGTCAGATAAGTAATATTGTTCTCAAAATTCAAGCTTCCGCCTGTTAATGTAAGAGTGTACGAACCAACAATAGAGCCTTCTGCAGTATTTCCTGTAGTAGTCAAAGTAGTAAGACGGTTACGAATAAAGTTATTCGTAGCAGAGGTACCTTCACTGATAGTCACAGCAGGGACAGCAGTGGCGTCAATTTCTGTAATAAGAGATGCAAAGCCAGCCCAGTTAATAGTAGCAATACCATCAATATCAAA
>ERZ1046568.2648-NODE-2648-length-11384-cov-13.225174_pt1 | contig 11384 bp, 10 predicted proteins | sample MGYA00383092_ERZ1046568 | MGnify/ENA primary metagenome ERZ1046568 (study PRJEB29581, sample SAMEA5548362) | metagenome | biome: marine; feature: coastal; material: water | depth 1 m | study: Short-term variability in the microbial, nano- and picoplankton... | reverse complement strand
ACTGGCGCAGGATTCTATAAATACGATCCCGCGACACGTGCTCGCATGAACGATCCTGAGATCGAAGCGCTGATCAAATCAGAAGCGGCTGCCTTGGGTGTTGAGCAGCGTGAGGTAAGCGACCAGGAAATACTGGAGCGCTGTCTGTATCCGCTGATTAACGAAGGCGCGCTTATCCTCGAAGAGGGCATTGCGCAGCGGCCAAGCGATATCGATGTTGTTTATGTGTTCGGCTATGCTTTCCCAGCGCCCAAAGGCGGCCCAATGCACTATGCCGATCATGTGGGTCTTAAAAACGTCTACGACAAGATTTGTGAATTCCGCGATCGCTACGGCGAAGAGTATTGGAAGCCGGCGCCTCTGCTCGAAAAATTGGCGAAAGAAGGCAAGACGTTCGCGCAGTGGGGAGCCGAGCAGGAGTAATCTCTGCGCTGAATCTTAACGGTGGTGCGGCGCTTGAATTCGCCGCTCCGCCCCTCTTTTCGAGACAGGCCAGGAGGTCATCATGCTCTCATTTGAAACCACTACACCGGGCGGTCCTCTTGCCGCCGTCGAATCTGAAATCCCGCAGCCGCAAGGGTCCGAAGTGATCGTTAAGATGCTCGCCTGTGGCGTGTGTCATTCCGATATACACATGCACGACGGAGTCTTCGATCTAGGTCACCAGAAGCAGCTCGAAGTTGGGCGTCCAGGTATGGTCTTGGGTCACGAAATATTCGGTGAAGTCGTCGCCGTCGGGCCAGAATCTGAAGGCGCTGCAATTGGTGATCGCCGAGTAGTTTATCCCTGGATAGGCTGCGGCGAATGCGCCTCGTGTTTGCGCGGCGACGAAAACCTTTGTACACCGGGTCGCGCACTAGGCATCGCTGCCAAAGGCGGCTTTGCCGAATACGTGTCGGTGCCTCACTCGCGCTATCTCTTCGACAAGGGGGATGTAAGCGACAGCCTCGCGGCGACTTATGCCTGCTCCGGTCTCACGGCCTACAGTGCGCTTAACAAGCTAGGCGAAGTAGGCAAGGGCGATGAGGTAGTTATTATAGGGGCAGGCGGCGTTGGCATGATGGCGATACAGATCGCGCTCTCAAAAGGCTTGGATCCTATTGTTGTCGACATCGACGAAGCTAAACTCGCGTCAGCCAAAGAGTTGGGTGTTACGCGTACGTTCAATTCGAGCGATCCACAATCGGGCAAAGAGATTCGTAAGTCGACCGGCGGCGCCTACGCGGTGCTCGATTTCGTTGGCGCCGAAGCCTCGGTTAATTATGGGCTTGGCTGCCTTCGTAAAGGCGGCATGATTATCATTATTGGCTTGTACGGCGGATCACTGAATATTCCCATTCCTTTCTTGCCAATGAATGCGCGCATTATTCAGGGTAGTTATGTTGGCACGCTCAAAGACATGGGCGAGCTTATGGAGCTGGTGCGAGCGGGAAAAATCGATCCGATCGAAATTCATGAGCGCCCATTGGCCGAAGCCGAGGCGGCGCTTGCCGACCTCAAGGCGGGCAAGGTGCGCGGTCGTCAGGTGTTAGTCAATAACTAGCAGAAAGAACACAGTAGAGGAGTAAAAAGGTGCAAGCGATTGCTCACTTAGAGGATTTCAGACAAGAAACACGCGCGTGGCTCGAGGCTAACTGCCCAGCGTCTATGCGCACGCCTATGGTCGACGCTGAGGTGGTTTGGGGTGGTCGTAATCCGACTTTCGTCAACCCAGAAAGTAAACTGTGGCTCGAGCGAATGGCAGAAAAGGGGTGGACGACGCCAACTTGGCCGGCCGAATACGGTGGCGGCGGGTTGAGTAAAGACGAGTCGATGGTCCTCGCTCAAGAAATGTCGCGAATAAATGCGCGTCCGCCGCTTAATAGCTTCGGTATTAGTATGCTCGGTCCAGTTCTCCTTGAGTCTGGCACGCATGAACAGAAGAGTGAGCATATTCCTAAAATCGTCCGCGGTGAGATACGCTGGTGTCAGGGATATTCTGAGCCCGGTTCAGGGTCTGATCTCGCGAGCTTAAATACTAAGGCAGTTCTCGACGGCGATGACTATGTGATCAATGGCTCCAAAGTATGGACCTCGTATGCTGACAAAGCAGACTGGATTTTTTGCCTAGTACGCACCGATAGCGACGTGCCAAAGCATGCAGGAATCAGCTTTATCCTCTTCGATATGGACACGCCGGGCGTAACGACCAAGCCTATTCAGCTCATTAGCGGTATGTCGCCTTTTTGTGAAACCTTCTTCGATGATGCGCGCGCGAAAGCTGCCAACCTTGTCGGCGGTCTTAACAACGGCTGGGCAATCGCTAAGCGTCTTTTGCAGCACGAACGCACGATGATATCGGGCTTCGGATTAGCGGGTAGTCAGGGCGATCGTGGGGGAACCACGTCGACTATGGACAGCGTCGAACGCGCAGCCATGCACTACCGCGGGGATACCGACAAGATCTCCGATCCGGGTCTTCGCGACGAGATTGCGAAGTTCAAAATTGATAGCGCAGCCTTCGCGCTGACCTCGCAGCGCTCGACCGAAGAATCGAAGCAGGGTCAAGGCCCCAATGCGACATCGTCGATGCTCAAAAACTACGGCTGTGAGCTCAATAAGCGCCGATACGAGTTACTCCTTTCATCCCTCGGTAGCCAAGCGCTAGGCTGGGAAGGGGAGGGTTTTGCGTCAGACGAGATCGCCGTGACACGCGAGTGGCTGCGGTCGAAAGCGAACTCGATCGAAGGCGGCACCTCTGAGGTTCAGCTCAATGTGATCGCGAAGCGTGTTCTTGGCCTGCCAGACATGCTTAGTCTGGTGCAGAAATAGTTTGTTAACTCGGTGGCAATAACCGCCGAGCGAGAGAGAGAATTATGAGTTTAGTATTAAGCGAAGATCAGCAGTTATTGAAAGACTCGGCGAAGGCCTTCGTCGACCAGAACGCGCCAGTGTCGGTGCTGCGTGGTCTGCGCGACAGCAAAGACGCGCAAGGCTACGACCAAAACCTCTGGCGACAGATGCTCGAATTGGGCTGGGCCGGCATGGCGATTCCCGAAGCCTACGGCGGATTTGAATTCGGCTACGGCGGCCTCGGCGTAGTGCTCGAAGAGTCGGGACGCACGCTTGTGAGCTCGCCATTAATCGCTACCGTCCTTCTCGGCGCGTCGGCGATCAACGAGCTTGGTTCGGACGCGCAGAAAAGCGAGTTTTTACCCCAGGTCGTCAGTGGCGAATTGTTGCTTGCGCTGGCTATAGACGAGAAGCCGCATCATCGTCCGTGCCGAATCGAAACCTCTGCCGTTAAATCTGGTGAGGGCTATGTTCTCAACGGATGTAAAACCTTTGTGCTCGATGGCCATATAGCAAACAAGCTTATCGTTGTTGCTCGAACCGCTGGCGCAATCGACGACGAGGCAGGGTTAAGCGTATTTTTGGTCGATGCCGCTGCAGAAGGCGTGTCGATAAATCGCAGCTGGATGGTCGACAGCCGTAATTCGGCGATGCTAAGCCTCAATGATGTAAAGGTAGGAGCCGATGCGCTTTTAGGTGCTGAAGGCGATGCCTATTCTAGCCTAACTCGCGTTCTAGATATTGGCCGCATCGGCGTTGCCGCTGAGATGCTCGGTAGCATGCAGCAAGCGTTCGAAATAACCCTCGACTACCTAAAACAGCGCGAACAATTTGGCGTACTCATCGGGTCTTTTCAGGGTCTGCAACACCGCGCAGCCGAAATGTATTCCGAGATCGAGCTGTGTAAGTCTGCAGTCCGCGCCGCACTGGCTGCGCTTGACGATGCCGACAAAACTGATGCTGATATCGCGGAATTTGCCAGTATTGCCAAGGCTAAACTTAGCGAGGTGGCAACGCTTGTGAGCAACGAAGCGGTACAGATGCATGGCGGCATTGGCATGACTGACGAATACGACATCGGTTTTTATATGAAGCGTGCGCGTGTTGCCGCCGCTTTCTTGGGCGATGCGCTTTTCCATCGTGAGCGTTACGCAAGTCTCAATGGGTTCTAAAAAAGGGATGGCACCATGACAATGGACGAATCGGTTAACGTATTCGATGAGCCGCTCGAACCTTGCGGGACGGATCCGGTAACGGGGTTTTTCCGTGACGGCTGCTGTAATACCAATGAAGATGATCATGGCTGCCACACGGTCTGTGTGGCGGTGACCGACGAGTTTCTTAGCTATACGCGTTCGCAGGGCAATGACCTGAGTACGCCGGTTCCGGCCTTTGGTTTTCCGGGGCTTAAACAGGGAGATTCTTGGTGTCTGTGCGCCTCACGCTGGCTTGAGGCGCATGATGAGGGTAAAGCTCCGCGTGTTTTTCTTCGGCGCACACATAAAAAGACGCTAGAGACTGTGGCTATGGACATCCTACGAAACTATGCAGTCGACCTAAGTTAGTGGGTAAGCTCATTTCGCTAACGCGTTTTACCGCGTAGCGAAAACGGATTCTAGTTGCGATGCTGAAGAGTAAAATCTCAAGAATTCGCGGTATCTCGTTGCTCTGTAAGCGCGGCACGGTGTTCCTCGTTGCTCTTTTTGTAATCGTAAGCTGCTCTGTTGGTCAGCAGGTCAGGCCCCTTGATGATTCCGCGAGACTTGCTAGCGGATTCGAAGGCGGCGTTTTTTTACTCGATGGAGAATCGGGTGAATTTTTCGCCACAAGTGAGCAATGGCTTGTCCGCGCTGCCATTCCTGCATCTACTTTCAAAGTGTTTAGTTCGCTTGCCGCGCTGGAGTCGGGGGTCGTTGCTTCGACAGATCAAGTCATTCGCTTGCCGACATACAGCAGTGCGCGTGAGGAAATCAACCGCGACCTCGATTTTTCCAGTGCGTTCGCGCTATCGGCACTGCCTCACTATCAGCATTTGGTGCGCGAAATTGGCGCTACCAAAATGCAGTCCTATCTCGACAACGCCGACTACGGCAACCGATCGATGGGCGGCGGAGTCGATCAGTTTTGGATTGCGGGTGACCTGCGGATAACACCCCGCCAGCAGCTCGAATTCCTCCGCCGCCTCCATCGCTCTGAGCTGCCTTTTCGGGATACCGTCATGGCGCAGGTTCGACAGATAATGCAGCGCACTGAGCGTGGCGGAAACGTATTTGGTAAGACTGGCTGGGCTACCTCTGCAGAGGGCTTGCATACAGGCTGGTCGATAGGCTGGCTTGCGCGCGACCGAAAAGAGCCGCTCTACTTCGCCACGCTTTTACAAACAACCGAACCCGGCGACAGCTTCCTCGACATTCGCTTACTCTTATCGTTAGAGGCGTTAGACCAAGTCGAATCTCAACACTGAGCCGAGTCGGCTAGTAATATTTAGACTGCCAAGGGCATGACTTCGGGGGTAGACTGAGCGCCTCACGCGGAACTGTTTAGGCGCGGGCATCGAAGGCCCGCTTTTCTGGAGATATAGCAATGAATAACCCATTTACGTTAAAGAGTGTCTCTACTCTATGGTTAAGCATGGCGCTGCTGTCGAGCGCGGTGGCGCAAGTTCCCATTATTCAGCCGGGCGCACCGGGTCAGCCGAGTCGGCAAATAACAATCGAAGAAGCGTCTAACCTTGCGGGCCTAAGCTATACCGATGCTGACGTTAAATTCATGCAGGGCATGATCATGCATCATTCTCAAGCACTGCAGATGGCCGAAATGGTCGAAGCGCGTAGCTCTCGCGAAGCGATACAGCTGATGGCGCTGCGTATTTCGCTTTCGCAGGAAGACGAGATAGTGATGATGGAGGAGTGGCTAGAAGCGCGTGATCTTCCCCGCGCTATGCCGATGGCAGACATGCAGGCAATGGCGTCTAATCACGAAATGATGCCGGGCATACTGACTGAGGCCGAGCTCGATGAGCTCGCTGGATTAACCAGTCAAGAATTCGACACGCGCTTTCTCCAATTAATGATCAAACACCATGAAGGCGCAATAACCATGGTCGATCGTCTGCTCGACCAGCCTGGCACAGCCCAGGACTCGGTGCTTTTCGCCTTTACTACTGACGTGACCTCAGACCAAACGAGCGAGATAGAGCGCATGAGCGCGATGCTTGCCGGATTCTCGCCCGACCCGCGAGTAAACCTCAAGCCAGGTTATGACGACGCGGGACAAGCAGCGCTCAATATGCGCTTGCTCGCGGCGCTGCCGAAACCTGATGGATTTTTCGATCCAGCAAACCCGCAGGGATTGCCGATGAGTCGCGCGCGTCCGCAGGTATTGCAATCGTCTCAGGCAGAAGAGGATGAAAGCGCAGCGGGCAACAGTACTGACGCTGACTCTACGGTCGAAACGCTGACCAATGCCGCAGACGAGGGCGTCGTTCCTGCTGATACTGAAGACGAAACGGCGGAGCCGCGTCCCAGTTTAATGAATTTTGCGAACACCGATTTAGTGTTCGCAGGGGACGTCGTCGTAGCAGGTAATTATCATGGATTTAACGCCTATGATATCTCCCTGCCGCGCGAGCCCAAGCTACTGAGCTCGGTCGTGTGCCCGGGCGGTCAAGGAGACGTGTCTGTTATTGGCAACCTGCTTATTATGTCAGTCGAACAAACTCGTGGTCGGCTAGACTGTGGCCTCCAAGGGGTTGCCGAGCCCGAAAGCGAAGAGCGTTTCCGCGGCATACGCATTTTCGATATAAGCGATTTTAGAATGCCAATTCAAGTGGGCGCGGTGCAGACCTGTCGCGGCTCACATACGCACACTGTGGTCACCGACCCCGACGATGCAGGCAATCTCTATATTTACGGCTCAGGCACAAGCTCCGTCCGTCCCGGTGAAGAATTGGACGGCTGCTATGACGAGTCGCCATTCGAGAATCCAGAGTCGGCGCTTTTTCGCATCGATGTCATTCAAATTCCCGTCAACGACCCTGCATCAGCGCGCGTAGTGAATCGGCCGACGGTATTCTCAGACCCTGCGTCGGGCGTTATCGCCGGTCTATGGGAAGGCGGGGATCATGGCCCTGGCACTCAGACAACTCGCGAGACGAATCAGTGTCACGACATTACCGCCTACCCCGAAGTGGGTCTTGCGGCGGGCGCCTGCTCGGGTAATGGCATCCTGTTGGATATTTCAGATCCTGTGAATCCGACGCGTGTCGCCGAGGTAATAGACCCCGGTTTCGCCTACTGGCATTCGGCGACTTTTAGTAACGACGGGCGCAAAGTGGTGTTCACGGACGAGTGGGGCGGTGGCTCTCGGCCGCGCTGCCGCGCGTCTGATCCGATCACCTGGGGCGCCGATGCCATCTACGACATAGTCGACAACGAGATGCAGTTTCGCAGCTATTTTAAAATGCCTGCCCCGCAAACCGATCAAGAAAACTGCGTCGCCCACAACGGTTCACTCATCCCTGTCCCCGGCCGCGACATCATGGTTCAGGCGTGGTATCAGGGAGGGATTTCGGTTTTCGATTTTAGCGACTCTTCCAACCCACAAGAGATTGCGTTCTTCGACCGCGGACCAGTTGATGCCGAGGAACTCATTCTCGGTGGTTACTGGTCGGCTTATTGGTTCGAAGGGCTGATATACGGCACCGAAATCGCGCGCGGTTTCGATGTGCTCGAGCTCATGCCGAGTGACTATTTGAGCGAGAACGAAATTGCGGCCGCGTCATTGCGAAGCGCTGGCGGCACGTTTAACGCCCAGCGCCAGCAGCAACATAGATGGCCAGCCGAACCCGTTGTCGCACTCGCGTATCTCGATCAGCTGCAGCGCAGCGAGGTGGTTTCGCCGGATAGGGCAACGGATCTAAGCAGTGCGTTAAGCGACGCACAAGATCGGCTTAATGAGGCCGTGAGCGACGAGCGAGTGGCTGGCAAGCTTAGGTCGTTGGCGGTGACCTTCGATACCGAGGCGGAGTCTCTGCGCGGCAGAACGCGAGATCGTTTCGAAATGCTAGCCGATTCGCTAGAAGCGATTGCCGACAGGCTTTAGAGACTATTCAGGAATTAGAAATATGAGTCTTACTCCTTTTCATATCGCTGTGCAGGTGCGTGACATAGACGAAGCGCGGGAATTTTATGGCCATAAGATGGGCTTGTCTGAAGGTCGCAGCGCTTCTGACTGGATAGATTTTGACATGTTTGGGCATCAGTTTGTTGTCCATCTAAATCGTGAACTTGGCCCTAATGGATCAGTACGCAGCATAGCCAACGCCGTCGATGGTCAGGGTGTGCCTGTTCCACATTGTGGCGTTGTGCTTGCGTTCGATGACTGGGAGCGTTTCGCCGATCAGGCCAGAGGATTCGTTGACGAATTTGTGATCGAGCCGTATGTCAGGTTTGCGGGTGAGGTCGGAGAGCAAGGGACTATGTTTTTCTGCGACCCCAGCGGCAATGCGCTCGAATTTAAAGGATTTAAAGATATTGCTTCGCAACTCTTTGCGAAGTAATTCACACGGAGAGAGCCCGAATAATAGTCGACATACTAAAAGCGATAATCGAACTCGGGCTGCCATTAGCCTTGCTAAGCTGGCTCATTTTTATGCGCTTGTTTATCAGCGGTGAGCTAGATCGACAGTCGGATCGCAAAGGAATAGAACGCGGCGTTAAGAAGATCAAAGCGTCGTTTAAGGGTGAGAAGAAACGGACATTCGCCGAAAAATCCAAGACCGACCTAGTGTTCGAGAAGTGGATGTATTTTGGGAGTGGATTCTACGGATTGGCAGCACTCTGGACATTAGTAGTTATTGAGGTCAGTGAGCTAATCGGCTTTGTCTTTAATTTCCCCGGCCTCGATGCGCTTTTCGGCGATGGGTTAATTGCCTTCTTATTCAATTTAGCGATGAACCAACTGAGTAATCTGATCAGTGCGTTTGTGTGGTTCAGCTATTGGGATGGCTCTATGCTCATCTGGGTATTGGTTGCGTATGCAGGTTACCTTGCGGGTATTGAAGCTGCGCGGCGTAACCTACAAGTATCGAAAGAAGCGCTCCTCGAACGCGTGAGACGCAAGCCGAGCGACTAGGCTAAGCGGCCACTTTCTGCTCGCTAGACAACCCGACTTCCTTCGCGAGTAACTCATAAGAGCGTAATCGAGCGCGGTGGTCATGCACGATAGTCACGAGCATTATTTCGTCGACACCAAATTCTTTAGAAAGCGATTCGAGTTTTGCCTTCACTTGCGCCGGTGTTCCAACGGCGCGCTTTTCTTGGTTCGAACGGATAAGGGCTAGCTCGCTGGCTGCGTAAGGATAGTCCCGCGCTTCCTCAGGCGTAGGGAAAGGCCCCGGATTGCCCCGCAGCAGACGGATATACCAGAGGTCGCGACTGCTCGCCAGACGCTTCGCTTCTTCCTCAGTATCGGCGCAGACGGCGAACAGTGACAGGCATGTATGCGGTTTGTCGAGGTTTGGCCCCGGCTTAAAGCGAGCGCGATAAATATCGAAAATATCGGGGCTAATATTCGGATTTATAAAATACGCGAAGTTATAGGGAAGACCTGCAAGTCCTGCAAGCGTTGCACTATCGTCGCTGGAGCCTAGCATCCACATTTCAGGCGGCACCTCGGTTTTGGGAAATGCGCGCGCATTCTCCATGCCAGGCGTGGGAGGGTCGGTGTCGTTTAATAGAGCCTGCAGGTCTGCGATCATGTTGGGGAAATGCTCGGGCCCCACGCGCGACCCATAGCGGATCGCGGCGGCGGTGAACGGGTCTGTGCCCGGTGCGCGCCCAACACCAAGGTCGATACGGTTTGGGTAAAGCGTCTGCAAGAGTTTGAAATTCTCGGCAACTTTATAGGGGCTGTAGTGGGGCAACATGACGCCTCCCGAGCCTAGCCTTATCTGCGTGGTTTCAGCGCCTAAGCGGCCAAGCAATACCTCCGGCGAGCAGCCGGCAAGCGCGCCGGAGGCGTGATGCTCAGACACCCAGTAGCGATGGTAGCCTAGATTGTCGACGTGCCCCGCCAGCTCGATTGTCTCCTGCAAAGCAGCAAAGGGCGTGCTGCCAGAACGGACGGGAGATTGATCGAGAACCGATAATGTCAATGTCATAGCTAGTCTACTATTGCCTGATAGATGCCGTTGCGCAGGGTGATGTGGTCGTCGAGCCCGGTAGCTGGAATAATCTGCGTGAGATAAACCACGACTAGGTCCTCTACCGGATCTACCCAATAGGTTGAATGATACGCGCCGCCCCAGGCGTATTCGCCCTCCGAACCGAGTGTCCCGCGCAAGCCTAAGTCTGTAGCTATAGCGAAGCCTAAGCCGAAACCTTGGCCTGGTCGAAACTCAATCGTGCCCAAGTGATCCGTGGTCATGAGTTCGATTGTCTTGCGCGACACCAAGCGTTCGCCATTGAGTTCGCCGCCATTGAGCGTCATTTGTAAAAACTTAGCGTAGTCGCCTGCTGTTGAAAGCAAGCCGGCGCCTCCTGAGAAACTCTGCCGTGGCCCATCGGCATAGAGCCCTTGGCTCTGCATACCATTGGTTTCAGGAATCGCTTCGATACCCCCTTCCTGTTTGGGACGGTAAACAGTGGCGAGGCGATCGCGTTTGGCCGCGGGCAAATAGAAATGCGTGTCGTTCATCCCTAAAGGCGCGAAAATATTGTTGGCGAAAAAGTCATCGAGAGTCTCGCCGCTGACGACTTCGACGACCGCACCGAGGATGTCGGTGTTGTAGCCATAGATCCAACTCTCACCCGGATGCGCGTCGAGTGGCAGCGCTGCCATGCGCGCTATTGTTTCTCGGACGGGCTCTTCGCGGTCGGCGAAATACCAGCCCTGCATGTTTGCCCGTTGCCATTCTGCTGCGCTGCGTCCCGTTCCGTAACTCATGCCGCCTGTGTGCGTGAGCAGATGGCGTAAAGTGATTTCATTTCGGGCAGGCTGGAGTGTGTAGCCGCCGGAGTCGTCCGAGACTGCGACCTGCATGTTGCTCCATTCGGGCAGGTATTTTGATAGAGGCTGGTTAATATCGAGAAGCCCGCGTTCCTGCAGCATCATAATCGCAAGGCTGGTAATCGCTTTGGTTTGCGACGCGATTCGAAAGATAGAATCGGTGTTCATTGCGACGCCCCGAGCGACATCCTGCATGCCATTCGCTTCGTGCGCGACGACCTCGCCGTGACGCAAAACAATATAGACTTGACCGGCGAGGCGACTGTCTTCGTTGTAGCGCTCAAGATTGTTGTCCAGCAGAGCGAGGCGTTCACCCGACATGCCAACGCGCTCTGCCACAATGGGTGAGTCGGCTAGCGCGATAGAGGGAAGGGTAGACGATAAGAAAGCCGATACGGCACCGAGGACAAAAAGCGCTAACGCGCTTCCATTGTTGCGCAGATGATGTGTATAAGGCATAGCGAGGCTCCTAAGCTGTTATTTTTTTTGCTCTGATTCTCATGCTCGATTATTGACCGCGCGCCGAAACAAATCAATCAAGC
>ERZ1046568.2627-NODE-2627-length-11433-cov-8.651784_pt1 | contig 11433 bp, 15 predicted proteins | sample MGYA00383092_ERZ1046568 | MGnify/ENA primary metagenome ERZ1046568 (study PRJEB29581, sample SAMEA5548362) | metagenome | biome: marine; feature: coastal; material: water | depth 1 m | study: Short-term variability in the microbial, nano- and picoplankton... | reverse complement strand
TCAACATATAACGCTGTAAATTCTGATATTCAAAATACTTTTTATGTATCTAAACAAGTGCCTGAAATGAAAGTAATGGACTTTTTAAGTGGTTTGTTTAAGTTTTTTAATTTAGTAGTTTTTAAAGAAGATAACAATATATTTACTGCTTTAGCTTCTCAATATATGAATATTGGCAATGCTTATGATATTACTAAGTATGTGGATATGGAAAGCTCAACACTAGAAAGGCTGTTTCAGTATAAAGAAATGGACTTTAAATTTAAAAGCAAAAAATCATTTTTAGTACAATTTGCTGATGAGATAAATGGAGTACCTTTTGCTGAGGAGGATTATGGTAGTGAAGAGTGGGATGGAGGGGTATATAATCTAGAAGTACCTTTTGAGAAAATGATGTATGAAAGATTAAGTAATGAAGATACAAGTGCTTTATCTGATATTGGACAGGGTGCTATGATAGACAAAAAGTTTGATGCAACAATAGGAGAGCCTTTACTATTATGTATGGATTATACAGATAGCAATGGAGATTATGCAATAACAGGTACAACAGCAGATACTTACTGGAGACCTACTCAACTAACTTCTAATAACTGGGGTAATGATGTGAATGGTTTAGCTTTAAACTTTGGAGAGGAGATTGATGAATGGCTACAAGTAAACCCTACTAATTATCAAAACTTATTTAGTGCTAATTACTTTGATTATGTAGAAAGTGTTTTTGATAGACAGGCTAGAATGCTAAAAGTAAGTGCTTATCTACCTTTAAGTATAATCACTAAGTACAAATTAAATGATAGGTTTATAATAGCTAATAAGTCATATAGAATAAATAGTATAAAAACAAACCTATTGACTAATAAAACTGATTTAGAACTTTACAATAAGGAGGAGTTTGCAAGTCAGTTAGAAAATAGCCAAGTAGCTTATTTAGGTAGGGTAGCACAATTAACAGAAGCAACAAAAGGTACAGATTTTATTACTGTATCTTGGGATAGCATAAGTGGTGCAACAGGGTATAATGTTTATTATAATGGTACTTTATTTAGTGCAGAGCCAAACACAACTACAACACTAAAAGTAAATGGTTTAGAGAGTGATACGTGGTACAATATAGAAGTAAGAGTTAAATATACTATTGATGGGAATGATGTATTCTCTTTTGATACAGGACTAACAGCAAAAACAGATTAATGATAAAAGATATTTTAGAAGCTCTAGAGTTTGACTTTAGAGGAGAGTACATAGATATAGCAAAGGGCAAATATAAAATGCCAGAAACTATAAAAGAGGGTATAGAACAAATTAAGAATGAGGTATGGCAGAAAAAGTAACAATTAATGTAGATGCTAAAACAGGTAAAGCTGAGAAAGAGTTAAAAAGTCTAGAGCAAAGTTTAAATGATGTAGCAAATGCTGGTAAAGAAAACAGAGAGGGTTTTAAATTATTAGATAAAGCTACTGGAGGTTATGCTGGTAAAATAAAAGATTTAGCTAGTGGAATTACAGGAGCTATAAAAGGTGCTAAAGGGTTTGCTAAGTCTTTAAAAGGAGTTAGAGGTGCTTTATTAGCGACAGGAGTAGGAGCTATTGTAGTGTCTTTAGGGTTAATTATAGCTTATTGGGATGAGATAAAAGGATTAGTTAATGGAGTAGGAGCTGAACAGAAAAATTCTTTAGAAACACAAAAAGAGGCAGTATCACTAGCAGAACAGCAGTCTGAAATTACTAGCCAGATGGAGAATACTCTTAAGTTACAGGGTAAGAGTGAGAAAGAAATAAGAGACCTAAAAAGACAGCAACTAAATGAAACTATATCAGCTCTAGAGGTACAGCTAGAACAAGAGAAACAAATTAAAGCTAATCAAGTAGCCGCTTCTGAAAGGAATAAGAATATTATGATGGGTTTTATAACTCTAATATCAGCTCCACTAGTAGCCGCTTTAGGTTTAATAGATGCTGTATCTCAAGGTTTAGCTAAACTAGGTGTTATAGAGGAAGCTACTAATTTAGCACAAGGTTTTGTAGAGGGTATAGCTGAAATGGTTTTTGATCCAGAAGAGGTAGCAGAAGAGGGAGACAAATCAATACAGGAGACTGAGAAAAAACTAAGACAGTTAAAGAATAAAAGAGATGGCTTTATACTGCAAGATAAAAAAGAGAAAGAGCAGAAGCAAAAAGAAGCTGATGATAAAGAGATAGAAGATGCTAAGAAAAAAGCAGATGCTCTAGAGAAAATTAGACAGGGAGAGATAGATACAGAAGCAGAAAGAAGAGCAGAGGAGAAAAAGAAAATACAAGACCACTACAAAGAGCTTATAAGACTAGCTGAACTTTATGGAGAGGATACCTCAGCTTTAAAGGAAGCACAGGATACTAAAGAAAAAGAGTTACAGGATAAGTTTGACCAACAAGATAAAGATAAGCTGTTAAAGAAACAGCAAGAAAAAATAGAGCAACTAGAGATTGATAAAAATAATGAAGAGTTATCTTTTGAAGAGCAAAGAGCTACACTACAAGCTAGAGAGCAGTTACTAAAAGAGGATGAGACTTTAAGTGATGAGCAAAAAACTGAACTAGCTAAACAGTTTGCAGATGCTAGAGTAAAGATAGCTGATTTAGAGTTTAAAGAGAAGCAGAGAGCTATGATGGGTTATGCTAGTGCTTTAGGAGATATCAGTGGAGTAATAGGAGAAGAGACTGAGGCTGGTAAAGCGTTGGCTGTAGCCTCTTCATTAATTAGTACTTATGCATCTATCTCTGGGCAGTTAGAGGCTTTTAGTAAAGTGCCTGTGCCAGGTTATGCTATAGCTCAAGCTATTGCTACAGGTGCGGTTGGTTTAGCTAATGTAAAAAAGATTATCTCTACTAAAGTACCTAGATCTAGTGGTGGTGGAGGTAGTGCTGGTGCTGGTGTGGGAGGTGCTACACCTCAAGCTCCTAGCTTTAATATAGTAGGTGCTACTGAGACTAGCCAATTAGCAGAAGCAATAGGAGAGCAAACTCAAGAGCCAGTACAGGCTTATGTAGTAGCTAATGATGTAACTACAGCACAGAGTCTAGAAAATAACATAGTAGAGGGAGCTACACTTTAACAAAATAATAAATAATAACGTTATAATAGTATGAGAATTGTAGAACTTATTATAGAAGAGGAAGAGGATAGCTTATTTTCTGGTATAGATGCGATTAGTATCGTAGAGCATCCAGCTATAGAGGAGAACTTTGTAGCACTTAATCAGCAAAAGGAATACAAACTAGCAGAAGCAGATACAGATAAAAGACTACTTACAGGAGCTTTACTGATACCTAATAAAACCATCTATAGAAAGGATGGAGATGATGAGTATTATATTTACTTCACTAGAGAGACAGTAAGAAAGGCTAGTGAGATGTTTTTAATGAATGGCTATCAAAACAATTCTACTTTTGAGCATAAGCTAGAGTTATCTGGACTTAGTTTAGTAGAAAGCTGGATAGTAGAAGATGAGGTAAAAGATAAGAGTCAGATATATGATATGGACTTACCTCTAGGAACTTGGGTAGGTACTATGAAAGTAACTAATGAGGAAGTCTGGAAAGATTTTGTAAAAACAGGTAAGGTAAAAGGCTTCTCTATTGAGGGGTACTTTGTGGAGAAGAGTAAGAAAGAAGAGTTAAGCAAAGAGATAGAAGCTGGATTAGAGCTACTAAAGATTAAACAGATGATCTTAGAAGCAGAAACAAATCTAGAGTCTTATACAGACTATCCAGAGAGTGCTAGTAATAATGCTAAAAGAGCGTTAGAGTGGGCAGAGAAAAATGGATGGGGTAGCTGTGGAACTGATGTAGGTAAACAAAGAGCAAACCAATTAGCTAAGAAAGAGGGTATCAGTAGAGATACAATATCTAGAATGGCTAGTTTTAAAAGACATCAACAGAATAAAGATGTACCATACTCTGAGGGGTGTGGAGGATTGATGTGGGATGCTTGGGGAGGCACTTCTGGTGTTGAGTGGGCAATTAATAAACTAAAGAAGCTAGATGAGAAATAAGAAAGAATTTAGAACTCCTAGCAGAACAAGTCCAAAGAACTCTAGAAGAGGATGTTTATGTAAAGATAACACTTACTCTAGAAAGTGCTGTGATGGTAGCCTACTAGCACAGGGTATAGGTAAAACTAAAGGAGAGGTTATCACTGGGGTTTGGTATGGGTATGTAATAGAAAGTTGCTCAGATGCTCACACACACCACGTTCATATACACGATACACCTTTAGAGGTAGGTAAAACTTATTACTTAACTCTAGAGAATAGTCATAATGAGTGCTATACAGTTTTAGAGGAAAGTCAAGCAGAGGGTATACATATAAATACAGCTTCTGTTTCTTATGATGACTGTACACAATGTGAGGATGCTAATTAAAAATGCAAAAAAAAATATAAATACGTTATTTTATTATAATTTAAGTTATGACTATACAGGAAAGAATATATGCACAGCTATCTAAGAATAGCAAAAAGAAGTTAAGTAAGCAGAAAAAAGTAGACTTAAGTTTAGGGGAAAATCTACAAACTGAAATAGAAATTGTTAAGAAAATATATCAAGACTTAAATGATAAGATAGATGAGAGTTTTGTGCCAGTTAGGGAAATAGAAAAACTTATGTCTGAGTTAAATGCAGATATTGATATTTCTGGCTTTATAGATGCTTTACAGAGCTTAGAAGAGTCTTACAGTATAGAAACTGATAAACTAAGAGAAGCAGAAAATGATTTAGGAATTACTATACCTAGACCAGCAGTTTTAGATAATGCTGTTAATGAAATTGCTAAACTACAAGATCTAGAGGAGCAAATAAGAGCAGATGTAAATGAGTATAATAATTACTTAAAAATGTTATTTAGCTAATATAATATGACCACAAAAAATACAGTATTTAGTAGATTATTTGATGCAGATAAGCATAGACAATTAAGCTTAAAATCAGAAAGAAAAAATAGAATATCATTATCAGTTAAAGATGATGTTTTAAGAAATGCTGATGACTTTTTAAGATTCTATAAAGATTTAGATTATGTTGTTGGTAGCGTACTTCCTAGTATTATTGAGGAGGTTAAGTCCTTTGTTTTGGATATACAGGGAGATGTAGCTTTAGAAGTAGAGGGAACTGGTGCTAATAATGTCTTAGAGTCTGCTAGATTATTAAGAGATAGTTTAGTTAATTTAGCTGGTAAAGCGGATGAGTTAGGACTAGATCCTAATGATATAGTACCTAATTTTAGTGAATTGGATGAGCTAGTATCTGGTGTTAATGAGAAGTATCAAAAAATGCAAGATTTATATAATGAGCTAGAAGAGGTAGCTCAGTTTAATTTTAATGGTTTATAGAATGAACACAAAGAAAACAGTATTTAGCAAAATAGCTAAAGGGATGCCTAAGAAACAAGTTAAGCTAGGCTTAGTAGATGATTTTTATTATGACTATCAGTATTTAGATGATCAAGCTGGATTATTGAGCTATTTAGCTTATGAGTGGCACGATGAGGCTTTTGAAGAGTATCGTCAAGCGTGGATAAAGTTAAATGATGAATATACTCACAATGGTAGCTCTGTAGTAAGATTTGAAGATGTAGAGGGAGATATGCAGTTATTAGAAGAGATTAGGGTAAAAGCAGAAGAGCTTGGTTTAGATCCTAATGATGTTTATGATACTTATGATGCTCACTTAGAGCTAATTGAGTCTGTAAAAGAAGCTGATGACCAATATAAAAGAAATGAGATGCAGTTTAGAGACTGGGCATCTTAATATTAATTAATAAATAAATAAATATGAAAACAACAGAGATGTTATCAAAGATTAAAGCTCTATTGAATGCTAATACTAAATTAGCTCAACAGACTTTAGACAATGGTACTATAATTGAAGCTGAGTCTTTTGAGGCTGGGCAGTCTGTTTTTATTGTTACTGAGGATGAACAAGTAGCACTACCTATCGGAGAATACAAGCTAGAGGACGGAAGTACTTTAGTAGTAGAGGAAGAGGGTGTTATTGCATCTATCTCAGCCGAAACTCAAGCAGAGGAAGAGGAAGAGGAAGTAGTAGTAGAAGCTGAGGAAGAGATTATTGAGACAGAAGTACCAGAAGAGGTAGCTCCAGAAGTGGAAGCTATTGTACAAGCAGTAGTTGATGTAGTTGCACCAGCTATTGAAGAGGTAAAAGAAGAGCTTAAAGAACTTAAGAAAAAGTTTGAGGACTCTTATGAGAAAAAAGAAGAGAAAAAAGAGGAGATGTCTAGAAAGTTTAAGCATAGCCCAGAAAGAAAGGCTAACAAAAAACAAGAGGTAAAATTTTCTCAAAATAGAAATGAAACTACTCTAGATAGAGTATTAAGACAATTAAATAAATAATAAAAGAAATGAAAAAAACTAATCTTTATGCTGGTAATGGTAGTGTAAATACTTTTACTTCAACGTATGCTGGTGAATTCGCTGGTAAGTACATTGCGGCGGCACTTTTGAGTGGAAAGACTCTTAATGATGGAGCTGTAACTATTAAACCTAATGTAAAATACAAAGAGGTTATTAAGAAAATTGCTTCTACTGGTATTGTAGCTAATGCTTCCTGTGATTTCACAGAGACTGCTGATGCTTTAACACTAACAGAGAGAATTTTAGAGCCTACCGAACTACAAGTAAATCTTGTTTTGTGTAAGGCTGATTTTAGAAAAGACTGGGAAGCTGTACAGATGGGATATTCTGCATACGATAACTTACCTCCAGCTTTTTCTGATTTCTTAATTGGTCACGTTGCTTCTAAAGTAGCTGAAAAGACTGAGCAAGATTTATGGGCTGGTGTTTATGATGGATCTAATGGACAGTTTGATGGCTTTACTACTCTTATGAGTGCTGATGCTGATGTAAATGATGCTTCAAATGGTGGAGAAACTGCCTTTACTTCTGCAAATATCGTAACTCTCTTAGGAAACGCAGTAGACTCAGTGCCTAGTGCTGTATATGGTAAAGAAGATTTAACTATCTATTTACCTACTGTCGCTATCCAAGCTTATATTAGAGCTTTAGGTGGCTTTGGTGCTTCTGGACTAGGAGCGGCTGGTACAAATGATCAAGGATCACAGTGGTACAATATGGGTAATGCTTTGGCTTTTGAAGGTATTAAAATTCAACACGCACCAGGTATGCCATCTGACCACTTAGTAGTAGGAGAAGCTTCTAACTTGTTCTTTGGAACTGGTTTGATGTCAGACCACACAGAAGTTAAGCTCGTAGATACAAGTGAGATTTTAGGAGACCAGAATGTACGTATTATTATGCGTTATACTGCTGGGGTACAGTATGGAATCGGTAGTGATTTAGTACTATTGACTCTTGCTTAAGAAATAGAATATTAACATATTAAGAGGGTGGGTTGGAATAGTCTTACCTACCCTTTTTCTTTAAAAATAAAAACGTATGTCTTGTGATTTAAATACAGGTCGTAAAGTACCTTGTAAGGACTCAGTAGGAGGAATACAGGCTGTTTACTTTGCAGACTTTGGAACTATGGGAGCTTTGACAGTTACTGCTGGAGAAGTTACAGCTTTTGCTGGTACACCAGACTTCTTTGAGTTTGAAGTAAAAGGGAACTCTAGCTTAGAGCAAACTATTACTGCATCTCGTGAGAATGGAACTGCTTTTTATGAGCAAACTCTAAACCTTACTTTGACTAAATTAGACTTAGCTACTCAACAAGAGTTAGTAGAAATAGTAAAGGCTAGACCTCATATAGTAGTAAAGGATTATAATGGTAATTATCTAATGATAGGTGCATCTTTTGGAGCTGATTGCTCTGGAGGTACTATCGTTACTGGTGCTGGAATGGCGGACTTGAGTGGCTTTACACTTACAATGTCTGGTCAAGAGACTCTACCAGCTTACTTTGTAGATGCTACTGCTTTTGAAACTTTAGTTAGTGCTGTGCAGATAAACCCATAATAATTAAAATGGTTATGTAAGAGGGGTACTTTATAGTGCCTCTTTTTTTTTGCACAAATTTTAGTAATAGTACGTTATATTAGTATGAAGATTATAGGTACAGGAGGAACTAAGACTTTTAAAGTAATACCTAGACAGTATGTAGATGGTCAGATACAAATAAAACTGACTAATGAAAGTACTGGAGGGGTAGTAACTGTATCAGCTACTGCTACAACAGACCACGATTATATGAGTTTTGAGGCTGTTTTTGGTACACTAAAAAAGGATGTATACTATACTATGGATGTATTGCTCTTTGGTACTAGTACAGTGATATATAAAGATAAAGTATTCTGTACAGATCAAACTGTAGACCAGTCTAATAATGACTACTATACAGTAAATGAGAATGAATACACTACAGAGGATAGTTATGATAATGATTATATAATAATATGAGTATAAAAATCGTAAATTTAAGCACTTACACTACTCCAGAGATAAAGGAGTATAAAAATAAAGATTGGGTATCTTATGGTGCTGATAATGATTACTACCAGTTTTTAATAGACAGGTATAATGGAAGTCCTACTAACAATGCCTGTATCAATGGAATTAGCCAATTAATATTTGGTAAGGGGTTAGATGCTACAGATAGTAGTCAGAAGCCTAATGAGTATGCACAAATGAAGTCTTTATTTAAAGATAGCTGTGTTAGAAAATTATCTTATGATCTAAAACTTATGGGACAGTGTGCTATGCAAGTTATTTATAACTCTAATCACACTAAAATAGTAGAGATAGCTCACTTCCCTATAGAGACTCTTAGAGTAGGTAAAGCTAATGAGGAGGGAGATATAGACTCTTACTATTATATGGCTGACTGGTCTGAGGCTAAACCTAATGATGAGCCAGAGAGATTTAGTGCTTTTGGTACTTCTAGTGATGAGATAGAGATTTACTGTGTTAAGCCTTATAGAGCTGGGTATTATTACTACTCTCCTGTAGACTATCAAGGAGGTATACAATATGCTGAGTTAGAAGAGGAGATAGCTAATTATCATCTTAACAATATTATGAATGGTTTGAGTCCATCGATGATGATATCGTTTAATAACGGTACACCAGATGAAGAGACTCAAGAGATGATTGAGAATAAGATTAAAGATAAATTTTCTGGAAGCTCTAATAGTGGGAAGTTTATCCTCGCTTTCAACGACTCTAAAGAGAATGAAGCTTCAATAGAGCCTGTACAATTAAGTGATGCTCATCAGCAGTATCAGTTTTTGAGTGAGGAGTCTATGCAGAAAGTTATGGTCTCGCACAGGATTATCTCTCCTATGCTTTTAGGAATTAAAGATAAAACAGGACTAGGTAATAACGCTGATGAATTAGCTACAGCTTCTATCCTTATGGAAAATACTGTAATTAAGCCTTTTCAAGACCTTTTAATAGGTGCTTTTGATGATATACTAGCCTTTAATGATATCGTGCTTAATTTGTACTTTAAAACGTTACAGCCACTAGAATTTACAGACCTAGACAATGCTATGACTAAAGAGCAAGTAGAGGAAGAGACAGGGCAAAAGTTAAATACTCACTTAAAAGCTCCTTGCTGGGATGGATATGAGCAAATAGGTACTAAGATTAAAGATGGTAAAGAAGTGCCTAACTGTGTACCTCTAGAGGAGATAGATAGAATGAAAGAGGACTTATATGAGGCTTTAGAGAATATAGAGGATGAGGACTTATCTGACTATGAGCTGATAGATGAGAGACCAGCTAATGAGTATGATGACCTTATACATAAAACTCTAAACTTTGCTAGTGCTGTATCTAGCAGTCCAAGTAAAGTTAGTGAGCAAGATACTAGTATTTTAAAAATTAGATATAAGTATACTGCTGGTAGGAGTACTGCTGGAGAGAGTAGAGACTTCTGTAAAAAGATGTTATCTGCTAATAAGGTATACAGAAAGGAAGATTTAGATAGCTCTGACTCTAACTATAATGGCAATGCTAATAATGTTAATGAGGGGTTTGGTTTAGATGGTGCTGATAATTATAATGTATGGTTATATAAGGGCGGTGTAAACTGTAGCCACTACTGGATGAGACAGACTTATCTAAGAAAGAATAATGAGAGAATATCTGTAGGAGAAGCTAGAGCTAAAATTATGGAGTTAGATCCTAGTCTTAGAAGTGAAGCTAAAATCCCTACTAATGAGCCAGAGGTCGCACAGATAGCCTCTGCTAGAAATAACTATTGGAGAAAATAATATGGCTACAGTACTATTTATAAAAAGGTCGGATATAGTAAAGAACAGTATCATTGATGGTAATGTAGATACTGATAAGTTTATTTATTTCGTGAAAATCGCACAGCAGATGCACGTACAGAATTACTTAGGTACTAAGCTCTATGATAAGATTACTAATGATATAGCTTCTGATACTTTAAGTGGAGACTATTTAAACATAGTTAATGAGTATATACAGCCTATGCTTATTCACTTTGCTATGGTAGACTATTTGCCTTTTGCTAGTTATGAGCTAAAGAATGGAGGACTAATGAAGCATACCTCAGAGAATAGCCAAAATGCTACTAAAGATGAGGTAGACTTTTTAGTACAGAAACATAGAAACTTTGCTGATTTCTATACTAGAAGATTTATAGACTATATGTGCTTTAATAATGCTTTATTCCCAGAATATAACTCTAACCAAAATGATGATATGTATCCAGATAAAGAGGCAAACTGGGTAGGATGGGTTTTATAATATGGAGTATAAAATAAAAAAAGAGAATCTAAAAAAGATTATTAAGTACATTAAGAAAAAAAAGACTAAGAGATGAGTTACGGAAGTATATATACTAGTACTTGGTGGGGTTATGTAGAGGAGAATGGCTATGGTGGAATTTATTATGATCTTACTGTATGATAACTAAAATAGCAAGAGCTAAACATAGTAATAAAATTAACAAGCTTAAAGAAGCAAACCCTGTACACAAAGATAAGGTAGCTATAAATTGGAGGCATTATCATAGTGGTACTTCTACTTATACTATGTATGATACAGGAATGACTTCAACATTCCCTTATGCTTATGGTACTATACCGATTAATATGAATTGTTATGTTAGTAGCGTTACATTAACTGCAAACAAATATAGTAGTTATGGTACACCAACAGGGTATTTTTCAACTATATATATATATAAAGGTTATAATACTTTAGTTACTTCTCAAAGCATAATGTATACACCAAGCGAGGGTATGCAACTAACACACGATTTAGGCACTACTGCACCAATAAACGCAGGAGAAAAAATTACTATACGTTGGTATGCTAATGGTATATGGAGGTATATGAATAGTACAACAATATTAACAGAAAGATAATGAGTAAACCTAAATTAGCACTAATACCAAGCGGATATAAAAGCGGTAAAGTATATTCTATTTTGCCTAATGATGCAA
>ERZ1046568.2626-NODE-2626-length-11441-cov-4.436589_pt1 | contig 11441 bp, 13 predicted proteins | sample MGYA00383092_ERZ1046568 | MGnify/ENA primary metagenome ERZ1046568 (study PRJEB29581, sample SAMEA5548362) | metagenome | biome: marine; feature: coastal; material: water | depth 1 m | study: Short-term variability in the microbial, nano- and picoplankton... | reverse complement strand
TCAAGGCCTCAATTCCCCAATTCAAAGGCAACAATGCAGTTGCGAGTGCGAGCGGCCAGCCATATCTCGGAAGAAGCTGCGACCATTTGAGCGATGCGCTAGTCACGGCATCATGCTGCATGACCTGCAGAACGATCACCGTTAAAGCGAGCAAGGAAGTGATCCAAGCTAGCCATTTGCGCGAACGCGGTTGATAACGGGGCGATTTCATCTGTTGGGGTACGCTTTTCCAAATGTACCTTCGTTGAGCGATGTCACCAACCGCCAAACCAAAACCCGTCGAACAAATCATTCTCGGCATTGATCCAGGTACCACCATCATGGGGTATGGGGTGATTTGCGTGCGTGGTAAATCCGTTGAATTGGTTGAAATGGGCGCCTTGCACCTGTCGAAATACAAGGACCATGCGGTCAAACTGAAACGGATTTATGATCGATGTTCAGCCTTGATCGATGCTCACGCCCCTGACCATATGGCGGTGGAAGCTCCGTTTTTTGGGAAAAACGTGCAGTCGATGCTCAAGTTGGGGAGGGCACAAGGTGTAGCCCTTGCGGCGGCTCTGTCCAAGGACATTCCGATTGCGGAATACGCTCCACGAAAGGTCAAGCAGTCCATTACCGGTTCGGGTGCGGCGAGCAAAGAGCAGGTGGCAGCGATGGTCGCTCGGACCCTGAAGATTCCGGTGGCAGAGTTGCCAAAGGAATTGGATGCGACAGACGGGCTGGCTGTGGCGTTGTGCCACCATTTTCAATTGTCTTCGCCTCGTATGCAGGCCGGATACAGCGGATGGAAAGCATTCATTGCGGACCAAGGAGACCGAGTCAGTTCCTGACTTTTTTGGGTTTTCGCAACCTTTTCACGGAGCATCCGTATCAGGACCTGAAGTTTTGCTTCAAACAGTTTATTTGTTTTTCATTCAACAGGGAAGGGCTGTCCATTTGGGCGGCCCTTTTTGTGGTTGAAAAACGGCGAAGCCGATATAGGATTTCAGTCGAGTAGAAGCGTACTATCGATGATGTTGGAAATCAAAGTTTCTTTGGAGAAGCCAGATTTTTCGGCTTGTTGAGGGATGATGCTCACCTCAGAGAATCCTGGAACGCCGTTCACTTCAATGACCGAGGCCGCGCCAGGTTCTGTCCAGATCATGTCCACTCGTGCCATTCCTCGGCTGCGCGTCGCCCGGTATACAGCAAGGGCTTGTGCTTGGAGTGCATCACGCTGAGTGTCAGGAATAAGGGCGGGAGTGATTTCTTGTGAGGCTCCTTGGTACTTGGCTTCATAATCAAAAAAGAGGCGTTCAGTCGTGATTTCTGTTACGGGCAGTACGGTCGGCTGGCCTTGTTCGTTGGGTACAACACCTACCGTGAATTCACGACCTTCCAAGAGTGCTTCTACGAGCACGCCGCTCATACTTACCGATCGTGCTAGAGCAACTGCGGCCGCCAAATCAGCCACCGTTTCCACTCGTGAAATGCCAATGCTCGAACCGGTTTCGTTTGGTTTTACAAAACAAGGAATGCCCACTGCGCTGGCGATTTCATCCGCATCCCAAGGCTCAGAATGGGCAAGCTCAACAGATCGAGCCACTTCGATTTTTTTTTCCCGCAGTAAAGCGTTGGTCCGGCCCTTGTTAAAGGTCAAAGCCATGCAATTGGCATCGCCCGTGGTGTAACGCATTCCGACTCCATCGAGCGTGGCTTGCAGTTTTCCATCCTCGCCGGGTGTGCCATGCACCATGACGAACGCGCCGATGAATCGGCGTTTGTCGTTGACCAGTGCTTCGAGGTTGGTGGTGGTTTTCTCTCCCGTGAGTTCGTCCTCCATGAACCAACCTTTGGGATTGATGTGGACGAGCACCGGCTGGAAACGAATGCGGTCGATCTGCGCCATGACCATGGCTGCGGATTTTCGCGATATCACGGCTTCTCCAGAGTAGCCGCCGGTAAATACAATCAGTGCTTGAGGCTGGGACATGGGCGCAATTCTATTTCAAATTACGGGTTCACAGGGTCTTCCGCCGGTTAGGCTTTTCCATTCACGGCCAATTGTTCACGAATCTGCATCACGCGCTCGGCTACCTCTTCACGATTAGAGCCTGTGATGGTTACGTGGCCCATTTTGCGAAAGGGTTTGACGGCAGATTTACCATACAAATGCGGGTGAATACCAGGGGTGTTCAATGCCGAATCGAGCCCCGAATAAATGGGCGTACCAAGAGCCTCTGCACTGCCCACCAAGTTTACCATCGCGGCAGCAGGAAAGACGGCTTCGGTGGTGCCAAGCGGCAAGTCCAAAACAGCGCGAAGGTGCTGCTCAAATTGGGATGTGCGATTCGCCTCGATGGTATGGTGTCCGCTGTTGTGGGTGCGCGGAGCCAGTTCATTGACAAGTAGGTTTCCGGCATGATCGAGGAACAATTCCACCGCCAGTAAACCTTCAAAGTTCATGGCCTCTGCGACACGCCGTGCCAAAGCCTCAGCGTTTTTTGCTTGTTCCGGGGAGATGTCCGCAGGTGCGATGAGGTAATCGACCAAATTTGCTACCGGATCGAAAACGGCCTCCACTACGGGAAAACATTCGATTTCGCCTCGGCTATTGCGCGCTACGATTACGCTCAGTTCTTTTTCAATGTCTACGGCATGTTCTAAAACGCTCGGCACATCGAATGCTCTGTCTAAATCGGCTTCTGACTTTAAAACAACAACGCCTTTGCCGTCGTAGCCACCGGTGCGCATTTTCTGAACGATGGGGAGTCCCATCTTCTTTGCCTCGCTCGCGCCGCCGATCAGTTGGAAGGGCGATGTGGGAATGTTATTCTCAGCGAAAAAAGCTTTTTGTTTTCCCTTGTCTTGGATGATGGCGAGGTGATCGGGTTTGGGAATCACGCGAACACCTTTCGATTCGAGTTCTCGAAGGCCATCGACCGAAACGTGCTCAATTTCAATGGTGATCACGTCCAACTCCGAACCAAAGGCGACTACATCTTGGGCATTCTGTAAGTCACCCTGCTTAAACCTGGGTGTAAGGTGCCGGCAAGGAGCGTCTGCACTGGGGTCCATGACCTCTACTCGCACATCGAAATCAACGGCAGATTGAATCATCATACGTCCCAGTTGTCCGCCTCCAAGCACGCCCAAACGCAGGGAAGGACCAAATGAAACATTGAATGTCTGGGAGTTTTTTGAGCCCGTTTGCATGACGCAAAGATATTCGCGCCATTTTTGGTCCATGGAATTTTTAGACATAGAATTTTTGGGCAACCCCGCAATGGAGTGGATGATTGCCTTGGCATGGGCTCTTGGTGGTGTGATTGCGGGTCGATTGGTCTATCGTTGGTTCAGCCGCAGAATGAAGGCACTGGCAGCGAAAAGCGAGACGCAATTGGATGATATCATCGTGGATCAAGTCGAAGAACCGCTTTCATTGTCTGTTGTTTTGCTTGGTCTGTGGTTCGGTTACGATCACTTGCATTTTGGTGCAGAGACGGATGCGTTTATGGACCATGTCTTTTCGATTGCTGTTGCCTTGAATGTGACTTGGATGGCGGCGCGTCTTGTGGACAGTGTGCTCGGCAACCTCTTCATGGGAGCCGCAGAGAAATCATCGTCACAGATGATGTCCCAGGTGGCACCCATTTTGCGCAAGACGTTGCGGTCAACTGTCTGGATATTGGGATTCATCATGGCGCTGAACAATGCTGGGTATGACGTCGCTGCGTTGCTCGCCGGTGTAGGCATCGGAGGCTTGGCCATGGGCCTCGCGGCCAAGGATTTTGTGGCCAATATTTTTGGAGGAATTACGGTGTTTGTGGATCAACCTTTTTTGGTGGGGGACCGCGTACAAGTAGCGGGTGTTGATGGCACAGTGACGGAGATTGGGATTCGATCTACGCGCATCAAGACGCTCGCCGGACGCATTGTGACCATCCCAAATCACAAATTCACAGATAGTCTCGTTGAGAATGTGACAGCTGAACCAGCGCGTAAGATTCGATTGGACTTGGGCTTGACTTACGATACGAAGCCGGACCAGATTGAGCAAGCCATTGGCATCCTGACCGAGATCATCGAGAAGCACATTGGCACGGAAGATGACACTTTGATCTGGTTCAGTGGCTTCGGAGATTTTTCGTTGAACGTAAGTGCCATTTATTATGTGCGAAAAGAGGCGGATGTTTGTCTCACTCCGGGCATGGTCAACCTCGAAATTCTGAAGCGTTTCAACGAAGCATCGTTGGATTTTGCCTTCCCAACCCAGACCTTGATTCACGAAGGGGCACAAAATATGACCAGCTGATTGTCGTTTTTGCGCAGTACATTGGCGGGCTGAAAAACGCCAGCACGGAACTTTAATTTCTCATATTGAACAGTTACGACGTTGTTATTCACGCTGATGAAGCCCGGTACTGGGTTTTCATGTTTGGAAGCATTTTAGCAGGTGTTTTGATTGTACGCATGTTCGGTACGCTGGACGACAAGGGTCGTGAGATCGCCCTCCGAAAAGCGGGAATCATTTTGATCATTGCGAACCTTGTCATGCCGGTCTATGGTTTCCTAAACCCACAACACGACATGTCGTGGCACCGCAATTTGCCGTTGCACCTGTGCGGAGTCAATTACGCTTTGGTCGGTTTGAACTGCTTCTTCAAGAATGAGAAGTTGTTCATGTTTTCAGCATTTACAGGGACGATTGGTGGTGTGCATGCTTTGCTCACACCTCAGTTGACAATTGGTGATGCGCCACTGGTGCTCTTTGACTATTATTTCAAGCACATGGCGATTGTGATTATGCCCCTTGTCATGGCGCGTTCTTTTGGATTTCGATTTCCCAAATGGGGATGGATCAAGACCTATGTCGCGGTGGCACTTCTGACCACACTGGTTGGACTCTTCAATTGGTGGTTGAATACGTATTTCCCATCGGCCATCACAGCGAACTACATGTACATGTGGGAGGCTCCAAAAGCGGACAACCCCTTTGTGTTTGATCTGCCGCGTCCTTGGTACATTTTACCCTTGCACGGCGCATTGATTGTGCACTTGCTACTGATCAATGCACTTTACCGTTGGGGAACACCGCTGGTGGAATACTCCACTCAACCTTTTCTGCGACGTCACTTTACCTGACGGCGCTGACTCACACTTTTTCCACGTCCTTTCAACGTGTAGGCGATTCTTTGTGCATCTGAAAATACCTTCGGAGTATGCGAGCATATTTGGACTTATTGGATCACATTCTCAAGAATGGAGCGCTGCGCGAAGACCGCACGGGGACAGGAACAATTGGATGTTTTGGGTATCAAATGCGGTTTGACCTGAGCGAGGGTTTTCCGGTGTTGACCACCAAGAAACTGCACTTGCGTTCGATCATTCACGAGTTGCTGTGGTTCTTGAAAGGCGATACCAACATCGCCTATCTCAAGGAAAATGGTGTGCGCATTTGGGATGAATGGGCAGACGAAGAGGGGAATCTAGGGCCCGTCTATGGATATCAATGGCGCAGTTGGCCAAATCCAGATGGTTCGCATACCGATCAGATCGTGAAATTGGTGGATCAAATCAAGAACAATCCGTACTCACGTCGTCATGTAATCTCTGCGTGGAACCCGAGTTTTATCGATGATATGGCTTTGCCACCGTGCCACTGCCTGTTTCAATTTCACGTTGATAACGGCAAGCTCAATTGCCAATTGTATCAGCGTTCGGCGGATACTTTCCTCGGTGTGCCATTCAACATATCGTCCTACGCATTGCTCACGATGATGATGGCACAGGTGTGTGATTTGGAGCCGGGTGAATTTGTGCACACGTTTGGGGATGTTCACCTGTACACCAATCATGTGGAACAGGCTCGAGAGCAGTTGACCCGCACACCGCGGAAACTTCCGACGATGTGGATGAATCCTGAAATCAAGGATTTGTTTGCGTTCACTTATGACGATTTCAAATTGGAGAATTACGATCCCATGCCGCACATCAAGGCAGCCGTTTCGGTCTAATCTCAAAAGCAAGATCCATGCGGATTTCCATCATTGTAGCTGTTGCGACGAACGGTGTAATCGGCCGAGACAACGATCTGGTCTGGCGTTTGCGGGACGACATGAAGTTTTTCTCGGAGACCACCAAGGGACACGCCGTACTCACGGGACGACGCAATTACGAGTCCATCCCGGAGCGGTTTCGACCGCTCCCGCATCGAACCAACATTGTCATCACAAGGAATGCCGAGTATGAGGCCCCAGGGGCGGAAATTGCTCACTCTTTGGAGGCTGGGATTGATTGTGCCAAGGCTATGGGGGCGAAGGAGTTGTTCATCATTGGTGGGGGGCAGATTTATGCGGAATCCATGTCCAAAGGTTGGGTGGACCGTTTATTCATTACTCACGTGGATGCCGCACCAGAGGGCGATACCTTTTTTGATTTGAGCTCGCTTTCCGCGGGTTGGAAGCAAACGGCTGAAGTCTCCGATCAGCAGGCAGACGATCGCAATGAGCACACATTTCGAATTGCCGAATACCACCCCTTGCCGGCATGAACGATTTTTACTTGGGCATCGAGCACATCACGGACTTTGCAGGCTATGATCACATGTTGTTCTTGCTGGCATTGGTTGCGTGGGGAAGTTTGAAAGACACTTGGCGTGTGATCGTATTGGCAACGGCCTTTACAGTGGGGCATAGCCTCACACTATTGCTCGCGGGCATGGGTTGGGTGCATGCGGATGGCGGCTGGATTGAATTCTTGATTCCGGTGAGCATTGCATTCACAGCCGCTTGGAATTTGCGACGTGGAGCGGGAAAGCGCGAGGCGTGGGGACGCGGTTTGACCTATTTCATCACCTTAGGCTTTGGATTGATTCACGGCCTCGGCTTTAGTTCATTCTTTCGCATGATGCGAGAGGATGGGGAATCCATTGTCATGCCATTGCTTCGATTCAACGTGGGAGTAGAGGTCGGGCAACTGGTGATTTTGATGGTGTGCTTGGGAACGGCTTCTTTGTTGAGGGCGGCTGGAGTCACACAACGGGAGCAGCAGGTATTTGTCTGTGCAATTACGGGGACATTGGCTGTGGGAATGGCGTTGCAACGTATGCCGTTTTAACGCCGTAAATTGCGGTCATGATGCGAACGGCAATGCTCGGATTGATACGATTGTACCAGCTGGTGCTGAGCCCGCTTTTGGGCGCGAATTGTCGTTTTCAACCGACCTGTTCTGCATATGCTCGTGAAGCGATTGAGCGGTTTGGGCCTCGCCGTGGAGGATGGCTTGCCATCAAACGCATTTCGCGCTGTCATCCTTGGTCGGAGCCAGCATTTGACCCGGTCCCTCCTTCAGGAGCGTTGCACAATTCTAAAACTGAAAAACATTGATCATGCGATTCGAACAAACTTCAATTCTTTTTTTGGCCTGCTCTTTGGCTGTTATCATAGGAATCGGCTGCGGAGATGCAGCACCTAGCGCTAGTTTTCAAGAAGCTCAGAAAATCCACGAGCAGCTGGATCGATTGGCAGCTGAGTTGCATGATGAATTGCAATTGGCCGTGGGAGATGCAGAGGCCCAGATCGAAGCGAATCTGACAGCAGGAGATTCCATCTTTGCCATGCAGTTAGGTCGCGTCGAGAGTCAATTGGGAGAATTGGACGTGCGATTCCATGATTGGGAGTCCACGGTTGTGCCTCTGCCTGGAGCGACCTGTGATCACGACCACGAACATGACCATGACCATGCGCATGACCACGATCACGGCCACGACCACGATCATGCGCACGACCACGGCTCGGGAGTTTCTCTCGAGGGCATGTCAGACGAAGCTATTTTAGAAATCCAGCAAGCGCTCATGGCGGAACTCACGGAGATGGGGGTGTTGTTGGGGGAGGTCAAATCTTCATTGCAAAATATTGGAAATGAGGAGGACGCGGAATAACACGCAGTCGTTGTTACGAGGGCTGTTGTCATTGTTATCATTGCTGTTGGTGGAAGCGTCGGTAGCGCAACGCGCACCGGACAATGTGTTGATCTACAAGGGTGCTGAGGACAAGTATCAGCCTTGTGAACCATCCATAGCAGTCAGTCCCAAAAACCCGATGCTCATGGTGGCGGGTTCCATTTTGGATAACGTACACGTATCGAGTGATGGAGGTTACACGTGGAAGACGGAGCGTCTGACTTCCAAGTATGGAGTCTTTGGCGATCCCTGCATCGTCGGTTCACCCAAGGGCGATTTTTATTATCTCCATTTGTCCAACCCCGATGACCAGGCTTGGTCCAGTGAAGCGTTGCTCGACCGCATCGTTGTGCAGCGATCACGTAAAAAAGGCAAACGCTGGAACAAAGGAGCTGGCATGGGCCTCAATGGCACCAAAGACCAAGACAAGGAATGGTCGGCGGTTTCGATGGACGGTGCAACTTTATTGACCTGCTGGACGCAGTTTGATTTATATGGCAGTCCGCTGGAGACAGATCAATCGGTGATTTTGTGCAGCACTTCGAATCGTCGAGCGAAGAAGTGGTCCGAGCCGGTGCGCGTCAATGCGATTGCCGGCGACTGCGCAGATGGTGACTTGACGGTCGAGGGCGCTGTTCCGGATATCGCGCTCGATGGCACCATGTACGTGGCTTGGGCGCATGCTGATACCATTTGGATGGACCGCAGCGCTGATGGTGGTGAAACATGGCAGGATAACGATCTGCGCGTCACTGAAATTCAAGGGGGATGGGATCAGACCATTCGGGGGGTTGGAAGAGCCAATGGCATGCCTGTGACCCGCGTAGATCGTAGTCCAGGACCGCATCAAGGTCGGATTTACGTCAATTGGACAGACGATCGAAATGGTCCAGATGACAACGACGTGTGGCTGGTTTACTCCGACGACAAAGGCAATACTTGGACCGATCCCATTCGTGTCAACGATGATCCTGCTGGAGCCCAACAGTTCTTCACTTGGATGGATGTTGACGATGTGACTGGACATGTGCACATTGTCTTTTATGACCGACGAGATGCCCTGAAAAAATATCCGGATGTCCGCATGAAACCATCGTGGAATACGGAAGTCTATGTTGCTTCATCCTACGATGGAGGAGATTCGTGGGAAAACTTGAAGGTGAGCCGGAAGTCATTTCGCCCCGATCCAAAATTATTTTTTGGCGATTACAATAACATCAGTGCCTATGACGGAGTGGTTCGCCCCATTTGGACGCGAAATGACGACGGTATCCTCGGTGTGTGGACCGCGATTTTGGACGGATACGTGGACTGAAGAGGCTGGAGTTAAGCCGTTTTGATGCGCTCAGCAGTGGCGGCTAATTCTTCTGGAGTGAAGGATAGCTTGGGACGCTCAAAATTGATGTCTGATACATTTTGCAGAGGAATGAGGTGCATGTGTGCATGCGGCACCTCCAATCCAATGACTGCCACACCAACCCGTTTGCACGGTATTGCGGCTTCAATTTTTTGAGCTACGTCGCGCGCGAAAAGATTGATGCTTGCGAGTAATTCGGCGTCAAGGTCGAAGAAGTAGTCGACCTCATTTTTTGGGATGACAAGTGTATGTCCTTCCGCGAGTGGACTGATGTCGAGGAAGGCCAAGAATTCGTCGTTCTCTGCGATTCGGTGACACGGAATGTCACCTGCGATGATTTTACTGAATATGCTTGCCATGATGATTCCTGACCTCAGGAGTTACGGCTGATTTCCAACACTTCAAACGGGATCAAACCGGCGGGAACTTGAACTTCTGCAATCTCACCGACAGCCTTGCCCAACAGCCCCTTGCCAATGGGAGAATCAATGGAGATTTTCTTCAGGGCGAGATTGGCTTCGTTTTCGGCTACCAGCGTGTACGTCACTTCTGCGTTGTTCTTCATGTTTTTGATGCGCACAGTGCTCAAGATGTAGACCTTGGAATCATCAATTTGTGAGTCATCTACCAGGCGCGCATTGGCCAAGGTGTTTTTCAGTTTCGAGATCTTGGCCTCCAAGAGACCCTGGGCCTCCTTCGCTGCATCGTATTCGGCATTCTCGCTCAAATCACCTTTGTCTCGCGCTTCAGCGATTTGACCTGAAATTTTGGGACGTTCAACCGTTTCCAACTGACGGACCTCGTCCTTGAGGCTTTGCAACCCTTCTTTGGTGAAATAGGAAATGTTCGACATGGTCTTGAATTGATTCCCCGATGGGGACGAGTGGTTGTAGTTTTTTGCCCTCTCGAGCAGGGCCAAAAAAAAGAAAACCCGAACTGAATCGAGCTTTCTTCTTAGACAAAGATATAAAAATCAGCCGTTCACGGCCATTGATGGCCTGTGCGCGGCAATGAAAGACGCTCTGGATCAGATCGCCAAGTGGATGCCGATGCTGTGGTTACCGTTGAACGGGTTGGTGGTCCGGTAGCCGTAATCGATGCCGATGATTGCACCGTCTGCATTCGCAGGAACCTTCAAAGAGAATCCAGCTGCAGGACCAGTGAATGCCGTCGTGATGGCATCTTCCGTGCCAACGCCATCTTCCCAGAGGTAACCACCGCGGAGCGTAAAGTTATCACCGAGGTTGAGTTCCAGCCCACCACCGAATTGATCTTTGGTGAATGAATTGGAGATGAACTGTCCAGTGAGGGTCGCATTGACGCTTCCGATGTTGTAGACTTCATAGCCAAAGCCAATGTTCACCAACGAAGGCAGTTCATACCGCTCGCTGCGTTGCAACATGGTGAGCGATGTCGCTGTTCCTTGCGGTGTTGCAGTGACCGTGAGTCCGTCACCTGCGTAACGCATTGGAGCGCCAACATTTCGCAACGAGATACCGAAGTTCAATTTATCGCCGGACTTGTAACGGATACCGGCGTCAAAGCAAACACCAGACGATCGGACATTGGAAATCGATTCACCGACGACGCGAATGGTCATGCCTCCGTAAATGGAGTTTGAGAACGCCTTGGCGTAAGTGATTCCGATGTTCGAAAATGCTGGAGAGAAGGTTCCGATTCCACCTTCTGGCAGATTTTCAGTGGTCACGGCGATATCGCCAAAGCCCATGGTCATCACGGTCAGACCCAAAACGCTTCCGTCACCCACGGAGGTAGCGAAACCAATGGTGTTGAGCGAAATGCCTGAACCGGACAAATACTGCGTATTCGCGAAGCGCAATTCGGTCTGATTGACGAATGCAAGCCCAGCAGCGTTGAGGAAAGAACCTTCCAAGCCTGCTGTAATGGCCATGTTGGTTCCGGCCATGCCGTTGGATTGTGCCCAAGGATTGATGAGCAGCTGACCTGCACCGGCGGAACCGGCACGGTCGGGATTCCCCGCAAATGTTGCTGTAGAAAACATCAAGCACGCTGCAATAGCAACGGAGGCGAGGATGGTGTGTTGGATATTCTTCATGGTGAATTCGGAATCAAATCAGAAGTTGTCCAAATCGGTTGGGCGCATGATGCCGAACCATT
>ERZ1046568.2621-NODE-2621-length-11459-cov-4.777096_pt1 | contig 11459 bp, 15 predicted proteins | sample MGYA00383092_ERZ1046568 | MGnify/ENA primary metagenome ERZ1046568 (study PRJEB29581, sample SAMEA5548362) | metagenome | biome: marine; feature: coastal; material: water | depth 1 m | study: Short-term variability in the microbial, nano- and picoplankton... | reverse complement strand
GACTTTGTCGTTGATGTTCCCGAGATGAACCCCACACCAGCGGATCTCCAACGCGTGTCCACCAAGGTTCAGCAGTCTCAACTCAAGGCTCTCTTGAGTGAACCCCAGGAAGGTGACCGTTCTTTCAATGCCCTAGCCGAGGATCTTGGAGTCAACGTGGTGACCTTTGACCCCCTGGAAACTGGTTCAGAAGACGCTTCTAAAAAGCCTGATACATACTTCACTGTGATGAAGAGCAACGTGGCCTCCCTCATCAAGTCCTTCGGCGGCTAGGGATGAGTGTGAAAGAAGCAGTCCTGCAAGTTCAAGATCTCAGTGTCGAACGTCGCGGGCGTCTTGCCGTAGAAGGCGTTTCCTTCGCCCTCGCAGCTGAAAGCGACACGGCTCTGGTCGGTCCGAATGGTGCGGGAAAGAGCACGCTTGTCGCTGCATTGCTTGGGTTGCTTCCTCATGCTTCTGGTCGTGTTGAGTTGCTTGGTCAGCCCCTCGGCGCCAACGGATTCTTGCCGCGGTCGGTGCGAGCTCAGATTGCCTACGTACCCCAGAACCTTGTGATTCAAGGTTTGATTCCTGTCAGTGTTGCCGAATTTGTGGGCTTCGGGTTTGATTTGCCAGGGCCACGGCTGCCCTGGAGATCGGGGAAGCAGAGAATGGAAGCCGTCTTCATTGCTTTGGAGCGAACTCATACCTGTGATCTACGCAATCGTCTGCTGACAGAGCTTTCAGGTGGTCAATTGAAACGTGTGCTTCTGGCATTTTGTCTTGTTCGCCCAAGACGCTTGTTGGTTCTTGATGAAGCCCAAGCAGGATTAGATGTTCATTCAAATGAGCATTTTCAACAACAGTTGTTGGAACTGCGTCGTCAGGAAGGCTGGACTGTCTTGCAGGTATCTCACGACTTAGAGATGGTTCGTCGAAGCAGCGACCAAGTGCTCTGTTTAAACAGAAAACTTCGCGGCAGTGGCAGTCCAGAGGCGACCCTTAGTGAGGAGCGCTTGGGCGAGCTTTATGGCCTGAATATGGTGTCTCAGCACCATCAGACCCATGGGTGAATCTGAATTTCTAAGCCTCCTGTCTGAGCCATTTATGCAACGCGCCTTGCTCGGCGGCATGCTGACTGGAGCTCTTGGTGGGGTACTTGGCAGTTTTGCAGTTCTTCGACAGCTGTCATTTTTCAGCGATGCCCTAGGCCATTCATCACTATTAGGAATCACATTAGGGATTTTGCTGGGTGTAAATCCCACCCTTGTATTGATTCCTTTTGCTGTTATTTTTGCATTACTTGTTAGTCAGTTGGTCGAGCGCAGCGCGCTTCCTACGGATGCCCTTCTCAATATCGTTTATTCAAGTTCATTGGCGATTGCAATCCTGGCGCTTAGCCGTGTAGAGACTTACCGAGGTGGTATTCAACAATTATTGTTTGGGGATATTCTTGGGATTAGTCGGCTTGATGTCATTGTTATTGCAGCTTTTCTTGCTGCGAGCGTCATCTATTTAGGCCTCAGTATGAGAGCCCAGGTTTTGCTCACCCTGAATCAAGATTTAGCGGGTGCGATGGGAGTACGTACCCGTTGGCATGGTTTGGCATTTGTGATTCTCTTAGCAGTTGTTGTAGCAATATCAATCAAAGCTGTAGGTGTATTGTTGATTTCAGCTTTCGTTGTTATTCCTGCTTGCGCCGGTCGCCTACTTAGTCGAAGTTTTCCTGTCTACGTGATGATCTCTTCTGGTATAGGAGGTGGATGTGCTTTGTTAGGACTTTTGTTTTCTGGCTTAGCAAAACTCCCGTCGGGTCCTTCCGTTGTGATGGTTCAGTTTCTTGGCTTCTTGCTTGCAATGTTAATAAGTAATCAAATTCATTCGAATGCTTCAGAAACATAGTTCTTTAGGTTTAATTTCTTTGTTTTAGATGGTTGCCTTGACTAGTTTTTGTTTTTTGGCAAAGCCTGAGCTAAAACCGTTGTTACTGCCGTATCCACACTAAGTGTTCTTCCTCCTAGATGAATAGGTTGTGCAATTAATGAAATTGCTAACTCTTTTTCAAAAGGTACAAACCCACCTTCGGGACCTATCATCACAACAGATGGTTTTGAAGAAATATCAATATCAATGGCTGATCGAGTTGCACCCATGTCTGTAAGCCAGCAGCTACGATCTCCGCATATTTCTAGTAATTCGTCTTCTATAAAGGGTCTAAATCGTTGATGTAACCATACTTTTGTCATGATTGTATCCTTGGAGCGCTGCATACCTTCCATGAGCGCTTCATGGATTTTTTCTTGTTGTAAGAGTGGGCTTTGCCAAAAGCTTTTCTCCACTCTTGCACTATTGATTAAATGCAGATTGTTTACTCCATATTCTGCAATTGTACGTAATATACGACGCAACATTTTAGGCCGTGGCAACGCAAGAATAATATCAGATGGATGTCTATGTGGTGCTAGTTCATTGAGAACAACCCGAAGAACTACTCCTTTTGAATCGATTGATTCGACGATGCCATAGCCACAGTTTCCACCTAATAGGCCAACTTTCAATGATTGACCAATATTTGGATTAAGAATTTGAAGAATATGAACGAATCGTTCATCTTGAATGAGTGCTTTGGTTGAATTGAGAAGAAAATCCTTTTCGCTGAGAAGAATTATATTCATAGATAGTAAGCAAATTCGTTGGTGATCAATTTCTCTGCTTGCACTGATCGCTTTATTCTGCAGTCTTTATTCAGCTATTACAAGCGTTTCTGAATGGTTTATCAATTTGGATTTCGGCATCGTCAACGGACTGATTGAGATGCCGGTTGACCCCCTATGGTGAGCAAAGCAAAAAGGCAGTGCATGCCGTGGCTTGTGTTGGCAGCTAATGGGGTTTGATCCTCGGCGTTGGTCGTCAGCTGCTGAAGCACATCGTCGTCAGACCGTTACAAGCAACGTTGATGCCCTACTGGCCGAAAATGACAGTCTTCGAAGAGAGGTGCTGCAGCTTAAGAAGCAGATTGATGTGCTTCGTCAGCGTCAGTGGACGCAATCCCATTCGAGACGCCAACAGCGCTCTAACGCCCAACAACATGAACCCGAACAGAAATCACCATCTGTTTCCCCTAATCAAGTTGAACGCTGGGGAGAAGCGCTTGCCCGCCAGCAGGGCTGGAATGTACTTCGTCTCAAGGAACTTCAGCTCCTCATCGATGCCTTGAATCGTGCGAGTTTTCATTCCCACCTGAATCTCCAGCAACGTTTGGATCGGCTCATGCCTGGTTTAGGAACTGACTTGGTGGCTGCGATACCGAAGCCGATGACAAAAAAACAATATGCCGTGCTTGCTGCTTTTGCCCTCTTTGGCATGAGGTCTCGTGAATGGCTGGATGAAGACCCTCAACGTGTTGTTATTGAATTAAAACATCGCCAACAGAGCTTTCATCAAAGTCGGAGAACAAGAACTGATCAGAGGTCTTCTGATCGAAGCTCGGAGTCATACGGCAAAGGCACCAACACAGCAGAGTTTTCTATCAGTGAGTCGCTCGATATTTTAGGGCTAAAGCATGGTGCTTCTCAGGATGCCATTAAAAAGTCCTATCGACGTTTGGTGAAGCAACATCATCCGGATTTAGGTGGATCCGCAAATGAATTCCGTAAAATCAATGAAGCATATCAGCGCCTCCTTCTTAATGCCTGAATGATTATTTTATTAATATCTTAATCGTGAAAGTTTCTCGAGGCGAACGTCAATTAATTTTGAATCGGCTCCGTAAGATGTTCTTATTGTTTGAAGTTGAGTTGCGGATTCTAGCCATAGTGAACTAACTGTGAATGGCTTGTTAACGGGAAGCTGTTTGGGACATCTTAAAATAATGTTGTCTGGGAAAAAGTATTCACTCTGATCAGCTTGTGATTTCTTTTCAAATGTCTCTTCAGTAGTCGATCGATTTAAAGCAGAATCAATAATGTCAGTGACTCCATGCCAGTTTGATCCCTCGTTCCAAGCTGGAATCACATGAACATCATCTGTCCAGGTTGACTGATCTAAACCCTGCCGTTGTTCACGGATGCATGCTGTTCTTTCAAGTGTGCCGTCAGGCCCATAAAGCATGCCAACGCTATGCCGAATATTTTCATTGGCAAGGAACAACTCCATTGGAAAATATTGGTTTGAAATTACCTGAGGAACAAGCCATGCGGCAGCACCATTTTTGAAAGCCAGGCCCCTCATGTAGTCACTTGCGGGGTGCATGAATCCATCTTCCTTACAGTGATCGAGAAGGCTATAGTTCCAATTCTTTTCAGCATGAAAGCCATTGTCATATGAATACTGATTCAATTGGTTGATAACTTTTTTGTTTGGATCAGCTTCAAAGGAACGACTGCTTAGAAATGTTTCTAATAATTCGCCATTTGGTTGATAACGAGCCCAACGACCTTTCCAGACCCCTAAGTGGAAATTCCAAAAAGCATTCCAGTTTTCTACTGATGCTGGCTCTTGAGTTTTCATAGTCCTACCGTTTAGAGAAAGGTTGCGCATTCAGCTTCGAGATTGAAAAAATAATTGGTTTCTTGTGTGTTTGTTGAGTATTAGTTTGATGTTTCGGTTCTTGAATATCGATGGGCTCAATCAATTCACCCATCGATTGTGGCCTCGATCGAGTAATGGGTCCAGAATCGATCAAGCTCTTCATTATGCGCACTCCGCTGCTGATTTTCGATGGTTTGGACCTACTCTTTTTGCTTGGTCGCAGGCGCTATTTTGATTGCGCTCTCTCTTGATAATGATGGAGGAGGGCTTGATGGCGATGGTTTGGGCGGAAACCTAAGTCTGTTATTCAGTACACCATTTTGGTCATTCGGGCTCTGTGGATTTGGGCTGTGCGGTCTACTGATGGTGATCCTTAGCCCTCCAAACAGTGACCTACTCAGTTTGCTCGTTGCCATTGCAATGGGTCTTGTGATGGGCTGGGCAGCGTCCCATTTGTTGCGCTTGATGAGCCGTCGAGAGGCAGACACTCTGATTCGCAATGACGACTTGGTTGGACAACAAGGCAAGATCACCTTGACTGTTGCCAACGATCAACGCGGTTTTGTTGAGTTGAATGTGCGGGGCAGTTTGATCAGAAAACCTGCCTTAAGCAATTCAGGGATACTCGAAGCAGGGACAACGGTTGTAGTCATAGCAAGCGATATGCACACACTGCGTGTGGATCGGTTGTGAGGTTCGTGGTCAATTTCTCTGAGGACAGCTATGCCAAGTTCAGTCACTGGGATGTCCATGTCTTCACGACTGCTCTTTGAGCAGCCCACAGCACCCGTTGGTTTTCTATCCAAGGACCAAAACACCACAGTCGCGGGTGGAGTGGGCATCGTTGTTGTCAGTCTTGTGGGCTTGACGCTTCTGAGTCGATGGATGATTCGCATCTGTCGCCCAAACGAAATGTTGGTGGTGACTGGTTCACGCTCCAACCAAGGAAGTCAGGGTTTTAAGGGATATCGCGTTGTTGCCAATGGTGGCTGGACGTTTGTGAAACCAGTGCTCGAAACGGCACGGCGGATGGATGTCACGCTGCTGCCCGTTTTGGTTGAAGTTAAAAACGCCTATTCGAATGGAGGGACGCCTTTGAATATTCAGGCGATTGCCAATGTGAAGGTCAGTACGGATCCTGATGTTCGTAACAACGCTATCGAGCGTTTCCTAGGGCGTGATTCACGTGAAATTGTTCAAGTTGCTCAAGAAAACCTGGAAGGAAATCTGCGCAGTGTTCTCGCTCAGCTAACGCCGGAAGAAGTGAATGAGGACCGTCTTCGTTTTGCCGAACAAATTGCCAAGGATGTAGGTGATGACCTGAGGCGACTCGGACTTCAGCTGGACACGTTGAAGATCCAGAGCGTTTCAGACGATGTTGATTATCTCAACTCAATCAGTCGCAGGAGAGTGGCTCAGATCGTCCGTGACGCTGAGATTGCTGAAGCTGAAGCGATCGGTCAAGCCGAACGCGTTGAAGCTGAAATGGAGGAAAAGGCTGAAGTCGTTCGGACTGATGCGCAGACAGTCGTCGTTGAAAAGGACAACGGTGTGCGTACCAAAGTTGCCTTAATGGAAAAAAAGGCACGATCTGAAGAGCAGCGAACAGAAGCAGCTGAGCTTGAAGCTCGAGCGATAGCGGAGCAAAAACTCCAAAAAGTTAGGGCGGAGCTCGAGCGATTACGGCTGCAAGCGGAACAAGTCCTTCCAGCTCAAGCCAATCAAAAAGCAAAAGAGCTAAGGGCTCGTGGAATGGCTGCTGCAACCGCAGAAGACGTCAAGGCAAGCGCCTTAGTGAATGATCTGCTCACACAGGTGTGGGAAGAGGCAGGTAGCACTGCAGAGCTTGTGTTCCTTCTTCAGCAAATTGAAATGGTGCTTGATCACGCCACACGTCTTCCTGGACGCCTTCATTTGAAGAGGATTACGACCTTGGATGGCAATGATGCTTCCAGTCTTGCCAGTCTTGTAGCCCTGAATCACGTAGTTGTCCGTCAGTTCTTTGATCAAGTTAAAGAAATTTTCGGAATCGACCTTATCGACACCCTTTCCAACAGAGGTAATCAGTAATGTTTTTATCTATCCTTTTAACGGGAGGTGCGGGCATCTGGGCCTTCGTCGTGCTCCTTCAAAAGTTGTATTACATCTGTCAGCCCAGCGAAGCATTGATTTTCGCTGGTTTGCGACGCACAACTGGATCAGGACAAGTTGTCGGTTACCGAACCGTTCGTGGCGGAAGCGCATTACGCATTCCATTGCTCGAAGAGGTGATGAGATTAGATTTAAGCAACATGATCATCGATTTGCAGGTTGAAAGTGCCTATTCACGAGGAGGTATTCCCTTAAATGTATCTGGCGTTGCAAACATAAAAATTGCAGGAGACGAACCTGGCATTCATAACGCTATTGAGCGTTTAATTGGCAAATCCCAAGATGAAATTCGACACATCGCTAAAGAAACACTTGAAGGTAATCTTAGAGGTGTGATGGCTAGCTTAACTCCTGAGCAATTAAATGAGGATAAAGTAACATTTGCGCGTACCTTGTTGGAGGAAGCCGAGGATGATCTCCAAAAATTAGGTTTAGTGTTAGATACTCTCCAGATTCAAAATATCTCTGATGATGTTCTTTACCTTGATTCTATTGGTAGGAAGCAACTTGTTGAACTTAAGAGAGATTCACGAATTGCAGAAGCAGAAGCAAAATCTCAATCTGCTGTTAAGCGCGCAGAAAATGAACGTATTACCTCGTTGCGTCGTCTTGATAAGGACTTGGCGATTGCAACAGCGAATGCCAACAAACGCGTTCAGGATGCCTTGACAAGACGTGATGCTTTGGTTGCTGAGGAGGAGGCTCGGATTGGTGCAGAGCTGGCTCGCGCAGAGGCAGAGCTTCCAGTACAAGAACAACGTATCAAGCAAGTGCTACAACAATTAGAAGCTGATGTTATCGCTCCTGCTGAATCAGAATGTCAAACAATGATGGCAGAAGCTAAAGGTGAAGCTGCCACGATCATTGAACAGGGTCGGTCTCAAGCGGAAGGCTTACGCGATCTTGTTGAATCTCTGAAGCGTTCAGGTAGTGATGCAAAAAGACTATTCTTATTACAAAAGCTGGAACCATTACTCACAATGCTTAGTGATACTGTTCAACCTATCGAAGTGGAAGAAGTCAACCTCATTGGTGAACGTCAGGGACAATCAAATCTTTCAATCGCTACATTATTGAAGCAGCTTCAGGTCAGTACAGGCTTACGCTTACCAGAGGAAATGCTTGGCGATAGAAGCAATGATATAGATAACTAATTAAGATTTAATTGTGTGTGGGACGACATCATTTAATATTAATAAATAAGAAGTTAAAAGGCTAGTTGTGAAACGTGCGACAATATTTTTAAAAGTATATAATAATAGCCTATGGTTTTCTATTCAGTTTTTCCCACGCATCGCTGTGACGGAATGCTGGCCAAGCCACAAAATAATAGATGAACAATGGAAATAATGAATATTCAGGGTGAACATATGAGCCATATAAAAGCCAGTAGCCACCTACAGCAATTGGAAAAGCAATGAGTCTCGGCCCATTTCCATAATCATCCTCAGCCCAACGTGCACTCAGTGCTTTTCCCACAATCCATGGGGATAGTATTAGTAAGAATGTCCAATGAATGAGCAAACGATATAGGTTGAAGAATGGTTTGAAGAAGGATGAGGCGATAAAAAATACAAGCAAGTATGGAAAGATCATCTCTTGAGTAAGGCTTCTTCGACATTATAGCTTTAGGTAAACCCCTAATGAAACAAACTATCGCCATAACCTCTATGTGTTTGGCGAAAGATAATGTTTAGTGAGAGCTTATAATCCCAGTAACTATCGAGTTTAAATGTCGAGATCTTTCTTGATTGTGTTAAGAGCAAAACAAAACACATGACAGCAACTATTTTAGTGATGCTTATCCTATAATTCGGTTAAGCAAGGTCACTTTGATTTATTTATCTGTGCTCCACCAAAAATCTTTTAACTAACAATAATAACAAGTTATGTCTCGAAGCTGGCAAGAAATTGAAAATCATTGGATTCGTCTTAGGGACCATTCTATTTTTGACTTGAGCGTGCCTTGTATTGTTATCAACAAAGATGGAGATCTGTTCGAGAGTTCTCTATGTAAAATTTTAGATCATATTGATATCCCACCCACAATGTCAACCGACCAGTTATCCCTTTATCTTTCTACAGCGGTTGAACTTGGTAAAGATGCCGCATCTAAAACAATGGTTGAAGCTGACCCATTAACGAGTAATGATTTTTTCATACAACTTCAGATGATTAAGGATAAGGCAAGAAATATTACACTAGGATCAGTAGATGATATTTTAAATGTATATCAAATTGCAAGAAATGGCTTCGCTGTTTTCCCCCGTAAGATGCTTATTATTCAGCTTGGTGAGTATAGAGCAGATTTTCTTTTAGTATCTCCCCCATCCAATGATGGTAGAAAATAATTGTTTTGATGAGTCTGACTGAAAAACAAATTTTTTTAAGTTATGGAAGCTGACTTTTTTGGCTACATTGCAGCAACGTTGACAACAATTAGTTTTTTCCCACAGGCGCTTAAGACTTTACGTAGTAGGGATACAAAAGCGATTTCCTTGCGGATGTATTTACTATTTACTATTGGCGTGGCTTTATGGTCTCTGTATGGCTGGATGGTGGGAGATGGACCTGTATTAATTGCCAATCTGATTACGCTTGTCCCTTCCCTGGTAGTGCTTGTTATTAAACTAATGAGCTATCAAGCCAAGTAGTAAGTTCTTGATTAATAAATTCTTGATTGAGTGGGAATGACATCTAAATTATTGTTTGCTACGATCATTTGTGTGTTTTCAAGAAACACTGCCCATAAACCAATTGAAAGATGAAAACTATTAAGAGCGCTTATTTGTTCGGTTGAACCAGCGTGAGTGTATTTAAAATCCATAAATATTCTATCCGCAATATTTTGCTGACACTTGCAGAGATTTTCTATGGAGGTCATTAAAATAATCCCTGATTGTTGCTTACCGCATAGTGTTTGATTTCAACGTCTGTACTGCAGAAATGTATGCAGTGGAGCCAATATGACTGAGTATGGGTGACCAACATTCGAGAGATGTAACAGTTTGTTAAGTTTACAGCATATGCTTCTGCGCGAAGTGAGTGCTTATACTTACTTTCTTGCTTTGTTATCCCGCTGTCCGGGAAGGTGATTGTCAAAGGCTAGATTTGTTGCGACAATTTATTCGATTAATCTACAAGAATAGGCTTATATGTCTCGTAACATTATTTTTGTATGTGAGTACTGTATTATTACTCACATTTTTGTCGGACAAATGTGTTGGCTTGCTTAAATCCTAAACTGTCTGCTTTTTCCCAGTCAGCACAAGCTCTAGACATATCTGAAATCATTTCCATTGCCATTCCATGATTAAAGTATGAATTACCGTTTGTTGGCTCTAACAGGATTGCTTTGTCGAAGTCGCTGATTGCTCCTTCTAAATCACCTGTTCGTGCTCTAGCAATTCCACGGTTTGCAAACGCCTCACCCTTGTTAGATTCCAAACTGATACTCATGTCATAATCAGAAAGTGACCCATCAAAATCACCTTGTTTTGCTTTTACGACTCCCCTATAATTATAAGCTGAGGCATTGTCTGGGTTTACTTTAATTTCATTAGTGAATTCTATTAGGGCACTATTATAGTCTTGTAATTGCAGCAATGATAGTCCTTGCTCCATTCGTTCCTGATTAATACTAGTATAAGCAGAGAGCAACAAGCATATAGAAAATACTAAGAAGAATCTAAGAGTTGAATGAAATTTCACAATTGTTTGGCTCTGTAAGTACATGATAGCCCTTTTTTATAGCCTTTAAAGGCAAACCAAATTTCTTCTGGTTTGGACAAACCTCTTCAATGATTAATGCTTGTGTGCAACGACTGGATTAAGAACTTCTTAAACTAGCAATCTTGACCAATATTCCCTATGGTTTAGTTATGATCAAAATAGGATATCAACTTGAAAGATTGGAGTTATGCAGTTGGCACATTGTTGGGAATCCACTCTTCCGTTGATATATCCTTTCGCTTAATCAAAGCGAAACAGGTCCCTGCATTACCACGGCAGACCCTTAGCGAGTCATCCAGTGCTGTGATGTCTAACCATGCTGGAAACGATTGATTAATGCCCTTAAGCAATTTAGGTCTCCATCCATTGCTCATAGATGGACCGATCCAACCACCCTTTTTAAACTTTACGCCCACTTGCTGTTCTCCATTTATAGATAATTCAGCTTCAACAGCAATGACGGCTAGTGAACCAATGGGTCCACTTAACCGAAGCAAATTTATCCCCTTTTTCTGAGCTGGATCAAGAACTTGTAGATTATCAAGCCAGGGTGCTTGCTTAAGCCAAGGTTGGGTTGAGCTGCTCCATTTCAACTCCCATACTCCTTTTAAAAGTTCACCTTCGCACTGAAGATTAACTTTAGAATTAGACTCTACATCATTAATCAGTGGATAAATTAGGTTGCTCTTTGGTTTTGTAATCAGTAACTCAATGAGTTGTTCTTTGGAAGTCATTAGATCAATTCAGGGTGATTTGGGTCGCCTTTAAAGGGTCCGATAGTCCAACTTGATACCCAACCACCATAAAAAGTTCCAGGTTGTGGTTGTATTTCTTCTCCTTCCAACATACAGCTATCAACCAATCGTGGGTAGAGGGCAATCCAGTTGGCGAGTTGTTCATAGTGTTGAGTAGGACTTGGGTAGCTCCATCCTGCCCGATGCCGCTCATCACTTCCATCAGACTTGCTTAATGTCCAGTACTTCGCAATGCCTTTCCATTCGCAGTAGGAAGCACGTCCTGTGGTTTCATGAAGTGTCCCTATAACAAACGCCTCTTGATCGATGTAA
>ERZ1046568.2619-NODE-2619-length-11461-cov-17.236893_pt1 | contig 11461 bp, 13 predicted proteins | sample MGYA00383092_ERZ1046568 | MGnify/ENA primary metagenome ERZ1046568 (study PRJEB29581, sample SAMEA5548362) | metagenome | biome: marine; feature: coastal; material: water | depth 1 m | study: Short-term variability in the microbial, nano- and picoplankton... | reverse complement strand
ACTATTGATTCTGTTGAGTATGAGAAAATATCTAAAATAAAAAACGTAAAAATAGCATAATATAAACAAATATTAAAAAATTATTTTAATTGGTTTTAGTTAGAAGGAGTCAGCAGAAATGTTGGCTCTTTTTTTTGTGTGATAATTTGTGTATCTTGTTCGTTATATTAATATAAGCGATTTACAATGCAAATAAACATACAAACACCTTCTACCCTTAGAGAGATAAATTTAAGACAGTACAAGGCCTATATCAAGGCGATAAACAAGTATCAGGACAGCGATACTCAGCTACGTTTAAAGATGCTTGAAATATTCTGTAATGTACCATACAACGATGCGATCAAGTTTAAGGCTAAAGACGTAACAAGAATTACAAACAGACTTGTTAAGCTATTGGAGGAAACGCCTGAGTTGGTTACCAAGTTTGAAATGGGAGATACAAAATTTGGATTCATACCTAAGTTAGATGATATGAGTTTTGGAGAGTATATTGATTTGGACAGCAGCATTTCAGATTGGGATATAATGAATATGGCAATGTCAGTTTTATACAGGCCCATAGACAAGGAGAAAGGGAAGTTCTACACAGTCAGAGATTATGAAGGAGACATATATCACGAGGCAATGAATAATATGCCATTAGACGCAGTAATTAGTTCCATTGTTTTTTTTTATCGTTTAGGGAACGACTTGTCGAAAAGTATGATGAGATATTTGGAGGAGGAGAATCAAATGGACTCGACGCAGCTGCAAGCTTTGGAAGAAAGTGGGGTTGGTATCAATCTATTTACGCACTCGCTAAGGGAGACATTACGAGATTCAAGGATATAGAAGAAATGAATGTGAATACCTGTATGTTGGCTTTATGCTTTGAGCAGGAAAAGAACGAGGTAGAAAAGCAACAAATAAAAAAGAACTTTAAGAAATGAGCAACAAGGGAGCAAGAGCATATTATCAGATAACAGAAACCATAAGAGACTTTCTTTTGGCTAATGATGATATTAACACAGTTACGATAGGAGACATTACGCAAGTTGATCTAAACAAACAGGAGATGTTTCCATTGGGCCACGTTATGATAAATAATGCAAACCTAAATGACAGCACGATACAGTTTAACATAACAGTTATGGTTATGGATATTGTATGGCAGACTAAGAAACAGCAGAATCAAGAATACGACAATACGTTTATTGGAATAGATAACGAGCAAGACGTTCTTAATACTCAGCTAACAGTTGTAAACCTATTGAACCAAAGTATGATGAGAGGCTCACTTAGGGCAGATGCTTTTGAGTTGGTGGGTCAGGGAACTTGCGAACCATTTAAAGACAGATTTGAAAACGAGGTAGCAGGTTGGGCCTACACATTTAGTGTTTATGTAAGAAACGATATTGATATATGTATTTATTAGAAACACAACACGTTTTAAAGGCATACAGAGACCTTATCATTGAGGAGGCAAAGGCAAACCTCGCTAAGCCACAAGGTAAGTTTAGAAAGCCTAAAAACGCCTCAGGAGCCTTATCAGATTCTATAAAGGGAACAGATAAGTTTGAGAAGGGAAAGTTGATAGAGGCAGGAATTGAGATGGAGGCCTATGGAGAGTTTATTGACAAGGGAGTAAGCGGAGTCAAGAAAAAGTACGATACACCATACAGCTACAAAGACAGAATGCCTCCTGCAAATAAGTTAGACAAGTGGACAGTTAGGAGAGGAATAGCACCAAGAGACGCAAAGGGGAAATTTATACCAAGAAAAAGTTTATTGTGGTTGATCTCAAGAGGGATATATAACAACGGAATTAAACCGAGTCTATTTATGACAAAACCCTTTGAGAAATATATGGACAATCTACCTGTGGAATTGGCAACTGCATTCACAGAGGACAGTAAAGCGTATTTAGAATTACAATTAAAAGATTTAAAATAAATGGCAACAGAAAAAATATTTGCAAGAAGTCCGTATTATGTAGCATACAAAGCAGGAGCAAATACAATAGCAACTGTAAAAGTAAATGTATGGGCGTATGAAGGAGTCAAAACAACAGACAGACCAACAAACCCAATATACACTTTAGAAAAAACAGCATCAGTAAACGAGGGAGGATATGAGTGGTGGACATTTGAGATAGCAGAACTCTTAAAAGACTATTTGCCTAAGGTAGGAAACCCTACAACATACCCTGCAACAGCAATGTGGGGAGCGGTTCAAATAGTTAAAACATCAGATAGTGGAACCACAATAGTTTCAGATGTTCAAGACTATGCAGTATTTGATGGCTATCTCAAGTTTGAAGAAGGCTCACAGTCTGTGGTTGGTACTTATAGTTCCACAGGAGGCGGTTCTGTTTCATTAGCTTTTGACAGTCCTCCCACAAATGACTTTTTTACTGAGATAGAAAAGAATGAAAACTTTTTTAAAAGTACAGATAAGGGCAGCACTTTTGTACCTGTATATCAAGAAGAAACAGGCTCAGCAGTTAGTGTAGTTTGGTATGATTTAGGAGGTGGGCAAACAACAATGCAGGCAGTTCCATCAACTGATTCATCAGATATTATTCAGTATTTAATAATGCCAATTGCAACCATAGAAACCCAAGGAATTGAAAAAGCAACATACCAAAACTTTACAATAACAACATATGACACCTTAGATTGTATTCCTGATTTTACGAATAATGAAACAGGTACTAAGATATGGTTTGTAAACAGGTTTGGAGCAATAGACAAGGTTACCTTAATGGGACTTAAAACAGACAGTTACGAGACCTTTAAGAATGAGTATAGAGCCAATGTAGTGGGAGCCAAAGCAAATGGTAAATGGGGATATGATACTTATCAAAGACAGAAAAGTATTCTCAACAAAAAAGCAAAAGCAAAGTTCAATCTCAACACAGGTTGGATGGCAGAAAATTACAACGATAAGATACAAGACCTTTTATTGGCAGAGCAAGTATGGATAAACACATCAGGCACAAATGCTTATCCTGTAAATATATTGACAAGCAACATTCAGGAAAAGACAGATGCAAATGAAAAGATAATTAATTACGCTATCGAGTTCGAGTACGCAAATGACATTCAAAACAACATACGATAAATGCAACAGGTACAGCTATACATAGACAATCAAAGAGTGGAGTTATTTGATGATGAGATAATTTCTTTGACTCAATCCATACAGAACATAAAAGATCCTGCAACTATATTCACAGGATTCACTCAGGAGTTCAGCTTACCTGCAACAAGAGACACCAACAAACTGTTTGAACATTATTATAACTTTGACATCGTCGGAGGCTTTGATGGAAGAATAAAAACACCTGCAAGAATCGAACTAAACTCTAAGACATTTCAGGAGGGCAAGATTAGATTACAAAGCGTTGAAATGAAAGACAACGTAGCCTACGCATACAAGGTGGTGTTTATTGGAAACTTGGTAGAATTGAAAGATGCGATTAGTGAGGATGAGTTGAGCGACTTGGTTTGGTTAGATAACTTTGAAAAGGTCTTTGATATGGACGTAATGAAGGCGAGTTTACAGGACGGCACAGGGACTATGACTCACGAGGGAACCACATATACCAACGTAATGAGAACATCTCTAATAAGTCCTACAAAGAGGCTCTATTATGATAGTTCAGCTAATATTGATGGAGATGGAAATTTGCATTATCACTCATCAGGACAAAAGCACGGAGTTTTATGGTCAGACTTGAAATTTAGCTTAGGAGTACATATGATTATAAAGGCTATTGAGATACAATATGGCATTACATTTTCAGAGGACTTTTTTGGAGATGGAAATAACAACAACAGGATAGACGAATTGTTTATGTATATGCACAGAAAACAAGGGGTTGCACAACCTGAGGCTATAACACCTTCTGATTTTACAGTATTGCCTTCGTCTTTTGGTTTAGGAGGTTTACTTGCCTCGTTTAGTTCTTCAGGTTCAGGATGCCTGTGCCCTGATAATAACGGTATAAACTTTGAGGCAAAAATTATTACGACAGGTAATGGGTTTCAAGTTCAGGAAATTGCAGGGACTTTCGGTGCTTATAGTGGGAGTGGTACTTATCTAACTATGTGGGGTTTTACTGTTGAGGCTACACCACAGTCAGCAGATAATACTAAAATTTATACACTTGAAATTTACTATACGCCTTTTGGTGGAACGGAAAACCCAACGCCTTCTTATACTGCTACCTCAACAGGAACAAGCACTAATACTGTGTTGATAGATTATTTTTCAGGACAAGGACACGCTCACGATTTCGACAGCGGAGATTTTAGAATACAGTTTGTTTCTGAGGAATCTATAACATTTCCTGTTGGTAATATTGTTATAAAAGCAGGAATACGTTGGAGCGATGGTACACAGACTCGAATACAAGGTTCTCAATCATTAGGAGCAATCAACCAAGTCTGTCAAGACTCAAGACCTTCCTGCACGCCTAATTGTAGTCTTTCGCAACCAAGAAGTAACACTCAAATTGAGGATGCATTTATTCAGTTTGCTTGGAAACCTACTCAGCAGTTACCTAAGATGAAAGTAATTGATTTTCTGACAGGTATTTTTAGGCTGTTTAATTTGACAGCATACTATGATGGAGACATTGTAAAAGTAGAACCCTTAGACGAGTTTTATGGAATCTCAGTTACAGAGTACAGATTTGCTAATTTCTCAAATCCAACAGGTTGGAGTTATGCTCTTTACACAGGTCTCGTGGGAACTAACGCAAGTACAACAACAGTTAATAATAACTTTTTCAAGGTTGCCGACAAGTACGAATTAAGTTTTGAAATAGATAACTATTCAGCAGGCACAGTTAGGTTTAGTACCGAAACAGACCAAAGTGCAGAGTTTTCAGGAAACGGAATTTACACCATAATTTTAGATGCAACCACAACAAAGCTTGAAATTACAGGAACGGGATTTACAGGAGACTTAGGTATTTATGTGTCTGTAAGAAATTACAGCGATGCATCTATTGTTTACGATATTAGCGAGTACATAGATGTCAATGGCGGTACAGTTTCCAACGGACTACCATACAAGCAGATTGATATGAGATTTAAAGGACACGGAAGTTTGTTTGCTAAAAAGTTTGAGCAGATATTTAACAGAAGGTTTGGAGACTTAGAATACACAGGAGACTTGGCACAGACAAATAATTGGGCAGGTAGTATATATAAGTTGGAAGTTCCATTTGAAAAGTGTGTTTATGAAAGGTTGTTTGATGGCAATAGTACAAACCAAACAGGACTACAAATTGGTAATATGATAGATGATAGTTTCAGTCCTTATATTGGGGAGCCTTTATTACATTATATGCAATACAGAATAAATACAGATTATGCATTTTTAGAGGACGAAAATACAGTTATAGAATTAGATTCTTATAACGCTCCATTAAACTCTATTGGAGTAGCATCAAACGGAAAGACACTAAATTTTAATGCAGAGTTTAGCGAGTGGAATAGCGACGCTCTACTGACAAACACTTTGTTTAAGGGTTTCTACGAAAATTATATGAGAGATGTATTTAACAAGCAGAGAAGAATTACAAATGTAAAGGCTTGGTTGCCATTGAAGATTTTATTGAATTACAATTTGGGGGACAGGTTTAAGATTAACCAAAACTTGTATAGAATTAACAGCATCACAACAAACCTACAATCAGGAGAAAGTGATATAGAATTATTAAACGAGGTATGATACAGAACATTTTAGATTGTTTGCAGTTTGAACACAAAAACGCAACCGAATTGATACAAATAGCACAAGGTAAATACAAATTACCTGAAAACACAAAAGAGTTGGTAAACGCTCTTAAAACCACCTTAAAAGAAAAGCAATGATAAAGGAAACAATTACAATTGAGGCTCAGGTAGGAAAAGCTGTCAAAGGCGTTGAAGATTTAACTAAGCAGATAGAGGACTTACAAAAGCAACAGAAAGAGCAAGGAGACGCTGCAATAAAACAAGCCAAGCAACAAGAGGAGGCAACTAATAAGGCAGCAAAGGCTACTAAGGTATTAGGCAAAGGAGTCAAAGGTATTGGACTTGCTATGAAGGCAGCAGGTATTGGCATTGTAATGAAACTCTTTGAAAAGCTAAGTGAGGCACTAATGAAAAACCAAGAGGTTGCAGATGCGGTTGAAACAGCGTTCAACGCAGTAGCTATTATCTTTAAACAAATTACTGATGTTCTAATTGACGTATTCAAAAGCACAAGCGAAAGCACAGGAGGCTTTGATGCGTTGCAGAAGGTATTAGGAGGTGCTTTGATGTTGTCTATTAACTTGGTGGTAGGTGCTATTCAGGCAATGGCTTTAGGAGTCAAGAAGGCGCAGTTGGCTTGGGAGAATAGTTTCTTGGGAGGAAAAGACACTGAGACCATTAAAAGACTTGAAGGAGATATTGAGGACTTAGAGACGAAACTTACAGAAACAGGCGAAAACATTCAACAAGCAGGAAAAGATATAGCAAGTAATTTTGTAGAGGCAGTTACCGAAGTTGGAACACTTGCGACAAACGTGGCAGAGGCAACAGCAGAAACGATTAAGAATATAAACTTAGACACAGTAATTGAAGATGCTAAAAAGGTAACAGCTTTAAAAAAGAATTATGAGTTATTGGCTTTAGAGCAGCAGAGGTTGGTTGAGCAATACGACCTTGCGGCAGAAACTCAGAGACAGATTAGAGATGACGAAAGTAAAAGCATCGAAGATAGGATAGTGGCCAATCAAAAATTAGGAGAGGTTTTAGATAAACAAGTTAAAGCGGAAAAAGATGCAATACAGTCTCAGTTAGACGCACTTGACGAACGAGCAAAAATAGAGGGAGAAACCAACGAAATTATAAATGAAAGGTTTTCCTTAAATACAGAGATGATTGCTATTGATGCAAAGGTGGCAGGGTTTAGATCTGAACAACTTACAAATGAAAACGCCCTACTGAAAGAGCAGACTGAAATGACTAATCAGTTAGCAGAAAGTAAAAACCAAATTGCAGCAGAAGGGAAACGAATAGCAGCAGAATCAATTGAAAACGAGGTTGAAAGACTTAACGCTTTAAAGGCAATAAACGATGAGGAAAACAGATTAGAATTAGAGCGACTTCAAAATATAGCTGATAATGCTAAGGCAGGTACTCAGGCAAAAACAGACGCAGATATAGCATACGCACAAAAAAGTGCTGAGGTAGCAAGAGACAAGGCAAAAACAGACAAGGAAATTGATGATGCTGAGGTAGCAGCCAAGAGAGATAAAAATATGAAGATTGCACAAGGGCTCCAAGACCTTAGTTCAATTTTAGGAGAGGAAACAGCAGCAGGTAAGGCAGCAGCCATTGCAGCAACTACGATAAGCACGTACCAATCAGCAACAGACTCTTACAAATCTTTAGCAGGGATTCCTATTATAGGGCCTGTATTGGGTGCAGCAGCAGCAGGTGCAGCGATTGTAAGTGGTATTGCTCAGGTTAAAAAGATTACAGCAGTTAAGACACCCAAAGGAAAAGGGGCAGCGGCAACAGGAGCATCGGCAGCAACAGGACAACCTGCGGCACCACCTCAACCACCAAGATTTAACATTGTGGGAAGTAGCGATGCAAACCAATTGGCAGGAGTAATAGGGGAGCAAGATAAGAAACCTATAAAGGCGTTCGTAGTGAGTAAAGACGTTACAACAAAACAAAGTTTAGAAAGAGACATCGTAAAAACAGCAAGTTTGTAAAATTATAAGTTATATAGATATGGAAATTATAGAATTATTATTAGATGACCAAGATTTAGAAACAGGAGTAGATGCAATTTCAGTTGTTGAGAGTCCTGCGATCGAGGAGAACTTTATTGCTCTTAAAGGCAAGGAGTTTAAATTCAAAGAAGTGGATAAAGAAAAACGTATTCTTATGGGTGCGTTACTTATTCCGAATAAGCCTATTTACAGAGTCGATGGGGAAAAAGAATACTATATATATTTTAGTAGAGATACTGTCTTAAAAGCGTCTCAAATGTATCTAAAGAACGGAAAACAGTCAAACTCTACATTGGAACACGCAGAAAGCATTAAAGGACTAACATTAGTTGAGTCTTGGATTGTTGAGGACAGCAAAGTTGATAAAACAGCACTTTATGGAATGGACTTACCAAAAGGAACTTGGGCAGGGACTGTAAAGGTGGACAATGACGAGATTTGGAATGACTATGTAAAGACAGGCAAGGTAAAAGGATTTAGCATTGAAGGCTATTTTGCAGACAAGGCAGAGAAGAAAGAAAATGAGGAGGATTTAGCTATGGCAGTCCTTACTGAGATTTATGAGACCTTAAAAAAAAAGTCTGAACTGAAAAGTTATAACGACTATCCACAAGGAGCAAAAAACAATGCAAAGAGGGCCATAGAGTGGAAAAAGAAGAATGGAAGTAGCTGTGGAACTCAGGTAGGATGGACAAGAGCAGGACAATTAGCAAGAGGAGAGAACATAAGCCGAGATACTATTGCTCGTATGGCCTCCTTTAAGAGACATCAACAACATAAAGACGTTCCGTATTCAGAAGGATGTGGAGGTATTATGTGGGATGCTTGGGGAGGCTCAGCAGGAGTTAATTGGGCCATTAGCAAGTTAGATAAAATAGATGCTGACTTAAAAAAAATTGATGGCAAAGAGGTTTATAAGACTAAAGAGGAGGCAGAAACAAAGGCTAAAGAAATGGGTTGCTCAGGTTCACACGAACACGAAGTAGAAGGAGTGATCTATTATATGCCTTGCGAAACCCATCAAGAATTAAAAGCACCTTGTTGGGATGGATATGAACAAAAAGGATTCAAAAACAAAGGAGGTAAAAAAGTTCCTAACTGTGTAAAAATAAAAAGATAATGGAAAAGGAAAATAAAAATACAGTCGGTTATGGATCAAGTCCTACAAACGACAACAGGGCCTGTTTATGTATTGACTCAGACACCTATTCTAAGAAATGTTGTCAAGGGTACCTTATGAATCAGGGAATAGGGCCTCTCACACGTTAAACGCACAATTAAGTTAAATATAAAGTTATAAGATTATGGCAAAAGAAGATTTTGACAAAGAAAAGGAATTACACAATCTAATTTCAAGCACAGCAGTATTAGAGATACTTGCACCACAGATTGAACAAATTGTTTCCAAGTTTCAAGAGATTAAAGGCATCAACAACGAAAGCATTAAGGTCTATAATGAGACAGTTGCAACTCGAAACGCAGCATTGACAGCCTTAAAAGACGAGGAAATTGAGGAACAATACACAGCAGTAGAATACAAAGCAATCCCAAAATTAAAATAATATGCAGGTAGTAAATAAAGTTCTCAGCAAGTGGAACAAAAAGACAGAATTGGCAAACCATAAAATTAGCCTAAACCTTCAAGCAGACATCAGTAAGGTATTAGATGAATTGGAGGACTCAATTGACTTGTTAGAAACAGGAGTTGATGACTTATCAGATGTTAGTCAAAAAGTAAAGCTTGCAATGGACGAGTATCAGGAAACAGCAGACGGATATGAAAGAAATGCGAGCGGTGCAAAATCAGATATCAGTCAAGCCGAAGGAGTAAAGAAAAAAGTTGAAGAAATTGCAAAGGATTTAGGGGTAGACCCAAGCGGAGTTAAAAATTACAACCTTATTGATAATTACATTTCTACATTAGAGGACTTAATTTCAGACGTTCCAAGCGTAATAAAAGATTTCGGAAATTTTAAATAATAGTAAATTTATATATATGAAAGCAACAGAAATTTTAAAGCGTTTCGATGCGTTCCTAAGCAAAGAGGAGTCTAAAGAGGTAAAACTTGCACAGATGAAACTTGAAAACGGAACTGTAATTGAGGCAGAAGAATTTAAAGAAGGAGAGGCTGTATTTATCGTTACAGAAGACGAGAAAGTGCCTTTGCCAATTGGAGAATACGAAGTAGAAGGTGGTTCAATCTTGGTTGTAACTGAGGAAGGCGTTATTGGAGGATCCAAAGAAGAAGTAGCAGACGAAGAAGAAGTTGAGGTTGAGGCTGAGGCAGAAACTAAAGAGCCTAAGAAGGTAGTTGAAAGCACAGTAAAAGAAACTCACTTTGAGGAAGAAGTAAAAGAGGAGGCTAAAGAGGAAGAAAAAGTTGAGGCAGGGTATGCAACCAAAGAAGAATTGGGAGCGGCGATTGACGAGATTAAGGCTATGATTGAAGAACTTAAAAACCCTAAGAAAGAGGAAGAAGAAGAAATGCAAGAGGCAGAGGAGTTGAAAGCAGAACTTTCTAAGCCTGCATCTAAACCTCTTAAACACAATCCTGAGGCTAACAAGACTGTAAAGAAACAGAAATTTGCTAAACAGCAAGGAGGAACAATGAGTAGAGTATTGAACAGAATTTCAAATAAATAATAAACAATTAAATTTTTTTAAGTTATGGCACAACCACAACCAACAGTAACAACAACTTACGCAGGAGAATTTGCAGGAGAGTACATCTCAGCAGCATTATTTTCAGGCGTTACATTGGATAGCAATGCTATCACAATCAAACCGAATGTAAAATTCAAAGAGGTTATCAAGTCTTTTTCTAAGGGTTCATCAATCGTAGACTCAACTTGTGAGTTCACAGATACAGCTGACATCACTTTGACAGAGGTTATCCTTGAGCCTAAAGCATTCCAACAAAACCTTATCGTATGTAAGGAGCAGTTCAGAAACGATTGGGAGGCTACACAAATGGGATTCTCAGCATTTGACAACTTGCCACCTAAATTTTCTGACTTCTTGATTGCACACGCATCAGCAGAGGTAGCAGAATTTATGGAGACTAAAATTTGGTCAGGAGCAGCAGGAGCAAACTCTTTTGAAGGTTTCACATCTTTGTCCGCAGCAGCACCCGCAGGAAACAAAATCGCAGCAGTTGCAGGAGGAGTAAATGCAGGAAACGTAGTAGCAGAATTGACTAAGGTAACAGACGCTATTCCACAGGCAGTTTACGGAAAAGAAGATTTGTTTATCTATGTATCTCAGAACATTGCACGCCACTACATCACAGCATTGGGTGGATTTGGTGCAGCAGGTCTTGGAGCAGCAGGTTACAACAACGAAGGTTCTCAATGGTACTCAGGTGGAAACTTGTCTATCAACGGAGTTAAAATCTTTGTAACAAACGGGTTGGGTGCAGACGTAATGATTGCAGGACAAAAGTCTAACTTTATGTTCGGTACAGGACTGTTGAATGATACAAATACTGTCAAGGTAATTGATATGGCCGATATTGACGGAAGTGAGCAGGTCAGAATGGTAATGCGTTTCACAGGAGGAGTTCAAATTGGAGTTCTTGCTGACATCGTACGTTACGCATAAGTAAATAATAATTAACAAGAAATGGGTAGGTTGGGATAGTCCTTGCCTACCTTTTTTTTATTTAAAACATAAATAATATGGCTTGTAATTTA
>ERZ1046568.2608-NODE-2608-length-11495-cov-4.240734_pt1 | contig 11495 bp, 9 predicted proteins | sample MGYA00383092_ERZ1046568 | MGnify/ENA primary metagenome ERZ1046568 (study PRJEB29581, sample SAMEA5548362) | metagenome | biome: marine; feature: coastal; material: water | depth 1 m | study: Short-term variability in the microbial, nano- and picoplankton... | reverse complement strand
AGTCGGCGTATTGCCATTATTCCTATCGTAGATTAGCATACCGACGTTAGTTCCTAGGTACAGATAATCTTGAGTTCCAAAAATCGTCTCTACTCCATTACCTATATTAAATTGACTGATTTGTCTAAAATCATTATCCAAATCGAACGTGGTCATGCTCCAATCAGATACTACATATAGTTGACCAGCTACTATGCTGAATCTAGCCATAGAACCAGAGACTCCACTTCCTGAAGATCCTGAGCTATTCACTCTATTATTGTCTGATACAGACGAACTTGTACTTGATGATTCGAAACTAACTCCACCGCTAAAATCATCATTTGCGAAACTTCTCGGATTGCCTCTCCAATTTCCTTGATTGTCACAATTAGTTTCAACTACCTCAGTTACTTCACGACTCTCCCATCTCAAAATAACGCTATCTGAATTGTTCTGATCACTTAAGATATCTTCTCCTCTGCCAATTATTCTTGGTTCACCGTCCATAGCTATTGCTACAATATCTGGTCCTTGATTCGCATAAAGTGTATTTCCTTTCATAGCTAGATCCAAGCAACCATCTAGTTGTATAAACTCGGTGAATATTGGAGCACTAGGATTAGAATTATCTACTACGTGAAATCCAATTCCTCTGTCTACAATATACAGTCTTGAACCAAACGTGTAAATCTTTCCCGGGTTTTGAAGCTCTTGTGTTGGCATAGCTTTAAAACTCTCCCTCACTTCTGTGAGAGCTTTTTTAACAGGTGTATATTTTAGGTAAGTTCTGGTTTCTGTGCATTTGTCTTGGCAACTGCCTAAACTGATAAGTAAAAGAACAAATGCAATAGGTAAAGAGGATTTTATAATATTTGACATAATCAATTAGTTTTGTATACGATGTTCAAATATAACGAAACCGCCAAGAGGAAAGTTACAGTCTCAATGTCATTTTTTGAATTGGTGATGGATTTAAAGGCTTTAATTCTTCTTTCTGCATTTATATTACTTGGAACTTACAGTTCTGCTCAAGTTCAAGAAGGAGCTGTTAAACTCAAATCTGGGATTGTACTCAAAGGGGAGATTGTAGACCTAGCTTATAATGATTTTGTTCGTATTGTATTGTTGAAGGATACTGCATTTATAGACTGGGAGGAGATAGCAGAAGTAGATTTACGGAAGGTAGCTCCAGAATCAGTGCAGTATATTGGCGGGAGAAGGTACAAAAGAGCACCACAACCTTACACGATGGGTAAGACCTATTTCACACTAGATATGGCCAATAGGTTTGGATATTCTCCTTGGCTTGTTTTAAATCCTGGGTTTTCTTTGGGTGTTGGTCATAATCTAACCGAAAATTTAGCAGTGGGAGGTACTGCTGGAGTAGATTTTTATTGGTCAAACCTTGCGAATTTATATCCTCTCGGAGTTGAAGGAACATATCGTTTCCAAAAAGAGGGATTTACTCCTTTTGTAAAACTGAGAGCTGGGATAGCTTTAGTAGAAAATCGACCAAGATGGTGGGGTAATGAAATTACAGTCGAGCAAGGACCATTTTTGGGCCCTTCGATTGGTATAGCCAATAAGAAAAGGGAACACGCTGGATGGCACTTAAGTCTAAGTACTATGATTACTGAAGTAAGAGAAACAGGCACAAATACTGTATTCGATGGTCAACAATGGATTAGTAGAACTAGGAATATGTTAAGAACCGGAATTGTATTTGGATTGTATCTAGAATAAATTGAATCTGACATATAAAAAAAGCCCGGTTGAGAGTTTCTCAACCGGGCTTTTTTAAGTTCTAATGAACGGTTAGTTCTTTAATAATTTATTAGAAATAGTACCAGCATCAGTGGTAATATTTACAAAATAGTATCCTGATTGTAGCTCAGATAAATTTGCGGTAACCAAATTACTTGGAGCCAGTGTCAACACATTTCTACCTGTTAAATCTACTATTTCAATAGCAGTAACAGTGTATTGAGGTGCTACACTTACAGTCAAAGAATTCGTCGCAGGGTTAGGATATAATGAAGTTGCATTTGATGGCAAAACTTGCTTAGTAGATAAGGCTTCTACAGTTACCTCACCATTAATAACTGCAAGTCTTGGCATAGAATATCCTAAGATAGTATCTATATATGTACGACCTTTTTCAGAACCCATACCTGGATTTGAACCAATAGAGTTCATATGAGCAGTTACTGGTTGACCCATAAATTCGCCAACTACAGTTTTAGCTAGTGCAGATTCAGGATCCCAAAATTGCCAAGGAGAACCTTCGTTGTTCAATACTTGATCAGCAACAGGTCTTATAACTGGGAACAATCCATCTACTTCAGAATTTATGGTAATCTTATCAAATGGTGCAGCATAAATGTAGTCTACTTCAGCACCATAGTTTGCTCTTGCAGCAATAGTATAAGCATCATTACTTAATATTCCTTCAAAGGCAGCGTTATTACCTACGGCAACTGCTTTTTGAATGTATAAGTTAGCACCCTGAACATCTACAACATCTTCGTTTGTAGTTGGAACGATAACCGTACCTTCACCAAAAGGAGCGAAAGGGTCTCTAACCGCTTGGAAAGCAATCATAGGAGCATCTCCTGCTTCTAACCAAGAGGTATCTGCTAACGCACCACCCGCAGTGATTACTGCATTTATTTCTGAAGAAGTAGTGCTTTGAGGATATAAGTTTAATGTTCCACCACTTCCATCGATTTCACCTACAGTAGCTCGGTCAATGTACGATGGACCAACTCCTCCAGCTCTGAACTTCTCAAGTTCCATTTCTTCATTTTTGTCCAATGTAGCATAAGCTAGAGCAACATATCCACCAGTACCTTCACCATATAGAGAAATTCTATCTGGGTCAATTGAATACGTGTTTCCTCCAGCTGCATCGTCTCTCATAAACCTTACAGTTTGCTTCACATCGTGAATAGCTCTATATACAGCATTCAGTAATTGTCCTCTTCTCACTTCAGCACTTGCAGCAAGTGGATTCCAACCAAGTCTGTAGTTTACAGCTGCAGCTACATAACCTCTTTTAGCCCACTCTGTACAAAGTACAATTGCTGTACTGTCGCCTTTGAAGCCTAACGGAGATCCATTTAACCCTGGAGGTAAGAAGTTACCTGTATGTAGGAATATAATAACTGGTCTATCTGTAGCAGCATCAACCGTTGAGTTGGCTCTATAGACATCCATTTTTATTTCTGTAACCTTAAGGTCGGACGAAGCATCTCCAGGATTATAGTACTTACCCGGAATAGATTGTCCGGTACCTAGAGCCGTTTTAATCTCAGTAATGTCTCGGACAACATTTGCAGAGTTACTAGTGGTAGACGTAAGAAAGTCTATGTTAGTACCTACTACGATGTCTGAGGAAACCTCAATGTCTGCTTCTGTATATATCGGATCGATATATCGTTGTTGTGCATTCGCTGAAAATGTCCAGCACGCTGCTAAAAGTGTAAAAAGTATGTATTGTTTTTTCATATTATGTTGTAATGTGTTTGTTGTAGTGTGTTTGTTGTAGTGTGTTTGTTGTAGTGTGTTTGTTGTAATTTAAGGATGCAATATAACTATTTCTTAATCTTTTGTAAACTTTAGGTTGTGCTGAACTGAAAAATACACCATCCTTCCGACAAAAGGTCCGCCATATACTTGATAATTCAAGTTATTAAAAACAGATCGTTGACTATTCTCTCCTTGTGCATCTAGCAACGGCATAATACCCAAGATGTTTGATCCACCTAGTTTGAAACTGGTGTTCCATTTGGGTACCTGATAGTTTATCTGAGCATCTAGCATATCATAGGTTGGGACAAAACCTGTGAATTGTGGAGAGCCTTCAAATACGAACCCTTCTATCCACTTATAGTTAATTCCAAATCCAAAGTTCTCACCTTCTATTCCGGGTAATTTCAGTTTAGTGCCTGAAAAACTCACATTGAATTTGTGCTCTGGCGTATTAAAAGCAGGAATAATTGGATCATCTGTTCCTTGTTTGTTCAGCACGTTCCAAGAGTAATTACCTCCAAGATTAAACTTGTCAAAATAGTAGTTCAATCCTATTGCTACTCCTTGAGTGGTAACTATAGACGTGGCATTTGCTGCTACTCGATATGCATTTACAAAGTTGGGTGTTTTAACCGTTTCGTTTAAGAAAAATGGATCTAGCCCAATATTAAAACCAATAAAATTGATATAAGAAGTGTAATAATAACCTGCATCTATGAATAAGGATTTGTCAAATAGGTTCCCTTTGTAACCAAATTCTAGTGTTCTGGCTTGTTCAGGTTTTATAGGTGCTACATTATAGTAGTCTAATAATGATCTATCTGCTTCATCAGCATATGCATCTCTGAATGATTCAATACTCACTAAAGAGTCAAAACCATTTAAATTACCAAGCAAAGTAGCTCGCCCTACATCATAAAATAAGTACTGGTCAGCTAATGTTGGATTTCTTATGGCAGAACTAAAGGATACTCTGAATACGTGATTTGGTCTGTGTTTGTAGATGAAAGATGCCGCGGGAGAAAAGAGGTAGTCGAAATTTTGATTTTTGTCTAATCTGGTAGTTACGTTAGCAATTACTCGATTCAATAACCACCTTTTTTCTATACCTGCATAAACTCCCGCTTCCAAGTTTCTTATGACTACACTTCCGGTATCTTCTAAGATAGTACCTTGAGAATTTGGGGCAAACATTCTCCCATTTCCACCAAGAGTGATTTTTCCAAATTCAGGTGTGAAAATGTACTGACCTTGCAGGTGATAAAGAGCAGATTTATCAAAAAAGCGAGTTCCTCCGTCCGTAAACAGTCTGCTGGTTACATCATTGAAAATGCTGTCAAATTCACCTGTACCAGGATTTAGTCTATTCTGATCTACTAAGCTACGAGCATATCCATGTATACTGGTTATGGTATCTCTATTAGCAGCTACGAAAGGCAAATAGTAGTTTTCTGACCATTCTTCTTGAGATCCATGTATATCTGGATTATAGGTTGGAAACCCTGGCAAACTGCTTACTTGTCTGTTGATTCGAAATGGAGCACCACTCCAAACACGCTTATAAGCATTGTACCAGTCACCTTCAAAACTAGCTTCCTCATTTAATCTGAAAGCAGTTGTAACTATGTCGTATGTGTTTCCGGCATCTTCTTGAGTACTATATGCACGTACAAAAAATTTACCCGGTTTACTTAGTTCTAAGTGATTTTGCCAAAATCGGATATCATCTAATCTGTATCTATTATCACCCTGATAGACGGTACTTCCTGTGCTGAAATTAAATGAGTAGTCTAATTGAACACTGTCTGCGAAACGATAGCTTAAGGTTGTATTTAGTTTTAGGTTGTCCGTAGTATAATCTACCAGATTTTTTTCATCATAACCTGTTCTGTAAAAAGTTCCGGCTCCGGGAACTTGCCGGTGCCCTTGAGGGTTATCAAAGTCGTCATTACCCGCAGTAAGAACTTCGTCTCCATATCTATTCACGGCATCATAACCACCTGGATTTAGTTGGTTGTGGTCACTATCTTCGGTAGGATTGTAATTCTCTGCTTCCCAGTCATTGGCCTGCATATAGAATATGTTGACCTTGTAACCAAAGGTTTTCCTACCTTCTTCATTGGTGATATAGTCAGCATATCTCACTGCGGCTTGAGCTAGGTTTCTTTCTCCCAGTTTAACTTCGGAGGTCACACCAGGGAAATCATAAGATGACTTGGTCTCCATGCTAATCACACCATTGAAGGCATTTGGGCCATAGAATGCACTGCTAGCACCAGCTATTACATTCACACGACGAATGTCCAAATCACTAGCTCCTAAAAAGTTTCCTAGTGAAAAGTTTAATCCTGGTGATTGATTGTCAACACCATCTATAAGTTGTAGTGATCGTACTGGACTTGTACTATTGAATCCTCTGGTATTTACTACCCTGAATCCTAAACTTGCTGCAGTGACGTCTACTCCCTTGAGGTTTCCGAGACTTTCATAAAAGGACGCGGCAGGAGCATCTTTAATGGCCTTAATTCCTATAGATTCTACGGTCAAAGGAGCTTCTTTTTGTTTCTCAGTCACTCTACTTGCTTTCACCAAAGCACCTGTCAGAACATTCTCTTGAGCAGGACTCATAACTATGGTTTTAGGCGTAGTATTTGTCACATTCCAAGTATAGTCTTCATATCCTAGGTAGGATATTTTCAGTTCTACTGGCAGTTTATCGACTTTGATTGAGAAAGCACCACTTTCGTTTGTTATTGCTCCGATTCCAGGTATTTGTGGAGCAACAACATAGGCACCAATAAGTGCTTCACCTTTTTTGTTCTTCACTTTACCCGTTATGTTTTGGGCTTTTAATATAAATGGAACCAAGAAGACTAGGAGTAACAGAGGAAATCTATTTGAGGAACAAGTTATCTTTCTGATTGGTCTTGAGAATATTTGCATGAATGACAGTAGAGTTTCGAAAGTAGTGTTTTCTGTTTATCTACAATGAAGTTTTTGTTATTCGTGAGTTTTAGAATTGAATAACTTTGACTTTACCAATGAAATTAGTAAAAAGAATATTTACCTCATTATCTATACTTATCTTATTTAGTGTTTTGATTTACGTGCTAGGTCCTAAACCTGATAAAGTAGATTTAAGTCCAGATTTGATACATGGAAGTTCAATTTCTGCTCCACCTATTCAGTATGTTGAATCTACAATAAGAGCAGAAGAAGCAGATTTAAATATTAAACCGGGGAATGAATCCATTCTATACTGGGCAGATAGTGTTGGGCGAAAAACTGAATATGTGTTGCTTTATTTACATGGATTTTCAGCTAGCCCTGTGGAGGGGGATCCAGTCCATACAGATATTGCTAAGAAATTTGGAATGAACTTATATGCTCCTCGACTTGCAGATCACGGTTTGGTAGAGGAAGAAAACATGCTACACTTCACTGCTGAGAAATACATTATTTCCGCACAAAGAGCATTAGCCGTAGCAGCTCGACTAGGAGAAAAGGTGATTTTAATGACTACGAGCACAGGTAGCACTGTAGGCTTGTACTTAGCTTCATCTGCAGAAAATAAGATTGATGGATTGATTTGCTACTCACCAAATATCAAGGTATTTGACCCAAAGGCTGATTTGCTTGCAGGACCTTGGGGACTTGAAATAGCTAGAGTAGTAAAAGGGGGGAATTATCACAGTTGGGATGCTCCGGTAGGTGCAGATTCATTTTGGCATACTACATATAGACTAGAGGCACTTGTAGAGTTGCAAAGGCTGATAGAAGGGACGATGACTGATGAGGTGTTTAGAAAAGTATCAGTTCCCACATTTGTAGGTTACTACTACAAGGACGAAGTGGATCAAGACTCAGTGATATCAATAGCAGCTATACAAGACATGTATAAAGAATTAGGTACTCAAACAAAAGCTGAAGTAGTTTTACCAAAAGCAGGAAAGCACTGTATGCCTAGTAGATTTTTTGGAGAGGAAATCGAACATTTAACGGAGAAAACATCCTCATTCCTAATTGAAGAAATTGGCTTAGTAGTAAAATAACAGCCGAGAAATTAATCAGATTATTGATTAGTATGATCAAAGAATAAAATGAGTAGTACTTCTTTTATTTTGCAATCTCTTTTGAAAATGTTTTCAAATTCCAGCTCTAAATTTTAACTGTTCAGCATTAGCCTAAAAAAGTACATTTATTATAATGTACGTTAAGAAAAATTTTGGATTCAAGCGAATGATGGAGCTCTCAGGTGGACACTTAGTGTGGCTTACCCTGTGGGCTCTTTTAGCAACTTGTTTTATAGAAGGATTACATGTACTTGGTTATGAGTGTTTTAAAGTCCCACGGCTACCTTTGTCAGTGATAGGTACTGCGGTTGCTTTTTATCTCGGTTTTAAAAATAATTCCTCATACGATCGTATGTGGGAAGCTCGAAAGATTTTGGGAGCCATAGTTAATAGTAGTAGAATGTGGGGTGTTTCTGTTAAGGGATTTGTTTCGAATCAATTTACTGAAAAAGATATACCGCAAACAGAGCTAGATGGAGAAATTGCTCGATTGATTTATAGACATATCGGGTGGTTATATTCACTAAGAAGTCAGCTGCTCATACCTACTAGTTGGGAGCATATTAACCAGAGTAAAATGGTTAGGAAAGTAACACAAACGCGGATGGATTTTTATGGAGTAGGCCAGTTTACTGATCAAACTACCAAAGAGATTTTACCTGCCCGCCTTCCTAAAGACGAAGTTGATAGACTGTTAAATGCCCAGAATACCGCTACTCAAATCATCGACCAGCAAAGTCAAGATTTAAAAATCTTGAGAGGAAGAAAAATAATTAATGATTTCAGGCACATGGAGCCTGAGAATATCCTCAATGATTTCTATACGCATCAAGGTAAAGCAGAGCGTATCAAGAAATTTCCTTTCCCAAGACAGTATGGTAGTATGAGCTATGTATTTGTTGGGCTATTCATATTTTTGTTGCCATTTGGAATGGTAACTGAATTTCACGATTACAAGGATTTTGGAGACTGGGGAGCATGGTTATCCATCCCATTTACCGTCATTGTAGGATGGGTTTTTCTTATGATGGAGCTAGTAGGTGATTATTCTGAAAACCCTTTTGAGGGTCTCGGTAATGATATTCCTATGCTATCATTATGCAGGACAATAGAGATTGACCTAAAAGAAATGTTGGGTGAGACTAATTTGCCACCGAAAATAGATGTGGTTAAAGATGTACTGATGTAATTAATCTACCTCTTCGTAGTTTGTGTATTCTACTTTTTCTTGAACCACATTTATACCGTTTATAGCAGATTTTTTACTCGGGTAAAGAAGTTTGTCTATGCTACTGTTTGCCAGTGAAACGATTAGTCCAAATAGTAACGCCCACCAAAAGGAGGTTACCGTAATTCCACTTACGAAGTAGTCCATTATTTCAACTATAAATGCGGTTAATGCCAAGCTAAATAGTCCAAAAGTTATAATGGTAATAGGTAGTGATATAATAGTTAGTACAGGTCGTATTAGGGTATTTAATATCGCTAGCACTAATGCAGCGATAATCGCGTGTACATAGTCTACAACCATTACTCCTTCTAAGTATTGAGCACATAACCAAACTACTCCTCCAAGAAGTAAAAATTTAATAATTCTGTTCATTTACCAATTCTATAACAATTCCTTTGCCGTAAATAATATACTGACATTTTTTCTTGAAGTCTAACATTGATAGGTCCTGAATATTAGCTTATCTGACACTTTGTGAAAAAAAAAGTGTTGATTTGAACTATGGCCAAGAACTTAATAATTCAGAATAAAGAACTATCCATTTGGGAGGCACTCATACCTGTATTTGCTCTTGTAGCAATGTTGGCTTTCAACGTCTTTGTTTTTGGTGACGATGCTGTAAGTGGTAGTAACCAGTTTGTTCTACTTATGGGTGGGACTGTTGCAGGGTTAGTTGGCTATTTCAATAAGGTTAGTCTTGATAGCATGTTTAAACAAATCGGAGCAAACCTTGAATCTGTCTCTGGTGCTATTGTCATTTTACTTCTAGTAGGATCTTTATCTGCGGCCTGGCTCATTAGCGGAATAATTCCCGCTATGATATACTATGGTTTACAGTTGATTAATCCGACCATTTTTCTTCCAACTGCAGTAGTTATATCTGCTATAATAAGTATTGCTACTGGTAGCTCTTGGACCACAAGTGCTACCATCGGGATCGCTCTAGTAGCTATCGGTAAAGCTATTGGGTTACCTGCTGGAGTAGTCGCAGGAGCAGTAATCAGTGGAGCTTATTTTGGTGATAAACTGAGTCCTCTAAGTGACACTACAAATCTAGCCGCCGCTATGGCTGGTACTTCATTATTTACTCATATACGTTATATGGCATTTACTACGGTTCCTACTATTTTAATTACTCTATTGGTATTCGGCTTCTTAAGTGCAGGATATGACGTAGGTGAAGTACAAGGAGCAGGATATCTAGTTGATGCGATTAAAGAGAAATTTCATATATCACTATGGCTGTTCATAGTCCCCATAATTGTGATTGGTTTGATAGTAAAAAAAGTAAATCCTTCAGTTGCTTTATTAGTTGGAACATTGATAGGATGTATAGCTGCAGTGATATTCCAACCTGGATTAGTGGATGGTGGAGTTAGTGCAGTTTATAAACAATTGATGTCTGCCATTACTACAGGATTGACGGTGAAAACTTCAAATGTCGCACTCAATGATTTATTTAGTGCGGGAGGTATGAAAGGAATGTTAGGCACTGTATGGTTAATAATATGTGCCATGGTTTTCGGTGGAATTATGGAAGCGATAGGGGCTTTGAGTAGAATCAGTCAAGCACTACTTAGTTTAGCAAATACAGTTTTTGGACTATTTGCCAGTACCGTTGCCAGTTGCCTTGCATTGAACGTAACAGCTAGTGATCAATATCTAGCAATAGTTGTACCTGGAAAAATGTTTCAAAAAGCATATAAAGAGAAGAATTTAGCTCCAGAAAATCTAAGTCGTACGCTTGAAGACAGCGGCACGGTTACTTCAGTATTAATTCCTTGGAATACGTGTGGAGCTTACCAGAGCAGTGTCTTGGGAGTAGGGGTAGGAGAATATTTTGCGTATGCTATTTTTAACTATCTCAGTCCATTTATGACTTTGATATTTGCTGCGTTTCAAATCAAAATAGCTGAACTCAAAAAGGATAAAGCAAAAGACTAGAGCTCGGTGAGCATGAGTTTATAATCGTATTGAAGATCCTCATGAAGTTTAGCTATAGTTTTCTCAACGAGATCGAGCTGCCTGTTGTACATATTTAGCAATACCGTATTTCGAGCATAGGACGGCTCCATTGCCTTCAGTTGTGTACAAAAATGAATCAGTAAAGCCGCTTCAGTTTCTGGTTGCTTGGAATACTTAATGTATTTTTTGACTGTTCGCAGTATCTTCCTTACCGATTTTTTGATGAAGTAATAGTTTTGATGATTGATGTACTCAAATTGCTCATCAACGTATTCCTTGACAAGATCGATATACCCATCTTCATTATGTGATTCGAACAACAAATAGGTAAGTAATTCTTTGTTTTCAACTTTGTACTTGCCAACCCTTAACAGTAGCTCACGAAGCTCAGAGGCTTCTAGGTGAGCTATCTCCTTTTTAATTTGACTTATACTAGCGGGCTTCATTTGTCAAAACTTGGAATGGTTTCTATGTAGAGCTGCTCAACCTTTGTTCTAGCCCAAGGATTCCTACGTAGAAATTTTAAGCTACTGCCAAGACTAGGGTTGCTGGTGAAACAGTTTATTCTGATTCGATTTCCAAGCTCTTCCCAACCATAAAACTGGACTAAAAATTCAAGGATTTCCTTCAACTTAACGCCGTGCAATGGATTATTTGGTTGATCTTGTTCGATTCCTTGATTTCGCTTCACGATGGTCCAAATTTAGGATTAT
>ERZ1046568.2607-NODE-2607-length-11496-cov-4.787519_pt1 | contig 11496 bp, 10 predicted proteins | sample MGYA00383092_ERZ1046568 | MGnify/ENA primary metagenome ERZ1046568 (study PRJEB29581, sample SAMEA5548362) | metagenome | biome: marine; feature: coastal; material: water | depth 1 m | study: Short-term variability in the microbial, nano- and picoplankton... | reverse complement strand
GGCTGGTTGCTGGTGCACTTTAGTGAACGGTATTATGATTCAAGCCAGTGCATCAACGAACTGCTCTACTGGGGCAAAATCATGTTTTTGACCCACAAATGCCTTCCACACGAATCCCTGAGCGATCTGCTCGATTGGAGCGCAGAAGACCTTGAATGGGCAGAAACAAACGAACAATCCATCTGGCTCGAACTGCAACCACAAGACATGCTTTTCAATTCCAATCGCATGGAGTTTGGCCGGTGGTTTGACGAAGGGCCATTTACGCGCATTGGAGGAATTCCTCAAGAAGGTCCGGATCGACTCGGAGCTTGGATAGGATTGCGCATGGTAACGGACTTCATGAATGCCAACCCTGAACTGGACATGAATGAGCTCATGGAAATGCGAGATCCCCTTCCCATTATTAAAAGTTATCGCCCTGCATAATGGACATTCCAACCGACCTTTGCTACCCTAATCTATTGCCATGACCAATTCCCAAATTCAAATCGACATCACCACGGATGAAAACAAAGTGCCATCCAAGATCCAGTGGTCTGCAGAAGACAGCGATGTGCGTGATCGTCAGGCCAAAGCCATGGCTCTAGCGATGTGGGATGACCAAGATGGAAATGCCGTGCACATGGACCTTTGGACCAAAGAAATGAGCGTTGAAGAAATGCGGCATTTCATTTGCCAAACCATGATGACCATGGCAAATACGTTGGAGCGGGCCACCAACGACAAAGCGCATGCCGACGCCGTGAGAAGCTTTACCGAAGAATTGGCCAAACGCCTCGGCGTCCTGAAGGACTAAACCAGATCAAGGCGCTTCAAAAAGCGCATTGGTTTGCTCGATGAAACGAAGCAACTCATCTCGTCCCTCACCTTTTTCCGCACTTGTGATGTACACGGGAGGCATTCGGTGCCAGCGTTTCAGCATGACCGCTTCGTAATCAGGTAAAAATGAGGCGCGTTCAGCCTGGTTCAGCTTATCGACTTTGGTGAACACCATGACAAATGGAAGCTGATTTTCACCCATCCACTCCATGAACTCCATGTCCACCTTTTGAGGTGAGTGACGGCTATCCAAAAGCATCATCACGCACATCAAATTGGGGCGGCTTTTGAGAAATTGTTCACTGGTTCGCTGCCACTTCACACGGCTTGACCTGCTCACCTTGGCATAACCAAAGCCCGGCAAATCGACCAGGTACCAGCTCGCAGGAACGCCGTTCTTCTCCCTGTCTTCATCAATCACAAAATGATTGATCAACTGAGTCTTGCCCGGTGTTGACGAAATCTTCGCCAAGCTGTTCCGATTGGTCAGCATGTTGATCAGAGATGACTTCCCCACATTCGAACGTCCGATGAATGCGTATTCTGGGCGTTCTGGCGGCGGGCATTCTTGCGGATGCGCGCTCGACTTCATAAACTCGGCGTGCTGAACGTCCATGGCTTTATGCTTGTCCAATGCCTCGGGCATCATACCAAGCGGATAAAATGCGGTTGAACTCGTCTGGATGCTCCATCATCGGAGCGTGGCCGCATTTCTCAATCCAGAACAGATCACTGTCTGGAAATCCCGAATGAAACTCCTCTGCTACCTCAGGTGGTGTGATGATGTCGTCTTTGCCCCAGATCAAACAGACTGGCGTATTCATTGCCGGTAAATCCTTGGCCATATTGTGTCGGATAGCGCTTTGGCAATGGCTAGAATACGGAGGATTTTCTCACGGCTATTGACCGCTTCGAAACACTCATCCACAAGCTCATCCGTTGCGTGCTTTGGATCGTAAAAGGTCACTCCAACTTTATCGCGAATGAACGTTTTGTCCTCACGACGCGGAAAACTATTGCCAAAAGCATTCTCATAAAGTCCGCTGCTTGCTGTCAAGCTCAATGATGCCACGCGCTCCAAATTGTTTTTGGTGAAGATCAAACCGACATGCCCCCCCAAGCTATTGCCCAAAAGGTGAACACGATCGAGATTCATCTCATCAACAAAACCTTCGATGTGCTCGGATAAATTCTTCGCACTGGTCTTGAGCATCGGCAACTCATAAATCGGCAGCATGGGGATGATCACCCTAAACCGATCGGAAAAGTGGTCAAACACGTCTTTGAAATTACTCAAGGCTCCAAAAAGACCGTGAAGCACCACAAGTGGCTCTCCCGAACCTGCTTCGATGTACCGGTACTCGCCTCGTTCAATGATGTCGGGTGTGCTCATGCTTACTCTGGTTTTGAATCATTCGTCACTAACAGATTGCAAAGGAAAGGCAATTCATGCTTGAGGCGCTGCCCACTCGTGCCTTCGTTTCACCCACCTGTGTTCACAATTACTGTTGAAAACATGTTAATAGCCACTTTTCAATCCCTCACACGCTTTTTCGCATTGCCGTGCTGTGACTCAGTTATAACGATTTCACCCTTCACAACTTTTCCACAAAGTGGGAGAAAGTGTCATAGAGTGGGAGAAAGTGGGAAATCTTGGGTATTTTTGAAAAGCGAAAAGAACCATGTTAAATCTGCTCGGAGAATACAATTGCAAAATCGACGCCAAGGGGCGTTTGATGTTTCCTGCACGATTGCGAAAGCAGATGAGCAGTGTACTCCAGCATGGTCTCGTGGTGAATCGTGACATCTTCGAAGGATGCCTTGTAATCTATCCTCAGCCCGAATGGGACAAGGTGAATCGCGAGATGTCCAGCCTGAGCCGCTACAACAAAAAACATCAACTGTTTCAACGAAAATTCATGAAGGGAGCCACCCATGTTGAACTCGACGGATCCGGTCGAATCAATATCCCAGCCCTTTTGCTCGAGCATGCCGGCATTCAATTGCCAAAAGACAACGAAATCATCGTGTCGGGCTTGGGTGAGAAAATTGAGGTGTGGAGCAAAACGCGTTACGACCGCAGTGTGCTGGACGACGCAGAAGATTTTGACTTTGGTTCGCTCGCCGAAGAGGTCCGCAAGGACATCGAACCCTCAAACGAGAATTGAGCCATGGATGCCGCTGCATACCACATACCAGTCCTCGCCACAGCGAGCCTCGAAGGACTCGGCATCGGTAGTAACGCAGGCGGCAAATTTGTTGACGCCACTTTTGGGGGCGGAGGTCACACGCGCTTGATGCTTGATGCGCTCGGCCAAGCGGGACACGTCTACGGCATGGACCAGGATTCCGATGCACACAAAAATGCGCCTGAAGACAAACGCTTCACCTTGATTCCTGAAAACTTCCGCTACATGCGAAACTTCCTGCGACAAGAAGGGGTGCGCAGTGTGAATGGAATTCTTGGGGACCTAGGCGTCTCTTCCCATCAATTTGATACGGGATCCCGCGGATTTTCTACGCGATTTGAAGGACCCCTTGACATGCGAATGAATCAGTCTCAGCCGGTATCAGCAGCGGAGATAATTGCCACATATACTGTATCTGATTTAACCCGTATTTTCAGACAATACGGAGAGCTTAAGCGTCCTGACAAAGCTGCCTATGCAATCGAATCCGCTCGCAAAGCGAACCCGATCAAACGCACCGGTCAGCTAAAAGACTGCCTCAGCAGCCTCGCTCCTCGGGGCAAGGAAAACCAATATTTCGCCCAAGTGTTCCAAGCTCTTCGCATCGAAGTCAACGATGAATTAGGGGCACTTCAGGCGATGCTCCTGTCCTCCATCGAACTGCTTGAGGAAGGGGGGCGCCTGGCCATTATCTCCTACCACAGCCTCGAGGACCGCATGGTAAAGCACTTTATGCGGTCCGGAAACTTCGAAGACACCATTCATCGAGATTTTAAGGGACAGGCACTGTGCCCATTCAATCTTCTGTCGCGCAAAGCAATCGTTGCTGACAGTGCAGAACAAGAACGAAACCCTCGAGCACGCAGTGCGCGCCTGCGCATTGCTCAGCGGACTGGATTGAGCCCTGAACAAATCAAATCGGCGACGGCATGAAGAATCCATTGCTGTCCATCCGATCTTGGTTTAAAAAGCCTCAGCAAACCACTAAGAAAGCCGGCAATCGCCGTTTGAGCCCCACAGAAATGGAGGCGCAGCGACAGCGGTTACAAGAACGAAAAGACCGGGAAGCCACTCGACTCAAAGCGCAAAAGAGCATCAGTCCAAACGCACCGAGAAATCGTCCGAAACATCAAGCGGACAATGAAAAAGCCGCCAAAAAGAAATCCTGGTGGCCCTTCCGGACGAACCGTAAAAGCGATCCGAAAAAACGAGAGCAACGGAGGCAAAAACATTCCATCACACCCCTCATCGGCGATTTATTAAGCGGTGAGTTCTTGACCCGAGAAGGAGTGACTCGTCACATCCCCTACCTGCTTTTCATCAGCGGACTCTTCATCGCATACATCGCAATGGGCTATCAGTTTGAACGCATGGAACGCGCTAAAATTCAAAACAAGCGACAGCTGCAAGAATTGAGCGCAGAATACAAAACCATCAAGGCCCAATTTGAGACCCAATTGCAACAAAGCCGCGTCGAAGAGAGCATCGCGAATATCGGCCTGAGCCAACCTGTCGAACCGCCCTTCCTTTTGGAACAAAAGTCAACGCGGCCATGAAGAATCAAAGAGAATTCTCGACACGTGCCTGGATCGTATTCGGATTATTCGCCGCGCTTGGAATCAGTATTTTCGGCAGAATCCTCTGGATACAGAGCGCAGAACACGAACAATGGAAAGAAGTCGGAGAACGATTTGAATCAAGTGTCCGCGACATCAACCCTTCACGCGGTCAGATCTACGCCATCAACGGCAATGTACTGGCTACCTCTGTTCCCATTTTCGAAGTGCGATGGGACAGCAAAAGTGAAGCCATCAACTGGAACACCTTCGATGCTGAATTGGATAGCCTCTGCAGCGGATTGAGCCAAGTACTGCGTGACCGCAGTCCTCGAGAATATCGAGAATTGCTCAGGAACGGACGAAACCTCGGACGTCGAAACACCCTAGTAGCGCGGCGCGCCTCGTACATCCAGCAGAAGAAACTCGCTCAACTTCCGTTCATTCGCCGCGGCCGATTCAAGTCTGGATTCACTTTTGCACGAACCGAGCAACGACGAAAACCCTTCGGTGACCTCGCTTCCCGGACCATTGGAATCGACCGCAATGAAAATCGTGTGGGACTCGAAGCGAGCTGGAACAACGAGTTAGCAGGCAGTGTCGGCAAGCAAATACAACGTCGCATTGCAGGTGGTGAATGGATGCCAGTCTCAGATGACTTCATCTTGGAACCCAAGGCTGGACTGGACGTCGTTTCAAGCATCGACATGCACCTGCAAGATGTCGCCTCCAATGCGTTGCGCCAACAATTGCAAGACCATGACGCTGCATGGGGAACCGTCATCTTGATGGAAGTCAACACGGGAATGATTCGGGCCATGGCCAATCTCACCCGCTCATCCGAAGCATCAGCAGAGGGTGAGCGTTCCCAATATTTCGAATCATTCAACCACGCCATTGGCACTGCCGTTGAGCCGGGATCCACCTTCAAACTCGCGACCCTAATGGCCGCCATGAACGAAGGCAACGTCAAGCCAGACGACGAGATTGACACTGGAAATGGCATCACCTATTTCTACGGAAAACGTATGTCGGACTCAAATGCCGACCAAGGAGGCAGTGGCGTCTTGAATACCACTGAAATTTTCGAAGTCAGCTCAAATGTAGGCACAGCTTTAACCATCAAAAATGCCTTTGGAGAGAATCCACAAGCCTTTTTGGATGCCTTAAAAAACATCGGGATTCAAACACCCTGCGGAGTCCGTTTGGCTGGAGAATCCACACCAATGGTCTATGAAAATGTTGGAGACGGGCGCTGGTCAGGACTCTCGCTCACGCAAATGTCCATCGGCTATGAAGTCACACAAACGCCGCTTCAAACCCTTACACTGTACAATGCAGTTGCCAACGGCGGAACCGCCCTGCGACCACAGTTGGTTGAAAGACTTGAAAACAACGGCGAAATTGTAAAAACATTTGAGCCAGAAATACTCAAGCAACGCATCTGTCAACCCGATGTACTCGTCGCGTGTCAGGACATGCTCACGAGCGTCGCGGACCCTGAAGGAAAGGGAACCGCCCAATACATTTTTGCCAAAAGTCCGTACCGCGTTGCCGGAAAGACAGGAACGGCACGCATCGCCGGCCCCAATGGCTACGACGGACGATACCGCGCTTCATTTGCCGGTTATTTCCCAGCTGAAAATCCGCGCTATTCGTGCATTGTAGTCATCGCAGACACCCGAAGCGGAGTGTATTACGGTTCGAGCATTGCCGGACCCGTGTTCAGAGAACTGGCCAACAAAGTTTACGCCACTGACCCCACCTTCCACACAACGAGCACTGGCACATTGGCCGAAAATTGCAAGCTCCCCGGATCCAAAGACGGTGCTCAGGCCGATCTCATCCGTCTCTATGAATCACTCGAACTCCCTTATTCGGGCGGAAGTGCTGGCGATTGGGTGACCGTTACCACAGGAGACAGCGCGGCTGTTCTGAGCCCTCGGTCCATCGAAGCCAATCGCGTGCCAGATGTGCGCGGAATGGGTCTACGAGACGCTCTTTATCTGCTTGAAAATGCCGGCATGAATGTCAAAACACTCGGGATGGGCACCGTTCGCCGCCAAAGCATCTCGCCAGGCTCTGAACTCATTTCCAATCAAGCCATCACCCTCGAATTGTCCTGAAGCGCATGAAACTATTGAAAGAAATCCTTTACGGAACGCGGATCACAGAGATTCAAGGCAATACCAACGTCGCAATTGAGGAATTGGCTTTTGATAGCCGAAAAGCTCGAGCTTTCAGTCTTTTTGTAGCCATTCCCGGCACCCAAGTGGATGGCTTTTTATACATCAGTAAAGCCATTGAAAACGGGGCAATTGCAGTTGTTTGTGAACGGATGCCCGAACACCTAACCCAAGGCGTGACCTACGTGTTGGTGCACGACGCTTCAAAAGCCCTTGGACAAATCGCCTCCCAGTTTTATGGAGAACCTAGTTCTCGGATGAAAGTCATCGCGGTGACTGGGACCAACGGCAAAACGACTACCGTTAGTCTATTACACCGTCTGTTCCGCTCCATGGATCGGAAGGCCGGCATGCTCTCCACCGTTGAAAACCGCATTGTAGACGAAGTGTCTCCCTCGACACATACGACGCCAGATGCCCTTCAAATGCAGCAAATGTTTCACCAAATGGCGGAGGCCGGATGCCGCTATGTTTTCATCGAAGCAAGCTCCCACAGCATACACCAACATCGTTTGGCCGGGACAAAGCTGAGTGGAGCCGTATTCACCAACATCACCCACGAGCATCTCGACTATCATGGGGACTTCAATGGCTACATCCAAGCCAAGAAGGGACTTTTCGATGCGCTCGATGCAACTGCGTTTGCCTTGTACAATCAAGACGATGCGCACGGAGCAGATATGGTGCACAACTGCAAGGCCAAGACCCACGATTATGCGCTCACTTCCATGGCGGACTTTCGAGGAAAAATTGTCGAAAACCAATTGGGCGGACTGCATCTGAACATCAATGGACACGACCTCTACAGCAAACTTATTGGGGGATTTAACGCTTACAATTTACTCGCTGTTTATGCCGTAGCCCTCGAATTGGAAATGGAGGAATTGGAAGTGCTCACCCACCTCTCCCTCTTGAATCCGCCACCGGGCCGATTCGAACAGATTCAAGCCGGCAACGACATCACAGCCGTTGTTGATTACGCTCATACGCCAGACGCCCTGGACAATGTCCTGAAAACGATCGATTCTTTTCGAGCGGGCGAGACACAAGTCATCACCGTTGTAGGATGTGGCGGTAATCGCGACAAAACCAAACGCCCGGTGATGGCAAAGGTTGCAGCCAACTGGAGCGATCGTGTATTTCTGACTTCCGACAATCCACGGAATGAAGATCCCGATGCCATCATTTCCGATATGCGCAAGGGACTGGATCCCATTGATGCCAAAAAATGCATCGCCATTTCAGACCGACGCGAAGCCATCCGCATGGCCGCTCAAATTGCACAAAGCGGAGACATTGTCCTGGTCGCGGGAAAGGGGCACGAAACGTATCAGGAAATCAAAGGTGTGCGCCACGACTTTGACGACCGAGATGAATTATTCAATGCATTCAAAACAGCCTGATGCTCTATCACCTCTTCACCTCCATTGATCAAGCTTGGGATTTCCCAGGAGCCGGACTGTTTCAATACATCTCCTTCCGAGCTGCACTGAGCCTCATTGCCTCACTCGTCATCGGAATTCTCTTTGGGAAACGCATCATCCAATGGTTGCAACTGAAGCAAGTAGGTGAAATTGTTCGGGATTTGGGTTTGGAGGGCCAAATGAACAAACAAGGCACACCCACCATGGGCGGTCTCATCATCTTGGCATCCATTGTCATTCCCACTCTATTGTTTGCAGACTTGACCAACATCTACACACAAATGATGTTGCTCGTAACGGTTTGGCTCGGCGCAATCGGATTCATTGATGACTACATCAAAGTTTTCAAAAACAACAAAGACGGATTGGCCGGACGGTTTAAAATCATTGGACAAGTTGGAGTAGGTCTGATTGTCGGCTCCATCATGTGGTGGCATCCTGACGTCACGGTTAAAGATCCTGCCGATCGCGTTTTTACGGGACAGGTGGTTACCATGACTTCCATCGAAGGCGAAGAATTTGAAGTGCTCGAGCCGAATGCAGGCCTACCGATTTGGGAGGCCAAGAAATCCTCCGAGACGACCGTCCCATTCATCAAAGACAACGCGTTTGATTATGAACGTCTCATCAGCTGGTTGGGACCTCAGGCAACAGGATTTGGTTGGATCATTTTCATTCCGCTGGTCATTCTCATTGTGACAGCCGTTTCAAATGGAGCCAATCTTACCGATGGCATCGATGGGTTGGCGACAGGCACCAGCGCGATCATCGGGCTCGGGCTCGCGGTATTGGCTTATGTCAGCTCCAACATCGTAGCTGCTGATTATCTGAACATCCACTACATCCCACAGTCGCAAGAACTTGTTGTATTCATAGCAGCATTTGTGGGAGGATGCATCGCCTTTCTCTGGTACAATGCCTTCCCCGCTCAAGTTTTCATGGGCGACACAGGAAGTTTAGCCCTTGGCGGAATCATAGCCGCATTTGCCATCGCAATCAGAAAGGAGCTCTTGCTTCCTGTCTTGTGCGGGATTTTTCTGATCGAAAACCTATCCGTGGTCATGCAAGTCGGTTGGTTCAAATACACGCGAAAAAAGACAGGAACGGGCCAACGCATCTTTTTGATGGCGCCCTTGCACCACCACTACCAAAAACTCAACCTGCCTGAATCCAAAATCACCGCTCGATTCTGGATCGTTGGAATCCTCCTTGCCGTAGTCACCATTGTCACCCTCAAAGTCCGCTAATTATCATGTCTCAAGCGATCATTCCCATTCTTGGAGCAGGCGAAAGCGGCATTGGTGCCGCTCGACTCGCCCTGCGCCATGGGCTGTCGCCGTGGATCAGTGACAGAGGCGCTATCGCATCTGATCGCATCGAGGAATTGAACGCATTGAGCATCGGATTTGAAAGCGGACAACACGATACTACACGCATACTGGAAGCTGGAAAAACCAATGGATTTGTCATTAAAAGTCCTGGGATACCCGAGCATGCTGCAGTGATTCAAACGCTGCGAGAAGCAGGGGTTGAAATCATCAGTGAAATCGAATTTGCTGCACGTTATGCCCGAAAATCTGGCGAGCAAATTGTTGCCATCACCGGAGCCAATGGCAAAACAACGACCACCGCTCTAGTTGCTGCTATTCTCGAGGATGCAGGACGTGAAGTAGCTTGTGTTGGCAACATCGGAATCAGCTGGGCTCGTGACCTCGCAGAGCGCCAACAGCCCGCCGAATACCAGGTGGTAGAGGTGAGCAGTTTCCAGTTAGATGGGGCCATCTCGTTTCGGCCAGACATCGCCATTCTGCTCAACATCACCCCTGATCATCTGGACCGATACAACCAAAACATCGAAGATTACGCCGATTCCAAGTGGCGCATCACCGCACAACAAACCGAAGAAGACGTGCTCATTCTCAATGCGGATGACGCGCTTTCTATGGACCGTTGGAAGCAAAACAAAGGCTCCGGAACCAGAGCTCGTGTTGTCGCAGTCAGCGTCAACCAATCTCCTGAAGCTGTGAAAACCAGCCTCGAAAACGAAGGCTTAGCCCCCTGGGGTTGGGCCGGTGTCGACACAGACACGAACCCTCAACAAGAATCATTTACAGTCTACATACCCAACCAAAACCCATTTACCATGACCATCCAAGAATTGGCCTTACAGGGAAAACACAACCTCTACAACAGCATGGCCGCGAGCGTTGCCACCCGTGTCCTCGAATTGCGCAGCGAAGGCATCAGGGAGAGCTTGTCCCAATTCGACGCCATTGAACACCGCATGGAGTTCGTGCAAGAAATCAACAACATCAAATTCGTCAACGATTCAAAAGCGACCAACGTCAACAGCGCGTGGTTTGCACTGGAAAGCATCGAAGGACCCGTCATCTGGATTGCGGGAGGCATAGACAAAGGGAACGACTACACTTCCCTTTTACACCTCGTCACAAGCAAAGTAGATCACCTCATTTGCCTGGGAAAAAACAATCAAACGTTGATCGACACCTTTGGCGATCGCGTCGATAGCACATCAGAAGCTGCAACAGCGCAAGAAGCTGTTCAAGCAGCATACAACTTGGGCCTGCCCGGCTGCACTGTTTTGCTCTCTCCCGCGTGTGCTAGCTTCGATCTCTTTGGATCTTACGAGGAACGCGGCCGTGCATTTAAAGCCGCCGTTCGCAGCCTCTAAAAATGGGCAAAGCCGCGACAAATTCTGAAACACAGGGAGACATGCGCTCGCTGCATCGACGCATTGGAGCCTGGCTAGAAGGGGACAAAGTCATTTGGATGGTCACTTTGATCCTCAGCCTGTGCTCGCTTCTGGCGGTGTACAGCGCCATCTCTTCACTTGCTTATAAAACCGATGGTAGTTCGCTGCGGTTTCTGTTCAAGCAGGCTACGATGCTCGCTCTCGGATGGGGGGTTATGCTCCTCGTGCACAAGGTGAATTTTCGCTATTTCTCCCGCATATCACAGGTCTTGATTTGGGTGGCTGCGGCGCTGCTTTTGCTCACCCTGATGTTTGGTGCCGATATCAACGAAGCCAAGCGCTGGCTGCGGATTCCATTCATTGGATTGACACTGCAAACATCAGATTTCGCAAAGGTTGTTCTCGTAACATTCGTTGCCCGTGAACTGAACAATCGACGCACCCAACTGCACGATTTCAAGCGGGGTGTGTTCCCCATTTTGATTCCCATTGGCCTGATATGCTTTCTGATCTTACCTGCAGATTTCTCAACAGCCGCATTGCTCGGGCTGGTTTGCATTGGAATGTTGTTCATTGGTGGCGTGCCTTTTCGACACATGCTTAAAA
>ERZ1046568.2602-NODE-2602-length-11509-cov-13.501659_pt1 | contig 11509 bp, 9 predicted proteins | sample MGYA00383092_ERZ1046568 | MGnify/ENA primary metagenome ERZ1046568 (study PRJEB29581, sample SAMEA5548362) | metagenome | biome: marine; feature: coastal; material: water | depth 1 m | study: Short-term variability in the microbial, nano- and picoplankton... | reverse complement strand
CGTTTTTAGTTCCGGCATAAGCGAAGATAGTTTTGCTAGAAGTTCTCTGATTTCCATCTCTTGAAGTCCAGTTAGTAGTCCCATTTTGTTGGCTTTGTGTCCAACTCGCAGGTGGAAAAGTAGCTCCCTCAAATCCTTCGGAGAAAGGAAAAGAAGTAATTTGTGCATTTGCACTCCATACAAAAAGCGACAGGAATGCGAGTAAAATGATGTTTTTGGTGTTCATATTTTTGTTTAGTAATCTGCTCTGCTTAGAAGGGCGCAAATCCAATATTAAATTTTAATCGGTCACTACATGATGTGTCATCAGATAATAGTTTTTTGTCCTGTTTTGGTAACGGAGCATTTTACGGTAAGTTTCAGACATTCAGAATTTTGAAAAGCTACTTTTCAAATCTGTAATTTCTTACGCTATCTGCCTGGCTTAAGCATAGTTTGGGTTTTAAAATGCAAACGACTTTTGTACGAAATATCGAAGCATTCGTTCAGTTTTCAACTTTTCTTCAGAATTTTACCTACTCTTGGAATCAAGTTCAAATTTCCTTTGTCCAACTAATAATTTTATGAATCTAACTAAACTAACCTTATTCTTCACTTTTCTTTTTGTGTCTTTCATTTCTCTTGCACAAGACTTTGACGGCTATGCACTATATAACCTATCGAAAAGCAGTACTACTTTTTTAATTGACAAAGATGGAGAAGTTGCAAAATCTTGGAATTGCAATAACAATGCGAATTATGCTCTATTCTTAAAGGGTAACGGAAACTTGATAAGACAAGGAGTGGTAAGCGGAGCTTTTCTGAGAGGTGCAGCTTATGGGGGAATAATAGAAGAATATGACAAAGATGAGAACGTAGTGTGGTCATTCACCTATTCTACTGCTGACCACCAGTCGCATCACGATTTTACTGTTTTACCAAATGGCAACGTGTTGCTCACTGCTTGGGAGGTTAAATCTGTAGCGGAATTAGCTGCGGCAGGTAAATCTACCACTTCTGAAAAGTGGCCCACACATTTTATAGAAGTGCAACAAGACGGTACAGGCGGTAAGATAGTGTGGGAGTGGCACTTATGGGATCACATGATACAAGACGTGGACGCTAACAAACCAAATTATGGAGTTGTCGCAGATCATCCTGAGCTTATGAATATCAATGTAGCTGGACAAACAAGCAGAAGAGATGGGGACTGGTTTCATGTGAATGGAATAGACTATAATGCAGAGTTAGACCAGATCGCATTTACCTCTCGCTTTATGAGTGAAATATTTATCATAGATCATAGCACTACTACAGCGGAAGCTGCTAGCCATACAGGTGGAAACTCTGGTAAGGGGGGCGACTTCTTATTTAGATATGGCAACCCATCTAACTATGGATCATCAACGGCTCAAGCTATTCCAGCTGCAGTTCACGATGTGCGTTGGATAGAAAATGATGGTAGACCAAACGGCGGATGGCTGCAATTCTTTAATAACGAAGGGGGCACTCAAGGAGGATCAACAGTAGATGCCATAAACCCAGAAAGAAACGGTTACAATTACACGTTCAGTAATGGTTCATATCTGCCTACTTCTCACCAGTGGAGACACGAATGTTTAGCTAGCTCCAGTGGGCAATCAGCTTCGGACAGATTATCCAATGGAAATGTTTTCGTAGCGGTATCAAAGCAGTATATGTATGAAGTAGATAGTAATGATAATCTAGTTTGGCAGTATAATGATGACCCTCCAAAAGGTTTTAGAAGAGAGTGTAATCATCCAGGAATAATTGCATTGTTGGATAATCCTTGTGATGTAGAAATAACCGGAGTAGAAGGTGTAGTTGCTATGTCCGTGAAAGTTTCTCCTAACCCTTCATATGGATCTATTTCTGTCTCAGGTTTGGAAACAGTTTCAGACTTTGAAATTCGTATTACAGATATGGTAGGTAAGGTTGTTTTGCAATCAAGGAATCAGACGGAGCTATCACTAACAAATATTGAAAATGGACAATACGTTGTATCCGTTTTAACAGAGAAAAACATAGTTGCCAAATCGCTAATTTTAGCAAAGTAATCCTGTGAGAAAAATCGTTTTACTGTTAATAATCTTATGTGTATTTGCTGGGGTTAAAGCCCAAACATGGTTTCACAATTCTGCCCATATTTCTGAAGTCAAGCTCGTTTTTGAACAAGAGAATTGGGATTACTTTTTAGACAGTTTTTATGTAGATGGAGATGAGGAAAGGCTGTTAGCTGCTGCTTGGGTCGATGGAGTATACTATGATAGTATAGGAGTCAGATACAAGGGTTTTAGCTCTGTGAGTGTAGATCGTCAAAAAAATCCATTCAATATAAAGTTGGACTATGTAAATGATCAGAATCATTACGGAGTAGAAAAAATAAAACTGGGAAATGTGATTCAAGACCCATCCTTTGCACGAGAGATACTCTCGTATAAAATCGCAAGGAACTACATGCCTACTTCTTTGGCAAATTACTGCAAGGTATATATCAATGATGTTTTTTGGGGAGTATATACGAGTGTAGAGTCAGTAGATAAATCATTTCTTGCACAACACTTTGGCTCGTCTGACGGAGCCTTCATAAAGGGGAACCCGTCTACAGTAAATCTAAATGGTGGAAACAGTAACCTGAGCAATAATCCTGGGACTGACACTTCAGATTACTACGACTATTACGAGCTCAAGTCAGACGCCGGGTGGGCAGAATTCTACACTTTAATAGAAAAGCTCAACAACAATACCGGAGCAATAGAAGAAGTACTAAATGTAGATCACACACTGTGGATGCACGCTCTTAACTATACGCTAGTCAATTTTGATAGCTACATTGGATACGCCCAAAATTATTATCTGTATAAGGATGATAACGGACAGTTTAATCCAATACTTTGGGACCTGAATCAGTCTTTTGGCAGTTTTAGATTGACAGATGCTTCCGACTATTTTAGAGGTTTTACAGTAGAAGAAGCAAAGACAATGGACCCCTTGGCACATGTCAATAGTTTTTCAGTCCATCCCAGACCTTTAATTAAAAATGTAATAAATACTGACCAACGAGAAAGAATGTATTTAGCTCATATCAGAGCGATAGTACAAGAAAACTTCGCCAATGATTCTTATAAAACAGAACTTACCAAATTACAAGAATTGATTAAAGCAGATGTAACTGCAGACACTAATAAGTTTTATTCTACTCAAGATTTTTTTGATAACAAAACAAGCACAGTTCGAGACCTTGTAGAGTACCCAGGACTTACAGACCTAATGGATGCTCGAAGCACATATTTGTTGAATTACAAAGGAATATCACCCATAGGAGCTCCTTCTATAACAGAGCCAGAAAATGACAAATCGGAGAATAGCGTTCAGATAACTTCTGCCGTAGCAAATGCTACTGCTGTTTATTTATACTACAGAGATGAAGTTAGGGGATTGTTTTCTAGAATGGAAATGAAAGACGATGGACTATCTGGGGATGAGAAAGCCTCAGACGGTATACATACTGCAACTATTCCTACGTTTAGCAATACTGTTGATTATTACGTTTATGCAGAAAATGATTCTGCTGGTACTTTTTCTCCAAGTAATGCAGCCTATAATTTCTATGAAATAAGGGAAATAAAAAAACTTGTTATCAATGAGTTTTGTGCATCAAACAATACGATAAATACAGATGAAAATGGGCAGTTTGAAGATTGGATAGAAATCCATAATAATGGAGATACGACAATTGTCCTGTTGGGTTATTCATTATCGGATGATATTGATGATTTAGGACAATGGAGTTTTCCCGATGTGAGCATTTCTTCGGGTGAATATATGCTTATATGGGCAGACAAAGATGAAGAAGATGGGACTTTGCATACCAACTTTAAACTTTCGGCTGGTGGAGATGCGATATACCTTTCTTATGGACAAGAGATAAGAGACGAAGTGACCTTTGGCGGTCAGACTACTGATATCACCACAGGGCGATACCCGGACGGGACAGGGCCTTTTGTACTGATGGAACCTAGTCCAGAAGCCTTCAATTCTGGCAGACGATTGTCCGTAAAAAAGATGCTAGAATACGGAGTTTCAGTATTCCCTAATCCTGTCACAAATAGACTCTTTGTACAGTCTGAAATTGCAGGAGATATTGAAATCATAAATTCAAATGGTCAGGTACTCTTTAATGGAGTAGCAAACAAAGGAATAAATCAGTACGATATGACTATGCTCACATCAGGACTTTATTTCCTCATTTTACATAATGACCGAACAAGAATCACTAAAAAACTATTAAAAATATGAAAAAAACAGCTACTCTAATGTTGGCTTTATGTATCGCATTGGCATCATATGCTCAGACTTTTACTTCGTTCACAGATGCAGACGGCTTACCCAGCAATAATGTACTAAGTGTGGCGAGCGATGGAAATGGGTCTATATGGTTTGGTACACAAGACGGGATAGCCATATTTGATGGGAGTAATTGGGAAGTAATGAATACCACTACACACCCTGGACTAGCAGACAACCATGTTTCTTCTATTCTACTAGCAAATAACGGAGACGTGTGGATAGGCGGAGATTTTGGTGTAAGTAAATTTAACGGTACCGCTTGGACTACATACAAGACTGACGATGGACTCGGAAGCAACAGAATTACTAATCTTACAGAAGTGAGCAATGGTGATATCTGGATTAGTGATTTCAATGGAGCTTCACACTACGATGGCATAGCCTTCACGGCTTACAAAGCTGCGGACGGATTGCCTTTTGGAGGAGTGGAGGACATAGTAGAAACTAAAAATGGCGATATTATACTCGCTACAGGATTAGGAGGATTAGCAGTGTATGATGGGACCGATTTCACTCTAATTACAGAAAGTGAGAGCCTAGTAAGTAACAACACGACAGCACTTACAGTAGATGCGTCAGATAATGTATGGGTAGGAACTGCAGAAGGTGTTTCTGTATATTCAGACAAACTAGTTTGGCAGACCAATCATACTAGAATGTATATCATGCCACCACCAGACACACTGAATCCAGTAGAAGATATAGTGGTAGATACAAAAGGAAATATCTGGACAGGTATATATGTGGACTACCTAGTGAGTGTTGGCGGAGTAGCGATGTATGACGGAACGAGCTGGACTAGCTATGATCAAACAGATGGATTGGTAGGACCTACGGTGACTGCACTTGCAGTAGACGAGAGAGACAATATTTGGGTGGCTACGAGCAGCGGAGTGACCAGAATAGGTGAAGAAGGAGCAAGTGTAAACAATCTTACCAAAGAGAGATTGAAAGTATACCCTAATCCAAGTAGAAATGGCACCATTTATTTTGGTAAAACACTAAGTAAAGTAACAGTTTATGACATTACGGGTGCTGTGGTAATATCTGCTACAAATGCAGAAAGCATTTCTATAGATACCAAAGGATTGTACTTTGTAGAAAGTATGAGTGATGGGCTATTGAGTGTTGCCAGAGTGGTCGTGAATCAATAACTTCCCTCTACTATTTCCTTAACCGCTTCTGGAGTAACAGCCTTGTGCTCTCCCAGAGCAACCCAGCCGCGTTCGCGAAGGGTTTCACTTACTTTTTCTGCAGTACCTTCATATTGGTCTGTATAGTCAGATAGTCTAGTAGGTATATCTAATGAGTGAAAGAATGCTTCTGTTTTTTCGATAGCTGCTTTAGCTCGTTCCTCAAGAGTTCCTTCTGTGATGTTCCATACACGTTCTCCGTATTGAGCAAGCTTTTCTTTTTTATTATCCAAAAAGTGGTGATAGTGTCTCGGTGCAATTATCGCTAGAGTTCTAGCGTGATCTATTCCGTAAAGTGCTGTTAATTCATGACCTATAGCGTGTATTGCCCAATCTGTAGGAACTCCTTTTTGGAGAAGACCGTTTAGAGCCATAGTGCAGCACCACATAAAGTTTGATGCTGTTTTATAATCACTTGGATCTTCCATAAGTTTTGGAGCAGTAGTTATTAAACTACTCATAATACTTTCTGCAAATCGGTCTTGTAAGTCAGCACCTACAGGATAAGTCATGTATTGCTCCATCACATGAGTATAAGCATCTGTTATTCCATTGGCCAACTGCCGCTGTGGTATGCTAGCCACCACGCTAGGGTCTAGTATACTAAATTGAGGAAATAATCCGGGTCCACCCATACCGCGTTTTTCGCCAAGCTCTCGGCGAGATATTACTGATCCACTATTCATTTCTGTGCCAGTAGCTGGTAGAGTCAGTACCGTGCCAAATGGCATCCCTATTTCCGTTCTTTTACCTTTTGCTAAGATGTCCCAAGGTTCATCTCCTTCATAAAGAGCAGCAGAAGATAGGAACTTAGTTCCGTCTATCACAGATCCTCCACCTACAGCAATTAAGAAGTCTATCTGCTCAGACTTGATGATAGCTAGTGCATCCATCAACACTTCATACTCTGGATTAGCAGGTATGCCTCCGAACTCCGTGTAGTCAAAATCTTTCAGAGCGTCAGTTACTTGATGGTAAATGCCGTTTTTCTTAATACTTCCGCCACCATATAGCACAAGGATATTAGCTCCAGTAGGTATCTGATTTTTAAGTTTGGCTATTTCTCCTTTACCAAAAAGGATTTTAACGGGATTTTGTAGTTCGAAATTGAGCATAATTAGTCAACGGTTTAGTCGTATATTGGTTTACAAGAGAGGTTGGTTATTTGTTTTACTTTTTAAGTAAAGACACTTCTCGCTCTAAGGATGCTAATCTATTTTGGATGGAATTTGTATTTCCAGGATGGTAAGATGCGTTTAGCTGAGCATTTACCTTCCATATTCTTGCACAGTCATCTGTGTCTATTACTAGGACAAAGTTTGATTGTATTTTTTTGTATACAATGATTCTGAGTTAGAAGAACTACTCTTCACCCACTATAAAAGTGAGGCATAAACCCTGATATCTGCTTCAGAAGCCAATCTATTGAAGTACCAAGAGATAGCAGGTATGCTAACAGAGGAATCTCAAAAACGTTGGGATGCCATCAAGTCTACATTTGCGAAGAACAACAAATTTGTAGTAGCTAATGACAAAGAAGGTATGTCAAAAGTAATCGCTCAAATCACCCAATTCAATGAGCACGTAGAAGGGATAAAAGATGCGTTGAATCGAGAGGAATAGTTTAGTCGTAAATTACTTTAATATTTTAACATCTCCTTCACCACAAACCTCGAAAACATCTCTTCCGAATACCAGCCGTGTTTTTTGGTAAGGGCAATAGCCTTTTTGTGATGCTCATTTTTATATGCAAATTCCATCATGGCTTCTTGATTTTTCCATAAACTAAACGTGGCCATCTCCAAGAAAGGGACATCTCCTATACCTTTGGTGAATATAAGTCCCGGATTGTCCCACAAGGCCTTATGAGATTTTGGAACGTACCTCCAAAACCGAATCTGTTGAGACAGTTTTACAGAGGCTCTCGTAATCACACCAATATTATCATCAGGCTGCACAACCAAGCTCTTGTCAGCTGTAAACGGCGTTTTTCCATCCCAAGTACCGTGACACTTAATGCATTTTAGTTCGTAGTGGGTGATCTTAGCCGTCTTTTCTTCGTACTTTTTGATGCATTCACTGTTCATGAAAAAGTGCTGAGCATCTTCTTCTGTTTCCCAAACAGCTAAAAATCCATACTGACCAAAGTCTGGAATCACACTAAACCCATCTTTTCCAGTTCCTAGCTTTTTGTAAAAGGAAAGTCCTTTGACATCGGCGAGCAGTTTATGACCCATTCCCATCATAGCAAAAGCCCAAAACTTGTGCTTAGTGAAGTCAAAAAAAGATAGTGTAATCATTGAGGGTAAAGGTAAAACAAGAAATAAAGAGATTTGATTAAAAAGTATGCTTTAAATGGAAAATTTTAAATTCGTCCAATGGCAAATTTTATCATCGATTCAAAATCCAAGTATCAAGCTGACTATAAATGGAGCACAGAGCAGCCAGAAAAATTTTGGGGAACCTTTGCAGAAGAAGAATTTACTTGGAAGAAGAAGTGGGATAAGGTTTTAGATTATAAGCTTAGTCCAGATGCGAATGAACTTGGCGTAAGGTGGTTTGAAGGAGCCCAACTCAACATTACCGAGAACTGTATCGATAGACACTTAAAGACTCGCGGGAATCAAACTGCTATTCTATTTGAGCCTAATGATATCAATGAAGAGGCACAGCATATTAGCTACACCGAACTTGCTAAAAATGTAAATAAGACGGCTAATATGCTCAAAGCCAATGGAGCTAAAAAAGGAGATAGGATATGCATATACATGCCTATGACTCCTGAATTAGCCTATGCAGTTTTAGCTTGTGCTCGGATAGGGGCTATTCATTCGGTGGTTTTTGCTGGTTTTAGTGCCAAAAGTCTAAGCGATAGGATTATGGATGCTAAATGCAATATCGTACTTACGGCAGATGGAGGGCATAGGGGGAGTAAAATCACCCCATTGAAAGACATCACAGATGAGGCTTTAGAAAGTTGTGATTGTGTAGAGAGGGTAATCGTCCTGAATCGCACCAATAGTAAGATTGCCATGGAATATGGTAGAGATGTGTGGTGGCAGGATGAGTTTGCCAAAGCAAGCGATTTTTGCCCTGCGGAGGTGATGGATGCAGAGGATATGCTATTTATTTTGTACACGAGCGGAAGCACTGGGAAGCCTAAAGGCATGGTGCATACGTGTGGCGGATATATGGTGTATACCAACTATAGCTTCAGAAATGTATTTCAGTACAAGGAAGGTGATATTTACTGGTGTACTGCGGATATCGGATGGATCACGGGACATAGCTATATTGTCTACGGCCCATTAAGTGCAGGAGCTACAACAGTTATGTTTGAAGGAGTCCCGAGCTATCCCAATATGGGTCGTTTTTGGGAAGTAGTAGAAAAGCATAAGGTCAATATATTTTATACTGCACCTACGGCAATTAGGGCATTAGCGTCTTGTGATTTGAGTTTTGTAGAGAAGTATGACTTGAGCAGTCTGAAAACACTTGGTACTGTAGGCGAGCCTATCAATCTAGAAGCTTGGGAATGGTATGATGAGCATATTGGCAAACGAAATTGTCCAATCGTAGATACGTGGTGGCAAACAGAAACCGGAGGTATTATGATTAGCAGTTTGGCCGGTGTTACTAAGGATATTCCAACTTACGCTACGTTATCTTTACCGGGAATACAACCTTGTTTGATGGATGAGAACGGCAAAGAGATAGAAGACGAGCTTGGAAAAGGAAGGTTATGCATAAAACACCCTTGGCCGAGTATGGCACGTACCATCTATGGTAACCACAAGCGATATGCAGACACATATTTCAGTACTTTTCAAGGGAAATACTTCACAGGGGATGGTGCCAAAAGAGACCAAAAAGGAAACTATAGAATTACGGGCAGGGTAGATGATATCCTAATTGTAAGTGGACATAATCTGGGTACAGCTGAAATAGAAAATGCGATCAATGAGCACCCTAATGTGGCTGAGAGTGCAGTAGTCGGATATCCTCACGATGTAAAAGGAAATAGTATCTATGCTTATGTTACGCTCAAAGTGAGTAGTGAAGAGTCAACTGTGAATAATGAAATAAGGGATTTGGTTTCCAAAACACTTGGCCCTATTTGCAAACCTGAAAAGATTCAAATAACCACGGGATTGCCTAAGACCAGAAGTGGTAAAATTATGAGAAGAATACTACGTAAGGTAGCTGCAGGTGAATTCGAAAACCTTGGAGATATCTCTACTTTGCTCAATCCGGAATGCGTAGAGGAAGTGATCAAAGGGAAGGTGTAAGCCTTCTAAACGTATGAGAGCTTAGAATTCATTCACAGCATCTATTAATGCCAACACATTTTTGTCTGGTGTTGCCCAGCTGGTTATCAATCGAATGGCAGAGTGGTGCTCGTCTATTTTTCGCCAGTAGTGAAAGTCAAAGTTTTGGGCGAGTTGTTCCAATTGGGTGTTTTTAAGAATCGGGAAAATCTGATTGGTAGATGTTTCTGCCCAAAATGAAAATCCTTTTTCTATAAATGCCTGCTTCAATTTCATGGCTTGCTCATTTGCATATGCCGCTAACTCAAAGTACAGATCATCCTTAAACAATTCAAGAAACTGGACGCCCAACACGCGTCCTTTGCTGAGCATAGCTCCTCTTTGTTTTATATGAAAAGAAAATTCCTGTTGTAGTTCAGAATGGTTGATGACAATAGCTTCGCCTAAAAGAGCTCCATTTTTTGTGCCTCCAATCCAAAAAACATCAGTCAGACGAGCTATATCAGCAAGCGTTAAATCACTATCCGTAGACATTATTCCCTGTCCCAGTCTGGCTCCATCCATAAATAAATAGAGTTCGTTTTGACCACAAAATTCATACAATGCCGCTAACTCTTGCTTGCTATACGTAGTACCCATTTCAGTAGAATTTGAAATGTATACCATTTTTTGTTTGAGAACGTGAGGCTTATTTGTATGTCTGTCCAATACTTGTTGTATCAAGTTTGGGTTTAGTTTTCCGTTTACACCAGGAATGACATTCACTTTGTGACCACTAGCTTCTATTGCACCAGTTTCATTAGTGTAGATATGACCAGTATCAGCTGCAACAGCACTCTCGTGTGGGCGTAAACTCGCGGCAATGACTAGCAAGTTGGCTTGAGTTCCACCACTCACAAAGTGAACATTCGACGACGGAGAGCTACATTTATTCTTGATTGATTCTGAGGCTTTTAAGCAGTAATCATCCAATCCGTACCCATTGTGTTGTTCTAAATTTGATCGAGTGAGTGCTTCTAAAATGCGAGGATGACAACCTTCCGAATAATCGTTTTTGAATGATACCTTCATTTTTACAATTTTACACCATATTAGGGAGATAGGACCAGCCTATTCTCTTTTCAAATTAATGAGCACTATGCTTCGACTGTTTTTTTAGACTTTCTATAGGTAAAAGAATTAAAGATATTTCTACGTGCAAATCGCTGCATTTTATCAGCATTTACCAGCTTAGAGAATAGAGTTTTATTCACACCAAAGTACTCATAAGTAGACCCATCTGTGAAAGATATTTCCAGTAACATGCTTTTGTGATGCATATCATCTATAAATGCATTTTCTATCGTATTGAGGTATTCCTCTTTCCCTTTTTCTATAGTTTCTGGAGCTATACTCATTAGAAAGGCATATCCATCTGTAATCCGACGACTCATCTCTTCGGCTTGCTCTTTTAGTGTATCATCAGCTGTATGCTTATCGGGGTGCCATTCCTTAACTAAATTCCGGTAGGATTTTTTCAATAATGCGAGATTTATATCACCTTCTACTCCAAATAACTTTTTATACTGATTGATCCGTTTCATTGTTATGCTAAATGAGTGCAAGAGTAAGTATACACACACAAAAAAGGTCTCCCCTTTTGGAAAAGAGAGACCTTTTATATTTTATCAAATCCTAGGATTAATTTTTCGCCTTTTC
>ERZ1046568.2601-NODE-2601-length-11511-cov-9.278108_pt1 | contig 11511 bp, 8 predicted proteins | sample MGYA00383092_ERZ1046568 | MGnify/ENA primary metagenome ERZ1046568 (study PRJEB29581, sample SAMEA5548362) | metagenome | biome: marine; feature: coastal; material: water | depth 1 m | study: Short-term variability in the microbial, nano- and picoplankton... | reverse complement strand
CAATAATCTAACTGTCTTTGCTTACGTCCGTTATCTTACAGATTTCTGGGCTATAAGGGCATAGTTTTAAACTCAATGGCGTGGGTTCCAAAGCCTGCTGCGGAGTAGGTTTGGCTGTGTAAGCTGGTGAATGAGTCAATAGTATCTAATCAGGCTCTCACTTTTGATGTTTTAGGGCATAAACGTTGACTTTTAAGCGCCTGCTTACAAACCTTAATCAACGCCTCAACACAGGCAATACGGGTGTAATTAGGTCGAATAATAAACGATAGACTGCGGTGCGGACTGGGTTCATTGAGATGCACCGCTGTGAGCTGATCGCTTTGGCGGGTAAGCTGCTCAAGGGCCATCTCTGGAATCAGGGTGGTCCCCAAGTTGCCCAACACCATCTGCACTAAAGTATGTAAGCTAGTAGCCCCAAAGCCATGATTGGCTGTCTGCTCGGGAAAGTTACAGGCGGCTAGTATATGATCTTTAAGACAGTGCCCTTCACTGAGCAGCATCAGGCGGCTATCGATTAGCTCATTGCTGGTGATTTCCGTTTGATTGGTGTGCTTTTCACCTTTAAGCGCGATCCAGTAAAAATCTTCCTGCCAAAACTCTAAACTCAGCAACCCTTCGCAAGGGAACGGCATCGCCAGCACAGCGGTATCGATCTCGCCGCGCTTAACCATATCTACCAACACATGTGACTGCTTTTCAACAATGGTTAGCTGCGCGCCCGGATAGAGCGTATTTAACAGAGGCAAAAGTTTCGGTAATAGGTAAGGTGCAATTGTCGGAATCACACCAACAGTCATGGGAAAGCTCAGGGGCAGCTGCTGATTGTCAGCCAGCTGCTGCAACTCATTGACCTGAGATATGATGCTCCGCGCCCTATCCAATATTTCGCGTCCAGTGGGCGTCACCAACACCTTTTTATTGTCCCGCTCAAATATTTGTAAACCCAGCTGTCGCTCCAGCTCACTCAATGCAGTGCTCAGTGCCGACTGGCTAATATTGCAATCGGCAGCGGCTTTTTTGAAGTGTAAAGTGCGCTCTACTGCGAGGGCATAGGAAAGTTGTTTAGTAGAGATCATGAAAATATCATCGAATAGACCATGCTTTAGCGATTGTTTTATTCTGCGCCAAATATAATCTATTAAACAGAACGTAACAATACAAACAATCAACTTTACCGAATAACAAGATTCTCTTAAAATTCTCACAGTGTTTAAACATTCGTACTTGAAAACGGCTTACGAGCCAATAACTCAATAACATTAACCTCAACAAGGAGCCCACCATGGCACTTATTAACACCCGAGTTAAACCCTTCAATGCATCTGCTTTTAAAGCAGGCGACTTTATCGAAGTGTCAGAAAAAGATATTGCCGGCAAGTGGTCAATATTCTTCTTTTACCCAGCCGACTTTACCTTCGTCTGCCCAACTGAGCTTGGCGATGTTGCTGATCACTATGCGGAATTGCAGTCACGCGGTGTCGAAGTGTACTCAGTATCTACTGATACTCACTTCACGCACAAAGCATGGCACGACTCTTCAGAGACTATAGGCAAAATCCAATACACCATGATTGGCGATCCAACTGGTGAGATTTGCCGCAACTTTGACGTTATGCGTGAAGGTCAAGGCCTTGCTGATCGCGGTACCTTTGTTGTTGATCCAGACGGCATTATCCAGGCAATGGAAATCACTGCTGAGGGTATTGGCCGTGACGCGGAAGACCTGCTGCGCAAAGTTAAAGCCGCACAGTATGTTGCAGCTCACCCAGGTGAAGTATGCCCAGCTGCTTGGAAAGAAGGCGAAGCCACACTCGCGCCATCTTTAGATCTGGTTGGCAAGATCTAAGCTATTAGCTTGGTTAAGCAGTTGCAAGAGCGTTTTACTGTACAAGTCCATTAGCAATTCAAATGGCAAGTAAGTGGGGCCTTGAGACTAAATCAAGGCCCCATTTTTGACCTCAATTGTTATAGGTGTTGCTCGCGTATTGATTTCTCGCGCATTGATTTCTCGCGTATTGATTTCTCGCGTATTGATTGCTACCCGAATTGATCGCTTCCCGGATTAATTGCCACCCGCATTGTTACCCAGAGGAACACAACCATGTTAACCAACGAGATATTAAAAGCCGTTGCCGGCTACACCGCGAATATGCAAAAAGCTGTGACCTTTGTGTTGCAAACGGGTGAGCACAGCAAACGCGCTGAACTAGTGGCCTTTTTAACGGATATCTCAAAGCAGAGTGAGCATATTCAACTTGAAGAACGCGATATGGATGGTCTATTGCGCAGTCCAATCAGCTTTCTGATGCAAGCTGATGGTGTAGATACCGGAATTCGTTTTTCAGGAATACCCAGCGGCCATGAGTTCAACTCGTTAATACTGGCCATATTGCATGCCTCTGGCACCCCATTTAAGCTCGATGACAGCGTTAAAAACATTATTGCTGGCGTCGAGGAAAATTTGCACTTTGAAGTGTTTATTAGTCTCAGCTGCCACAACTGCCCAGATGTTGTGCAGTCGCTAAATCAATTTGCTCTGCTGAACCCTAATATCAGCACCGAGATGATCGATGGAGGTCATTACCAAGCGCTGATTAAAGAACGAGATATTCAAGGCGTCCCCAGTGTCTATTTGAATGGCGAGCTGTTCGCCAACGGCAAAGTAGATACAGCACAGCTTATCGACAAGCTGATACAGCGAGCGCCACCAGCGGCTCAGGACAGTAGCGACCAGCCAGCCCTGCCCCTGCAAGATGTCACTATTATTGGCGGCGGCCCTGCAGGTGCTAGTGCCGCGATTTACAGCGCTCGTAAAGGCTTAAAAGTGACTTTGATCGCCGACCGTATTGGTGGCCAGCTAAAAGATACCATGGGTATTGAGAACTTTATCTCAGTGTCCAAAACCACCGGACCAGAATTATCCAGCGCCCTGCAGTCACATATGAATGAGTATGAGATTACCTTTAAAGAATATCTTAAAGTCACCAAGGTTGAGGGCGGCGATATCAAATCAGTCACGCTCTCTTCCGGTGAAGAAATCTTCACTAAAACAGTGATTATTGCCACTGGTGCCAACTGGCGTGAGCTCGGCGTACCCGGTGAGAAAGAGAATGTCGGCAATGGCGTAGCCTACTGCCCTCACTGTGATGGCCCTTTCTTTAAAGGCAAAGACGTGGCGGTAATTGGTGGCGGCAACTCAGGAATTGAAGCTGCATTGGACTTGGCTGGCATGGTTAAATCGGTCAATGTGTTTGAATTTATGCCGGACCTTAAAGCCGACCAAATACTGATTGATAAAGCCGTGGCCAAACCCAACATTACCATTCATAAAAATGTTGCCACCAAAGAGATCAGTGCCACCAATGGTAAGGTCTCAGCGATTGAATATATTGATCGCGCTACGGATACTGAACACAGCCTTAGTTTGGATGGCATTTTTGTACAGATTGGCCTGATACCCAACAGTGGCTTTTTAGGTGACCTGGTTGAGAAAACCCGCTTTGGTGAGATTGTGATTAACGAGAAATGCCAAACATCGGAAGCCGGTATTTATGCCTGTGGCGATGTGACCACTGTGCCCTACAAGCAAATTATTATTTCTATGGGTGAAGGATCGAAAGCTTCATTGTCGTCCTTTGAATATTTGCTTGCTGAAGGGGATAGGCTTGAAGAGCAGTTTTATAGTGCGAGCGCTGACGCTAAAGCTATCGTATCTTAGGCTCCTTTGATGGGAAAACCGGTATTTGAAGTGGTATCAATATCCCGCCGGCTTAATCTTCGGCGGGATAACTTTGTAACCAGCCAGTTAGTTTCTCATTACAAAAACAGACACCCCGATAGAACAAAGTAACGAGGTATCTCAACTAGTCTGCAAGAGATCATTCGGCTTAGGTTAGGATGACAAAAGTAACCTAATACCACTCTGTCATCCCGACAGAGCAATGATAGCTATGTGAAAACAGCCTAGGCAAGACCCTATCTAAGCGGCCATCAACGATTACGACCAAGAGCATCGTGACTGGTAACCCAATCACCTGCGAGCACCGCACTCATTAGTGAGACTTCTCCTGCAAGTACCGTGGCACCGATAATCTCAGCCAGCTTGTGCACTTTCCCCGCGCCATTACAGCCGAGCATATCGAGGCATTCTCGCTGAGTTGGCAGACCGGTTCCGCCGCCATAGGTGGCGACAATCAATGAAGGTAGAGTAATGGATAAATAATAATTTCCGGCTTTATCAACATCCGCAAAAATAATTGATGAGGAGGACTCGGCCACATTGGCGGCGTCCTGACCTGTGGCGATAAACACCGCAGCTATACCATTGGCAGCATGAGCTCCGGTACTAGACGAACCTGCCATAAAGCTGCCCACCTGATTGATCTGTCGCGCCTTAAACAATACCCCTGCGGTAACTCCCATAGTCTTCTCTAACAGCTCACCGGGAATCAGTACTTCTGCAACAACGCGTTTGCCACGACTGTGTAATGTATTGATTTGAGAATGCTTTTTATCCGTGTCCATAGCACCAGAAAGCATATAACGCTGGATGCCAGGATAGGTTTTCATAATCCATTCACAGGCGATAAAAGTTGCCTTGCCAACCATATTTTGGCCCGCAGCATCGCCGGTGGTAAAGTTAAAACGCAGATAGCGCATTCGCGCTGCGGCGTATTGCTCGATGTTACGCAGCTTTCCAGATGAGGTTGTAGTCTCGGCTTGGGCGGCAATCTCCTCGACGTTCTGCTCAACCCAGAGACCAAAATCACGGGCCTCTCGGGCGTCATTAAAAACAAAAACTGGTGCGCGCTGCATGGCGTCATCGACAACAGTGACCTTTACCCCACCGGAGTCACGCAACAATCGCGCACCCCTGTTATAGCTGGCAATCAAGGTGCCTTCACTGGTGGCCATAGGCACATAGAAGTCACCAGAGGCGTGCTCACCGTTTACCCGCAGCGGTCCAATCAGGCCCAGAGGCACCTGGGCAACACCGATAAAGTTTTCGATATTGCCAGCAGTAGTAGCTGGATCAACTGAGTAGTGACCAATATGGTCCAATTTGGAGGAGGTTTTGTCCGCGGCAAAATCGCGACGAGTTTTGGCCATCACTTCACTGTAATCATTATCACTGTCTCTGGGAATTCGGTCAGACATATTATTGCTCTCGTTATTGTTATTGTTATTGCTTTCGGGTTGGTAGGCCTAGGTGTGCAGCAAGTTGGCCAATTAAACTCGCCAAGTAGCCTACATCATTCTTCTACGATGCAAAACATCTGCGCAGCGATAAAGGAGTTTAGTTATTGAGTATTTTTTTGCCCGCGTAAACCTGCTCTAGGTGGACGCCATTTTTCACGACCTGCTGGCCCGCAACTAAGACATGCTCAATACCGGTGGACGGCTGATAGGGGTCGCCGTAGTCAGCATTGGCAGAAATTGTTTTTGTATCGAAGATAACAATATCCGCATCGGCACCCATTTGAATGCGACCTTTGCGCTTAAACAGCGGTGCGGCCTGCTCCATCCACTGAGCCTGATAAAGACTTACCTTGGCCAGTGCTTCATGGAGACCGATAACGTTTTGATCGCGCACATAATGTCCCAACAGCCGCGCAAAAGTACCGGCTATATTGGGGTTGGTTGGAATACGCGTATCCACTGCTGGCAGTGCGTCTGTGGAGACCATCATCCGCGGCCACTGCAGTGCAGTCTCGACCCACTGTTCTTTTACATAATGATGATTGACCGCGCCGGCGGGCTGCTCCTGGGAATATTTCTCCCAGCTCTCTTTAGTCAGCCATTCACCAGTAGCGACCCACTGCACATCTTCATAGCTGATATCAAAAATCGCCTGCCAGTCACGACGTCGAAAAACATCGGCGCCAATGCTGGTGCCACCAGCGGCGTAGGATAATGTCTCGGTGGTGATATTGGCACCAGCCTGGTTAGCCTCGTCGATCATGGTCAGCCAGTCGCCAATGCGGCCCATGGCATTGTGGCTAATATGACAGACAAATAGTGCCGCCTGGGTACTCTTGGCCAGCTCGATGACTTCGATAAGGCCCGCCGGATCGCCGGTATAACCGCGGCGCACATGGATATAGATTGGCACTTCTCGGGCGCCAGCCACATCGAATAACATTGCCAGTTCGGCATCTGAAACAGCTTCGGTCATATAGTCCAAGAGCACGCCTATACCCAGACCGCCCTCATCCAGCCCCTTATGCAGCAACAGGCGCATCTGTTCAATTTGTTCTGGAGTCGCCTCTTGCATCCAAGCCGGGCTGCCCATTACAACGGTCTTGTCGCCAGCAAAAATATAAGGCTGGTCTATGCCTTCGAGGACTTTGATGCGCACGGCAAAATGACCCACTGAGGAACCATAATTAATCGCCGCACCGGCGCGAAGATGTTCACCGTAAAAATTCACAGGATAGGATCCAGCCTCGAGATCCAGCTGTGTGGTGACGCCATCCAAAACATTAAAGTGCTGGCCGAGAATCGTGGGGCTGTGGCTGTGAACATCGATAAAACCGGGGGCAACCACTAGGTCAGTCGCATCTATAGTGATTTCACTCTTTAATGGTTGTTCAGAGATAGCGACTATAGTGCCGTCGCGAATACCTATATGTTTGCGGGCATCGAGATGGGTTTCTGGATCTATAACACGACCATTGGCAATCACCACATCGTATTGTTCTACTTCGCTAAAAGACGCGTTAGAAGTCGAATTAGAAGCCGAATTAGAAGCCGAGCTAAAGAACGAATAATAAAACAGCGCCACAAGGATAAACGCGGCAACAAAAAGCATCTGCAACCCCACCACTATCTGACTGACTTGTATCGCTTTTTTGCCCTTCATATAACGCTCTCTTTTTTATTATTGTTTATCAATGGTAGCTAAGGTTTAAAAGCCCACCAAAAATTCAATCAAAATGCCGCTATCCCCGTCTGTCCGCGGCCCAGTATCAAGCCGTGAATATCCTCGGTGCCCTCATAGGTATTCACAGTCTCTAGATTCATCATATGGCGCATCATTGGATATTCATCCGAGATGCCATTGCCACCGAGCATATCTCGTGCCTTGCGGGCTATATTCAGAGCCTTGCTGCAGGAGTTACGCTTAATTAATGAGATTAGTTCCGGAGATATATTGCTGTTATCCATCAACTGTCCGGCACGCAGACAACCCTGAAGGCCAAGGCTGATATCAGTTTGCATATCAGCCAGCTTAAGCTGAATCAACTGGGTCGCTGCCAGCGGTCGATTGAATTGCTTGCGCTCCATAGTGTAGGTTCGCGCTGAATGCCAGCAGGCTTCGGCAGCGCCCAGTGAACCCCAGGCAATACCGTAACGGGCATTATTGAGACAGCTAAACGGCCCTTTTAATCCTTTTACATTGGGCAGCAACTGCTCTTCAGCAACAAACACATCCTGCATTACAATTTGGCCAGTGGTCGACACACGTAGCGAAAGCTTGCCCTCAATCTTAGGTGCGCTCAATCCGGGCATACCCTTCTCAAGAATAAAGCCACGAATCTGCTCATCATCGGTTTTCGCCCAAACAACAAATACATCGGCAAAGGGGCTGTTGGAGATCCAAGTCTTAGTCCCATTCAACAGATAGCCGCCATCAGTGCTCCGGGCTCGGCTGACCATACCGCCGGGATCCGAACCATAGTCTGGTTCAGTTAGCCCAAAACTACCGATAAATTCACCGCTTGCCAGCTTCGGCAAATACTTTTCACGTTGAGCTTCACTGCCGAAGGCATAGATTGGATACATTACCAGAGAAGACTGCACACTCATCATAGAGCGATAACCGGAGTCGACCCGTTCAATTTCTCGCGCCACCAGACCATAGCTGATGTAGTCCATCCCTGCGCATCCATACCCCTCAATGGTTAAGCCGAGCAGACCCATCTCACCCATCTGACGAAAGGTACCCGGATCGCTGGTTTCTTGTTGGAATGCGGCTCGTACCTTTGGTTGCAAATGCTCTTGGGCATATTGGCGGGTCGAATCACGGACCATTCGCTGTTCGTCCGATAACTGCTGCTCAAGAAGAAAAGGATCTTGCCAGATCAGCCGCTGCCAGGATTTACTTGTACCCATCAGACCCACCCCAAACGATTCTCAATATAATTGCCAAGTAGAGTAGCAAACATGAGGTTAATTAGCTTCGTCTTTAGAATTTGGGATTTGAGCGTTAGTGGCAGAGCTTAGTTTTTCTGACTGGGAAAATCTGGCTGTTGTTCAAGCTGGTTAAAAAATTTGGTGTTTTTATAGGGCAGTTTCATAAGCCCAGATACACCGAGCCCATCAATAGCGGGTAACTCGGTGAGAAGGCTATCTAGACAGTCGCGAAATTCCGACTCCTTGGATCCATCTAAAAGGGTCAGATAGTTGTGGATTTTAAGGTCCTGTTCCACAGCTTCAAAAATTATACAGCCAGTGTGATGAATCTGATTCATCCGAGATAACACCTGCATAATCGATTCTGGTAAGTGCAGCATTTCATCTGGATCACTGCCATCTTCAAAATAGGAGTGTAAGCGGGTGTCATCGGCACCGCCGGTGCTTTCGCCAGCCCTGGCAACCGATACTCCCTCGACAAGATCAAAGGCTATTTTGAGAGCCGCATCTGCCACAAACGGCTGGCCAAGATTTTTACGGCTGATATGCAGGGTTTTGCGGGCATCGAACATACAGCTTTTAAACACCCCTTTTCGACTGATCGCCCGACCCAGATGCACCACATTATTGATCGCCGCAGTGAGTGCCGGCTCTAGTTGTCGCTCGTAGAGATTGAGACTGGAATCAATATAGATACCGCCGTCATCCCATTTCACTGCCAATCCACCGACCAGCGGATAGCGACCCAGGTGGGTAACGGCAACAACAAAGGCTTTTTCAGTATCCCCCATGCCCGGGAGATAGTTGCGATCATCGCGATAGCCGCCGAGATCACCCGCCAGAGGATGCTTGCTGTAATTAGGCTGGGCAAAAAACGCCTCTGCGCCAATTTGCTGACGCAAGAACCCCTTTCTAGAGCTGTAGACCACAGTCTCAAGTGTCGCAGTAGAGGAGAGATTGGAGGCCACCAGAGCAACAGGAATAAGCGGTAATGCTGAGATTGCAGCCTCCGTTGCTGCGCGAGTGCGACTGACAATATGTTTCATATAGCGCATATTGGCGAAAAAATAGTCCCCAGCCTCATACTGAGTGGCGAGGTCACTGTCGAGCATGCCCGCCAACGTGCGAGCGAATTCAATTGGTAGGTCCAGCGATTGGGGCCTAATCACCCCACTGCCAAAACGGCTGCCCTGCCCTGAGGCCAGTGCATAGAGCGTTCCCGCTAGACCCTGTTCATCAAAGCGTGGCGAAGAACAGGTTCCCTGCAGCTGTTCGTCACCAATAAAATAAATATCGCCCAACTTGGCATTGGTCTGTTGAAACTCGGCATTCATCGCATCCAGACCTACGCCATCGGCGCGCTCACCCTGCTCGTCGTACTGGGCGATTACAGCGGCACCCCAGTCAATTAATGAAACCGTCTCTGTCTGTTCATCGAACATAATATTAGAGGGTTTAATATCGCCGTGGACTATGCTCGACTTGCCGGGGTTGTTGCGCAAGCGCAGTAAAATATCCGCCATCTGCGCTGCAATTTTAAGTATTAGCCGAGGTTCGAGCCGGCCTACCTTTCGCGCATAGTCCTGTAGATTAATTCCCGGCGCTCGGGACATCATCAAAATTGATTGGCCGCGCATATTCTGAAAGGCAATAAACTCTGGGATACCCTGATGTTCAATAAGGCTGAGCATAAAGCCCTCTTCTTCGAGGCGATCTTTGATATGTTGCGGCAAGGTAATCCGAGAAAACTTAAACACATACTGGGGAGAGTTGGCGTCACTGGCGGTGCTTGTTCCGGCAAAGACAAAGCCATAGGCACCATTCCCAATCAATTCAATATTGCTGTAGCCGAGGCGCTTGAGCTGAGACTCACAGAGCCTCAACCAGTCCTTTAATTTGCGCGCGTCTTTATGGCTAAGCAGATAAAAAGACTGCTCTTCATTAATATAAAAATGATGTAAGTCCTTGGTCTCTTGCAGACTCAAAGGCGTTGTACACCCCTTTAGATAGCCATTAATTTGACTATCTGTAGTTAACCGCTATCTATTTTTTTACCCGTTATTGAACGTTACACCATTGCCACAAGCATTGTAGCTGGCTGCTCAAGATAGCCTTTCCAGCAATTATTAAACCGCGCAATAGTACCGCCGTCTATAACCCGATGGTCTCCAGACCAGCTGATCGTCATAATATTGCGCGCTACAACATTGCCCTGATCATCGAATCGCGGCAAGCGTTGAATCTTACCCAGAGCCACAATCGCTACTTCCGGCTTGTTGATAATCGGCGTGGCAACGGTGCCACCAATGGCGCCAATATTCGAAATCGTAATGCTGCCGCCCTTGAGATCTGCGGGATTAATTTTACCGCTGCGGGCCGCTGCAGTTAAGCTCATAACCTGAGTGGCTATATCGATAATACTGCGCTGCTCAACTGCTTTGATATTGGGAACCAATAGTCCGCTGGCACCGTCCACCGCCATACCAATATTATGGTTGGCGAGATAGGTGAGCTCGGTAAAATCGTGGTTGGCGCGGCTATTGACTAGCGGGAACTGTTTTAAAGCCATGGACAACGCTTTGATAAACAGTGGCATTAAGGTGATCTTAAGCTCGTCACTGCCATGCTGTTCATTGAGATTTCTGTGCAGCAGCATCAGTTCGGTCACATCCAGTTCCTCGACAAAGGTAAAGTGCGGGATGGTCGCCACCGACTCGGCCATGCGTTCGGCCATAATTTTGCGCACGCCTCTAATCACTTCAACGCGGTCATCGGCAACTACCCCAGGTATCAAGGTTGGATTGGCCGACGCAGTTGGGGTTAATGTTTGACGAGAGTCCTGTGCAGCATTGTCGCCAGCCAAAAAGCTCAGGACATCTTCTTTTAATACTCGGCCCTGCTTGCCTGTGCCAGCGATGGTACCCAGATCAAGCTGATGCTCACGGGCCATTTTGCGCACTGCCGGTGTGGTTAGTACTTTTTCACTGCTAACTGTAGCCTGTTCGATGGCAGGACGCTGGGACTCTTCAATAGAGGGCTGAGGCTCTTTAATAGAAAGCTGAGGCTCTACTCCAGAGGCTTCTTGATCAGCTTCGATCTCAATGGCAAACAGTGGCGAGTGGACTTTGGCTATGTCACCTTCCGCATGATGCAGTTTGGTAACGCGCCCGTTGTACATGGACGGGATCTCAACAATGGCTTTGTCGGTGCTGACATCCACAACAATCTGATCCTCCTCAATAATGTCGCCCTCCTTGACCTTCCACTCAATCACTTCGCATTCGACAATGCCTTCGCCAATATCCGGCAAGATAAATTCTTTATTCATTATTTGCTCCTGAGTCTCAACTATTCAGCTATCCAACTATTCAG
>ERZ1046568.2598-NODE-2598-length-11517-cov-25.166987_pt1 | contig 11517 bp, 9 predicted proteins | sample MGYA00383092_ERZ1046568 | MGnify/ENA primary metagenome ERZ1046568 (study PRJEB29581, sample SAMEA5548362) | metagenome | biome: marine; feature: coastal; material: water | depth 1 m | study: Short-term variability in the microbial, nano- and picoplankton... | reverse complement strand
GCAGTTGGCTTTTAACCAATTGGTCGCGCGTTCGAGTCGCGCACGGCCCACCATTATTTATAGCATTTCAATGATAGCACCTACTAGCCTATCATCTAAATCCGACATTAAGTCCGACATTAAATAGCTATTCGGGCGTATTTACGCGCGCAATTGACTTGTCATAGATGTCCAACATACGCTTTGATTTATGTCCTGTTGCTTCTAGCTTTTTTTAGTTTCGTTTCAATCTCATAGCCGCAAGCAGAACATAATGTGCGAGTCTCCACCACATCAAAATCTGAGACATTTAATGAATTCAGCCCTAGTCCCTTAAAGCGAAGCGGATATTTGTTTTGGAGATCACTCTTTTGCTCGCCACTCAGTAAAACACTTTCTTTAGATAAGCCCTTGGAGTTACTACACTGGCTACATTTTTTTAACCTTAGCCCGTTTATAATCCAGTCTAATAGACCTACCAAAGCCACAAACAAGAATCCCACAATTAGCCCTCTAAGCGAAAAAGCCTCTCCCGTGTAAGGTATGCCTGAATGTTGCGCGATAGAAATTGAGGGTGGTAAAAATGCTATAAGTAGAAGTAACCGCTTCATCACCAATTCCCTTCGAAAGAATCTTTGCTTAAGGTCATATCTTGTGCAACAACACTAAAATGAAAGGTTGAAATTAATAGGGTGAGTAATAGGGCTATTCGTTTCATTGGTAATCCTCTTATTTAATTTTTATTGGAGAATAAATGGTATCAGAGCTTGCTAATCCACTCAAATCTGCATAGAGCGCCTAGAGCCCTTGCTTTAGTCGCATAAAAAGCCCCTAACATCGCATTAAGTGATAATAGATAGGGTTGCCCGCTATCGTGAGTTCTTATAAAAGCCATCTAAATTAACCCAAGGGTCAGTAAATGTTCAAACATGTTGTTAGCGCTTTAGTTTTAATTATCAGTTTGCAAGGATGTGGTGGAGGGGGAGGTTCTTCTTCCGCTCCAGTGGGGCCGCCTGCTGACGCCACACCACCGGTTATTACGATTTCTGGCGATGCTAACGTGAATCATGAACAAGGCACTATCTACTCTGATCCAGGTGCTACAGCAACAGACAATGTCGATGGTGATGTGTCTGTAGAGGTCTCTGGTAGCGTTGATGATGCAGTTGCAGGCACTTACACCATCACGTACTCAGCGACTGACCAAGCGGGCAATTCATCTTCAGCAACTCGTACAGTTCAGGTTCAGGATACTATACCACCAGTCATTACCTTAAATGGTGAAGCTAGCATAACTATTGAGCAAGGAACGGTATATTCAGATCTAGGTGCTACAGCAACTGATTCGGTTGACGGGACTTTAGATGTATCTGTTAGTGGGACAGTAGAAACTGAGGTTGGAGAGTACACTCTGACCTATACGGCTACTGATGCTGGGGGTAATTCTGCCAGTGTTGACCGTATTGTCACGGTTATTGAGGCTGACACAGGAGGCGAGCCCGACAATTTGGATGTAATGATTCTTGACGGCGGATTAGTTGATGATATCTGGGGAGGGAGCTCTTTATTATCATTTTTTGATGAAAAAAATGACTACGGCGATTGTACAGATGAGTCAGCAGGAACGGAAACCTGTGCCAGTGTTGACTGGGAGGTTGTAGGAGATGAAACTCATGGCGACGTTCTTCAGGTAACCTATTTGTCAGATGCTGGTCATGCAGGATTGGTCGTCGGTCCAACAGCGGCTGTTGACCTGAGTGATTATGCAGAGGGTAGCCTGTCTTTTGATATTAAGATTATAGATGATGGTGCCGCAAATCTGTCTAGCGGTTTTCTAGTTAAAGTAGAGAGTGGTAGTGCTAATTCCGGTGAGTTACCTGTACCCGGTATTAATGCGACAGGAGAGTGGGAGTCAGTCACTTTTGCGGTGTCTTCTTTGACGGCAAGTGGCGCACTCAATCTATCAGGTATAACGGCGCCTATGGTCTTTTTTCCGGCATTTCAAACTGGTGCTGGCCTTGTGTATAAGATAGATAATGTTCGCTTTACCGGCATTGATGACGGCGCAACGCCCCCTACAGATCCGTCGGGCGGTGGCCCTAACGGAACAGTCGATTACACTTTGTTGGAATATGGAGCTGGTAACGTTTCAAATGTCATAAACCCAGCAAGTTATCGTTGCGCAGTTGATTACGGGAACTGGATTTATAATGCGGGACTGGTGGAGCCTGCGATTGCTGCTTGTAACGCCTCGACAAGAATACCTACAGGTACGCCCACGCCACTCCACCCTCAGTTGACTGGTGAAGCGCTAACGAGGCCCGTTCCAACACACAAATGGTGGGGATCAATTCCCTTCCTAGGCGAAATGACAATCGGTGATGCAAATGACCCAGCGTATCTAACACCAGATCCTATTCGCGTCCGAGTGAGCAATAAAGGTGCTCGATTAATGGGTATCCCGGGTGGATACAAGGTTATAGGAGATTTTCCTCGATATGACGGGCCAGTCCCATTTGATGAGGTTTTTGATGGCATTGCAATCGCAAATTCAGCATATAGCAATTTGAATGCTTACTTGAAAGACCACAGCGATGGCTCTGTAACTGTGCAGTGGAAATCTGGTGATACAGCAGTCATGGATGCAACATTCGTTCATGGCTCTCCCTATGCTTATTTTAAAGTTTATGAGGGAAATGCTCTCCTTCGGACAAAGGCATCAGATAGCACGGAAAAAGGAACGTTCTACCAAACAGGTGATCACTTGGGCGTATGGACAGATGTATCAGGAGTGAGAAATTCGTTTTTGGTGTCTGGAGAAGGTAATACCACCTTTTCCAATGTTGCAAGTAATGAGATTACCATTAGCAATGCAGCCAATGAATTCACCCTGAGTTATTTGCCAGTGTTAAGTGGCGAGCCCAGTGATGCCATGTCTGGCTTCTTTGCTGCTAATGCTAGGGATGTCGTAGCATCAGTCGATATTGACTATTCAGTAGATCGCTCTACCAACATGGTGACAGTGAGCCACACTTATTTCGATGAGCAGGGAACTAGCATTGAAACGATTGCTGGTTTGCATCCTTTGCATTGGAAACACTCTTCTCAGTTAACCTCAAATTATAAAATTCGTAGTGCCCGTGGGATTATCAAATTTGCTCAACTAAACGAGTTTAGTTATGAGATTCCATATGTCGGTGTGCTACCAACAATGCCCTCAATAGCAAACACCTATGATCAGAGTATTCTGGAGGGTCTAGTGACTGACTTTATTGATCAGGGAGAAGACTCCTGGATTAATAGTACTGATACATACTGGTCAGGAAAGGCATATGGTAAAGCTGCCGAATTAGCAGCTATTGCTGACTCCATTGGAATGCAGAGTGAGGCAACACAGGTTATAGATTGGTTAAAGGCTCAACTATCAGATTGGTTTACTGCTGAGACTGATGGAGACTTAGATGTTTTCCGTTATTTTGTCTATGACGAGGAGTGGGATACATTATTGGGTTTAGAAGAGGCTTATGGATCCCATCAGCGCCTGGCTGACCATCACTTCCACTATGGTTATTTTGTGAGAGCTGCAGCTGAAGTGTGTCGAGTTGATGCGTCTTGGTGTGGTGATGATCAATTTGGACCTATGGTTGAGTTGTTGATTCGCGATTATGCAGGTAGCAAGGACGATGAAATGTTCCCATACTTACGTAATTTTGATCCGGCGAATGGGTTTTCATGGGCGGACGGAAAGGCTGATGCTCTTCAAGGTAACAACAATGAGTCCACTTCTGAGGCGGCCAACGCCTATGGCGCGATTGTCTTATATGGTCTGATCACTGGTAATGATGCGCTAATTGAAAAAGGAATGTATCTGCACGCGTCAACAGCCGCAGCTTATTGGCAGTATTGGAATAATATTGATGGTTACAAGAATAGGGGTGGTGACCACGATAATTTCCCTTCAGGGTATAACAAGATTACTACGTCAATTATTTGGGCTAGTGGCGCTGACTTTGCTACATGGTTTAGTGGGGCGTATGCTCATATTTTAGGTATTCAAGGTCTTCCATCTAGTCCACTAATTTTCCATGTTAGCCAATATTCCGATTATATGGCTGATTATGTAGCTCTTGGTTTGACTGAATCGAGTAATGGGAAACCCTCTGGATTGATCGATGACCAGTGGCGCGATCTTTGGTGGAATCTTTGGGCTATGACTGATGCCGATGCAGCAATTGCAGACTACAACTCTGTAGGACAAAATTATGCAGCAGAAGCTGGAGAGTCAAAGGCTCATACCTACCATTGGATACATACATTTAGTGCGCTCGGTCAATTAAAAACTGGGACTGGTGAATTAACCTCCAACAATCCTGCCGCTTTGGCATTTGATAAGAGTGGTACGAGGTCATACGTGGTATACAATTTCACTAGTCAGCCTGAAACGATCGTGTATAGCGATGGAAAAAGCTTCACTGCAGCGCCTAATGGCTTCACCACGGTTAGCTCTGCAGACTAGTAACTCTTCACACCAATACTCCGATTATTGGGGTATTGGTGCCCATTGTCGATGCCATTATGGGCTTTGCCATCGACTTTAGTTTGGATATTACTATGGTTGCCTGTGGAGCATTGTTAATGATTTTATGCGGTATTCTCGCCGTTCATCCTCAGTCTAGGGTAGTCAACTCAACCAAGGTTTGATCTTTGCTTACATGCACAAGTGGATAGTTCTGATATTTGTGCTATATTTAATTAGCTATGGAATATGGGTTTGGTTGGAGTAAAACCATCATCATCGTAAATTTTATGAGAAGACGAATTTTAGAGAGGGACTACCATGAACAAAATTTTAACAGTAGGACTTGCATGTTTGTTTGTTACCGCGTGCTCAGAAAATAAAGAAGAGACGGCAGTTGCTGCCGTAGTTGAGCAAGAAATGACTTGGGATGTTGTTGGGGAGGTTTTTTATAATGAGTTTATTCCTTGTACAGCGGGCCCTGACTTTAGCGCGGCTACCGTCGATGCAATGGTTACCGAGTGGAGAGCTGGAGGATTAGCTCCTGACCTTTTAGGTGCATGGGGCTATGCGCCAGCAAGCGATCAAAATGAGTTCCCTAATGGTTGGTGGGAAGTGAGTTGGCCTTCTAAAGAGGCTGCCGATGCTGTGTGGGCACAGTGGGCAGAAAATGAAGAAGCCCAAGCGTGGTCAGCGAAGTACCAAAGTGTGATGGCTTGCGATGTACCTAGTAAATATGGCTGGGATTTTAAGTTTTATCGCGCGCCAGATAGTTTTGGGCCTACTCCTGAGTCGGGAGAATTTGCCTCTGCATATATTGCTTGCTCATTTAATGAAGGTAAGGGCTTTGAAGATCTTGAGGCAAGTATTGATCTCTACAATGCCTGGTTAGATGGTTTGGATCCTGAATCTACTAGCTTTTATGCCTATGGTATCTATCCTGCACGTGCTGAGACAGAAACCAACGGCGTTGACTACTTTTGGGGCAATTTCCATGAAAGCTTCGAGACCATGAAGACTGGCGGCGAAGGCTTTCAGGCTACGGGTGCAGAGGTTCAGGCAGCATTTGATGCTACTGCCACCTGTGTGAACCCGGATGTTTATGATTCTAAGGTGTTTTATGACCCAACAAACCCCGATTTTTCATGAAGGATTGATATAACCGCGAAAGGGCTGCAATTGCAGCCCTTTTTATTGCACTCAGCTAAAAGACTGACCGGCAAAACTCAGATCTGTTTATATGGATGTCTGAGAATGAATGACTTGAAATTTCTTGCATCAGGCATGATGATCCCCTTCTGATAACAAAATTTCCACTAAGGGTTATTGATGAAGATTCACCAGTTATACACTCAGAGTTTTTTGCGTAACTTCACTTATTTAATTGAACTTAATGATGGCACTGCAATTGTCATTGACCCTTGGGAAGAGGGTATAGTGAACAGTGTCCTGTCTGACAATAAACTGCGGCTAACGACCATTATAAATACCCATGAACACTGGGATCATACCCAAGGGAATGAGGCACTTATCAGCGAACATGGTTGCGATGTTTGGGCTCATGAGAATGGTCGCGGCAAGATACCCGGTTTAACCAGAATGTTGTCTGCTGGAGAGATTATTGATCTTGAGTCAGGGTCCCAGCTCAAGGTACTTAATACGCCAGGGCACACTTTTGCTCACCTATGTTTCTTAGTGATGGAGGAGGGCCAAGCAAAGGCGGTGTTTACAGGAGATACACTTTTTAATGCGGGTGTAGGTAACTGTGGTAATGGTGGTGATGCGGAAGTTATGTATCACACCATTGCAGATCAGTTTCACACGTTGGATGACGGTGTGACAGTCTATCCAGGGCATGAGTATCTGGAAAATAATCTGCGATTTACTCTGAGCTTAGAGGCAAGCAATAAAGATGCTCAAGCATGGCTGATTAAAGCCATGGAGGCAGACCCAGCTGTGGCGCCTTTGACCACTACAATAGGTGATGAAAGAAAACTAAATACCTTCTTTCGTTTAGGTAATCAGGTCATTCGCGAATCTGTTGGACGTGTTGATAGTTCGGACAAAGACGTTTTCATTGCTCTGCGATCTCGTCGGGACAATTGGTAGTTTGTGATTTAAAATGCTTCACTAGTAAGTAAAACACAGCTTTCATATAAATTAATAAAGATTTGGAAAATTGCATGACGGTTCGTACACGTATAGCTCCATCGCCTACAGGTGATCCCCATGTTGGTACAGCTTATGTTGCGCTATTTAATATGGCCTTTGCTCGCAGTCAAGGCGGTGAGTTTTTGCTGCGCATTGAAGATACCGATCAAGCGCGGTCTACGCCTGAATCAGAAAAAACGATTCTAGATGCTCTGCACTGGCTCGGTTTGGAATGGGATGAGGGCCCGGACAATGGCGGCCCGAAGGGCCCGTATCGCCAAAGCGAACGCTCAGAGATATACCGCGCACACGCTGACCAGCTTCTAGAGAGTGGTCATGCGTTCAGGTGTTTTTGTACCCCAGAGCGTCTTGATGAATTACGTGCAACACAAATGGAAAACAAACAACAGCTGGGCTATGACGGTCATTGTATGCACATAGATCAAGTTGAGGCAGCTTCTCGGGCAGCACAAGGTGAATCACACGTGGTACGAATGCGGGTTCCTAGAGAAGGCCAGTGCACCTTTAATGACATGTTACGCGGTGAAATCAGCATTGACTGGGCTCAAATTGATCTTCAGATATTGTTGAAGGCCGATGGTATGCCTACCTACCATCTTGCCAATGTAGTGGATGACCATCTGATGGAGATCAGCCATGTGATTCGGGGTGAGGAGTGGATTAACTCAGCCCCCAAGCATATTTTACTTTACCAATATTTTGGTTGGGACACGCCAGTCTTCTGTCATCTGCCATTACTTCGTAACGTTGACAAGAGCAAGCTATCGAAACGTAAAAACCCAACTAGTATTCTTTACTATCAACGTATGGGTTATCTGCCCGAGGCTCTACTTAATTATCTCGGTCGTATGGGTTGGTCGATGCCAGATGAGAGGGAGAAATTTAATTTACAGGAAATGCTGGCAGAGTTCGATATTCAGCGGGTATCTCTCGGTGGACCTGTGTTTGATGTTGAAAAGCTTAGCTGGCTCAATGGACTGTGGATTCGTGAAGAGTTAACCGATGAGCAATTGGCCGATCGTTTACATGACTGGGCTTTAAATCGTGATGTATTAATGGCTTTCTTGCCCTTTGCAAAACAGCGCATGGAAACCCTCTCAGACATCGCCCCACTAGGGAATTATTTAGTGTCGGGCATGCTTCCCATTACAGCGGAACAACTGAAATCTGCTGGTATTGATGAAGAGCCATTGATGGAGGTGTTGCAGTATTCTCTATGGCGCTTAGAGTCAGTTCAGAGCTGGCAGCGCGACGCTATTTTTGAGGCGTTAAAATATGTTGCTGATGCCATGGGAATTAAGCTAAAGCCATTTTTAGCGCCACTATTCATTGCAATTGCTGGAAGCAGCGCATCGATTTCAGTGATGGACTCTATGAATTTGCTGGGTGCGGATATGTCCCGCGCGCGATTGCGTTACGCAATTGAGTTATTGGGTGGTATTGGCAAGAAGAAATTGAAGAAAATGGAGAAGGCTTATCAGCAATTGAGCTGAAGGGCTTGCTGTGTGGGACAAGGCTCTTGACTTGGTAAATGGGCATCCCTATCATGCGCGTCTGTTTGGGGCCTTAGCTCAGCTGGGAGAGCGCAACACTGGCAGTGTTGAGGTCAGCGGTTCGATCCCGCTAGGCTCCACCAAAAATGAATCCCTCGCACGCAAGTGCGGGGGATTTTTTGTTCTGGACAATTTTTGGCATAGTTATTATTCTGCTTTGACCTAAATGGCACCCGCTAAATAAAATAGGAAGTCGCCCGATTTGATTAATCAATTTTTAAAAGATAGCTGTTTACTACTAATCGATGTACAAAAAGGTGTTGATGTGTTGTCCCATTGGGGCGGCGAGAATGGTCGCAGAAACAACCTTGAAGCTGAAAGTAACATGCTTGCTCTGTTGTCTGAATGGCGACAAGCGGAGTTGCCGGTTGCCTGGACTTTACATGACTCTCTAGAAGCAGCTTCTCCGTTAAAGCTGTCTGAACCTGGTGGTGAGTTAAAGCCAGGTTTTGAAATTGGTTCCAGCGATATAGTTGTAAAGAAAGATGTAAACAGTGGTTTTGTGGGGACGTCCTTAGAAATTCTGTTGCGCAGAGCGGGTATTCAAAGATTGGTAGTGGTCGGGTTTTTCACCAACTTTTGTGTTGAGACTACCGTCAGAATGTCTGGAAATTTGGGGTTTGACACTTACCTTGTGCCAGATTGTTGCGCAACGACAAATAGGGTAGGGCCAGACGGTATAGACTATGATCCAGATTTGGTGCACTCAATGACTGTGGCCAATCTGCATGGCGAGTTCTGCACTGCGCTTAAAATCAGTCAAGCGCTAAGTCTTATTACAGACGATTTAACAGGCGCTGATCGCTGCCAGGGAAACGAATGAAAGCCCAGCTGGTAAGCAATAAAATTAGCGTTTTGTTAAATGTGTAAATTTTAGTCATGCCAGTCAATAACTACGGCGTATCGTCAATGGTGGCAAAGCTTCAAAGGGTTGCTTTGCATGCGCCAGGGAACACATTGCGAAATGCAGATGTCCATCAGTGGCATTATGGTCAAAGCTTTGATCCTCAGGAATTAGACAAAGATTATCAAGCTTTCGTTTCGCATATCGAAAAAGCTGGTGTCGAAGTGTTATGGATGCCCGAAAACACTGACTCAGCCGATGCAGTTTTTACTTATGATGCGTCTTTAATGACTCCTCAGGGTGCCATTCTAATGAACCCAGGAAAAGTGCTGAGAATAAGTGAGTCAGAATCACACCGAGTTTTTTACCAATCCATGGATATTCCGGTTATAGGGCAAGTGACGGGTAAAGCCAAGTGTGAGGCCGGCGATACGCTCTGGTTAGATGATAAGACCTTGCTTATCGGGCGTGGATACAGAACCAATGAAGCTGGCATTACCCAGTTGCGGAATTTGCTCGGCGATCAAGGAGTGGCAGTTCTAGCGTTTGATTTGCCTTGTTATCAGGGCGAGGAAGCATGTTTGCATCTAATGTCACTGATCAGCCTATTGTCAGATGACTTAGCATTAGTTCATAAGAAGCTTTTGCCCGTGGCATTGGCTCAACTTCTTAGCGCAAGAGGGTTTGAATTACTTGAGGCACCAGCGGAGGAGTTTGATACCTCTGGTGGTTTAAACCTGAATGTACTTACTCTTGAGCCGCGTCATATTGTGGCAATTAATAGATGCGATAAAACGTTGTCATTGATGCACAATGCTGGCTGTAAAATCGATACCTTTAGTGGAGAGTCACTTTGTATACCCTGCGAGGGCGGGCCAACTTGTATGACGCGGCCTATATTGCGAGGCATTAATAATTAGATGGGCGAGAATCAAAGTCTTTAATGGTCACTAGATCATGAAAGAATCAGGAAGTTTCTAGGAGCACTAATGAGTGCAATAACTAAAAAAATGGGTTTCTGGCAATGTTGGGGAATGTCAGTTGGCGTGATGATTGGTTCTGGTATCTTTTTACTGCCTACGGTGCTCGCTCCTTATGGCTGGATCAGCTTGCTGGGTTGGCTTTTAACCTGCTCAGGAACGATTGTATTGGCTCTGGTATTGGCGCGATTAGCTGGCACTACTGATCATGCAGGCGGCCCTTATGCCTATGTTAGGGAATCTTTTGGTGATCTTGCCGGGTTCTTAATAGGCTGGGGTTATTGGGTTGGCGTGGTGTTTGGCGTTACCGCCATTGCTGTGGGTTTCGCAGGTTACATGGGATCGATATTTCCTATCTTTGCGGCTAACAGCCTCACCCAGGCGCTGGTCGCTGCTATGGGTATTGGTGTGCTAACCTGGGTAAATATTAAAGGAATTTCTGAAGCAGCGACTGTTCAGTTGGTGCTGACCATTCTTAAAATTGTTCCTTTAATTGTGATCATAGGGTTGGGTATTGCTTATGGCGATATTGACAACTTTCCCTCTTTTAATCCGCAACAACTTTCTATGACTGAAGCATTAGCTAGCACTGCACTGTTAACCATGTGGGCTTTCATCGGAATAGAGGCCGCGGTTATTCCAACAGGCGATGTGGAGAACCCCAAGAAAACAGTTCCTATTGCGGTAGTATCTGCAGCTCTTAGTGTCTCATTCCTCTATGTTGGTGCATCGATCGCCATCATGTTTTTGGTGCCCTCCGAGGTGTTGGCCGCATCAGAGTCACCGTTTGTCGATGCGGCTTCCCACATGGGTCCTGGGGGCGCTCTGCTAATGGGCGTTGGTGCATTAATTTCGACTGCAGGTGCTCTTAACGGCAATATCTTTGTAATGGGTCAGATGCCTATGTTAGTAGCCGCAGATGGCTTAGCGCCTTCAGTTATAGCAAAGAAAAATAAGGGTGGAGCCCCAATGGTAGCGTTAATGGCATCTAGTGTATTTTCGGCAGCGTTACTAGTGCTTAATTTCACTGACGGTTTAGTGGGCGCGTTCTCTTTTTTAATTTCAATGTCGACTCTTTCGATTCTGGCCCCCTATGGGTTATCTGCTATGGCAGAATTCAAGCGCTCTTGGCATAGCGCCAAGGGTTGGGCTGGGGTGGCTCTCTTGTCCGTAATATATACACTGATAGCTGCCGCAGGCTCTGGCTGGTATGTGTTCTTTCTGGGCGTTGGCTTATTCCTGTTGGGTATACTTTTGTTCAAGCTTTTTCATTTGACACGCTAGATTTTGTAGATGTTATTGATTTAAAACGTTACTCCTCTCGTCCATTTCCCATGTTCTATAAATGATATAAGCCGTCGTTCTGAAGTTTTCAGCATGTGTATAATGCACTTCTAAACTTGATTTTTCTTGGAAAGTAATGAAATTTGCAAAGCAATTAAGCCGTCTTGGCACCGAAACGGCTTTTGCTGT
>ERZ1046568.2597-NODE-2597-length-11520-cov-3.975752_pt1 | contig 11520 bp, 9 predicted proteins | sample MGYA00383092_ERZ1046568 | MGnify/ENA primary metagenome ERZ1046568 (study PRJEB29581, sample SAMEA5548362) | metagenome | biome: marine; feature: coastal; material: water | depth 1 m | study: Short-term variability in the microbial, nano- and picoplankton... | reverse complement strand
TTGAACGTGCATGCTATGCAGGAATGAATCTTAGAAAGATTGACTCAAATCACATCGGAATAAGTATTGATGAAACAACACAAAGCAATGATATTCGCAATCTAGTAAACGTTTTTTCACAATCTGAAAATTCTCTTCCTGATATCGACTCCGTGGAAACATCAGAAGAAACGCTTCTTCCGCACAACTGTATCCGCACCAGTGATTTTCTGAATCATTCGGTTTTTCATGCCCATCACAGTGAAACGCAACTCTTACGATACCTCCGTGAATTAGCTGATCGTGACTTGGCACTCGATCGAACGATGATTCCATTGGGGAGTTGCACAATGAAACTCAACGCGACTAGTGAAATGATTCCCATCAGTTGGCCTGAGTTTGCTGGCATCCATCCTTTTGCACCGGCTCAACAGCAATTGGGGTATCAGATCCTTCAAGAACAACTTTGTGCATGGCTCGGTGAGGCTACTGGATATGCCGGTATCAGCCTTCAGCCAAACGCTGGAAGCCAAGGGGAGTATGCTGGACTTCTTGTTATTCGAGCCTGGCAGCGCTCTCGAGGAGAAGGCCACCGAAACATCTGCCTCATTCCAGCTTCCGCTCATGGAACGAATCCTGCAAGTGCCCAGATGGCTGGAATGAAAGTTGTTGTGACTGGATGTGATGACCAGGGCAACGTTGATCTCATTGAACTTCAACAGAAGTGCGAACAATACACAGATCAGCTAGCTGCTGTGATGATCACATATCCAAGTACTCATGGTGTTTTTGAATCTGATATTAAGAATCTTTGCAGCATCGTTCATGACCATGGTGGGCGGGTATATGTCGACGGTGCAAATATGAACGCTTTAGTTGGGACTGCAGAACCAGGACATTTTGGCGGCGATGTGAGCCATCTGAATCTTCACAAAACGTTTTGTATCCCACATGGTGGTGGTGGCCCAGGTGTTGGTCCAGTCTGTGTTGTCGAAGATCTCGTGCCTTTCCTTCCAGGCCATGAAACAACTGGTCTTCAAACAAGCGGTGGTGTTGGTGCTGTTTCAGGTGCACCACTGGGAAATGCAGGAGTTCTACCAATTAGTTGGATGTACTGTCGGATGATGGGGAGCTCCGGTTTGCGGCATGCAACGGAAGCTGCCATTCTTTCAGCAAACTACGTGAGTGTCAGACTTCGAGAACATTACCCAACGCTCTATACAGGTGCGCATGGACGCATTGCTCACGAATGCATTCTTGACCTTCGACCACTTCAAGAGACAAGCGGTGTCACGGCAGAAGATGTTGCTAAAAGGCTCATTGACTACGGCTTCCATGCACCAACACTCAGTTTTCCAGTACCCGGCACCTTAATGGTTGAACCAACAGAAAGCGAAGATCTCCCAGAGCTTGATCGCTTTATTGAAGCAATGATAGCGATTCGTGAAGAAATCCGCCGCATAGAAAAAGGTACGTGGCCGCAAGACGATAACCCTGTCATCAATGCACCGCATACCGCTAGCTGCATTGCGGCTCAGGAATGGACAAAACCCTATACTCGAGAAGAAGCAGTATTCCCTGTCGCTGATCTAAAACGCAGGAAATATTGGCCTCCTGTTGGTCGTGTCGATAATGTTCATGGTGACCGTAATCTATTTTGTAGTTGCGTTCCTGTCTCCGCGTGGCAGGAGTCTGATTCATAGGGTCCGTTCTAAACCATGTTGAATTCAAGTTTTTTTGTTGGCTGGGGCACCCTTTCATTGATTAATGCGGGCCTTGCACAAGGGAAAGGACGGAGTGGACTGGCCTGGTGTCTCATCTCATTGCTTCTAGGACCAATCGCTACGTTTTTGATTGTTCTACTAAATCGTGTTGAGAATGATTGAATGCTGAAATGCCTGATGACCTTGCCCACGGCCAAAGCGATACTGCAACGACAATAATGGCCACAACACCACCAAGCTGCCAGGGATCATGCCAGCCATAGAGCCCCGCAAAGAGAAGTGTTGCAACGCAATAAACAGTTGCAGCTACCAACACCAGTGCTGATGGAGTTGATGAATCATTCGCCGATGCATCGCTCGACTGTTTCCCTGAGCACAGCTGTCTCCCAGGCCAAAAAAGAGTTGCCACGGTCATAGCCGAGCACAGCGACAGCGTTACACCGAGCGTGCCCAAGAGATTCTGTAAGGTTGTTCCATACACAAGAATGATCGCCAGAACCGTCTGAACCAAGACAGCCCAACTTCGACCAGACTGTCCTTTCAACCATGCTGGCAGGAGGCCATCCTCTGCCATTGCTGTTGCAACTCGTGAACCAGCCATTGTCATACCGGCTGCTGCAGACAACGTCGAAAGCACAATGACAATAGACATCCCCCACTGTGCCGTTCTGCCACCAAGGGCCGTGGCTGCAATTGCCGCAACCTGTGACTGACCTGCTAATTCGGCAAGCGGTGCTGCGCGTAAAAAAATATCATTGATCACAAGATAAAGAAGCGTCGTGAGAAATGTGCCTAAAACAAGAGCACGCGGTACAGTTTGTCGCCCTGCCCGAGCTTCCGATGCAACATAAATTGCCTCATTAAAACCTGTGTAACTAAACATGACCCAGACGACTGCCATTGCGAATCCACCAACGGTTGCGCCCGTTGATGCACCTTGAGTTGATTGTTCTGCAACTGCTGATGGCCAACCGACAACTGAATATCCAAAGATAATGAGACATATCAGAGTCAGGATCTTCAGTAGAACAATGCTGGTATTAAGACGTGCTGCCACCCTCCCTGCCTCAATATGGATCAGGCAACAGATGATAATGACAGCCGTTGCCAATGTCTGACTTGGCATCCATACAGGTAACAAAAGAATGCTTTTGGCATACTCCTGACATGTCATTGCTGCAAAGGCTATGCCTCCACTAAATCCTGCTGTGAGTGAAACAATACCAGCAAGAAATCCACAAAACGGATGGAGCGAACGTGAAAGGTAAAGATATTCTCCACCAGACTTCGGCAGCCGACGTGCAAGGCCTCCGTAGGCTACAGCACCACACAGGGCAACCAATCCACCGACAAGCCAAGCAGCCATAACCAGAGTGCGTGAGCCAAGTGATTCAATCGCAAAGCCTGATGTGACAAAAATACCTGAGCCAATCATGCCTGTCATGACCAAGGCTGTTAATGTCATCAGACCAAAACCATTTGGAGGCAGGCTTTTATTTGGTGAGCAACACAGGCTACTTTGAGACGACAGGGAACTCTTCATCACGTTTTTCAATTGGTGTACGCTAAGTGTTCTACCGAGAGAAAGTATCAAAAAATCCCCTGACAGGTGACCGAATTGTGGAGGATTTTCAACATTTCCTTAGGCTCCAGAGGTCTTCGTGCTAAACTTCTTGCATGTACCGCATATCTTTTTTAGGTTTTTTATTAGTGCTATGGGGATGCTCTGAACAAATCAGTTCTCACGAGAACAAGATAATGAGTGATCAAAAGCATTCTCATTATCATGTTCATAGCTCAGAGGTCGAACATGGGCATCAACACAACAACTTTCAGTTGGGAGGACATAAACATGGACACCACGGGCATGAATAACACGTCTCGCCTGAGACAAGGTTTTACGCTTATCGAACTTCTAGTCGTAATTGCAATCATTGGCGTTCTCGTTGGCCTTTTGTTGCCAGCTGTCCAACAAGCTCGTGAATCGGCAAGACTGCTTCATTGTAAAAACAGTCTCAAACAATTCGGTGTCGCCATGCACAACTACGAAACGGCACGAAAACACCTCCCAACGGGCTATGAATATAAATATTCAACAAATGGCAATACTCGTGGGTACTCGTGGGGAACACTGCTGCTTCCTCTCCTTGAAGAAACAGCAACGTTTGATCGCATTGACTTTTCGAAACCACTTCATGATATGGCAAACGCATTACCTCGTGAAAAACATCTTTCTGTTTTTCTTTGCCCAACCGATACGGTGTCCGCTGATGGATATGTTGAAATGGGTTCAGAGCGCTATGCAATGGCAAGCTACGCTGGCAACTTTGGTCCTCCCGATCTAGATGCTGTCCAGGAGCAAAGAAAAGGCGTCTTCAGTCGTAACAGTGCGACAAAGCTCGCTGAAATTACTGATGGACTTTCAACAACGCTCATGCTTGGTGAGAGACAGAACGGCCCTTTCCGAGTGGCTGCCAGTAATGGCAACCATTTTGAATACGAAACTGCCTGGAGTGGTGCTATACGTGATCAGGGTGATCCGAGTGACGACCACGGCCATATGGTGCTGTTTCAGACTGGTCATACACCAAATCACCCAGCGAGTGACGACCGCGACATTTCGGCATCTCATTCTGGGCTTGCAGTATTTCTAATGTGTGACGGGTCAGTCACAGCGCTCGCAGATTCAATTGATGAAGCGGTTTATGGGGCGTATGGGACGCGTGCAGGTGGAGAAGTCATAGGCTATTGAGAAATACCGCATCAAATTTTCAGTACTGATCGGAGAAATCAACGGTGGCAAATGACTCATCATGGAGACACCTCTTTTTTTTCAAGTTCCTGATTGCAACCATGACAATAGCATGTGTAACCCAAGCAGCAGATGACGGTCTACCAACCGTCGGAAGTGTTGAGCGATTACATTCAGATATTGATGCACTTATTGCACCCGGTGCAGAAATTGAAGTACTTGCTACGGGTTTTGCGTGGTCGGAAGGCCCTGTTTGGATCCCACATGGTGAAGGAGGACTTCCTCCTCAATCTTTATTATTTAGTGACATTCCAAACAATCGTATTCATTGCTGGAATCAAAAAACTGGACTTTCCATCTTTCTGGAACCCGCTGGTTTTACCGGCCCAGCGAGTTATGGAAGAGAACGAGGAAGCAATGGCCTCGCACTCGATGCAGCAGGGAGACTGCTCTGCTGCGAGCATGGCGACAGAAGAATCAGTGTGCTTGAAAAAAATGGTGGGAAACGAACACGTGCTGACGCATGGGATGGAAAACGTTTCAACAGCCCGAATGACTTGGCTGTTCATACATCCGGAACCATTTATTTTACCGACCCACCATATGGACTTCCTGATGGATTTGATGATGCACGACGGGAAATCGATTGCTGTGGAGTCTTTCGACTGCAACCAGACGGGACTGTTGATCTTGTCTGTAACACCATGACGCGCCCAAACGGTATTGCATTCTCACCTGATCAAAAAAAACTCTATGTCGCACAGTCCGATCCGAATGAACCCATACTCAAGGTATTCAATATTCTTGAAGATGGGCGATTGGATGCTGGCATGATATTTTTCGATGCCACGACTCTAGCTCAGAGTCGCAAAGGCAACCCTGATGGATTAGCGGTCGACGTTCAAGGCAACTTATTTGCAACGGGGCCAGGGGGTGTTCTGGTCATATCCCCAGATGGCACACATCTTGGAACGATTTTGACCGGACAAAAAACAGCCAATTGCTGCTTCGGCGAAGATGGTCGGTCTCTGTTTATCACAGCTGACATGTATCTCTGCCGGATACGTCTCGCAACTCGTGGTTGGTAGATCATTTTTTATAAATGGTCAGCTCGAAATGTATTACGAGGCTGTTGGCCAGGCGAAAAGACGCAGCCTGTTTCCATCCGGATCATCAGTGACCAGTTCTCGAAATCCCTCAGGATGAGTCTTGGGTTCAAGCACGTCGGCATCTGCAGCTCGAAGACGGGCATGCGTTGCCTCGAGGTCAATGACCTCGAAACCAAGACTCCACCGTCCACTCGCCTCACCAGCATTTTCACGACTGAGAATTGCAACCCGGGTATCACCTGCCTCAAAAAGTGCATATCCATCGTCGACCACACGGACGAGAACGCGAAGGCCGAGAACGTTTCGGTACCACTGAACCATGTGTTCCCACTGCGCTGTCCGTAATTCGACACTAAATAAAGTCGGCCGGTGGTGCGTTCGAATATGCATTATTTACGTTTACTTTGAGGTCTCAATACTGTTATTGGGCACAGTTTATTCTACCTCTAGGTTGTGCCCTGAATATCCCGTATTCGACCGGAGACTGCCTCCTCCTTCTCTGTTACCCGGCTGCCCTTTCGAAATTTGTGAGAAAAGCAGACAATGAGTTGTTCCACTAACTCAAGACTTTTGTATCCTCAGGAAAACTAGAGCCGACTGATGTCTTCTTCGTCACCAACTGCTACTGACCAACCCTCATCCACCGTTGCTGCCCTCCTTCAGGCCCGTCGAGATAAACTGGCCAAGCTTCAGGAACTTGGCATAGATCCGTGGGGAAGTCGTTTCGATGATGCCCACGCTGTTGAAAAAGTCCGAAAACAGGGCGATGCTATTGCCCAGGATGCTGACGACGGACCAAGCGTACGAGTTGCTGGTCGTATCATGCTTCTCCGTAATGCGGGCCGACTGGTATTTCTTGACCTTGTTGATCGTACCGGCCGCATCCAGGTCATGATTGGCAAAAAGCAGGTTGGTGCAGATATCTGGCCAGTCGTTGGCTGCCTTGATCTTGGTGACATCATCGGTGTCGAAGGTAGACTTGGATATTCGAACTCTGGTGAAATGACGATCTTTGCCAGTAGTCTGACGTTTCTCACAAAGTCATTAGAAACACCCCCGGATAAATATCATGGTCTTGTTGATCCTGAACTCCGTCAACGGATGCGATATCTCGATCTCATTCATGGTGAGGGTGTACGCGATCGATTTGTTGCTCGCAGTAAGATTATTGCGGCAATACGTCGAGTACTCACTGATCGTGGGTATCTCGAGGTAGAGGGGCCTACTCTTCAAGAAACCGCAGGTGGGGCCGCTGCACGTCCATTTACAACTCATCACAACGCACTTGATATGCCCCTTGTGATGCGAATTGCTTTAGAACTCCACCTTAAGAGATTACTCGTTGGTGGCATGGAACGAGTTTTTGAACTAGGTCGGGTCTATCGTAATGAAGGCATTAGCCCACGCCATAATCCTGAGTTTACCATGATGGAAGCCTATGAAGCGTACGGTGATTACGCATCAATGATGGATCTGACAGAGGCTGTTCTTGTTGCAGCGGCTGAAGCCGCGGGGGCACCAGAGACATTTACATGGATGGGGCACGATGTCAGCCTTAAGCCACCCTTTCCTCGAAAACGATACGACGACCTGCTTGCCGAAGTCACCGGCTGTGATCCGCTCGACCCAGCAAGCGTGGCAGCTGAAGCCACAAAACACGATATTGAAACCGCTGGTCGTCACCCGGATGTCATCAAAAGCGAGCTCTTCGAAGAAACCGTTGAAAAAACACTCTCGGGTCCGATTTTTGTCATTGATTACCCAGCTGCAGTCTGCCCACTGACAAAAAGAAAAACGGGTTCACCAGACATTGCCGAACGATTTGAGCTGTATGTGGCCGGCATGGAATTAGCCAACGCCTATACCGAACTCAACGATCCTGATCTTCAGGAAGAACTTTTCAAAACACAATTAGCTGGGCTTTCTGACGACGAATCCATGGCCCGAATGGATCATGACTTTATTAAATCACTTCGGCACGGTATGCCACCAGCCGGTGGTCTAGGTATTGGGATTGATCGCCTGGTGATGTTTTTGACACAAGCCAGTTCGATCCGTGACATCATTCTATTTCCAATCCACCGTCCCCACAGCGGTGGCTGATAACGCGATTGGCGATATGTACAAACTCCTTCTTTGTTGGCGATATCTTCGTACGCGATGGATTGCACTGGCTAGTGTCATTAGCGTGACACTCGGTGTGGCAACAATGATTGTCGTAAACTCCGTGATGGCTGGATTCTCACATGAGATGCAAACCCGTATCCATGGAATTCTGTCTGATATTGTTTTCGAAAGTCACTCTTTGTCGGGATTTCAAGATCCACAATGGCATATCGAAGAAATTGAGCGAGCCGCTGGTGATCAGATAGCCGGCATGACTCCAACTGTTGCGGTGCCAGCTATGCTCAGTTTTCAGGTTCGTGGACAGTGGGTGACCCGACAGGTCATGTTCATTGGTATCGATCCAAGAACTCATGCACAGGTCAGTGACTTCGGGCAATATCTCCAACACCCTACAAATAGAGAGCAGCTTTCTTTCAGCCTACGAGAGGGTGGCTACGACACGACCGATAGTCAGAATCCAACGAAGACCCCGACTCGGCCTGCTTTGGAGCATGCCGGATGGCCACACCGTCGAATGCGTGTAGAACGAGAGCGTCTTTGGAAAGAGCGTCTCGAGACAAAAAAATCTGCTGAGAACAAGGCCACACGCTCAGTCGACCAGCAGGTGCAAGATGTGCTTGCTGCGACTAGCCCGAAAGATGATTCTCCTGAGACCTCTTCTGATGTCACCGAAGATGGTGAAAGCCGGAAGAACCCTTTTCAAACAGCTCGACCGGCCCAGGGACGTGCCATGGACCCAGCCAAAGAGCAGTTCACGGGTATTGTTCCCGGTATTGGGTTGGCAAGTTTTCGAAACCGTCAGGGAGTCGATCAATTTCTCACACTGCCTGGTGATGATGTCAAAATAACATTTCCTACTGCCGGCACGCCACCAAAAGCTGTGAGTGACAACTTTACAATTGTTGATTTCTACGAAAGCAAAATGAGTGAATATGACTCAAACTTTGTTTTTGTCCCTATCGATGCGCTGCAACGAATGAGGGGAATGATTGATCCGCAGACTGGGATTCCAAGTGTGAATTCAATACAAATTCGTCTCAAGCCAGATGCAAAACTGAATGAGGTACGAGACCGTTTACGAGAAGTCTTTCCTTCAGACCTTTACGCGATTGCAACCTGGCGAGATAAACAGGGCCCCCTCCTGTCAGCAGTTGATATGGAAATGGCGGTTCTCAATATCCTGCTCTTCCTTATTATCGCAGTTGCAGGATTCGGCATCCTTGCAATCTTTTTTATGATTGTTGTTGAAAAGACACGTGATATTGGAATTCTCAAGGCTCTTGGGGCAACGTCCTCTGGTATTGCAGGTATTTTTCTTGGATACGGGCTCTTTCTTGGCCTTCTTGGTGCCGGTGCTGGTCTCGTTCTCGGCTTAAGCATCACCTACAACATCAATCAGATACGACTCGCAGTCGAATGGTGTACAGGATCGAGAGTATTCGATCCGTCTATTTACTACTTTTTTCAGATTCCAACGATCATTGACCCTGTCACAATTGGCTGGATTATTATTGGTGCGATAGTCATTGCAACTGGTTCGAGTGTCTTACCTGCGGTACGAGCAGCCCGCCTCCATGCAGTAGAGGCTTTACGACATGAGTGACTTAGAAATACCATCAAAGACACCACCTATGCTGGAAACCCGACAGGTGTGTAAGCAGTATCAATCCGGGACGACTACTCTTGAGGTTCTTCGAGGTGTCGATTTTACACTTGAGAAAGAGGGCTTTCTTGCTGTTGTTGGCCAGAGTGGCTCTGGAAAAAGCACCTTGCTTCATGTGATGGGACTTCTCGATGCACCTGATAGTGGTGAAGTCTGGATCAATGGACGACGAATCGACAACCTCCCAGTTCGCGAAAAAGATCGACTTCGAAACAGTTCGATAGGCATGGTCTTTCAGGCATATCATTTACTCCCTGAACTCACTGCTTTGGAAAATGTACTTGCTCCGCTGCTCATTCGGTACGGTATTTTTGACTGGTTTACTCAGCGTCGAGCAGCTCAAGAAAAGGCAGAGGAACTCCTTGATCGATTTGGCCTCAGCGACAGGCTTCATCATCGACCAAGACAATTGTCAGGTGGTGAAATGCAGCGTGTCGCTATTGCCCGGGCTTTAATTACTGATCCTCAGGTTTTGCTAGCCGACGAACCAACAGGCAACCTCGATGAAGAAAGTGGCGCTGGTATTATTGAGGCGCTCGCTGAGTTGAACCAAGACAAAGGTCTATCTATAGTACTCGTCACACATGATGCTGATATTGCCAGCCAAGCACGTGGCATTGTTCGGCTTGCCGCCGGTATCGTAGATATAATGAATTCAGGGGCAGCCGATTCAGCGGCATAATTCACCTTCAAATAGTTCTGCCAAAAGGATAATGAAATAATGCCTCGCACCATCTTCATGAATGATCGCCTTGTCCCTGAAGAGGAAGCTCGTGTCAGCGTGTTCGACCATGGCCTCCTCTACGGCGATGGTGTTTTCGAGGGGCTTCGAAGTTATTCAGGTCGAGTGTTTCGACTCAGTGATCATCTTGACAGGCTGTGGGCGAGTGCCCGAGCTATATGCCTTGAGATTCCAATGAGTCGAGAACGAATGTCGCAGGCTGTTCTTGATACGCTCGCTGCGAACAAACTTGAGGATGGTTATATTCGGTTAATTGTAACGCGTGGTGCAGGAACACTCGGACTCGATCCAAACCGCTGTCATGACCCACAGATTATTATTATCGCAGATACAATAAGCCTGTATCCAAAAGAATTTTATGAACAAGGCCTCCGTATCGTCACGGCTGCAACACAACGAATTCAGACCGCGGCGCTCTCTCCTCGAATCAAATCCTTGAATTATTTAAACAATATCATGGCAAAACTCGAAGGGCTTCAGGCTGGCTGTGTTGAAGCATTAATGCTCAACCATAAGGGAGAAGTCGCCGAATGCACCGGAGACAATATCTTTGTTGTTCGCGGTAAACGGATGCTAACACCACCTCCTGATGCCGGCATTCTCGAGGGTATCACACGCTCAGCGGTGATGGAATTAGCTACAAAGGAAGGCATTGACTGTCGAGAAGCAACACTGACTCGACATGATCTCTACACAGCTGACGAATGCTTTTTAACAGGAACCGCGGCAGAAGTCATTCCTGTGGTGGAGATTGATGGCCGCCCAATAGGCGAAGGCATTCCTGGCCCGATCACGAAGAAACTAAAAGATTGTTTTCACTCTCTTGTGAGACAAAATAGTTGACGCAAACACAGCTTTGAACTGCTCCTGCCAGTAGACATTGAGTTGTGGGCCCAGCACCTTCCAGCCGCCTCTCAACACGTCGAATGCTACTCCTGCTACTCCAAGGAATCATTGTCCATCTGCCGAGCCGCACATCGTGTCGGACAAACATAGGGCCAACCTGCTGATTCTAGACGTGCTGCCAACTGGCTGGCTTCTTTGGCTGTGCGACAGATACTAAAACAGGCACTCCCGCTACCCGTGAGGACGGGGTGCAATGCGTCGTACTTTGCCATATCGGAAAGTAATGCATCGACTGATGGTGCAAGGGTTCGGGCTGGTTGCTGAAGTGAATTATGCATCAGCGGCAGGGCTTGGCGAATTGAGCTTTCTCGAAGGTACGTAGCAAGTGATGCTGCTTCACCACGTCGCTGAACATCTGGTTCACACGCTGCGTACACCTTTGCTGTTGAGAGCCCATCTGATGGACAGGCAATGACCACGTCGAGCGCAGGAATACCATCAATTGGTGTAACGTACTCACCTCGCCCATGAACAAGACCCGCACTTCCTGCAAAAAACCAAGGGATATCACTACCTAG
>ERZ1046568.2595-NODE-2595-length-11524-cov-4.439533_pt1 | contig 11524 bp, 10 predicted proteins | sample MGYA00383092_ERZ1046568 | MGnify/ENA primary metagenome ERZ1046568 (study PRJEB29581, sample SAMEA5548362) | metagenome | biome: marine; feature: coastal; material: water | depth 1 m | study: Short-term variability in the microbial, nano- and picoplankton... | reverse complement strand
GGTTGAAGTATCCTTGTCTAGTAACCGTGTCTCCATTCTGATCTACAAAGGTTGAAGGATCATTTTGATACACGTATACCGGACGTCTGTACTCAGTAAATCTACCAACGTGTCCATATTCAAATAGATTTTCTCCGTGGTCTGGATTTTCGGTTTCAGACCAGTTGCTCTGGTAATCCAGTCTCACATTATAAAATGCATCTGAAAACAGAGATTTTTCTTTTTCCTTATCTTCTTCACTTGTACTTCCTAGTCTCTGTGTGAATTTAAGATATGTTCTTAACGTTTGACTAGTAGTAAATGAAAACTCATTGAAGTTCATCAAACTCTGGTTGTAGTTCCAGTTATTTGTGTTTCCATTATTGAAACTACCAAAAGCAGTAATGGTAGTATTCTTATTTGGTTGGAATTCTAATTTGGTTTGTAGATTACCAACGTATTGTGCAGCATTTTTTCTGGCTTTGTTTAATTCCAAATCCTCTCTAGTCAATAGATTCGATCTATACACAAATCCTACCCCGTTAGGATTAGGGATAATTGGGTCCGTTTCTATTCTTTTCAAGACATCTGGCTTCACAGAATAAGTACCTCCGAAAACTGGTCTAGGATCTGCCGTGTAATTAAAGTTACCCGCTATAAGATACCCAAGAGCAACATACTCTTTATCTCCTCCACCTTTGTTCTTAACCCAAAGTGGTCCTAGTGCAGAAAACTCTGCTTGGTTAAAATGGTAAGGGTCAAACGGACTTGAAGAAAGCATTTCAAACGAGCGTGAAACAGCTCTAGATGGTCCTTTTGTGGTTACACTAATAGCACCACCGGTAAAGTCACCATATTGAGCAGGAACTCCTGATTGTATGATATCTATTTGACCTTGTGCAGCTTGAGGAACGCTGCTACTTCCTACTACACGTACACCGTCTACAAAGTATGCTGTTCCATCACTTCTACTTCCTAAGAAGTTTATGGCACCATCATTTGCTTGGTTTACACCTGCAGCTGTTGAAGCAATAGCATTTAAACTACGAGTAGGTAATTTGGTAATATCCTTACTACTCAGTGTAGTAGCATTTTTATCTTTTTCGATAAGTGGTTTTCCGGCTCTAATAGTAACTACCTGTAACTTCTCCCCACCATCAGCGGCTTGAGTCATTTCTACATTTAAGTATTTAGTACTATTTGAATTTACCTCTACCCCAGTCACTTTCTTGTCTGGGTAATCTAGGTACTTAACTGTCACAGAGTAGTCTCCTGGCTCAAGAGCATTGATCACATACTTCCCACTTTCATCGGTGTATGCACCACCTTTTCGGATTCCATCTCTTTCGAGTATTATGGTTGCATATGCAACCGGAGCCTTTGTTTTTGCATCAGTTACGGTACCTTGAATCTTTCCAAAATTGGACTGAGAGTAAACCGTAGTAACAAAAAAACAGGCAAATAAAATAGTAAGTGCTTTCTTCATATACTTTGCTTTTTACACGTTTTTTAGAACTTCAATATTTGCTTAAAAAAAGGAATTATTCAAATTAAATTTACTTAGGGTTTAGTTTGAGTTAACAAGTGGTTACTAGAATCAAGTTGTTTTAAAATTTTTTCTGCTAAAACTTCTGCCAAGGATTTAAAGGAATCCTTCGTCAAACCGCCAATGTGAGGGGTAATAATCACCTTTTTATTGTTCGCCAGAAAATCAAATTCTACTTTTTCATTTTCAGAAAATGAATTTAACTTTTCGTTTGGTAAGACATCTAGAGCCAAACCTAAAATACTCTTATCTTTTAGCCCCTTAATTACATCTGAAACTTTTAACACACGGCCTCTTGACAGATTTAGTAGAAAAAAAGGTTTTGCCATAGCTCTAACAAAGTTATCATTAATCATCTCATAAGAACTCTTATTCAATGGAGTATGACAAGTAACAATATCAGCATCTTTTTGTATCTTCTTCAAATCACATTCTTCGGCAATCTCAGAACCATAACCTGATATATATTTATCATAAGCCAAAACTTTACATCCAAAAGGCACAAGCAACTCAGCTAGTCTACTTCCTACATTCCCATATCCAATAATACCTACGGTAAGATTTTTCAATTCTAACCCTTGATTTCCTTTTCTATCCCAACTACATGACCGCACCTCTCTCGCTGATTTATCTATATTAGACAGCAATCCTAATAGCATTCCTAAGGTCTGTTCGGCCACAGCATTCCTATTTCCCTCAGGGGCATTGATACAAGATATACCCTTTGACATTGCAAAATCAATATCAATGTTATCCATTCCAGAACCAAGTCTCCCAATAATCTTTAGTTTAGGAGCTTGTTGAATCCAATCTTTGGTAATTCTCAATTTGCTCCGAACAATTAGCACCTCAGCGGTTTTTAAACTATTTGGCAATTCATCTAAGGATATATATGGATGATATGCCAAATCATGATCTTTCAATTGATCTAACAGAATGGGGTGAACCTCATCTATAATTAGTATCTGCTTTTTTACTATCAATTGCCTTATTTAGAAAGAAGTACGCAAAGTAAGACTTATTGTCCTAGGTGCTCCGAAATGATTAGGATTGTTTAATTTTAAATTATAATTCTGAACAAAGGATATTGCGTTTTGTTCTCTTTCTATTTCTTGCTGGCCTACTGGAGAGGAAAGATAACCGTCATTAGTGGCTGAAGCTGTAGCCGCATATACATTTTGAATATTCTGGATGTTCAGAACATTTAAAACATTCAGTTGTAAGACAACTGGTTTACTCCTAAATAGTAGCACTTTACTCACAGATAAATCTACGTTATAATTCCATGGCATTCTAGAACCGAATGGGTTTCCTTTTATTTGGCTTCTACTTACAGTACCGAGGTTTTGAGCTTCAGGTACTGGTGTGGCATAAGCAGTAAATGGTAGACCTGAAGTTGTAGTACTATAGATATTTAATTGAGCATTACTAAATATACTTTTTGTCTTGCTTGACAATACAGATAAATCAATAGTGGTACTAGTGTTTAACTTATGACGTACATCATAGGCTAAAGGATAAAGACTCCTAAGATTTGGTTGACCAGCCTGTAACAAGGATGATGCACTATTTGCATTTGAGCCTGTCCCATCTGCATATTGCAACAAATAACTAACCCCAAGATCAATCACCTTTTTATTTAAGGCATATTCTACTTGAAACTTTTTAACTGTTGAAAAATCGATATTCCCGTAGGTAAAATAGCTCCTAGGGTAAGCTTGCTCCATGTGTATCAAATTTATATCGTCTCTAATATCCGCATAACCTACCATCAAATTAATTGTACTAAACTGTCCTAGCATTTGCTTGTACCCTAGCTGATAATCCGTTCTTTTTGTTTGACGAAGTGCTGAATTTGGTAATAGTGTCGTATTCGAATTTTCTAGAAAGTAATAGGTATTAATGGGAGTAAATGATTGAGTGAAACTTGGCCTTTGAGCAAATTTGTCATAGTATGCATAAAAAAGACCAGTGGTAGTTACAGGAAATGAGATAGACAAACGAGGAAGTAATATTAATTCTGGTGCATAGTCTCGAAAAGTTTCGCTCGTTATTTCCTGGTTGTTTATATCTATCAATAAAGGTTGAATAACTCCATTTGTAGATTCTTGACGGATTTTCTCTCCTCCGGATAACTCTACTCCGTTTTCGTCATACCATTGACTCCCTTCTCGATAGCCCACTATGTGTGACGGGGAACTCAAATCATTAACGTACACTTTTGCATTGTCTGAAATGTTATTGGGATGAACTATTTGGTTCCCCGCAAATGAATTAACCTCCGCTTTAGTTCTAATGGGGTATAGACTGTAAGGGTCGTTTAGAACTAATTGATTCGCATCATATCTTTCTACTCTCAACCCTGCTCTAATTTTAAGTTTCTCCAATACAAACTTGTCCTGAATCCACATAGCTGTATAATTTGGGCTGTGCCCTCCAATACTTCGTTTGTCTGGATCGTTTAAAAAATCTGAAATACTGAATCTTCCTTTTTGTTTATTCCCTAAATAATCGTAGCCTGCATAGCTTACAACTGAGCTTCCATTATTCCAAAGTTCATCAGCACTAAACATATTAAGTGTAAAGAATTCAGGGCTAAGTTCATTTATATCTATGAAGTGAGCTCCTCCAGAAATATAACCGTTATCCGATGAGATTTTTTCTCGAATTGATTTATCAAAAGTAGATTGGCTGCTTAAATTTGAGCTGTATGAATATTTCACTGTGTCAGTAAACATTCCATTTTCATCAAAACTGAGCTCAGCGATACTTTGACTATGTAAGTAAAACTGATTGTTAACTAATTGAGGCATTAATCTCCAGAGTGAATTTGCATCAAGATTGTAGAATGAGTGTTTCCTCTGCTCGAACAACAGTCCTATTTGTATGTCATGTTGATTTGCGAGCGTTTTTTTAGGATTCATACTAACATTGAGAATAGCATTCAAACTGGCCTTTTGCACATCATTTTTAGCATAATTTGATACTACAGCTCCTGGTGCATTCCACATTCCGTAAATAGCAGTCGGGTTTTGACCATTTAGCAAGCCTTGATTTTGACTAACCTCTGCTAGAGTTGATACTTGGTCCGTTTCAAAAACATACTCGGTAATGCTAGATCGAAACTCATTTTCAGTATTTGGATTAAAAGCTAAGCCAGTGTTCTGATAGCCCAACCATTCATAGAAACCTCTTATAATGCGACTATTCCCAAACTGGTCAGTAACCACTTTTTCTTCATCTACATATCTATAATTATCTTGTCCATTAGAAGAAAACAGTCCAACATGGCCATAGCTGAATATATCATCCTTATAAACAGGGTCCTTAATTTCAGAATGAAAATGCTGATAATCAGCTGTTACTCCATAATTAATTTTACTAAATAAGGTGTTGTCATATATGAGATTACCCCTTTTATCATACGGCTGCTTTAGTGTATGTGAAATTTGAGCGTTAATCTTTCCCGTAAGCGAAGTATTCAATGGGTTATGATTTGCATTCAATAAACTGTTGCTAAATAAAAACTGTTTTGCTCTAGTGTACTGAACTGAAGGAGTTAAAGTAATGAGTAAATCGTTTTGAGGTTTCCAAGAAATTCCTGCACTGGTATAGATATTTTGAGCATCTACATTCTCTCTGGCCTGTATTTTCTCAAAGTTTTCTTCTCTAAAATTATGGGGTGCAGTAGTTGATGACACATTTCCTGTCTCTGTAAATGGGTTCTGCAAAAGGTCTTTGAGTGCAGTATCAGACAACTTATACAAGTTGCTTATAGTCGGGTTGGGATCATTTTGGTATCCTATAAACAGTGAATGTGTGAAAGCTAACTTCGTATTCCCTGCTTCTACAATTAATGGCTTATATAAGAAAGTCTCCGCTGCGTTTTGGTGGTACGAATTGAAGGGACTAGAGGAACGAAATAATACGTTTCTTTTAGATACGGTATCTAAATAAGTTGCATTTGTATATTCAATAGCACCTCCTACAAAGTCCCCATACATGGCAGGAACTCCGTTTGCTACAACCCTTACTTGACCCAATGAAAATGTTGCTGGTGTTAAAGGCCCTAATTGCGTTACTCCATGGTGCAGAATCGACAATTGCCCAGCTCTTGCATCTGAGCTTTGGAGTCTTCCTCTTACTATCGTCAAATTTGGATTATTGACTAGAATACCTCCAATACCATTGTACGGACCTTCTATAATTTTCTTTCCTTCAACCGGGGGGTCATCTTTAATTCCTCTTTGAGCAACTATTGTTGCCGTCCCAAAGGTATCAACGAGGCTTGAAATTAATCTAATTGATAGAAAATTGGATTCATCCGAACTCAGTTGGAAACTGATTTTGTACATTTTAAATCCCATGGCAAGAACTTCTAAGTTATAATTCCCAATAGGAAGTTCAGAAAAGATAAAACTCCCTTCAGGAGATACATTGGCTTGCTTCACTGTTACATTATCTTTTAGAAGCTTCACATAGGCTACCGCTGCTGGTTCCTTGTCATCTGTAACTACTCCACGTACATCACTGAATTGTGCGGAACAATTGAAAAAACGAATTAGTAAAGCGAGTAAGATAAATAAGTGTTTGTCTAGCATAATTTTAATCATTGATTTATGCTAAGTTCAGCAAGAATTAAGAAATTATGGACGTACTATTTACGAAAGCCCGCTTTGTACAAAGGATAGTATACATCTATTTTACAAGCGTGCACGTACCGATGGTTAGCTTAAACTAACCGATCATTTGAAATAGCTTTAATCTAGTAGTGTTTTGGAGAAGGATACCTTTTTGCCAAGAAATAGTTCAGCTTCTTTAACAAATTCTTCAGTGACATCGGAAAGGTGAAACTCGTCATCTACCATCTTATTAGAATTTAGTAATCCCTTGGCAACTAAAGAACGCTCAACTTCTTCTGCTATGATTTTAGGTGTATGAAGCACCTTTAGTTTATGATTAAAGAACGCTTCTATCTGCTCGTAAATAATAGGGTAATGTGTACATGCTGGAATAAGAAGCTGGCAGTGCTCAAAACCCAAGAAGTATCTTTCAAACACAGGGAATAATGCTTTTTTGTCCAAAAATCCATCCTCAATAAGTGGGACTAGTACAGGTGTTGCTTTAGCAATTAAGTTCAGTTCTGGATTGAGATTGCCTATAGCTCCATTGAACATACCTGAATTAATGGTCTTTCTCGTACCGATAATCCCTATGTTATTGTATTTGTTTTGACTTGCGACAAGTGATACGATAGGACTTATAACCTCTACGATATCATCATTGTCATACGGAAGCGAGTTGGTCTTATGAATTACTGTAGTGGCACTGTTGCACGCGACTACTATCATTTTACAATTTTGCTGATATAGGAAATTGGTGATTTTTTCTACGTATGTAAGCAGAGCTTCTTCACTTTTTTCTCCATACGGCAAATGAGCAGTATCACCATAGTAGATGAACTGCTCATTTGGAAGTTTTTTTTGCAGAGCTTTTAGAATTGTTAATCCACCAAGCCCCGAGTCAAAAACGCCTATAGGTTGAGACGCCTTGATAATAAGATTATTTTACTCCTAACTTAGCTTTTACAAGCGGCATTAGGTTATACTTTGGATCACTATAAATTACTCCCCCACTACCCTCAGTAGTATCTACTACGTAGCTGTAGCCATTTGCCTTAGCAACTTCTGCTATTGTAGCTTTTACTTTATCAAGCAACGGTGTTAGCAGTTCTTGCTGCTTTAATTGTAATTCCTTGTTTGCACGTTGCTGCATCTCTTGATACTGCTGCTGTAAATTCTCTACTTCCTGAGTCTTAATTTCTTTCTCTGCTTTAGAAACTGCTGGGTCATCAAGAATAGTCATTAATGCATTATACTTTGTAGTAGCTTCTGTCTGCTTACCTGCGAGTAAACGCTGCCACATTTCTTGCTCAGCTGTAAGCTTCTGTTGAATGCTGTCCGCTTCTGGTAACATCTCAATAAGCTCACCGCTATTGATATGACCTACTTTTGTTTGAGCTTGTGTTGCTACTGCAGCACACATCATAGCTACGATTATGAATACTTTCTTCATTATTATTTGTGTAATTATATTAGATTTTATGTTTTTATCTCGGAGGAAGATCATAGTCTTCATCTCCTGGTAAGTTATCTCCATTTCCACCTTCAATGGAAACTACCCCTAGTTCTTCAAGTACTTCCCCGCTTCTATCATATTTTGGGTTTGATACTAGCATTAGCATATCTCCACTTTTGTCAAATATGAAGTCTAAGCCATTTTCTCGTGCTACTTTATTGATAGCTTCGTAAACCTTATCTTGTATAGGTTTTATAAGCTCGGCTCTTTTTTTGAAAAGCTCCCCATCGTATCCAAATTTACTATTTTGAAGTTTTTTTGCAGCTCGTTCGGTTTCTATAATCTCATTCTCCTTCTTGGTTTGCATATCCTTTGTCATCAGAACCTTCTCAGCCTGATACTTCTTGTACATTTTATCGATTTCTTCAAATTTCTGATCTACTTCAGATTGCCATTGTTTACTTAACTCGTCTAACTCAGCCTGAGCCGATTTGTAAGTTGGCATTTGAGATAGGATAAACTCAGAGTCTACATAGGCAAATTTCTGAGCAGATGCATTGAAGCTTAGCAGGGCTAATGTAAGTGTGATTAATGATGATTTAACTATTAGTTTCATATGTGTTTTTGTTAATTCAGTTTATACAACGCACAAACTATGCTAAACTTGCTAAAGTGCTGCAAACTTATAAAAAAATGGAGCTTTCAGCCTTTATACTGTTACTTTATTACGGTATTCGAAATATACATAATAAAATACACTAGTGCTCTAAAATCATTATTGGGGTGGTGACTTGATTGCTAATATTTAGATCTCGATCTATCAAGTTGATTTCTAGCTTAAGTTTCTCTGGTCTCGTATTTTGTGGATTTGCGAGCAAGTCAACATAAAGGACCCCTTCAATGGCCTTAAATTTACCTTCAGGTGTGAGGTTTGGTACGCGTTCGTGTTCATTTCTATAAGGTTCATTAGATCCTGGTTTTTTTAACTCTTCATACTCTCCCATACTGTTCTCGACCAAATAAGTTACAGGTAAATTATGAAAAAAAGGACTTCCGAAATTAAATGGTGGTGCTGTATCACTATCAGTCAAGCCAATATCTCCATCTCCATCGCTGTAAAAAAGTTCTACAGTAATTACGCTATCTTTTCCTGCTACGTTGTCAATTATTTCAACAGATCGAAGCTCTATTTCAGGTATAGTAGAATCAGGCACTACCTCCGGATTACACGCAGATATAATACCAATAATCAGAACTGTTATTACATTTGCTGTGGTGATTGATTTACCTAACATGAATTCTATCTGGTCTGTAAATGAGCACAATTTTAACGACTTGGCATTACACATATTTCAACTTCAGGTAAAAAATAACCCTGTGTATGCTGAATATGTGAATTTACTTGATAAACGTTCAAATAAAATTAACCATTATTCGGAAATCCCGTTTTTACCAATCTCGTTTTTTAAAACACATCAAGTTGTTTCCTTAACTTTTTCACCAGAAAAAATATTTGAAAGCAGCTCTACTACTGGTGACACAGTCTCAAAGCATCACGTAATTTCTGTTAAGGATTATCTACAAAACGCAGAAAAAATATTTAACTCAAATTTTGGGGACTTGAGCGATTACGACATTCTCGGCTTACTCCCAAGTTACCTTGAACGACAGAATAGTTCACTCATTTGCATGGTCGATTATTTAATGCAACAAGCAAAAGTGACTGATGGCTATTTTCTCTATAACCATGCTAATTTAATTGAACGTTTAAACCGAAGAAACCCCAAGAAAATAGTACTATTCGGAGTCACATTTGCATTATTAGATTTAGCAGAAAATTTTCAGTCAGATAAAGAATTTACTATAGTTGAAACTGGAGGCATGAAAGGTAGAAAACGAGAATTGACCAAACTAGAAATGCATAAAATCATAAGAAAGTCTTTTCCAAATGCTAGATTATGTAGCGAATATGGTATGACAGAACTTATGAGTCAGGCTTATGCAATCGAATCACTTAGATATACATCTCCACCTTGGATGAAGGTCTTACCCAGAGCGGATACTGATCCTCTTAGTAAAAGTGCAGTAGGGCAAACTGCCGCATTGAATATCATAGACCTTGCAAATATTCATTCATGTAGTTTTATTGCTACTGACGATTTAGGATATGTTTATCCTGATGGAAGCTATGAAGTAAAAGGAAGGTTGGATCATTCAGATATTCGTGGCTGTAGTTTACTTGCTTTATAAAAACAATCTAGCTGCGTACTATTGTATCGTGTTTAAGACAACAATCATTTCTTGTATTTTAATTATTTCTGCATGTGGCCCAATAGAGACAGATAATCAGGTAAAAAAAGTAGTTAATTACCAGCAACTACAAACTGAATTTGCTCTTCGTGAAGAGAAACTTCTAGTTGTTAATTTTTGGGCAACATGGTGCAAACCATGTGTAAAGGAATTGCCTCATTTTATGGAAGTGAATGATCAATTTAAGAATAATAGTAGCTATGAAATGATTCTAGTTTCTTTAGATAAATCCGAAAGCCTGGACAAAGAGATGAGCGAAGTTGCTGAGAAACTAAACTTGACCACCGATTTATACTTACTCAATGATATTACCAATATGAATACCTGGATTCCAGCTATTGACTCTAGTTGGTCGGGAGCTATTCCTGCCACAGTATTTTATAAAGATGGAAGAAAGGTAGCTTTTACTGAAGGGCAGCTTAGTAAATCAGAATTAACTCAGAAAATTAAACAATATTTATAGCAATGAAACAAGTCACATTTAGCCTTCTACTAGCAGCTTTTATAATAACTAGTTGTTCGTAAACTGCAAATCAAAATCAAGAATCCGATTCGACTTCATCAGATGAGACGGAGAATCAAATAGAAGAAAAAGTTGAGCGACCAGCAGGTTATGCAATAGGAGATGTAGCAACTGATTTCTCACTTGAAAATGTAGATGGCAATATGGTTTCGTTAGCAGATTATCCTGACGCAAAAGGTTTTATTATAACATTTACCTGTAACCACTGTCCATACGCCGTGGCCTATGAAAGCAGAATTATGGCTCTTAATGATAAGTATGCACCGTTAGGTTATCCAGTTATTGCAATAAGTCCAAATGATCCTAAAATAGTACCAGAAGATGGACTAGAAGAGATGAAAAAACTCGCTGCAGAGAAGGGATATTCTTTCCCATATTTACTAGATGCCGACCAATCCATATACCCACAATATGGAGCTACAAAAACACCTCACATATACCTTCTAAATAAAGAAGATGCAGGAAACGTAGTGAAATATATTGGAACTATAGATAACAACTACGAAGACGAGTCTGCAGTAACCAAGAGATATGTGGAAGACGCGGTAGATGCTTTGCTTGCTGGAAATGAAATTGCATTGACTACCACAAAAGCAATTGGGTGCAGTATAAAGGATAAACGATTCAAATAAGAATCTGCTTAAGCTGTCACTTGTTGCTCAAGAATTCTATATATCTTGGAAATTGGAGGGGTAAGAAAAGCATTTAGTATACGCTTAATGTCTTGATTATTTTTATACGGTGTAATGCAGTTGTTAAGATCTTCCTGATCTAATTGAAAATCTTCATCTATATATCCAAAACCTTGATATTCTCCGTTTTTTATGGCGACTATGGCCTTTTCCTCCCTAGTTCTGCCCGGCCCTACAATAAAGATATTTAGTCTGGTATTCTCAGTTTTTGCAACTTCAACAACTCTGGTATTATAATCAGAACTTAGCTGGCGATTACTGCAAAAATCGCACTCAGAACCTCTGTAACAGCTACATTTCGTTCTCTCCAATCCAGCATATTTTGGACAGAGGTTATGTTTTTCAACCAGCTGATACAAGTAGTCCTTTGCCATTACCATAGAGCTGAAGCTTTTG
>ERZ1046568.2594-NODE-2594-length-11524-cov-17.115616_pt1 | contig 11524 bp, 6 predicted proteins | sample MGYA00383092_ERZ1046568 | MGnify/ENA primary metagenome ERZ1046568 (study PRJEB29581, sample SAMEA5548362) | metagenome | biome: marine; feature: coastal; material: water | depth 1 m | study: Short-term variability in the microbial, nano- and picoplankton... | reverse complement strand
GGGTGTGTTCGCATGAATTCGGGCATGCGGTTCGCACTGCTGTAACGCGTCGAGGCCAGCATTCGCTCAAACATTGCCGGTGCTGCATAGGGGTCCATCCCAGCGTCATACAATATGCGTAACCCCACCCTGTCGGCCTCGGCCTCATTGGCGCGGCTGTAGCGGAGCTGTTCGTCCTGCAGGGCAGCCTGCGTGGCAGTCATGGCGGCAAGACCCGCGTCAGTACCAGCAGTCGCCGCCAACAAAATGCCAGCAAGTAGTCCCGCAATGTTTATAGATGACTGGCTTTGCGCGAGTTCGACACTGCGGGAAAAGTGCCGCTGGCTCAGGTGCGCAATTTCATGGGACATAACCGTAGCGAATTCATCTTCGGTCTGTGCATAGTTGAATAAACCTGTGTGTACGCCGATGACGCCACCAGGAACCGCAAAAGCATTGATCGTTGGGTTATCAACGATAACAAATTCAAGCCTGCGGTCTTGAAGGTCGCTGTAGGTCACCAAATCAAAAACTAGCGACTCCAGATAGCTATAGAGGAGCGGATCGTTGAGTGTTGGAGCCTGTCGTCGGAAGGACTTCAACCACCACTGCCCTAAATTATATTCATAATCAGCGGAAAATAAGCTCGTACTCGACTCCCCGAGATTGGGAATCTTTAGCCCTTCTGTAGATTGCGCCGTCACCCCTGACAATGCCAGTACGCTTGCGAGGCCCCATGCCGCAACGCGTGAGGAATAGCGTTTGAAGCGACAAGCGAGGTATTGTGTGAAAAATCCCATGAACGTATTTTATCCCAAGTCCTACTTGTTTGGTCGTATTGTCCAGTAAGAGTTCACAGGAAAATGCCCAATAGAGGCTATAATAACGACCATCCGTAAAAGCAGGAAATCTCCATGTCTGACAAACTCATAGACGCTAGAGGCCAGAAGTGCCCCATGCCATTGTTAATGGCAAAGCGCGGCCTGAGAGACATGGCTCCAGGGGCGGTTCTTGAGCTACTTGCGACAGACCCGGGTTCCACGAAAGACTTTCAATCGCTGCATCGATTGGCGGGTCATGGCGTCGAGTCCCAAACGTTGGCGGACGGTAGCTTTCGTCATTGCATCACCAAGGCAGCATTATGATAAGTATTTTCAGAAAGTGGTATGACAGATACCTCAGTGAGGAAGAGTCAGTTCTGTTGGTTGTCATCCTATTGGGAAGCCTCATTTTATTGGCAACCGTAGGATCCATTTTCACCCCTATTTTTGTTGCGGTGGTCGTTGCCTTCTTGATGCAAGGTGTCGCCAATCAGCTTTATACCTGGGGTTTATCAACTCGAATTGGTGTTTGGATTGCCACACTCATGTTTACCAGTGCTTTCTTTGCCTTCGTGTTGGGTCTGTTGCCGCTAGTTTGGCGACAGCTCGTCAGCCTTGCGCGAGAAGCCCCTGCCATGGTCGACCGCGGGCGGGCCACACTATCGGTGTTGCCTGAGAAATATCCTGCGATCATTACCCAGGAGCAAATTAATCTGGCAATGAACAGTGTGCAGGGTGATTTGGCCCAGCTGGGTCAGCTTTTGGTGACAAAGGGGTTGAGCAGTATTCCTGGCTTGCTCGCGGTGATGGTCTACATGGTGCTAATACCACTGATGGTCTTTTTCTTCCTAAAGGATCGCGAGCAGATTTTAGCTTGGTTCACCTCGTTTTTACCCGCAAAGCGGCCGATGCTGAGTCGGATTTGGTCTGAAATGAACCTTCAATTTGCTAATTATGTTCGCGGCAAGGTCATAGAGATTATTTTGGTGGGGGGCGTGAGCTATGCCGCATTTGCGTTTTTAGGACTCAATTACGCGGCACTGTTGGCCCTGCTGGTAGGTCTCTCTGTCATCATTCCTTATATTGGTGCAACGCTAGTGACCATTCCAGTTGTGGCGGTGGCCTTCTTTCAATGGGGTATAGGCCCGAGCTTTTATTGGGTTTTGGGGGCTTACGGTGTCATACAATTACTCGACGGCAACGTGCTTGTGCCGTTGCTATTTAGCGAGGCAGTGAATCTTCATCCCGTAGCAATTATTGTCGCTGTCCTGTTTTTCGGTGGAATCTGGGGTGTTTGGGGGGTGTTTTTTGCGATCCCTCTGGCCACTTTGGTGAGCGCTATTGTGAGTGCTTGGCCTACAGCGGCAAATGAACTAGCGACCTAATTTACAACCTTACCTATGTGTCTGTGCGCGGCGTCCAGGAGGGACCCATGAAAAACCTTTCAACGATCAATATTCGGCTACCTGTAATGGGGCTATTGCTGGGCTCTCTTTTGCTCGGTTGTTCCCAGCGCGAGGAATCTACTGACACCACAGCAGATTCTTCGATGGATTCACCTACTGTCAGTGTCATTGTGAGCCCAAACGATAGTCGGGAATATCGCTCACTGTCTTTGGCGAACGGTATCGAGGTCTTGTTGGTTTCAGATCCACAGGTAGAAAAATCGGCTGCAGCTTTGAGTGTGGGCGTGGGCCTTATGTTCGATCCCATGGACTATCAGGGTATGGCGCACTACCTCGAGCACATGTTGTTTATGGGGACTGAGGCCTTTCCTGAGGTTGATGCTTATATGAATTTCATGAGCGAAAACGGGGGTTCTCGCAACGCCTACACTTGGCTCGATATCACAAACTACATGTTCGAAATCAAAAACAGTGCCTACGAAGGTGCATTAGATCGCTTCTCGCATTTCTTCAAAACCCCCCTGTTGGACCCCGAGTACATAGAAAAAGAAAAAAATGCCGTCAACGCAGAGTGGTCCATGCGCCGGGAAATGGACTACTTCGGTATGTTCAAACTTGGCAGAAGTTTTCTAGGTGATCATCCAGCCAATCGCTTCTTAATCGGTAACTTAGAAAGTTTGGCGGATAAGCCGGGTTCATCGCTACATAGTGCAACGGTCGAGTTTTTCGATAAGTACTATTCCGGCAATCTTATGAAAGTGGCGATGGTGAGCGACCGTGATCTAGATCAGATGGAAGCTCTGGCTAGGCAGTATTTTGCGGACGTGCCTAATAAAGAAGTTGCCGAGCCGGTGGTGACTGAACAAATCGATATGGCCAAAGCTGCAGGCAAGCTGGTGCATTACGTTCCGCTTGAGGATCAGCGGATGTTGCAGATGGATTTTCTTATCGATGCGAATGACGATCAGTTTCGTGTGAAGCCCAATAAGTACCTGGCTTACATTTTGGGATCTGAGATGCCCAATACTCCGGCGGCTCGATTGAAGGAGCTGGGGTGGGCGAGTTCCCTTGGCGTCATGGCATCCCCCAATGGCTTGGGTAACTATGGCACCTTTAGTATTCAGGTTGATCTTACCGAAGCTGGCATGGCGCAGCGTTCAACCATTGTGGATATGGTGCTGGGCTATATTGAATTATTGCGTACAGAGGGTGTAGACGACAGATTCGCGAGCGAGTTTGCAACGTCGTTAACGAATCGATTCAGGTTCTTGGAGAAAACTAATGACTTTGCCTATGTGTCGCAATTGGCTGAGGTTATGCAAAATTACCCGACGCTTCATGCTATCGATGCACCCTATCGCTTCGAGGGCTTTGACGCTGATGCGGTGTCCAGTGTTTTAGAGCAGCTGACTCCCGAGCGTCTGAACGTTTGGTTCGTCTCAAAGGATGAGCCCGCGACTGAAGAAATGCATTTTTATGCAGGTAAGTTCAGTGTGGAACCCCTAGAGGTGTCCACTTCCACCGAACAGATGGCATTGGCATCGGCAAACGGTTTAGCCATGCCTGCGCTAAATACCTTGCTACCCGAATCCTTTGCGGTAGATCACGCTGCTGGTCAGCCGGTAAAGGTAGTTGATACCGAGAGCGCAGAATTTTGGCTTCAAGGCAGTGCTACGTTCCCAGAGCAGCCCAAAGGGTTTACGCAGTTACAGCTCAACACCAATGAGCAAGCCAAGAGCCCTGATGCAAGCGTGCTGTCGGCACTCTGGGTCGATCTTTATCGGCAGCAGCAAACTACGCTGCTCACCGAGGCGTCAATTGCAGGAATGAACGCCTCGGTCTCCCCAGGTTTCGGTATTCAAATGACTTTTTCAGGATTTACCGATAAGCAGCCTGAATTGATTAAGCGATCTCTCGAGGCGTTGCGCATAGAGCCCTCTGAGGAGGAGTTTACGCAGGCAGTCGATCGCTTCACCCGGGGGCTCGAAAACTCGCGGTTTGGTTTTCCCGTGCGGCAGCTGTTTCCGGCCATACGCCGATTGACGCAAACGGGAACATTTAATCAGAAAGACTTGCTGCAGGCGGCGAACGCCGCAACCTTGGCGTCACTCAGTGGGCATATTGAACAGCAGCTCAGCAGTGCTTACGTGCGGGGCTACCGCTTTGGCAATTACAGCGAAAAAGACGTTCAGTCCCTTGCTGATCTCATTGCGCGGGTGCTCCCCAACCGGTCCGGTGATAGTTACACACGCGCCGATACTTATGCGCCACAGCCGGGCAGTACGCTTGTTTACCAAGAGAGCCTTCCGGTAGAAGATTTGGGTATGGCGTATTTGTTTGCGGCGCCTACAGCGAGTATTGAAAACGTCGCTAAAGGCGAATTGCTGGCCGCACACCTATCCAACCGGGCGTTCAATCAACTGAGAACTGAGGAGCAGTTGGGATACGCCGCAGGAGGTTTTGCTACTCAGCTTGGTGACCACCCCATGGTAGGTTTTTACATACAAACACCGGTTAAGGCGCCCATCGCAATGTTGGAACGTTTTGATCGTTATCGAACGGAGTTTGCTTCAGATTTGGAAGCTTTAGATCAGGCCGAGTTTGAAAGTATTAAAGCGGGCGTTCTGACAGATCTGACGCAACCGCCCAAGAATCTCGGGGAAGAGGCGGGTCCGTTTTTGATGGACTGGAACCGTGAACGATATGACTTTGATACCCGGACTCAGTTAATTGCAGCTGTTGAGCAAGTAACCCTTGATGCCGTACGCGATTACTACGCGCAGACCGTTATGGCAGAGGCAGCCTCACGGGTTTTGGTTCAGCTAAAGGGCACCGGTTTTGCCGATGAGCCTTTCGCTGAAATTGCCGGCGCTCAAATTGTCGAAGATGTTTCGATGTTTCATCAGAGTATGCCAATACAGCCTCGTTAATGCTTTCCGCACCGCCCCATGTCATGGGGCGGTCACAACTTCCGTCGCCGTTATCGCAAAAACCGGGTATTTCGACGCATATATTATAGTTCTAAAATAGAATCCTATAGAAAAAATAGCGATTTCGTGTAATTTGTTGCTCAGATTTCCTCGGATTGATAGTTCCTTATTGGTATTTAGTGATCTAGCCATCCATTTTTTATTGGGCTGTAGTCTCGTATCTGGCTGCAACTAACCCAATTCAGGACTTTACGGATCGGAGAAAGACAGTGAGTGAGCAACCCATCCTAGATGTGCAGGAAAGACAAGAATGGCTCGATGCCCTCGACTCGGTTGTGCGCGAGGGCGGTGTTGCCGCTGGTGAGGCATTGATCAATGCGTTGTCTCAGCATGCTGAGAATACTGGGGTGCCCCTACCTCGAGCCATCACCACGCCATTTCGCAATACCATCGCTCCCGCTGACGAGCGGCCTATGCCTGGCGATTTGTTTATGGAGCGGCGCATACGCTCGTTGATTCGCTGGAACGCCATGGCCATGGTCATGCGTGCCAACGATAACGACGAGGGGCTGGGGGGGCACATTTCAAGCTTTTCCTCGAGCGCAACGCTTTACGACGTGGGCATGAACTACTTTTTCCGGGGTACTGAAAACGGCCATCCCGGCGACCTTGTTTTCTACCAGGGACACAGCGCGCCGGGCATGTATGCACGATCTTTCCTCGAGGGCCATATTTCAGAAACGCAGTTGCAAAATTTTCGTCGGGAAGTCGACGGGCAGGGGCTGAGTTCGTATCCCCATCCATGGTTAATGCCTGATTACTGGCAATTTCCTACGGTGTCGATGGGCTTGGGTCCAATTCAAGCCATTTATCAGGCTCACGTGATGAAGTACCAACAAAACCGTGGGCTGGTAGATCATCGTGACAGAAAAATCTGGTGCTTTATGGGGGATGGCGAATGCGATGAGCCTGAATCACTGGGTGCCATTGCTCTCGCCGGCCGAGAAAAGTTGGGCAACCTCCACTTTGTCATTAACTGCAACCTGCAGCGCCTCGATGGTCCGGTACGAGGTAACGGTAAGATTATTCAAGAGCTTGAGGGTGTTTTTCGCGGCGCTGGATGGAATGTCATCAAGGTTATCTGGGGCAGGAAGTGGGACCCACTACTAGACCGCGATAGCTCAGGTTTATTGCAGCGACGCATGGACGAGGTATGCGACGGTGAGCTGCAAAACTTTAAGTACAACGGCGGTGCCTACACCCGCGAGCACTTCTTCGGTGAGTACCCTGAGACCCTCGAGCTGGTAAAAGACTTGAGCGATGACGAGATCATGCGCCTCAACCGGGGCGGTCATGATCCCTACAAGGTCTACGCGGCCTATGCAGCGGCTTGCGAAGAGACCACGCGCCCAACTGTCATATTGGCGATGACTGTGAAGGGGTACGGTACTAGTGAGGCTGGGGAAGCTAGCAACGAAACGCATTCATTAAAGAAATTGGATCTCAATAGCTTAAAAGCCTTCAGAGATCGTTTTGGCATTCCGATTAGTGACCGAGAACTTAAGGACGTGCCTTTTTACCGTCCACCGTCGGACAGCCCAGAAATGCGCTACATGAAAGAGCGTCGGGGCGAGCTGGGCGGCCACATTCCTGCTAGGCGTGCGCAGTCGCAATCGTTACCCGCACCGGCCAAAAGTGCATTTGCCAGCCAGCTCAAGTCGAGTGGCAAACGCGAAATATCAACCACCATGGCTTTCGTACGTATTTTGTCATCGCTGCTCAAGGACAAGGTTCTTGGTGAGCGTGTTGTTCCCATAGTTCCCGATGAAGCACGTACTTTTGGCATGGAGGGCATGTTTCGGCAGATGGGTATTTATTCATCGGTAGGTCAACAGTACACCCCTCACGATGCCGGCGGGATTTTGTATTACAAGGAGGATGTCACCGGGCAAATTCTGGAGGAGGGTATTAATGAGGCGGGTGCTTTTTCTGCTTGGTTGGCTGCGGCAACGTCCTACAGTGTCTCAGACTATCCTATGGTGCCCTTCTTCATTTTCTACTCCATGTTTGGCTTTCAACGTATCGGTGATTTGGCATGGGCGGCGGGGGATAGTCAGGCTAGGGGTTTCTTAATCGGCGGGACCTCCGGACGTACCACACTCAATGGTGAGGGCTTGCAGCACCAAGACGGACATAGCCATCTCATGGCGGCGACGGTTCCTAATTGCGTTAGCTACGATCCCACTTACGGCTATGAGTTGGCGGTGATTATTCAGGACGGTATGCGTCGTATGTACGAGGTCGGTGAGAATGTTTTCTATTACATCACAACGATGAACGAAAACTACCACCACCCCGATATGCCCGAAGGTGTTGAGGAGGGCATTGTTAAAGGTGCCTATGCGCTAAAAACATCCACCATGACAAATGGGCCTCGGGTTCAGTTGATGGGTGCGGGTACGATTTTGCGAGAGGTCGAAGCCGCGGCGGCGATGCTAGAAAAAGACTACGGTGTCGCAGCGGACGTTTGGAGTCTCACAAGCATTAATGAGCTTGCTAGAGATGGTGCTGATGCAGTGCGGTGGAACCGCCTACACCCAATGGAAGAACCCCAGAAACCCTACATCACGAGTCTGCTTGCCAATCGCGAGGGCCCTACGGTTATCGCTACTGACTACATAAAGGCTTATTCCGAGCAATTGAGGGAATTTATTCCTGGCCCTTGTACTGTGTTGGGCACTGATGGATTTGGTCGCAGTGACACGCGCAAAAATTTGCGTCAGCACTTTGAGGTTAGCAGTGACTTTATTGTGATTGCAGCGCTTAAAGCCTTGGTCGATGAGGGGGTCTTGCAGCCTCCAGTTGTTGCCCAGGCGATTGAAGCGTTAGGTGTTGATGTCGAGAAAGTCAATCCGCGTAACGCCTAAGAGCAGAGGAGTCCATTATGTCTGTTACCGTAATCGTTCCCGATATTGGGGGTGCCGAGGGTGCCGAGGTTGTCGAGATTTTTGTTGCTGTTGGCGACATGATTGAAGTTGACCAAAGTCTCATTGTTGTTGAATCTGACAAAGCGTCTATGGAAATACCGGCGACGGTTGCCGGCAAAGTTTTAGAGTTAAGGGTTGCCCTAGGAGATGCGCTTTCTGAGGGCGACGCGGTCTTAGTGGTGGAAGCCGAAGCTGCTGAAGCAAACCCCCAAGGCGACGCTAATTCCGCGGGTGAGCCAGCCACGGCAGCGGCTGACGTTTCTGCGGCGTCTGAACCTTCCGAAAAACCTGCAGAAAAACCAGCAGAAAAATCGGCAGATACACCCGAAGCTCCGGTGGACGTTGTGGCTGAATCGGCTGGCGCACCTGCGAGTCAGATCAAACCATCGCCTGCATTGGCAAGCGAAGTTCAGGCGTCTTCACAGCGTGAGACCAGAACTGAGGCAGATGTCTATGCTGGCCCGGCGGTGCGCAAATTAGCGCGAGAGTTTGGAATTGATTTATTAAAGGTCACGGGATCTGGTCGACGCGGACGAGTGTTAAAAGAAGATTTGCAGGCATTTACCCGAAAAAATCTTCAAAAGTCAGCTGAAGAATTTACCGGCACTGGTGTGCCAGTCGTGCCTGATATCGATTTCAGTCAGTTTGGTGAGGTCACGGTTGAAGATAGGTCGCGCCTTGATCAGATGACAGCAACCAACATGTCCCGGTCATGGCTTAACGTGCCACATGTCACGCAGTTTGAAGGGGCAGACATCACCGACCTTGAGTCATTCCGCAAATCAATGAAGAAAGAGGCCGAGCAACTTGGCAATAAACTCACGCCCATGCCTTTTGTACTCAAGGCTTGTGCAGTAGCGCTTGCGGCGCATCCCAAAATGAAGTCTTCCCTCGCTTTGGCGGGCAAGCAGCTGGTTTACAAGCAGTACTGCCACATTGGAATGGCCGTCGATACGCCCGCGGGGTTGGTGGTTCCGGTTATCCGAGATGTCGACAAGAAAGGCATTTGGCAGCTCGCCGAGGAAATTCGCGATATGGCAACCAGGGCGCGGGAGAAAAAACTCACACCAGCCCAAATGCAAGGCGGTGTTTTTACCATAAGCAGCCTTGGCAGCATTGGCGGAGAGGGGTTTACCCCCATTGTAAATACGCCTGAAGTGGCAATTTTGGGATTGTCTCGTGCTGAGATTAAACCGGTATGGGATGGTGAATCGTTTTTACCAAGGCAAATTTTGCCGCTGTCGCTGTCCTACGATCATCGCGTTGTAAACGGGGGAGATGCGGGACGTTTCCTGACCGACTTGGCTGCGTTATTGTCAGACGTACGACGGATCATTCTATAGGCGGTGGCAGACTTCCCTACTATGTGACATGTTAGACTCTGCGATCTACCCAACTGTCTTGTCGACGCCTGCTAGGCTTTCGGAGCATCCATGATTATCAAACCCCGAGTCCGCGGATTTTTGTGCATTACAACGCACCCCGAAGGTTGTCGCGAAAACGTTAACCGCCAGATACGTCATGTGCAATCTCAGGGGGCAATAGAAGGGGGGCCTAAACGGGTTTTGGTATTAGGTGCCTCAACCGGATACGGTCTTGCTTCTCGAATAACGGCGGCCTTTGGTGCTGGTGCATCTACTTTGGGCGTGTTTTTTGAAAAGCCCGGTACCGAGCGCAAGCCGGGCACCGCCGGTTGGTATAACGCAGCAGCCTTTCACAGCGCGGCAGACGAAGCCGGTCTTTATGCCAAAAGCATCAACGGCGATGCTTTCTCTGATGACGTGAAGGCTCGCGTTATTGACTTAATAAAAGAAGACTTGGGGGCGATTGATCTAGTGGTCTACAGCCTCGCAGCACCTCGTCGCACGCACCCCAAAACCGGGGTTGTTCACACATCGACGCTGAAGCCTATTGGTTCTGATACCGTGCAAAAAGGCGTCAATACCGATAAAGAAGAGATTCAGGAATACCACCTAGAAGCGGCCAATCAAGACGAAATTGATAACACTGTTGCCGTCATGGGCGGTGAAGACTGGCAGATGTGGATCGAAGCACTTGATGAAGCGGGTGTTCTCGCCGAGGGCGCAAAAACTACGGCCTATACCTATATCGGTGAAAAAATAACCTGGGATATTTATTGGCACGGCACCATTGGTGCGGCCAAAAAAGACCTCGATAAGCGCGTGGTTGATATTCGCGAGCGGCTTGCGGCCCATGGCGGTGACGCTCGGGTATCGGTTCTTAAGGCGGTGGTGACACAGGCCTCGGCGGCTATTCCTGCTATGCCCATTTATCTAGCGATATTGTTCAAGGTGATGAAGGCCCGGGGAGAACACGAGGGTTGTATTGAGCAGGTGAATCGACTCTTTAGAGATTCTCTTTACGGCACCGCGACAGGCCCTGATGTCGATGGACGATTGCGAGCTGACAACCTTGAGCTGAATCCAGAGGTGCAGGCTGAGGTAGCTGAAATTTGGGAGCAAATAAATACCGACAACCTCAAAACGTTGTCTGACTTTGATGGCTATCGTCAGGAATTTCTGCAGTTGTTTGGTTTCGAAGTTGACGGTGTAGATTACGATGCCGATGTCAATCCTGAGGTCCCGATAACGCAAGTGGTGGAATGAGTGTTGACCCCTGGTGTCGTTCATACCCTATCCGATCGCGTTCGACGGTTAGTAGCGCCGAATCCAGGGCCAATGACGGGCCCGGGAACCAATACGTATCTCATCGGTAGCGGCAACAATGTGGCTATCTTAGATCCGGGTCCGGCCATTGATTCGCACATAGAGGCTATCGTTGATGCTTGCGCTGGCAAGGCGTCCCAAGTGGTGTGCACTCACACGCATCCTGATCACTCACCAGCGGCAGCGATTTTGGCCCAACGGCTGAACGTTCCAATGATTGGTGCAGTGACTGCCGACGACCGCCACCAAGATTTAACGTTTCAACCCGACATTGACCTTAGTGATGCCGATTTGATCGAAGGTGACGGCTGGACGTTGTGCGCGATTGCTACGCCGGGGCATGTCGACAACCATTACTGTTACCTGCTTCAGGAAGAGGGCTTGGTATTTGCGGGTGACCACATCATGAATGGCTCCACCGTTGTCATTGTGCCCCCCGGGGGCAGTATGCAGGCTTACATTGCCTCTCTGAGAAAATTACTGGACTACGACGTCACAGCGGTAGCTCCTGGGCACGGAGAAATTATTCCAGATTGTCGGGGTGAAGTGGAAAAGTTAGTACGGCATCGGTTAATGCGGGAACACAAGGTGATGTCGGGTTTACGCAAAGTTGGTCCTGCAAATCTTGATGCTCTGGTAGTGGTGGTTTACGACGATGTCGATCCGGCACTGCACGAGTGGGCAAAGCTGTCGATGCTGGCTCACCTCATTAAA
>ERZ1046568.2580-NODE-2580-length-11569-cov-8.475421_pt1 | contig 11569 bp, 11 predicted proteins | sample MGYA00383092_ERZ1046568 | MGnify/ENA primary metagenome ERZ1046568 (study PRJEB29581, sample SAMEA5548362) | metagenome | biome: marine; feature: coastal; material: water | depth 1 m | study: Short-term variability in the microbial, nano- and picoplankton... | reverse complement strand
ACTAAAAAGAAATTAAAAACGGGAGTACTTTATTTGTTGCTTCTTTACGGGCTTACCTTTTTTATAGGATATAATGTAAGAATTACACGCTATAGATTCCAACAAGTATTTGGCTTTACTTACGCCAATGGTAATAAGTTTAACGACGGGCTTAATAAACTCCAGCAATTTAAAGCCGCCCTACAATCAAACAACAATGTTTTGCTTGGAAATGGAATTGGAGATGCCAATGATGAAATTTATAAGGCCTACATAAACCTTGGTCTTGACACCTACGCAGAGCGCAAATACAATGCCCACAACCAATTTTTACAAACCTATGGAGGACTAGGCCTTTTTGGTGTTGTGGTTTTACTGGCTATTTTTGGCTATGGCTTGTTTGTGTTTATAAGAGAAAAGAATTTTCTCGGAATTCTTTTTGTGTTGAGCTCTTTGCTTGTGTTTCAAACAGAGTCTATGCTAGAGAGACATCACGGAATTGCACTGTTTGTGTTTTTAATGTGTATTAGCTTCCAGCTTCAAAATAATAACCAACTAACCAATAAGCAATAGTCCTTAAACACCTTTATGGTGTCTTATTTTGACTTAGCTTTTCCATACTATTGTTGTCAACATTATAAGGAGCCGCTATAATTAGTAGAAACCATAAAAAATTAAATTGATAACAAAAGGAGTTTGTAATGGCAATTAAAATAAATAGTAAAAAATAATAGTTGCTCGCCTTAATGTTTCTATAGGAGTTTAAATACAAGTAGAATATCACAAAAAATAAGATAGAAAATACACCGTATTTAGCATAGAGTGTCAGGTAAAGACTATCTAGATACACATTGTAGTTATCTATCTCTGATCTCCAAACAAACCACTTTATATAAAAGGTTAATCCAACCCCTTTTCCTACTATAAAGTTTAAAAAAGAAAAATCTGAAATAGCATTTATAAAGGGCGAAAATCGAGTGGCAAAAGATTCGCTGATATATCCATCTTCAAATAATTTTTTTATCCTGTAGATGGGAGAATTTTCAGTGGCGGTGACAACCAAATACCCTAAAGACACGATACTAAAAATACCCCCAGAGATAATCAAAAGTACTTTTTTAAAAGTAAGTTTTGAAACGTATACAACAAACATCACTGCAATGAATGCAAATATCATAGTTCTGTTACCTGTGTAAAATAGTGGCACCCCAGAGATCACAATTTCTTTGAGTGTTGGCTGTTTGTCTTTTATTACTAAATAAAACAAATAAAAGCCTCCAAAAAAGATACCTAGGGTTTCTAGTCGAACCTCCTCAAAGGTAAAATATGGGTCATCGGTCAGTAGTAAATGCAAATCAAATTGTAGCATTAAAAAGAAAAAGACAGTTGTTATTACAAGGTTTATCAGTAAAATAGTATTAATAAATTTTCTAGTTAATATTTGCCCCAATCTTACCTTATAGACCTCTAAAAACGGTATTGCCAACAAAATGGTTAGATAGGGTTTTATGTCTTTTAATATGTTTGTTAGCGTTACGTCTTTATCTCCAATTAAAAAATAGTGGATGCCTAAAATAAGTAGTGTTCCTAGGGTGATTACAAGGGTGGCAATGGTTTGCTTTTTAAATTTGTTATTGCTTAAAAGCTTGAGAAGAAAGATCAAAAAACAACCTATAAAAAACAGGTAGTAGGATGAGATTTGCCAATTTGTATGAAACTTTGTTGTTAATTTCCCTAGGGGCGCAAGTATGGTGATAACAAAAAAGAGTTTTAACGCTAGGTTGTTATACTTAAATTTTAAAACAGAAATGATTCCTAGAGAAAAGTTAAGTAAACACAAAATGAAAAAAACTACATAGGTCATAGGCTTGTGTTTTTCGAGTTTAACGTTTTATTGTCTTTGACACTTAAAACCGCTACTAAAACTAATATATAAATAGCAACCGGGGCATTATTAAAAAAGGTGCCAGATAAAAAACCAATACCCAGTAAAAATCCTATTTGAATTTTACCAAAGCGCCTTAGCTCAGAGAACCTAATTATATACCTAAAGTAAGATACTAAATATAAGCCTCCTCCAATAATACCGAAGAAAAGTAGCACGTCTATAAAGTCAAACTCAACCCTGTATTTTGTAAAGTTTGTACCTCCCACAAGATAATTTATAAAACCCCAATGCGCCTCTGCCATGTTAACAAGGTCTGTTTGCAAGTTTATATTTCTGTAAGAGGTTATCATGGTAATAAAACCACTTTCTTGATATACATTTAATAAAACTGCAAATGTTTTTTTAAAAAACACCTGCAAGGGCTCTCTAAATAGAACTAGTAAAGCTACAGATGCTGCTAGCAAAATATAAAACTTTTTGTGCAAGTACACCTTATGTCTTAAAAACAGGTGAACCACCGTAGCAGCTGCAAAGAGCAATAAAGCCTTTGTGCCTACCAAAAGACAGGCAATCAAAACCGCTGCAAAAAATAGTTTATATAGATTGTTTTTTTTGAGGTTAAAGGCAAGGTAGCTCAAGGATATAGCGTAAAAGAAAGTGGCGATACTAGGTACTATAAAAAAACCATCAAATCCAAATCGATCGCCTTGGTAGGAGCTTAACATGTCTATGTCCAATAAAAACCCTCCAAAAATAGCCGTGGTATTTATAACGATAATCCACTCAAAGGTTTTTTTTACTCTTTTGTTTATTGGTAGATTTTGTAGCCCATCATAAAAAAGCAGTATTGAAAATATAAATAGATACCTAGAATGAAATATAAAGTTTTTAAAAAGATGATCCTCAAACCCGCTGGGAGTAAAAGTATATTGACCCACAAAAAAAAATAGTGTAAGAGCGGCTATAAAAAGCAAGATGTTTTTCCTAAATCGTGAGGGAGATAAAAAACTAATTACTAGACTCAACAAAAAAAACAAACCCCTTATAAGGGCACCAAAATTATGAAAATCAAGGTGGGCATAAACACATAATTTAACCAAAACATCTGCCGCAAAGAAAATGAGCAATAAAGCCGCCAATGACTTTGAACTTTTAGTAAAACCGATGAGTTTTTGTTTAATCATTAGCGCCTATTTTTTTGATTACCCTACACGGGTTACCAACTACTAATGATCCTTTTTCTATGTTTTTGTTTACCAGAGTATTAGCTCCAATAACACAGTTGTCTTCAATGGTAACACCAGGAAGTATGGTGGCATTTGCCGCTATCCAAACATTATTGCCAATAGTTACTTTTTTACATGTATATCCTTGGGAATAAATAGGTGTTGAGGTATCCTCAAAGTTATGGTTTTGGCTATAAATTGTAACTCCCGGGCCTATTAATACATCATTTCCAATTTCAATTTCACCACCAGCATGCAACACACACCCTCTATTGATAGACACATTATCGCCCAAGGTTAGTTTGCTGGGAGAATCTATATGGGTATGGCTCCAAACAAGAACTTTTGAGCCGTTTTTATAAGGCAATAATACATTTCTTAACCTACAGCCAATACGGCCAGGAATTGCTTTTAAAAAGGAAAATACCCACAACTGAATTTCGTATATCATATTGTATTTATTTTTAATTGTCTCACTGCATTATAGAACCATATCACTATTCTGGAAATCCAGATAAGCAAGATACAAAAAGCAACAGCCTCAACACTTATTAGGTGCTTCCAGCAAGCTACAAATATCACAACAATACATGCCAAAGACTGTATGTTTGCATTTCTAATTATTTTTATGGACCCGATTGCCCCTAGCACAGAGGAGAGCATGCTATAATTTATACGCAAGATCCCAAGAGCTATAAAAATAATAATAATAGTAGCGCTAGAGTTAAAATCTATTGCAGGTATAATTTGTAGGTTGTTTAAAACATACGCCGTCCCGAAAATAACCACGGCAATCCCTACAGAAAGAAAATTAATACGAATTAATTTTTTTTTCAAAATGGGCAAAGAAGCATTGGTCTTAAAAAAGACCAGCTCTTTAAAACCAACATATCCTTGCAATAGCGCAAAAGGAAAATAAAAAATAGTTGATAAATAAAAATAGGTACCAAAGGCAACAGAGCCAAACATCGCCTTGATGTAAAACCGATCAAAAAATCCAATAATAGTTAGGGTGAGCATTGAGATTATAAAGTGGAAACTATACTTATATATCTCGCTAAGAGAAAAACTGTTGGTGAATTTAAAAGGAATATATTTTATAATATATACCGAGAAAATAATAGCGCTACCAATACAGAGGTATGTAAAAATCTCTATGAGTGTTTTTGTGTTTACAGTTCCATTTAAAAGAAGAAGGCCTGTTATTACTAGTACAAGATATTTCCACATATTGTTAAACAATTGAGCGGTCACAAATTGTTTTTTTAGCCGTGCAACATTGTATAAAAACATCATCAATGAGGTGCTAAAGGTCAACAAGAACAAAAGCCAAATAGCTACTTCAATTTTTAAAAATATGTTTGAAAAAACAAGGCTAAGTAATAAGCTAAACAATAAACCCACCCCTAGGGTTAGCCTTAATAATTTTTTATCTGTAAGTATTTCTTGCTTATTTGAGACCTCAGAGAGTCTTAAAAATACTTGTTCTAAGCCAAGAAAACCAAAAGAGATGCACACTTGTAAAAAAGTGATAAATATGGAATATTCTCCATACTGGAAATCACTTAGGGTAGCTTTTAAAACAATATTTACTAAAAAAATACTTCCTGCCCCCGCTATGATTAACAGCAAGGAAATGTGCTTTTTTAGAAATTGTAAAAAAATCAATATGTGTTATTGGTTTTTTATAATAGAATGCGCTTCTGCCTTTTTATAAACTCTAGAAAACCAACTAAAAACAAAAAACAAGAACACAAAAAATAGTGGATATGTTACATATTTCATTTTGTAAGAGGGTCTTTTATCTTCTACAATATTTGGATTAGTTACTTTAATAATGGCCTGGTCTGCATATACCAATTCGTTTTTTAGGTGGGTATTTTCTTTTTGCAACTTAGATTTTTCAACAAGCACACCATTGTAGCTAAAGTTTTTATCTACAACGACAACCTGCTGGGATGTAGACCCCATAAAGGTGTTTTGATTGTATTTTGAAATAGTTGCATCTATTTGTTCAATAGAAAACGCATTCATCGCAATATTTTGCTCTAAAACTGTTTTCCCGTTTTTTGCGGTTCTTTTTATAATCTCGTTGTCATTTAGATAGGCAAGGACCTTATCTATGGTTTTTTGATTTGCGCTGTTTGATAAAACAAAATCTACTTGATGAAACTTATATCCAGAATAAAAAGAATTTGAAATAGCTTCTTCATCTTTAAATTCTACATTTCTTAACAAGGCCTCAAGAGCGCGTTCGTTTTGCGAGAAATTTTCTGTGATGTCTTTGAAATTTATCATAGGAGTAATTTCGATTCCTCTAATTTCATTGCTCCCTGTTTTAAAACCATGTTGTTTTAAAAATGCGGTATCCAATGCTTTAGACTTAACCATTAACGTGTTAAGGGCATTGTAGGTGTATTCTGCAGTATTGAAATTTGTTCTTAAGATAAGTGTTGCTTTCTTTGCTGGTTTTGAGTCTATTTCAGAAAAATACCCTAAAACAATACCACCAATTAATAGGCCAATAATAAAATACCAGTTTCTTAAACAAAACTGAATGCTATTGTAAATGCTTACTGAAATGTTTTTAAGTACTTCACTAATCTTATTTATGAGATATCCTAAGTCTATCTCATCCTTGCTCGTTTGTGACATATAATTTTATTTACTGTTAATACTTTGTTTTAAACTCTCTTCCCAACCTGTATATGTGATGCCTAAAGCAACTTTTAACTTACTGCAATTTAGCACACTATAGGGTGGTCTTTTAGCAAAAGTAGCGTAATGCTCGGTTTTTGCAAGGTTTACGGTATCTATTTCTCCAGTTGCCTTAAAAATAGCTTTAGCAAAATCATACCAAGTACCTTCTCCTTGATTACTGAAATGGTACACACCATAACGGGTATTTCCTGTTTTTATGATACGCACTAACACCTGTGCCAAATCATTTGCATTGGTAGGGGTTCCTGTTTGCTGTGTTGTAATGGTCAACGCCTTTTTTTGTTTAGCAAATTGCAGCATGGAGTTTAAAAAATTATTCCCGTGCTGGCTATAAAGCCAAGAGGTGCGAATAATAAAGTGCTTGCTGCAAGAAGTGCTTATGTATTGTTCTCCTTTTAATTTTGAAGCTCCGTATACATTTAAAGGATTTGTTGGATCCTCTTCTAAATATGGCGTTTTCTTTGTGCCATCAAACACATAATCTGTAGATATGTGCAGCAATACCACATTGTGCTTTTCACATACATTTGCAAGGTTATGTGCTCCTTCTGCGTTTATTAAAAAAGCCTCTTTTTGTTCACTCTCTGCTTTTTCTACATTGGTGTAAGCCGCAGTATTAATACAGTAATCAAAGTTGTGTTCACTAAAAAAACCTTGAACTCCCTCATTATTTGTAATATCTAGATCTTCTCTAGTTGCAAAATAGCATGAAACATCAGTAGCGTTTTGTAGCTGTTGCCTCAAACACTGTCCCAATTGTCCATTTGATCCTGTAACTAATAGGTTAATCATTATGCTTTTTCCGAAATTATAAAAAGAATCGTTAAAATACTACAACACTTCATTAAGTACCCATTTATAAGCTTTATTGGCATGTAATTTTAATTGAGTACACCGCAAAAATCTAATACAATTTTATCCTCGGGTAGCTCCAAATTCTTAAACCCAGAATGAGACACAAGAAATACAATAATATCAGCGCTTTTAATTGCCTGGGCTGTATCTGTAATCTCTATGGTATGACTTTCATGTAAATTTGGCTCTACATTCAAGGTTGTAAAAGATGCTTCTTTTAAAGATTTTGCTACCAACAGCGCCGGAGATTCTCTTAAATCATCAATATCTGGTTTAAAGGCTAAACCCATACATGCAATTACAGCATCCCGACTATTTTCTACTTTAAACCCGAGGGCTTTGTTTTTTATTTTCTCTAAAACCCATTGCGTTTTATAGTTATTAGTTTCTCTTGATTTTTTAATCAAGCCACTTTCCTCTGGAAATTCAGAGACAATAAACCAAGGGTCTACAGCGATACAATGCCCGCCAACACCTGTTCCAGGATTTAAAATGTTAACCCTAGGGTGCTTGTTTGCAAGGGCTATCATATCCCACACATTAATGTCTGCTTTATCACAAATAATAGATAATTCATTTGCAAAAGCAATTTGGTTATCTCTGGAGGCGTTTTCAACCAATTTTACCATCTCTGCGGTTTTGGCATTGGTTGGATGTAGCGTCCCCACGACAAAATGCTTGTAAAAATCGATGGCTTTTTGAGTGGATATTTTATTAATACCGCCTATGGCCCTATCATTATGTTTAAGCTCATAAAGGATGTTACCCGGTAATACTCGCTCCGGGCAATAGGCAATAAATATATGTCCTTCTAGCTCGGGTCTATCTTTATAGATTTGTTTTTCAATTAATCGTGTTGTGCCTACCGGGCTTGTGGATTCTAAAATCACCAGTGCCCCTTTTTCGAGGGTAGGTGTTATTTTTGAAACCGCTGCCAAAACATAGGAGACATCTGGCACATAATTGTCTTTAAACGGAGTTGGAACCGCTATTAAATATACATCTGCAGTTACTGGATGCAGTGTTGCTTTTAAAAAAGATTTATGCACAACGTGGTGCACCAAACCATCCAAATCTGGCTCAACAATATGTATTTGTCCTTTGTTGATTGTATCAACAACATTTTGGTGTATGTCTACCCCTGTTACATGTAATCCTCTACTTGCTATAAGGGCCGCTGTTGGAAGTCCTATATAACCCAAACCAACCATAACCACACTTGGTTTCTTTTCCATCTATAATGCGTTAATATAATTTATAATTTTCTCTGAAGCAGCACCATCACCATAAGGGTTATGCAGGGTGCTCATAGTATCGTACATTGTATTGTCTGTTAGTAACCTGTCTGCTTGTTCGACAATTTTAGAGGTGTTTGTTCCTACAAGTAGTACGGTGCCCTGAGTAACGGCTTCAGGTCTTTCTGTGGTATCTCTGGTTACTAGCACTGGTTTTCCTAAACTAGGAGCTTCCTCTTGAATACCACCGCTGTCTGTAATTATTAAGTAACTCTTTTCCATGAGCCAAATAAAAGCAGCATATGCTAATGGTTGTATTAAAAATATAGAATCAATACCTCCAAGTAATTCATGTACAGGTCCTTTTACGTTTGGATTTAAATGAACGGGATATACAATTTGTGTTTCGGGATGATTGGTTGCAATGGTTTTTAAGGCAGAACAAATATTATGTAATCCATCTCCGTGATTTTCTCTGCGGTGGCCGGTAACTAAAACAATTTTTTTAGTAAAATCTAGTGTTTTTTTGAGTTGCTCTATTTCTGAGTCTATAAAATTTGGAGCATTTACCTTATCAACTCCATACAGTAATGCATCTATTACCGTGTTTCCGGTCACAAGAATATTCTCTTGTGGCGTGTTTTCTTTTAAAAGGTTATTTTTTGACCCTTGTGTAGGAGCAAAATGATAATCCGCAATCTTTCCAGTAAGTTGTCTGTTAAATTCTTCAGGGAAAGGATATTGCCTGTCATATGTTCTTAGTCCTGCCTCTACATGGCACACCTTGGCGCCGCTATAAAAGGCAGCTATACCCGCTGCTGTTGAGGTAGTTGTGTCACCGTGTACGTATACAAAATCTGGTTGTACCTTATCCAATACCGGTTTCATGCCTTCAATAATGGAGGCAGTAAGAGTGAAAAGATTTTGATTAGGACGCATTAAATTAAGATCGTAGTCTGGAGTAATTTCAAAAAACGCTAACACTTGATCCAACATCTCTCTATGTTGTGCCGTAACACAAACTTTGGTTATGAAATCATCTCTTTCTAGAAATTTTTTAACCAATGGCGCCATTTTTATAGCCTCTGGGCGCGTACCAAATACGATTAAATTTATTTTTTTCATCTTATTATTCATAGCATATGGCGCCACGTTTTTTATTCTGGTTTTATGCCTGCAAATGTAGGTAATTCAAGATCTTTTTTTGAAATAATCATAGCAGTACTACTTAGGTGCCAATCTATGGCTAAGGTTGCGTCATTGTATACAATACCTCGTTCACTTTGTTTGTTATAGTAGCCGTCACATTTATAAGCAAAAACGGTATTGTCTTCCAATACACTAAATCCGTGCGCAAATCCACGAGGAACAAACAATTGTTTTTTGTTTTCTCCAGAGAGCACAATACTGAAGCTTTTCCCAAAACTCGGGCTTTCTTTTCTGAGATCTACAACAACATCCAACACGCTTCCTTTCACTACTCGCACTAATTTTGTCTGGCCATGTACTCCTGTTTGAAAATGCAACCCGCGCACAACTCCGTACTTTGAGACAGACTCGTTGTCTTGCACAAAAGTGACTGCAATACCTGTTTGGTCTAAAAAATTTTTGGCATTAAAGGTTTCGCTAAAGGTGCCGCGCTCATCCTCAAAACCCTTTGGCGTAAGAATAAAACAATCTTCTAAGTTGGTTTTTTCGAGTTTCAAATTAATCTAGTTGCATTAAATGTTTTCCATAACCGCTTTTGAGTAATGGAGCTGATAGTGTATGAAGTTGATTTTTTGTGATATATCCCATTTCATAGGCAGCCTCTTCTATGGCTCCAATTTTAAGACCTTGGCGCTCTTCTATTACTTCAACAAATTGAGAGGCTTGCATCAAAGAGGCAAAGGTGCCTGTGTCTAGCCATGCAGTTCCTTTATCTAAGATGCTCACACTTAGTTTCCCTTGCTGCAAATACACATTATTTACATCTGTAATTTCTAATTCGCCACGGTGGCTTGGAGTTATATTAGCTGCAATTTCAACCACTGTATTGTCATAAAAATAGATGCCAGGGACGGCATAATTTGATTTTGGTTGGTCTGGTTTTTCTTCAATAGACAAGGCTTTTCCATGATCGTCAAAGGCAACAACTCCATACCTCTGTGGATCTTGAACATGGTATGCATATACAATACCTCCCTTGGGGTTATTGTTTGATTGCAATAAGGTTTTTAGTCCAGAGCCATAAAAAATGTTATCTCCCAATATTAGAGCTACTTTGTCTTTGCCAATAAACTCTTTACCAATAATAAAGGCCTCTGCAAGACCATTAGGCCTGTCTTGCTGTGCGTATTGAAAATCACAGCCTAACTTTTTTCCATCACCTAAGAGTTTTTTGAACAAAGGCAAATCTTCAGGGGTAGAGATAATTAAAATCTCTCTGATACCCGCAAGCATTAAAGTAGATAACGGGTAATAAATCATGGGCTTGTCATACACAGGCATTAACTGCTTGCTAACGGCAAGGGTTAGAGGGTGTAATCTGGTGCCGCTTCCTCCGGCTAGTATGATTCCTTTCAAAGTGTTTTCTTTAAACGTTAAAATAATCTATCACTGTTTTCTAGATACCAGGCTATTGTTTTTTCTATACCGCTCTCAAAATTTTCATCTGCGCTCCATCCCAATTCTTTTTCAATCTTAGAGGCATCAATAGCATACCTAAAATCATGCCCCGGCCTATCTGTTACAAAGGTAATTTGTTCTTTATAAGAAAATCCTTTGGGTTGCAGGGTATCTAGTATACCACATATGGTATGTGCAATGTATACATTTTCTCGCTCGTTACGTCCACCAATATTATAGGTTTCTCCAGGGCGACCTGTATCTAAGGCCTTTTTTATCCCTACACAATGATCTTTTACATACAACCAATCTCGCACATTTTTACCATCTCCATAAATTGGGATAGGCTCTCCAGCTACCGCTTTTCTAATGATAGTGGGGATTAATTTTTCTTTGTGTTGGTTGGGCCCATAATTGTTTGAACAATTGGTAGTAACTACTATCATACCATAGGTGTGATAATAGCTACGTACAATAAAATCACTAGAGGCCTTAGAGGCGCTATAGGGGCTATTTGGAGCATAAGGTGTTTGTTCTGTAAACAGTCCAGTAGCACCTAATGTGCCATATACTTCATCTGTAGAAACATGTAAAAAACGGTTGGTTTCACAGCCTTTTTTGTAGAGGTTAGGACCCTCCATCCATGTTTTATAGGCGGCTTGTAATAGATTAAAAGTTCCTGTAATATTTGTAGCAATAAAGGCCCCCGGATTTGTGATAGAATTATCTACATGAGACTCTGCAGCAAAGTGTACTACGGTATTAAATTGATGATCTTTAAATAGCCTAGTTACCAAAGCCATATCACAAATATCACCCTTTATAAAATGATAGTTTGCATGATCTGTAGCAGCTTCCAAATTTATTAAATCTCCAGCATAGGTGAGTTTGTCTAAAACAAAAATTTCATCTGTAGTGTTCTTCAAGACATATGTAACGTAGTTGGACCCAATAAATCCTGCCCCACCGGTAATTAACACTTTCTTTGACATATATTTTTTAATGCTATTGTAAAATTAATTTTAACATTTTTTCTGTAATCAAATAGGTTGGCTTTA
>ERZ1046568.2566-NODE-2566-length-11625-cov-6.557303_pt1 | contig 11625 bp, 9 predicted proteins | sample MGYA00383092_ERZ1046568 | MGnify/ENA primary metagenome ERZ1046568 (study PRJEB29581, sample SAMEA5548362) | metagenome | biome: marine; feature: coastal; material: water | depth 1 m | study: Short-term variability in the microbial, nano- and picoplankton... | reverse complement strand
CATGGGCAAGCTACCAGCCTGCATATGACATGATTATTAAAAGAGAGCCAGATTTGTTAGATTAAATTAAGGGGTTATAACTGCTTTTGTTTCAAGGCATTCCTCTAGACCATGAACGCCATGCTCTCTTCCATTACCTGATGACTTATATCCACCAAATGGTGCGCCGGTGCCTCTTGCTCCTCCATTTATTATGACTTGTCCTGCTCTAATCTTTCTAGCTACCTCATTCGCATGAGATATCTCGCCTTGAACATAACCAGCTAAACCATACTCAGTATCATTTGCGATATGAATTGCTTCATCTTCAGAGTCATATTTAATGATTGATAAAACTGGTCCAAAAATCTCTTCTTTAGCTATAGTCATACCACTTGTTACATTTGCAAATACGGTTGGTTTTACGTAATAACCTTTATCATAACCCTCCGGCTTTTCTACTCCGCCCGCTACCAAGGTAGCACCCTCTTCAATTCCAATTTCTATCATTCTTAGAATTTTTTCGTACTGAGCTTTGTTGGCTATAGGTCCTATTCTAAACTCTCCCTGAGGGTCACCAACAGTCGTATTGTTTGCAGTTTGTGTTGCAACTTCAACAGCTTTTTCATAATTATTTGCAGAAACTAACATTTTAGTTGGTGCATTACATGACTGTCCTGAATTTAAGAAACAATGACCTGCACCACCTTTAACAGATTTTTCTAAATCTGCTACATCATCAAGAATAATATTTGAAGATTTGCCACCAAGCTCTTGGTGAACTCTTTTTACAGATACAGCTGATGCTTGAGCAACGGCTATTCCAGCCCTGGTTGATCCAGTAAAAGACATCATAGCTACATCAGGATGATCTGATAATGCAGCTCCTACTGTTGGTCCATATCCATTAACAACATTAAATACGCCATCAGGAACACCAGCTGCATCAAATACCTCTGCTAGAAGCATTGCGCAATAGGGTGATATTTCGCTTGGCTTTAAAACCATAGTGCAACCTGCTGCAAGAGCTGCAGAAACCTTTGTTGTGATTTGATTCATTGGCCAATTCCATGGAGTAATCATTCCAATAACCCCTATAGGCTCTCTTATAAGGGTGTAATCACCTTCTTTTTTTTCAAATTGGTAATCTTGAAGTGCATCCAAAGTTTCGTGTAAATTTTTAATACCTGTAGACGCCTGGGCTTTTTCAGAGAGCCATATTGGCGCTCCCATTTCTTCAGTAATTGTCTTAACAAAATCATCATACCTATTTTCGTATTCGCCAATGATATTTTTCAATAACTCAATACGATCGTCTTTTGAAGTATATTGATAAGTTGTAAAGGCTTGATTTGCTGCTTTGACAGCTTTATCTATGTCAGTTTTTGTGCCAGCAGATACGTGCCCAACAAGCTCTTCATTTGCAGGATTAATTACCTGGATTTTTTCACTTGAATCAGGTTCTACCCATGCACCGTTTATATAAAAATGTAACTTATCTTTCATAACATGCCTTTGATTTTTCTAAATTATACTTAAATTAAAATAAACCTTCGATATTCTTATTAGAATCAATACCAATATTCTCGGAGGCTGGTTTTCTTGGCAATCCAGGCATAGTCATGATCTCTCCACAGATCACAACAATAAACTCTGCACCCGAACAAAGCCTTACTTCTCTAACAGGCACTTCATGGCCTGATGGTGCCCCCATAAGCAACGGATCTGTTGAAAAACTATACTGAGTTTTTGCCATACATATTGGATAATTCCCATAACCATCGTCTTCTAACTTCTTAAATTTATTTCGAACTTTTTTATCAGCAATAATATCATCTGCGCCATAAATGCTCGTAGCTATATGTCTAGTTTTATCCCATAAAGACATGTCATCAGCATATAAAGTTTCAAATGATGATTCATTTTTATCTACTAAATCAGCAACATGAGACGCCAAGTCTGCAGCACCCTCTCCACCGTTTTCCCAGTGAGAAGATATCTTGCATGCAACACCATTGGTTTCACAAAAATCTATTATTGCTTGATGTTCATTTTTTGTATCTGTGTAATACTCATTAATAGCAACAACTACAGGTACACCAAACTTGGTTATATTTTGTATATGTCTTTCTAAGTTTTTACACCCTTCTTTTATTGCTTGAACATTTTCTTCTTTTAAATCCTCTTTTTTAATACCGCCATGCATTTTTAGAGCTTTGGTTGTTGCAACCAAAACAACAGCATCTGGTGAAAGATCAGCTTTTCTGCATTTTATGTTAAAAAATTTCTCTGCTCCTAGATCTGCACCAAAACCAGCCTCTGTTACTACATAATCAGCCATCTTTAAGGCGCTTTTTGTTGCCATGACAGAATTACAACCATGCGCAATATTTGCAAAAGGCCCACCATGCATGAATGCAGGGTTATTCTCAAGAGTTTGAACTAAGTTTGGTTGGAAAGCATCTCTTAACAATGCTGTTAATGCACCCTCTGCATTTAATTGACTTACTTTCACAGCTTCTTGGTTTTTTGTATATCCAACAACTATATTAGCTATTCTATTCTTCAAGTCATCTAAGTCATTTGCTAAACAAAAGACAGCCATAATTTCAGATGCAACAGTTATATCAAAGCCACTCTGCCTAGGAATGCCATTACCTGTTCCTCCTAGTCCACAGGTGATGTCTCTTAGAGATCTATCATTCATATCAACTACTCTTCTCCAAGTTATTCTTCTTGGATCAAGATTGAGAGTATTTTCCCAATGAATATGATTGTCTACAATAGCCGAAAGTAGGTTATGAGCAGCTCCAATCGCATGGAAATCTCCTGTAAAGTGAAGATTGATATCGGTCATAGGAATAACTTGTGCATAGCCACCGCCAGCAGCACCGCCTTTCATACCAAAACATGGTCCAAGACTAGGCTCTCTGAGACATATCATTGCCTTTTTTCCTATGTGGCATAGACCATCAACCAAACCCACACTAGTAGTTGTTTTGCCTTCACCTGCAGGGGTAGGAGAAATTGCAGTAACAAGAATTAATTTTCCATCTTTATTATTTTTGCAAGTATCCAAATAATCATAATTAATTTTTGCCTTGTCATTCCCATATACAATTAAAGCATCTTCAGGAATGTTTATAGAAGCAGCTATTTCCTTAATGTGTTTTTTTGAAGCATTATTTGCTATCTCTAAATCAGTCTTATGCATCATGAAGTCTCCACCATAATATTTCAGTGAATAAAGTATACATAAGAATAATTATCTAGACTATGGAATTTTTAAGCTAAGATTTAGCTGCTTTAAAAGCTTCTATTGCCCTCAATCTTGATTCTTTCAGATCTAATATAGGCTCAGGATATTTACAATATTTTCTATGCTCTATAGGTGGATTATGAATTACAGATTTGTCTAAATCTTTTAGTTCTGGTAAATATTTTTTAATGAAAAGTCCATTTTTATCAAAATTGGTTGATTGGGTTATTGGATTAAATATCCTAAAATATGGAGCTGCATCCGTTCCAGTGGAGCTGCTCCATTGCCAACCTCCATTATTAGATGCAAAATCTCCATCAATTAAGTTTTGCATAAAATACGCTTCACCTAATCGCCAATCGTGGAGCATATTTTTTGTAAAAAACATTGCCACAACCATTCTTAACCTATTATGCATCCATCCCTCATTCTTTAACTGGCGCATAGCAGCATCAACAATTGGGAATCCTGTCTTACCTTCTTTCCATGCATTAAATTCAGACTCAATATATCGCCATTTAATTAACTTTGAGTAATCTTGAAATGGTTGCCCTCTACTGACCTTTGGGAAGCAAAACATTATATTTTTATAAAACTCTCGCCATACAATTTCATCAATCCATTTGGTTATACCTGAGTGCCCAGAGCTAAATTCGAAATTATTTAATTTTAATGCTTCTAAAATACACTTCTTAGGGGAAATAATGCCTAGCGCTAAGTATGGAGATATCCTACTAGTGCCATCTATAATTGGATCATTTCTATCCTTAGAATAATCATATATTTTATTATTTAAAAATTGATTAAGCCTGATTTCAGCTTGACTCTCGCCAGGCTTCCATTGTTCCATGTCTACAATATGATTTTTTGTAAATTGAAACTTAAAACTTTCAATATTTGAGCGTAGGTTCGATGGCTTCCTGACCTCATAATTGAATTCGATATCCAAAAAATCCATATCAAAATTTTCTATCCACTTTCTTTTAAATGGTGTAAATACCGAATATGGTCCTCCTTGTCCTGTTTTTAATGTTCCTGGCTCATAGATTACTTGGTCAAAAAATGATGCGCATTCAATATTTACCTCTTCAAGAAGCTTAATTGTCTTAGCATCTCTTCTTTGCTCATCTTCACCTATCTGATTATTCCAAAACACTTTATTAATCTGTCTTTCGACAGCCATATTTTTTATTAGTAAGGGATCTTCACTAAAACCCCCACTTTCTATAATTGTTAATGGGATATTTAATTCACTTAGATTATTTTCAAGATGAAAAAGATTTTGTATTAAAAAATCAATCTTTACATTTGATTCATTATGCTCACTTAATTGCTGTGGTGAATAGACATAAATAGCATGAACTTCTGAGTAATTAGCACATGCTTCTTTTAATGCTGGATTGTCATTTAATCTTAAATCAGATCTTAGCCATACTAAACTTTTCATATATTTATTTTTTCTAGGATATTTTTTTTAAGGTCTTTTCTAATTTGAATAATTGTATCTGATATTAAAGTATCGTAATCATGACTAGTCAAATCGTCCTTAAAGTTTAATCTTTTAATATATCTCATTTTTTCATATTTTATTAGATGATTATAAAATTCACTTTTTTGACTATGCTTATCAGGATACAAAGTAGAAGTAGGCAGTCCGCTTGAAATAGCTTCAGCGGTCATTGTTGCACTTTCTTCAGTGACAAAAATTAAACTAACTTTGTTAAAAATTTTTTCTAAGTCCAATGGCCTTCTTTCTTTATGAAACCAAATAGAATCTGTACTACAAAGATGAGCTAATTTATTATATAAATATGTTTCATGAACTTTATCAGTTCGCCTTGAGGTAACAATAATTGGTTTTATATTGTCTTTGTTAAACATAAGCTCAATATTTGTTGCTAACATGGCCCAATCACTCAAATCATAAGAATATCCAGCTCCATCCCCACCAATTAAATACAGTGATAATTTGTTATTGTGATTGTTAGCATATTTTATTGGTTTATATTTTGTTGGAGGAATTGTGGTCACAATATTATTAGGAGATTGTCGATCTACTAATCCGGTGATATGAGCTGTATAAAATTTCTTATCTATAGTTTTTAAAGTTCCAGCATGAATATTTTTAATTCCTGAAATTAAACTTAATGCCGCAGATTGATACGCAACTTTTTTACCCGTTGATATTATTAAATCAAATTTATCTAAATCAATCTTGTAAAAAAAACTAAGAATTAGATTTGCTTTGAATAGATTGAAATTTATTACAAGCAACTTTTGAAGTTGCATTGATATAGATCTAAGTGCATTAAATTTTAATTTGCTCTCTACTACCTCGAAAACAACTTCGATTTCTTCTGATAAAATCTTTGCAATGCCAATGGATTGATTGAAATGGCCTGGTATCCCATCACTAAGAATTAAAATTCTCATAGTATGTTTATTCTAAAATATTCCCATTTGAAAAAAATACATCAACTTGAAAATCACTATTTTGATTGCTGATTGACACATTGCCTCCGGCAGCCTTAACAATCGCAGCACCGGCTGCAATATCCCAGATATAAGTTTTCTTTTCTTTATAAACATCAGCTTTACCAGATGCAACATATACCGATGCCATTGCTGCTGACCCAATCATTCTAACCTTTCGCCAGCTTTGAAAATCTCTTATCATCATTAATAAATTCTTATCTGAATAGTCGGTTTTATTTGGCAAACCTGTGATGAGAATCCCCAAATCTTTTTGATTCACTGCTGATACCTTTATCTGCTTATCGTTTAATAAAGCACTTGTAACTATTGATCCCTCATACATATCGCTATTATTGAAGTCATATATGACTCCTATGAGTGGTTCTAGCTTATGCATCAGACAGATTGAGACTGCAGATATTGGAATAGATCTTGAATAATTTGCTGTACCATCCAAAGGGTCAATTATCCAATAATAATCTCCTAGATCTTCAATCGACTTTCCACTTTCTTCAGCAAGAAAAGGATAATTTGATTCTTTAGATATTATGTTTTTAATTAAATTTTCAGTTTCAATATCTGCATTTAATTTAATATCTTTGCTTGATGAAAAGATTTCTTGATTAAGAATTTTTTTCTTTTCAGTGAGTAATTTACCTGCCGCAATCGATGCTGACTTAGCAAGTAGTAATTCTTTTTTTATATGCTCTTTATTCATTTTTAATTGATAAGACACTATGTTGCAATGAATTTAAGGAATTTGTTACTATAGCAATCATGTTAAATATTCAGTTAATAATATCACTTCTATTTATTTCAGCCACTTTTTCTGCTATCGCAAATGCCGTGTTAAGGAATCTATCCATAGCCAACTCAGTATTTATTGATCTTCCAGATGATGTGAGGAAGTTTCATGCTCAGCCAACCCCTTTAGTGGGAGGTGTTGGAATATATATTGGTGTTGTAGCAACATTTTTTATATTAAATGCTCTAAATGATCTGGGAGAACCTGGTTTTGAATATTCATCATTTTTAATGCAGTATGCCGTTGGTACATTTGCTTGTTTGACTGCATTTTTACTTGATGACTTGTATGGATTATCTGCAAAGCTAAGACTCACAATACAATCACTCATTTGTTTAGGTTTGATCTTGGCAAGTGACATACATATAGAGTATCTACCCAATATACTTTCTACAGGACAAATCTCTTTAGGCCTTTTCAGTATTCCTTTTACAGTTTTTTGTTGTGTGGGTCTTATGAATGCTTTTAATATGATTGATGGCTTAAATGGTCTTTGTGCAGCAATTGCTATAAATGCATTATTGTTGATATATATTGATAATCAATATTCAACAGGCCCAATTATAATGATTGGATCAATACTAGGTTTTCTTTTATATAATCTTGGTTTTTTTGGTCAAAAAAGAACTATATTCTTGGGCGACAATGGATCAAATTTTTTAGGATTAACTGTTGCAATTACATGCGTGTATTACGCAAATGACATATGTTCTAAAAATATTGAAGGAAATACCTCTGGTGTAACTATGCTATGGCTTGTTGCTATCCCTTTGTGGGATTGTATTAGAGTTATATTAGATCGATTGTCGACAAAAAGACTACCATTTAGCCCCGGGCGTGATCATTTTCATCATATTTTATTAGATCAAGGTTTGCCAGCTAATCAAATTTTAAGAGCTTATATTTTTGTATCTTTTTTAATAGGTATTTTTGGAATTGTCCTTGAAAAACTTTATCACGACACTCCCTATGTAAGTTTTTATTGCTTTGTATTTTTTTCTTTTATATATTTAATACTCTGTTCAAAAATTAAAAAACAAAAATGAATATTTTAAAATTCTTTAAAAAAAATAATCAGATTGATGTGGAAAATGAAAACAATGAGTTTGATTATGATTTATTATCAGTCTATCTCGCCTATGAAGTAGCTCGTGCAGATGGCGATATTGATATAAAAGAAATGGCGGTTCTTAAAGATTTTGTTAAATCATCTCTTACAGACAATAGAAATATTGACGATGTTATAAGCGATATCGAACAATATAGTCAAGATAATGCATCGCTTCATGATCTAATTTCAGAAATTAACAGTTCGTTTAATAAAAAAGAAAAACACTCCCTGATAAGCTCACTGTGGACTGTTGCTTATGCAACGAATGGATTAGATAAATACGAAGATGCTTTAATAAGAAAAATTACTGATTTATTAAGCATAAAACATGTAGATATGTTGAAGTTAAAAGAGGATGTAAAGTCTAGTAATCTATAAAAGATGCATTTTCCTCCAAGAATTTTATAGATTTATCAACATTACACTGATTAGGATACATTGCCTCAAGATCACTATATATATCAAGCCCAACATAAGTACCCATTTGAAATAAGACTACACATTTTTCTAACTCATTAATTCTATTATCAGCTGCAAGTTCTTTAACAAGAGTCTTAAAACTTGGGACTTTAGACTCCACTTTCATATTTTTCTTTTTATCAATTATTAAATAAGATTTTTTGCTTTCATTGAAATAGGAATTCCATTTAATTCCATTTGATGAAGATCCCGGTGTGCCAGTTTTAGCAAAGTGGGTCCAAAACTTCATCATATTTTTTGAGGTAAACCTTTTAGATGGTCCATTTGGATATATAAAAAACCCATATTCACCTACTAATTTATTATTGCCAGTTAATAAAGGTATTTCTGTGGCATGAGCAGCGCCAATTAATTCTTGAAAATTTCCAATCAAATATTTTCTATGATCATCCCAATCATATCTATATGCATATAAATTATTAAATCCTGCAGACTTAAGTGCACTTAGGGGTTCATCCACACCTCTTATTTGCCATGCATTGCTTCTATAATAATTAAATGCTTCGAAGGCATCTTTATCTTTTAATCTTACTCTAGGTACATTAAAGATATTACCCAAAAAAGAATATTTAAGTTCAACAAAATAAGTGGCTGAACCAAGCCAGAGCTTTACCTCATCTCTGTTTGAGCCAGCAATAAAAGGAAGATCCTCAACATGCTCTTTTTTTGATAAAGCGTTTTTTAGTCCTATCTGTGGAATAACGATGCCATCATTAGTAAGTAATGGAATGTTAAGATTACTTTTGCCAATATATTCTTGATAAACATCTTCAGCACTTAATGCTAAGAGCATTTCTCTGATATTGGTTGGTTTATTATCAAACTTAGAAAGAGTTTTTCTAACAAATTCACTGCTAGTATTAGCGCTGGTATCTGAGTATTCAGATTGTTTATAAGCTTTTTGTGCACTAATGCTTGTTGTATAACCAGATTGACTGATGGCTTTATGAAATAAGCCTTTTGCTAAAGGTGAGACAAGCAAACTAAGAACATTGTGTCCGCCTGCTGACTCGCCAAAAATAGTTACATTATTTTTATCGCCACCAAAATTACTGATATTTTTATTTACCCACTTTGGTGCATGAATAATATCTAAGGTTCCAAAATTAGATGTTTTATCAATGCCCTCTTGGTTGCCTTGAATTTCTGGATGCGTAAACCAACCCAATGGACCTAATCTATAGTTAATGGTCACGACAATTACTTCATGATCCTTAACCATTTTAGAAAAATCATAAATATCTTTTCTACCAGTTGTATTTCCACCACCATGAATCCAAAACATTACTGGCAGTGGCTTATCAATGTTCTTTGGAGCTTTGATATCAAGATATAAACAATCTTCACTGCCAACTACTATGGTCTCTCCGTCTGCTCCCCCAAGACCACTAGGCTCTTGGACACAATAAGTAATTTGTTTGCTATCTTGTATTAACGAATCACTTTTAAAATCTCGAGGCCCCTTCCATCTAAGCTCTTCGACTGGAGGTTTAGCATAAGGAATATTATTCCATGAAATAACACCATGATTCTTGATTCCAGACGCTATACCTGAACTTGTAGCTACCAACAATTCATCTGAATATAAGTCATTGGAAGCCAGGAGGGATATTATTGAACAAAAGATAGTAAATATTTTTTTCATAATGCATTTAACCAAAAGTATAATATCTTAGCAACTTATTCGGGATGTAGCGCAGCCTGGTAGCGCACTACACTGGGGGTGTAGTGGTCGTCGGTTCAAATCCGGCCATCCCGACCATATCAATTAAAAATCTTCTTCAATTTTTCAGATGCTGTAAATGTTAGCTTAGATCTAGCACTTATAATAAATTCTTCTTTTGTTTTAGGATTTCTGCCTAATCTTTGTGGTGTTTTTTTTACTAAAAAAGTACCAAAAGATGGAATTTTAATATTTGAATTGACTGATTCAGTTTTTATAATCCTAATGAAGGCATTTAATATTGAACCACTTTGAAGCTCTGGAATTTTAATTGTAGATGAAATGTTTTTAGTAATTGTTTTTTTGCTGATCGTCATTTAAAAAAAATATTTACTCATTAACCTATTAATTAATTACTGTTTAAGTTTTCTAACGCTGCTGCAGAAAATGCAAGATCAGATAAAATCTGCGTAAGAGGAATCAGAGCCTGAATGCCAGGATTATTAGTTATAATTTTTCTTGGTACTACAATTGTGTCCCCAGGATTTAGAGTAAGGTTTCTTCTAAAAATATTTCTATGTGCTCTGTCAACAATACCGTTTGCTCTAATAACATATACCCGTCTTTTGTCAGCATATTGTTGATACCCGCCTGCCTGATTGATTGCTGAATTAACTCTTAAATTTTTTGAATACTCAAATGCAAGAGGGTTTAAAACTTCACCAAAAACATTAATAGAATTTGGAAGCTTTGGCACTATAATCGAATCTCCATCTAATAAGATTGTATTTATTGTAGCAATTGATTTTGGCGAAAAATTACCAGCTAACCTTCCTAGATTTGCAGAATCAATATTTACTGAAAGTGCTTGAAAGATATTTATATCACCAATGTTGTCTCCCTTTTGGGCCATTGTAATAAGCGTCTTATTTATATCTTCTTTTACTTTTTGCAACGACTCAAGTTGTCTTTGTCTTATAAGCTCTCGGGTAAGAATTATGCCCTCATAGAAAGCTTGATTTTTAAAACCACCAATTAGCTGATACAAATCATCAACAGTAGAATCATTATTTAAGGTATAAGTTCCTGGAAATTCAACTGCCCCACTGATTGTGACTTCAATAAGATTGTTTTCTGGGGATCTAAAAGTAACAGTATTGTATTTTTCTGCAGTAAATTGCATATTTTTATACGAATCATTAATAACAATATCTTTAAGAGGACTTACATATGTTGCAGTACCATCAACATCACTCATATCTAGACCTAATAAATCTACAAAGGATTTAACATTAAATTTACCAAATATTGGCAATCTATATGTTTGTTGCTTGTGATTTAATATTAGCTGATAGTCTGCAATCTTATTTTTTGTCATTCCATTTACGTCAAATGATCTGTCATTAATATTTGTGAAATAAACTTTTGAGTTGGGTAAAAGTTCGATAGATTTATATGTATCAGGGTCCTTTAAACTAAATAAGATGGTAGATTTTAGTATCTTATTTTCATCAAACTGTTCTAAAACAGCCAACCATGGATATACATCTACAAATTTTAAATTAGTAATTAAACTTTCTAAATTTTTAAATTTTGAAATATCATAAAAACCTGGTTTTTGAACAGCGCCAAGCACTTGAATATCAGATGTATCTTCATTCACATAATTAAAAACATTTACTGACAATGCGCTATCTAGGCTTTGGTCTAAACTACTTATATTTTTCTTAACAATTGAAGATTGTTTTAAATCTAAAAACGATACAGATATGTTCGATTTGTTTGCTGTCTGATCGAAGCCAAGTGCAAAGTCTACTATGTTCGCTAAAGTTTCATTCTCTAAAATTTCATAT
>ERZ1046568.2564-NODE-2564-length-11628-cov-13.230277_pt1 | contig 11628 bp, 8 predicted proteins | sample MGYA00383092_ERZ1046568 | MGnify/ENA primary metagenome ERZ1046568 (study PRJEB29581, sample SAMEA5548362) | metagenome | biome: marine; feature: coastal; material: water | depth 1 m | study: Short-term variability in the microbial, nano- and picoplankton... | reverse complement strand
TGAAGAACCTAGTCACAACAGCTTTAATTTCAGCGACTGGAGTACTTCTCGGTTCTTGCTCATCATTGGTCACGCCCGACTTCAATCGAATGAGTGAGGCTGAAATCACAGCCTACAACCTAACGGTCGCCAGCCCAGAACAAGTAACCTGCATGCAAATACAGATTGGCAGGAATCAAAATAGCGACAAAATATGCGGAACACTAGAAGAAATTCAGCGTAGCATTGAACCTGTTTTACCCGGTGCAAAAATTAACACTCTGAAGGTTTTTTCTCCGATTGAATCTGACAAAAATGCACGAAGCACCAACCCTCAGCTGAAGCCAACTGTTCGAATGCCACTTTAACTTGGTAAAAGCTTAATCAGCGGCCAAACCCGTTTTAGTTCAATGGTTGCACACGCTCGTTTCTGCTGTTCTGGCGGCCTCTCCAAAATGTCCAAAAATACCAAGGCGGGCATGATTAAGGTGGCGGGGAGAGGCTAACGCCTGTTTCATAAGTCGAAATTACCGCTGGCACTTGCTGCACCTAAATTTTAAAAGGAAAACTAGGTAAGATGCTCGACTACTCATCCTCATTTTTTTAGATAGTAACTAGGGTGTCGATATTATTCTGTCACCCTGCAGAGGGACTGTCGGGTGTTAGTGCGTTTGGCCGACTCATGAGAAACTCATCCTAGTGCAAGGTTCACAATCCCCGTTATCCATCGAACGCCGGAATTTCAATTTGCGCCAAGCGTGCTTCGCTAAAGGGCACTTCGCGGAACAGAACAGGGTAATAGGCACGGCGAATAGTTTCGTGATAACGCCGCACTTCATCCTCGAACCTCAAGTTTGCCTGCAGATTAGTTTCGGCTAAGGACTCAAGGGCGCGCTGCACCGCCACAGCCGGACTCAACAGTGCCACACTCGCTGTGAGCGTGTCCCGCGCGAGCATGCTTTGACGGTAGTCCCGTGCCAGCTGCGCTGCGGTTTCATCACCCACCTGCTGGAAAGCGTAGTACCACTTCCAGTGCCACTCCTCGCCGACCGGCTCTGAGTCGGCCCACTCGGGGTGGGAAGCATAGAACGCGTCCATTGTCACCACTTTAGGCAGATCCCAGGCGCCGTTTACCGCCTCGCGCTGTACAAGCGCAACCTCCGCGCCCTGCGCTCCGGAAACACTGCTTTCGATGTAGGTCTTACCCGCGATAGGTACTACTAAAGTCAGCAAGAGCCAGCAGCCGACACTTGCTGCCGCAATGGATTCTGACCGCAGCGCTGGTCGCGAAGCAATGAATAGAACCAAGGCGGTCCATAACAGGCAGTGCAGCGCAACGGTAAGACTAAGCCCCGTGACGGCGCCCAAGGCGCTCTCTTCCAGTACCGCGCCCAGCCAGAACGGCAGAAGCGCGGCAAGGAGAACACCGCTTACTCGCAGGGCTATCCTCGGTAGCCAGAGCAGCCGCGCGCTGCTGGCAGAGACAGTCAGCAAATTCAATCGGCCGCTCTCTCGTTCACTTGAGATCAGGTCATAAAATAAGAAAATCACAATCAGCGGCAGCAGGTATGCCACGACGAAAGAAAAATCAAAGCGGCCCGCTAGCGCAAGTTCCGGGTTCACACTGTCGGTTTCATAGATCTGACCCTCAATAGCGAGCGCGCGGATGCGCATCATCGTTGGATTTAGATCGCGTTGACCAACGGCTGCAAAAGCAAGCGTCGAGGGTTCATTCCACGCGGCGTGAAAGACATCATAGGCCGCGCCGCCGAAGTCCACTGCCTGCCCGCGCTTGAAAGCTCTCTCCTGAGTATCACGTTCGATAAGCTCTGCTATCTGCATCCGCTCTTGGGCCACATAGCTCAAACCCAGCGTCACGCTTAGGGCACTCGCAAAAAACAGCGTGAGTAGCACGGCCAGCGCCGCTCGGCTTTTACTGAGGAAAATAAATTCCTGACGAAGTCTATGACTAAGCTTCATGACAATAACCTTCGTGTTGAGAATAAAAGAAGTGACGCGCTTGCGAGGAGCCAGAGCAAAAGAGTCACGGCGACTCCCGCCGCCGCCGCGAAGCGCTCGGCGAATGTAAGCGGCTGCAGTTCAAACACTGGCATCTCCTGCCAGGTGTCCGCACTCACTCTTGTGCGCTGAGCCGCGGCTTCGCTGTCGTTGCGAGCCAAATCCTCAGCAAGGCTCATCTGAGACATTTGTAAACGATTGAAGGTCTGCACCATGTCAAAGCGATAGTCCTCAGCGCTGCGTAAAAAATGATGATGGTCCTGTAAAGCCGTGCCTGCTAGCGACATAGAGAACGACCGCAGGGCGATGACTGGCGATAGCACCGAGAAGCCTTCCAGCAGCTTTTTTTGCGCTAGCTCTTGCTCAAACTGCGCCTCTGCCAGATCATTGAGCACTTTTGTGTCTGCTTCTTCTCCACGCAGCGCTACGAGGCCGCGATAGTTGAACGGCAGCTCTTCGATGCTTTCAACATCGTATTCAGCCAGAGTCACAGACCGCAGATCATTGAACGCCGCGTCCTCCACATCATGACTGTCGCCGCCGGCGCGCAGGGTCTCCGCGATTGCCAGGTCGGTTTCAACCTTGCTCGGGGGGGGGACAGCAACGAGCGCTACCTCGCTAGCAACCCGAGGCGTAATCACTACGGCGACAAGCCACACTGCGAGTAGGACTGAAAGCGACAGCGCGGAAGATCGCAGCAGCGCAGAGACACCTACTGTCAGCGCAGCCCAAACAGCGAGGTAAACTAGATAGCCCGCGCCTAGGGCTAGCAGCGAAGGCAGCGCAGCGAACTGCGAACTGTCTCTGGCAATCAGTCCCAGCACCAGCAGCGGCAGCAGCGCCACCACGCCAAGCCCGGACAGGGCGATAAATTTGCCTAAGACGATGGTCCTGCCCGACACGCCGTGGCCGATTAGCTGATACAGCGTGCGGCTCTCTTTCTCCCGAGTGAGCGCAGAGAACCCACAGACAATGAGAAGCAAAGGCATGATAGTCTGCAAAACAAATGCTGGGGAGAAACTTCCAAACCTAGCAAGCAGCCCCGTCTCCTTTGCCGCTGCAAAGGTCGCGCTATTGCGGCGGTGACCTTCTAGGAAAATAGAGGTGCCCACCATCGAATCTATGCCCGGGTCGATTGCCGCAAGCGGCGAAGCGGGCCGGTAAACATAGTGGCCGTAGTGCACCATGCGGTGTGGGTGGCGATCCGGCTGTGCTTGAAAGATCGCGTCGGCCTCGGCCTGCTGCAGCGACCTCTGTTCTGCCCTGCCCTCGGATTCAAAATTAGAGACAGTCGCCGCGACGACAGAAGTCGCGAGCAGCACGAGTAGTACAAGCCAAGCGAGCTGCGAGCGACGCCAATAGCGAATCTCATCTTTAGTAATTCTCAACACCTTATTCATTGGGCTGCTTCCCTTGCGAGGAACACATCCCGCACCGCGTTGATATCTACAGCACCCTCGGCGTTGGACTCGAACACTTTTACTAACAGCCCCCCGCTAAGCAGGCCCACGCGGTCGGCAACCTGACAGGCGCCGAACAGATCGTGGGTGACCATAAGCACAGTAATACCGCGAGAAGACAGCTCGGAAATCAGGCTGTGGAAATCCTCTACGGCAGCCGGGTCTAGTCCTGAGGTCGGCTCATCAAGAAGAAGAATCGGCGTCGCCCGCAACACAGCTAGCGCTATCGCGACTTTCTGGCGCATGCCTTTGGAGTACTGTCGCAGTGGTTTGTCGCGAAAGTCCTTCGGCAAATTCACCGTATTCAACGCCTCTTCCAAACCCTCACGACTTGGCTGCTGCATCGCGAGCGAAAGGAAGTAGTCGAGGTTCTCCCTGGCATCGAGATGCTCATAGAGTGCAGCACTCTCTGGCAAATAGGCGATGTTTTTCCTCACCGCCTCCGGCGCGTCGGCGGCGCTGTGCCCCAGCACCTTAGCGCTCCCCGCGCTGGCTTTGAGCAAGCCCATAAAGCTCAGCAGCGTGGTCGATTTACCTGCGCCGTTGCCGCCAAGTAGGGCGAATACTTCGCCCCGCTTGAGTGCGAACGACATTCCTTTGAGGACGTGTTTGCCGCCGCGCACAAGCTCAAGATCATTGGCCTCTAAGGTGTATTCACTCATCTACTGCTCTCCTTCAGGTTCGGTGGTGCACAGGCGTCAGGGTTTAGTCTAAAAAGCATAGGAAGCCGACAGCCTCCAGCGTCGCGGCGTACCCGGCTCAACCCACACGTCAGCATAGGAATTGGTGTAAAAGGTCTCGTCAAAGACATTGTCGAAGTCCATGCGAAGCGAAAAGTCTTGAGTCATCTCTATCTCTGCAAAGAGACGCGCGGTTCTGTAGCTTGGTAAAGAAAAATCGAAGCCTGTCCAGCCCACACGCTCGTCAGTGTAAAGCATACCGGCGCCCAGCTGTAACGGCTTGCTCGCAGCAACAAATCCCTTGCTGACTTGGAGACTGAGCTGATTTTCAGGTGAGTTAATCAGGTGGTCGCCGGCTTCTATCAACGCGCCAAAGTCGGCGTCGGGGTTACTGTTAGTGAACTCGGCATTGGTGTAGGCGTAGGAGAACCAAATATTCACATCGTTTGCCGTTGACACGCTGGCATCTAGCTCCACACCACGGCTGCGTGCCTCGCCCGCAGAGCGAGAGAAGAATCCGGCTGCCGTAGCCTCAGGGCGGTTGTCGTTGACCAGAATATTGCTCTGATCCACTTGGAAGAACGCCAGGGTAACGGTACCCGCAAGATCCGAAAAATTGTTCGCGACATCCCATTTAAAGCCAAACTCTGCAGATTCAGTGAGGTTTGGGTCGTGCTGACTCCCGTTAAAATCGGAACCGGTTTGCTGCCGGAATCCTTCGCCATAGCTGGCAAAAGCGCTGAGTCCGTCGTTGACTAAATAAACAGCGCCAATCTGCGGTGAAACTCGAGAATCTGAGGTTGTGTTTGTCGTTGCCGGCGTCGCGCGCAGGTTAGTCAGGTCCTGATCGAAATCATCGAAGCGCGCGCCTAGGCGAATCTGCAGACGCTCTCCAATACTGATTTGATCCTGCACATAAACACCCGTTCCACTAAGTTTCTCGCGCCGGTCTGTATTGGGCCCAGGCACAGGCTGCGGGTAAGCGCCATAAACTGGATTGTTCACGTCAAGGAACAGGTAGGCTGCGGGGTCTAAACCGCTGATATCGTTGCCCGCGCCAAACCAGCCCGGACGAAAACGCTTGATAAGCATAGCGTTATCGAAGCGATCGTAATCGGCGCCCACTATCAGCCGATGACTTAGCAATCCGGTCTCAAACTGGCCAGCAAGCTCAGCGCGCAGCACTGTGTAATCCGATTCGTAGTCGCGGTAGCGAAAGAAGCGCGAAAGGGTTTGGCCGTCGGTGAAGTAGGTCTGCCGCCCGCCAAAATTTGCCTCCGACGCATTGCCTTCGAAAGTCGTTTCTCTGTAGCCAAGACCCGCCAAAACACTCCAGCTGTCAGACAAATTATGCTGCAGCTCAAACTGGTGGCCCAGTACGTCTGTCTCAATGGGCCCATCGCCCGGCTCACCTGCGAAGGTTTCCCTTGGCGTGAAACCAAACTCGCTTGAGTAAGCGGCTCCGCGGTCAAATGGGATTTCTTGCTGTGTCAGCTCCAGCTCGTAGGTCAGGCTTGTATCGTCCGATAAATCGATTGTGACCGAGGGGTAGAAGCCAAAACGCTGGGTCTCTACTGTCTCCCTAAAACTGTCCGAGTTTTCATGAAAGCCTACTAGTCGAACGCCTACCTGATCCTCGGCGCCCAGTGTGGTCTGCAAGTCGCCCTCGAGGCGCAGCTGGTTCCATCTTCCAGCGGTCGCGCGTACGTCACCGCTTTTTTCAAACTGCGGCCGCTTGGTGGTGATGTTAACGGTGCCGCCGGGCTCGCCGCGGCCAAACAGCGCTGAGCGCGGGCCTTTTAACACCTCAACAGACTCGATGCCGGAGATGTCACGAGGGCCGCCAAACCCCCTGCCCGCGTTAAAGCCGTTAACGAGGAAGCCGCTGGGCAAATTGATGTCGCCGGAAAAACCGCGAATCGAAAAGCTGTTCCAAAGTCCGCCAAAATTGTTCTGCCGCGCGACGGATGCTGACAGGTCCAGTGCCTCGTTTAGATTCAATGCGCCCACTTCCTGCAGAAGCTCCTCGTCTATCAGCTGCACCGAGGTCGGGTTTTCTAGTTCATCAAAATTTCCCTGATAAGCTCGACGCTTACCGGAGACAAAGATCGACTGAATGCTGTCGTCTTCGACGCCATTTTGAGCGTGCGCGAAAGGGATAAAAGAGCCAGCGAGCGCAGCGACAATGCTACAGGCGAGCGCCTTCCGTCGGAGTTGCAGTGTCTTGTCGCCGCGGGTTGCAAACGAGCTACTCGCCGTTGGAGAGCTGTTTAACGTAGGTAATTGGCGAAATCTTGTTCTGTTATTCATGGCAATGTTAATCATAGTATTCTCTTTGAAAAAGTAATTGAGCCTGCCGAACCGCCGTCGCATAGGCTGACGACTCGGTAGGCAAGAGCATCGCGCGCTTGAGCGGCGAGGTCGAAGCAAAAAGGGCTCGCGGTTGGGAGCACTGCTCAGATGTACTTCTTGGCAGCACATCAAACGGCACCGATCTTTTCGAACTCAGCGCTTTCCCGCCGGCTAAGCCGGCGAAAAATGCACTAGGTGCTGGCACATACTTTGAAGTGCGTAATTTAGCTTCTGAGGTCCAGGGCTTAGAATTTAAGATCTAGAGCCGCGAATTTAGAAGAGTGCCTTCCGGTGAAGTGCAGCCTAGACGAGTGCGTTTGGGGGAAATGTGAGCGGGGGTGCGCGCGAGCGAACAACGAGTGTGGAGCGCTTGCTTGGTAAACCTTTCTGGTTGAAGAGGGGCTTCGCGTCACTCTCAGGCTCAAAGAGCAGCCCACCCGGCATAACGGCCTCGGGCTCAGACTGAATCTTGACGCATAGCTCGCACTGCCCGCGATCGATCGAGTCGTCTGCGTGGTCGTGGGCAGCGATGACAAGCTGAGAGATCAACAGCACCGCAATGGCGAGGAGAGCCACAAAATTAGATTTCGCGGGATTAAACGTCCTTTGTAAAATGTAATGCCTGCTCATTTTCTAGGGATATCGGCCTGGTCCGTAATTTGTTTATCGTTTAGCTACCGCTGGCTCGGCGATGCCAAGTTAAGGGATAAGCTCGACTTGCTTGTGTAAGACGCGTTCACGATTCCTGAATCGAAACGGACGAAGATTAAATCCGTAACTTGCCTTACTGTCAAGACTATTCATAATAGTCAATACTTGTAATTCGAATCGAAAGTCTCAATCAAACCGCTGTAATTTCGTTATAGCAAGGGTAAATTGGGCAATGGGGGTATCAAGAAAACCGTAAAATTATAGCGTTTAGACTGTAACATAGGTGGTCGTAGTGATGGGACGTCACTAGGAGATGGTGCCGGTGGGCGGTTAGTCCCCGCCAATAAATCAATGCTATCGTGCAGTTACACCATCAAGAATGTCTCATAAATCACCGTTAACCATATCGCTGACTGGAGTCGCGAATTTCCTAGACACACTTGGCATTATTGGCTCACTAATCTGTGTAGGTATTGAATTAAGGCAGAATCAACAGAGGGCTAAAAACAACGTATCTTTATAGCTGAAGCCGTAATAATAACGATGTTGATTTTTCTACCTACTGTTAATATTTGATTCCTGCGTTTCTATTTCACATCGCGAACCTTGCGGGAAAATTTGAAGATGGCGCCTGAATAGAATTTCAATATTTACCAATCTTTTGGAGTTAATGAATGCTGCACCTAAATACTACCGGGCTAGTTCGTAAAAGCCTTTTGCTATCCTTAGTTCTCGCAGGTATAGCATCATGCTCAGATAACGAATCCACTTCGGTGAAGTCTGAAGCAGGAGGCACAAACGCCAACCTATCCGCTGCCGAAGTCCATGAAGCAAGCCTAGTCTTGGATGCTCACGCGGATATCGTAATTCCCTCAACATCCAAGGCTTACATGAGCGTCGATGGCACTTCGAAGGTAGATCTCGCAAAGATGCGTGCTGGCGGTGTAGATGCCGTTGTCATGTCAGTGGCTGTTGGTCCGGGACCCCGAACTGAATTAGGAGATGCCGCAGCTAGAGCAGAGGCTGATGAGAAGCTAGCCGCTGTGCACGCCCTAGTAGAAAAGAGTCAGGGCCAAGCAGTGATCGCGACTACATCGAGCGAAATCATTGCTGCTCATGAAGCAGGAAAGTCAGCATATATACTCGGATTTCAAAATGCACGGTCACTACAAGGAAACGTTTCTACCATAGATGAGTTCTACGCTGAGGGCATACGTATTTTCGGCCTCAACCATCTTGGCCACAACGCTTTCTCAGATTCTTCACGACCAGAGTTTAGCAGTGAAACTGGCGCCTTTGAAGTTACCGAAGAACACGGTGGATTGTCTCCGCTAGGCATAGCTGCCGTAAAAAGAATCAATGCCCTAGGCGCGCTTGTCGATGTTTCACAATTATCCAAAGCAGCAACTCTGCAAGTGCTAGAGTTATCAAGCTCCCCAATTATTGCCAGTCACTCGAATGCGAAGACTGTGTCAGACGTGACTCGCAACCTCAGTGATGAAGAGATCGATCGAATTGGCGAGAACGGCGGAGTCATTCACGTAGCTGCGTTCAAAGGCTATCTAATCAATATCTCTGAGCCTGAATTTATAGAAAAACTTGTAGCCTTGCGCGTGGCCGCTGGAATATCGGTAGAATATAACTATCCTTTCGAACTCTATTGGGAGATTGATGATCTTGCAGAAAGGTCGGCATTCACTACCGCGGTTAGCGAACTTCTCGGGCCGGCCACAATAGACAATATGATCGAACACATCGATTACATCGTTGACCGCATCGGCATCAACCATGTCGGTATAGGCAATGACTTCAATCATGGCAGCGGCATAGATGACTATAACGACGCAAGCGAAGCGATGAACCTTACCGCGGGCTTATTGAAAAGAGGCTATTCTATCAACGACATAAATAAAATCTGGAGCGGGAATTTCCTACGAATTCTGGATGCTGCTGCGGCGAATTAGACAGCACTACCGCGTCCGCTCTGAGCGTAGGCATAAACACAATTAGCTCTTGCAGCAAGGCATGTCGTTTTCGTCATTATAATTTACTGTTAAAGGCCTTAAGCGGATTCCAACTGATATGACATACCGAGAAGCATACTCGGCTTTGAGGCTAATCATACTATCCGGGGGGTGCAGACGGAGGTCGCTCAGGCGGCTCGTTAGACACTCAACTGACCTAACATCGCTGCGTCAAGTGCCACGCCTCTGAGGTAGGTCGCTCGTTCAACGTCTTGTCGCTTGTCTTCGATGGCGTTGAGTACCCATCGCCTCCAGTTGCCGTTAGAAATACGATCAATCGCATCCCAAAAGACACGCTCAATGGCGTATTTAAAAGTCTAACTTCAACCGAATTAAATCAGTAAATGATCGCCTGCAAGTCCGCGAATGTGGGGCATCTAATGTTGGTTCGATTAGATTAAGCAGTATTTAAATGAGAATAATTCTCATCAAGGCTGCCTGCTCACCATTCACACTTGGCTAGTAAGTCTATCTATCCGGTCTTAACCCCCTAATCCTGCCGCGAGGTGATTATTTAGTGTAATGTCCCCCTGAATCTATCTTCAAAATTTACGTATTAGAACGACGATAGTAGCGATAGTGGTGGGAACATGATGAGCGTCAAGAAAACGTAACTTTCGATCAAGTGCCAGTCCATGTAGGCGGCCTCTTTTATACTCACATTACTTTTTCCGCCTAAAGTAGTTGAAATAAAACAGCTCATTGACCCATATAGTATTGCTAAAAGAATAAAGGCGACGATTGGACCTATCGCTCTTGGTTCACCTGCGCTTATTAAAAATGTGTAATAAGCTATGCCTAAAACAGCCGCAACGATACAAACAAATATTGAGCCTCTATTGACTCGTTCGGTTAATGTTAAATCGCTATATCCTGAGTAAAAGTACGCATTTGCAAGAACTAGTATCGTGATTTGCAAAGCCGGAAAATCTAATATATATCCGATTGTTGCACCGTCAATTGACTGCCAACTTGCAAACAACGAAACAACTGAAGCACTAATTAAAAATAGCGCAAGGCGCGGTGTTAGCTTTAAATTCTTAATACTGCTAGGCGAATAAATTAGGGTTATATATGACAGCAGTATTCCAAATGCGAGCGGTGCATAGGTGAATTTTAAGGCGCTTTGAACTTCACTTGGATCGCTCATATTACCTAAGAGTGATACAAGATTTAACACGCTCACGACAATTCCAATTGTGGTAAATTGCCGGCTGAGAAGCATCAAAGTACTCCAACCTAGCTGCTTCACTAAGAGTATATTCGGCAATGTAAGATAGAAGAAGGGTAGAGCTACCTTATCGAGATCAAATAATCCTGTTTTTAATGATCTTTCGTTAAGCCACACGAAAAATACAGATGCTATTACTAGTGCGATTTTAAAAGCACTCAGATAGTAGCGCTTAGTAAGAGCTTCTATATTTTCTTTCATTTGATCGAATTCCTTCTTCAGCAATTTACCCGATATTAGGTTCTTTTGGATAATTCATCACAAGCTATATTAATAAGCTTGTCTATTTGGTATGACACCTCTAACACCCCCGCGAGGTGATGCCGTATCGCCTTGTCTTCGAGGTATTAGGTGGACATGGCAATGGAACACTGTTTGGCCACTCGCTTCGCCGGCGTTCGTGCCGATGTTAAATCCTTTGACAGTGTTATCCGCGCAGAGGATTGCATTGCGAATTTCGTTGAATAAGTTGATTAATCGCGTTCAGCTCGGGTTGGTACAAATCAAAATACTCTGAGACATGCCGCTTCGGTATTATCAATGTATGCAGGGGTGTAACCGGATACAAGTCTCTGAACGCAATAGCTAGTTCGTTTTCACCTACCAAAGCTCTGTCTACGTTACAAAACACACATTCGCTGTCACGATCGGTATAAGAATTAGACCAATCGCGAAAGTCGGTTGCATCAGTGTCGCGCTTCATTGCGTTACACGAGTAGCACAACGCCTGTAGGTTAGATTGATCGTCGCTTCCCCCGCTATTTCGCGGGAGTATGTGATCGACTTCAAGTGCTTTGCGATCGGCACTAATGCCACATAACTCGCATCTGAATCTCGCACGTTTAAGGACTGTGTACCGTATCGATCCCGGTATGTAACCCGATGACTTCGTTCTGTGCGACCAAGCTGCATCGCCGCGCTTAGCTAGGAATTCTTCTAGCTTTAAATCGCAATCCTGAATAAGAGTGCGGACCTCGTCTCTAGAAAGATTCGCGAAGTCGGGTATCGAGTAGGTGTTCTTGCCCTTTAAAACAACTCCGTTCTTTACTAATACCCTGCCCACCATTTGCTTAACACGTTCTTCGTAATATTCGATTTGGCTTACATCCCGCGAGACGAGAGCTTTAGCGATCTGAGTTGTCGTAGCCTCACCACCATTTTCAAGAATAGTTCGCAACATTACGGGCTGATAGATGTGCGACATGCGCATCTGCTCAGTGATGTAACGCTTA
>ERZ1046568.2563-NODE-2563-length-11631-cov-3.832239_pt1 | contig 11631 bp, 11 predicted proteins | sample MGYA00383092_ERZ1046568 | MGnify/ENA primary metagenome ERZ1046568 (study PRJEB29581, sample SAMEA5548362) | metagenome | biome: marine; feature: coastal; material: water | depth 1 m | study: Short-term variability in the microbial, nano- and picoplankton... | reverse complement strand
ATCATTAAAATTATAAACTGAACTCGAGTAATAGGAATTGTGAACAGGTCGAGCCGATTGAATCTGAATCGTCCCTTGAAAAGCATCCGATTGATTACCTTGTATGGTAATGACCATACTACATTCAATGCGTTCTTGAGGTTTGAAAGTTTGATCCGTCCAACGGGTCTTATTTACAAATTCGTTGAGTTGTTTTTCGAGGGTTTTAAACAACTGATTGTTCTCATTTCCTGTTTGTTGTGCATTGACAATAACCGAGCAATTAAGCTCTTGCGAACCTCCGTACATAGAGGTTAAAACAGCCACTAAAACAATTAATTTACGCATTGATTTGTTTTAAAAGTTCATTCATTATATCAGTAGCAACGTCTGCTTTTGATTTTAAAGGAAACGCCGTTTGAGCTAGATTTTTATCGATAAAAGTGACTTTATTTGAAGTGCCTCCAAATCCAGCCCCTTTATCATTTAACGAATTTAATACAATTAGGTCTAAATTTTTAAATTTTAACTTTTTAATCGCGTTGTCAACTTCGTCATTTGTTTCTAGGGCAAACCCAACTAAAATTTGATGGGATTTAATTTTGCCAAGTGATGCCAAAATATCTTTTGTTTTTTCTAATTCTAATGATAACGTAGTTTCCGCCTTTTTTATTTTGGAGGTGGCTACATGTTTAGGTTTATAATCAGCGACTGCAGCTGATAAAATTGCAACATCAACCGATTGAAAGTGCGCGTGCACCTGTGTATACATTTCTTGGGCACTCACCACGGGAATGGTGGTAATACGGGAGTGATTAGAGCTGTAGTGTGTGGGACCTGTAATATAAATAACCTCAGCGCCTAGTTGAGCCGCCTTATTGGCAATTTCAAAGCCCATTAATCCACTGGAATGATTTCCAATAAACCGTACGGGATCAATGGCCTCATAGGTGGGACCCGCCGTTACAAGGATGGATTTTCCAAACAGAGACAGTTCATTTAAAATATGAGATTCAATATGACTGACAATCGCTTCGGGTTCCGCCATGCGTCCTTCACCAACGAGTCCACTGGCTAATTCTCCGGAAGTAGCTGGAATTAAAATATTTCCAAAAGATTGTAGGGTCTCTAAAGAAGCTTTAGTGGTGGGGTGTTTGTACATATCTAAATCCATTGCCGGTGCAAAATAAACAGGGCATTTAGCAGAAAGATAGGTTGCGACAAGAAAATTATCACTGCGACCAGAAGCCATTTTAGAAAGTGTATTAGCAGTGGCTGGAGCGATCAAAAAAAGGTCGGCCCAAAGACCCAAATCTACATGATTATTCCAAACTGCATTGTCATCAGGGTCTTGTGGAAAGGATGAAATTACAGGGTTTTTGGAAAGTGTAGAAAGTGTAAGAGGCGTTATAAAGTCTTTCGCAGCAGGTGTCAAAATGACTTTGACATTTGCACCTGCTTTAACAAACAATCTAACGATGGATGCTGATTTGTACGCAGCAATACCGGCAGTAATTCCTAAAAGAATATTTTTACCGCGTAAAATTGACATCTATTATTTTTCTTGAGAATCTTCATCTACACTACGGTAGTAAATTTTCTCATTTAACCATTCTTGAACTGCTAAAGCATGTGGTTTCGGAAGACGCTCATAGAACTTAGAAACTTCAATCTGTTCCTTATTTTCAAACACTTCTTCTAAGCTGTCATTATAAGTCGCAAATTCTTCAAGTTTATCAATCAATTCTCTACGAATATCGGTGTTGATTTGCTCTGCTCTGCGAGAAATTACAGAAATCGCTTCATAGATATTTTGCGTTGGCGCATCAACCTTATTACGATCGTATGTTTCTGTATTAACGGGTGCATTTACTTTTTTTAAGTCCATAATGAAATATTAACCTTTAGTGGTTGTTGAATTATTTTGTATTGAATCTAAATCTTCAAACATTTTTTGAAGTTGTTTTGCGTTTTTCGGTTCTGGAAACGCACGTAGTAAGGAATTGTAATATAAAATTGCCTTTGAAACGCGTTCCTTTTCTTTCCAAGCAACACTATTAACAGCTAGTTTATAGGCGGAATCAAATTTATAAAACATCGCATCTTCTTTGAAAGCAGTTCCAGGGAATTCGAGTAAAAAATTATCAAAAGCCTTAATCGCCGAATTATAATCTCTATGGTAAGGACCTGTTTGGTTGTACTGCAACGCAATACTGTAGGCCTTCTCTTCTAACTTATAATCCAGTTCTTTCACCAATTTGTTGGCTTCTTCTAAATAAGTAGACGAAGGATAGCGATTGATAAATTCCTGAAGTTTTTCTAATCCTTGTGTAGTTTCGGTTTGATCTTTGGAAAACACAGGCGAAAGTTGATAGTAACTTTTAGCCGCTAAAAAAGCAATTTCTTCTAATTTTTCACTTTTTGCATATGCATCTACAAAGCGTTCCATTTGATAATTAGCGGTATAATAGTCTCTAGATTCGTAGTACGTTTTACAATACATATACATCAGCTTCTCTGCTTGAGGCTTACCTCTATACTTGGGAACAATTTGTACAAATATCCGATTGGCTTTATCAAACTTACCGGCATCAAAAAGCTCGGTTCCTAATTTGAACTTCGCAGCAATATCTTCGTTCTTTAAAACCTTTTGATATTCGCTGCACGAATTGATTGACAGAACTAAAACTATTATGTAAATATAATTCTTCATAAATATTTTAAGAATGAGGGCGAAATTACGGATTTATAACGGATTAAAAAAAACTATTATTAGAACGAAATTAAAGCTATATAATTTTTTTGCAATATGGTTTAAGGATTATTTAACTAAAAGTTAGCGATGAAGGTAGAAATCTTAGCTTTTAAAGCATCGGTTGCAGGCACTAATGGCAATCGAACGGTGTCTGCACATAGTCCTAAAGACTCAAAAACGGCTTTGATTCCTGATGGATTGTTTTCTTCAAAAATAAGGCCAATCACTTCCATTAAGCGTGCTTCTATTGCTTTGACTTCACTCCTATTGCCTTGGAGTCCCAATTGAATCATCTGCGAAAACTCTTTTGGAAAGGCTTGTCCAATCACAGAAATCACTCCCGAACCGCCGGCTAAAGTAACCTCGGACACTAAATCGTCATCCCCAGAAATGATTAAAAAATCAGTAGGTTTATTTTGAATTAACTCCAAATATTGGTCCATATTATTACCAGCTTCCTTTATGGCTACGATTGAATCAAAGTCAGTCGCTAATCTTAAAGTCGTGCTTGCCTCCATATTTTTAGCGGTTCGTCCAGGAACATTATATAAAATAACTGGAATAGATGATGCTTCTGCTACCTGCTTAAAATGTTGATATAAGCCTTCTTGCGTTGGTTTACTGTAATAAGGCGCCACTGAGAGAATCGCTGCAAACGGACTTAAGTCGGTCGACTTTAATTCTTCAACCACCGCTGCGGTGTTATTACCCCCAATACCAATCACCAACGGAACACGTCCGTTATTTGCTTCAATGATTGTTTTGCAAATGGCCTTTTTTTCTTCGGGATTAATCGTCGCACTTTCGCCAGTAGTACCACTAATAACTAAGTAATTAATTCCGTTTGAAATGTTGAATTCTACGATGGCTGCTAGGGCCTGATGATCAATGCTTAAATCTGAATTGAAAGGTGTAATCAATGCGACACCTGTTCCTACTAATGCTTTCATTATAACCTATTTAGGGTAGTTAAATATTTAATTAATTCTGTTTTAAAAATAGCTATTTTTAACGGATCGACTTCAATAATAAAATCATGTAAACGATCGTCTTCATTATTCAAACCTATCTTGAAATTTGCTTTTGAAAGTGCAGTTATCAAGTTAAGTTCTAGTGTTTGTTTTTTATAATAACTAATTAACACGTCAAATGGCTGTTCTATAAATTCATCAATTTCGGGATTTTTGTGTTTCCCTAACCAGTCAAAATCTTTAGAACTAAAAAAGGCGTCCCAACTATTAGGTTGTTTTTTCTCTGAATTGATTTTAGCAATAAATCTGATGTTGTTTTTCCTGATTCCTAAATCCTTTAATAAATCATGAAAAAAATCGTAATCATGAAACGCTTCATAATCAAAAATAATTCCAACAGACTGAACTTTACTGCTTTTAAAATCCCTAAGTCTTTGTTTAAGGATTAAAGCAATATTCTTTTTAATCGATACACTTTTCAATTGTTTAAAAAACATGTACTTTTATTGAATATACAAATGTACTATAAATGAAATATAAATTCATTCAAATTATCGGGTTTCTTTCGTTGTTTTTATCTTGTGACAATTCGAAACAGCTTACCAAAATTGAGACACAAAATATTTCTGTAAACGCCGAGCTTGCTTCAAACGCAGCCGTTGACGCCTATACGGAACCTTATAAAACCCACGTTGAGAGCGCCATGAACACCGTAATTAGCTATGCACCCAAAACGCATTCAAAAAAAAATGGTCAATATAACACCGCACTTGGAAATATGATGGCAGATGCCGTGATGGAACTTTCAAATCCCGTATTTAAGAGTCGAACTGGAAAAAACCTCGACATGGTTCTATTGAATCATGGGGGAATCCGCTCTATATTACCAAAAGGAGATGTAACTCATAAAACCGCTTTTGGAATCATGCCCTTTGAAAATAGTGTGGTGGTGACGGCGCTTAAAGGAAATGTTGTTTTAGAACTCGCTTCCTATTTAAAGGATTTTGGAAAAGCACATCCCATTTCGGGCCTGGAAATAGTGCTCAATCCAGATCTCACTTTCCAATCTATTTTAATTAATGGTCAAGAAATTGAGCCTTCTAAAACGTATTATGTAGCCACCAACGATTACTTGTATAAAGGGGGCGATCGAATGGATTTTTTCAAAAAAAGTGATACTTTATATGATTTGAATTATAAGATCCGAAATGTATTGATCGACTATTTCACAAAATACGACACCATCAACCCAACAAAAGACCAACGCTTTATAAAGCTAAAAAACTAAGGTATGAAACGTAGAAATTTTATTCAAAAAACGGCTGCTTCAACCGCACTTCTTTCCATGAGCGGATTAGGATTGTCCTCGTTTTCTAACTCAAAAGCAAGTAAAATAACGATTCTTCATACCAATGATGTGCACAGTCATATAGAACCTTTTGGACCCAATGACGGAGACAATGCCAACAAAGGCGGCGTGGCCAGACGTGCCACACTGATTGAAAATGTGCGAAACGAAAACCCTAACACCTTGCTTTTAGATGCCGGTGATATTTTTCAAGGAACTCCTTACTTTAATTTTTTTGGTGGTGAAGTTGAGTTTAAACTCATGAGCATGCTCAAATATGATGTTGCTACCATTGGAAACCATGATTTTGATAATGGCATTGAAGGACTTTACAAACAACTTCCACATGCAAATTTTGACTTTGTATCGGCCAATTACGATTTTTCAAACACCATCATGGACACCCATGTCAAACCATATAAATTGTTCAATAAAGGCGGCGTCAAAATTGGGGTATTTGGATTGGGCATTGAACTCCTCGGGCTGGTCAATAAAGAGGCCTTTAAAGAAACAACTTACCTCGACCCGATTGAAATAGCGCAAGACATGAGTCGAATTCTTAAAGAAGACGAACAGTGTGACCTGATCATTTGTATCTCACACCTTGGGTATGCGTACAAAAACGAACCAAACAAAATATCCGATTTAAAACTCGCCAAAGCCACTAAAAATATCGATTTAATTATTGGTGGCCATACCCATACCTTCTTAGACAAACCAACCGTGGAAACCAATGCCGATGGCAAAAAAGTACTGGTCAATCAAGTGGGATGTTATGGCCTTTATGTAGGGAAAATAGACTTTTATTTTGATGAACATTCCAAGCAAGCTAGCTTTGATGAAGGGCCCTTAATTGTGTGAAACTCTAAAAACTAACACACACCACAAACTATTAATAATCACGTATTTCTTTGGAAATCCGTGATTTTTTTATACATTTAGATCAGATTAAGACCCCAAAGTCAAAATCTTCACAACCAATGGATTCAATAGTTAGATATTAGTTTACTGTAATTATTACAGTGGCGTGCATGTATGCGTTGGTTTTAAAACCGAATGATGAATCCATTATGCATTCGATGACATCATAAATAATGACAAACAAAAAGTTGTGTTATCCCGAAATATATAGCCGTTAACACAAGCTTTTGTTGGGATATAACTAGTTACCACACATTTGAGAAAACCGAAGAAAGTAGATATAAACCAATTGTCATATACAAGTATTCCAATTACTATGTATTTTGACGAAACGCAACAAAAATTAGCTTCAGGAACTGGATTTATTTATGAGCGTAAGGAAAAACTATATCTGATTACCAACTGGCATAACGTGACTGGTTTAAATCCGATAACGAAAGAACAAATTGGAAATCACGGAGGAATTCCTGATGTAGTTGTTCTGACTTTGCAAACACAAAAGGAACCACATATTGAATGGGGAAATTTTCCAATAGACCTTTATGATAAAGATAAAAAAGCTGATTGGTTAGTACATCCTGAACATAAAGAGTTAGTAGACGTTGTAGCAATCGAAATCGAATTTGACGAGGATTTTAAAGGAATTTTCAGACCAATAAATAAAATTAAGTTTGATGAATTTAAATTAGAAATTTCAGTCGATGTTTTTATTATCGGATTTCCATACGAACTTAAAGGTGGTGGACATTTTCCGATTTGGAAAAGAGGAAGTGTTGCGACTGAACCTGATATTGATTACGAAAGATTACCGAAAATGTTTGTAGATACTGCAAGTCGACCTGGAATGTCTGGCTCGCCAGTAATTTTTCGCCGAACTGGAATACACGGAACTAAAAACGGAGAATTAAAACCTGATTCTATAATTGGAACAATACAAAACTTTGTCGGAATTTATTCCGGTCGAGTTCTTGGAAAAACTGAATTAGAAGCTCAATTAGGAATCGTTTGGAAAAAAGAAGTGATTGACGAAATAATTGACGGAAATACTAAAGACGAAAAAAACGTGTGGTAACAACGTGTATAATTCATTGCTAGTTATAGCTTACTTACGAAAGTCCTCGCGGACTTTCTATCTGTGATTTATTTGCTAACTTTAGTGCTTAAACACGCAACGAAATCATACACAAAACCGTTGTAGTGCATTTGAGAAAAAACCCATCAAAGACAAAAGAACCTTTTAAAAAAAAGAATATTATGAAAACAAAAATTTTAATTTTAATCGGAATCCTAATCACAACGTTAGCTTGTAATAATGATGATGATAATTCCCAACCGAATATCGAGGGCGAATATATCGGAATTTTTGAACGAAATGATAATACTTCTAATGTTGATTTGACATTTATGAATGGTACTTGGACTGGTGAAAGTGAAATTGTTAAATTTCCAGCTTTATGTAATGGGACATATTCGATTTCTGGAAATCTAGTAACTTTCGAAAATGCCTGTCCTTGGACTGCGGAATTTGATTGGACACTGATTTTAGTTGATGAATGGAATTATAATCTTAATGGAAACACGTTAATTTTGACAAAAAACAATGGAGATAAATATACCTTGACAAAACAATAAAAACGCACTACAACAATGGCTATAAGTAATTGCTTGCTCTCGCCTACTTCTGAAAATCCTCGCGAATTTTCAGTTTGGTGTGTACTTGTAAGGTTTCGTGCTAACCCACGCAACTACTCATAGCCTAGACGTTGTGTTTAATTTGACGCATCTAAATCCGAATTTGAACATCTAATAAAAAACAGAATTATGAAAAATTTAAAAATAATCACTTTACTCTTCTTAATCGGAATATTCACTTCTTGTAATAATGACGATGATAATAATACTCAAACGTTGAGCGGAATCTATTCGGAAACTTTACCTGTAAGTGGACGTTCTCAATTGAATTTTATAAACGGAAACACGGTTATAAAATCTGAATCTGACAACTCAAACGAAGATGAATTTACTTATCAAATAATCGGAAACGTTATTAAATTAACTCCAACTTGGGACAATACGACAACTCAAGAATTTGAAATTGAAATTATGAATAATTCGAAATTTGAAATTGAAAACCTTTATCCAAGTGTAGAAATAAATCCGACCACTTATATGACTTTTGAAAAATAAAAACTACACACAACAGCGTATAAAATTAATTGCGGTTTAGTGCTAAATCAAAGGTCGTTGCGTGTTTGTAACGTCTGATTTTCCTTATACAAACACGTTGCCAACCATTAAAACAGAACGTAAGCTAAATGAGAAAAATTTTTGAATTTATTATATCCACTAAAACATTATTAATAACTATCTATTTATTTCTTGCTCAAAAATTCCTTTTAAGAAGGTTTCTTAATTCTTTTAGGTTTTCTGAACAAAAATATATTTATGAATATGGAATACTGATTTCTAGTGGACTAGTTTATTTGGCTTTTCTATTGTCTTTTTTATATCCTTTAATAGTTTGGCTAAAAACAAAAAATGACTTTAGAAAAAATCTAGTATTGGCGATTTTTGGTTTTATACCAGCATTATATTTTATTATACTTTATACGTTGTCAAGCTGACAATAAAGAAATATGAATCTAAATTTAGAAAACATAATCTTAAAAAAAACTTCTGACTGACACCAAGCAAAACGTAACTGTTGCAACGGATTGACTTTTAAAGCGGAAAAACAAAAAAACGGTTGGCAACAAAGAACTAAGCTAAAAAACAACTCTTTTCTTAATAATTTTTTGACACTAGTATGCCAGGCATAATTTTATAATTAAGCGTTTTTGGCTCATTATTTTTAGAGTTCACTTACGACTTAACCTCTAATACAGATACAAAAGTTGGATCCCCGCAAGCGCGAGCATCTTTTGCTCGTACCCGTATGAAAAATAAAAAGCACGCGTAGAAACGCATAAAAATAATAGGGTTAAAATCACGTAACTCTTTGGAGCAAGAGAAAGTTAATCTCTTGGGTCGAAAAATAGATCCGTCAGCTTTGGGTTGTAAGTGACTGTCAATGATTGTTTTTTAGTTTTTAATTATTTTCTTAAATAATAATTCGCTGTTGGTTTGAATCTGCAAAAGGTAAAGTCCGTTTTCAAAATCACTTAAATCCAATTCTACGTTTTGATTATTATATTTATAGGTGTCAAATAATTTTCCATTAAGACTCCAAAGTTTGAGACTCGAAATTTTTCCTTTCGAAATTTTTATTTTTAATTTATCCGAAACGGGATTTGGAGAGAGACTTACAAAGGATTCAAACTGTACAGAATTTACCGATAAATTATCAGTCGTATCATTTACTGCGACCCAGCTACTTGCCAAGCTATTGTCTAAATCCACACTCACAAGTTTCAGAAACGACCCAGCGCCATCGGCGTCCACTGGCCATGGCAATACATCATTATAGGTCACTTCATCAATAATATTTCCATAAGCGTCTCTTAGTATTAAATCTTCACCATCATTAGAAAGGCTTCTCGAAAACTCCCCAAAAGGTTCAAAACCATAGCGATCATTAAAAGAGTCACTTTCATTTGATAAAAAGATAGCAGTTTCTCCAGAAAGGGTTTGACCGTCTGCAAACTGATAGACGAATCCCAAACCGCCAAAATAAATCCCTGTTAAATCAATAGTCGAGGTGCTGTTATTTTTAATTTCAATAAATTCAAAATCACTTGAATCCAAACTTGCATCTACCAAAGGATTATAATTTATTTTAGAAATCACCAAGGGTGGGGTTGTGACATTATCACACAAATTTGTATCTGTTAACTGACTCGATATCCATTCGATTCGATCGGAAATAAATGTTTTCATTTCTGAAATCTGATCTACAAACTCACCTGTTGTACCAGACATTGTTTCCTGTCGTTCGACAGCTTCCGAAATGAGCGTAGTGGTAACATCAATAAATGCAAAAATTTCGATTGAATTCAAAGGCATTCCCAACGCTGTAAGTTCTTGCCAACGCTTCGTCAAATAGCACTTAAATACCGCATCATCAAAGAGGTCTTTCCAGAATTTAGGCCCCTCATTTCCGTCATCATCAAATTGCCAAATATCGGTATGGCTCCTGTCGAGCCCCCAAAAAAACAAATCATTACCAAAAGTTAGATTAAAATCCCAAATGGGTCCTGCTCTTAGTTTTCCATTACGATCTTTATGAAAAAACGTACTAAACTGATATCCATCTGCATTGGATGCAAGCTCATTGAGTATCATAAAATCTATAAACGATGGGATATCAATCGTGGAAGGATACCCGTTTGAAATGGAACTATTGCTTGGAGTCGCTATCTTTTCTTGAAGTATTTCAAATTCATTCTTTATATACTCATGTTGTTCTGACTGAACGGTTGTTGGCTTGGGATGTTCATGAATAAAATTACTTTGATACCCTCCATAATTATCCATAGACCAAGCAGCAAAATCCGACCCTTCTGTTTTATCAGTTTTGGTCACATACCCACCCGTGAGTTTCGGGAACGTTAGATCGGTTTCTTTAATTTTATTAATATCAATTCGATTGTTATCTGCTTTTAATTTTTCTTGCAATACATAAATACCTCTAAAATCACCATTTAACACCACTTCACAATAACGACCTCTGGACGCATAATTACCTGTAAAGTTTGAAAGTTTATAACTGATAAAATCTCTCATATATGAGTCATCATAAGCAAGGCCATTTAAAATCCAGTCATTTTCCTTCGGCATGTCTAAAAGCGACACATTATTTTTGGCCCCAAGTTCGTCATAGGGCGTAAAAGCATATTGTTTTTTATCTAATAGACTTGATGAAGATCCGCGATATTCAATTTTAATAGCACCGTCATAGTCAAGAGTTGAGGCATCACTAGCGTCTGAAAGATAATTTCGCACCCCTTCACCTCTGTAAATAATTTTCATCGTAGCATCAATCTTAGGTTCGTTAGGAATTTGTTGACCTTGATCTGTAACAATTATGACAATTGGTAAATTGGAAGACTCAAAATTTACAGTCACTGGAACATCGGGCGCCACAAACCAGTCGGGTGGCGTACTGTAATTATAATCTGTAGTATTAATTCCTAAGGATAATACAGGGATCGCAGTCAAATCGGACGAGACAAACGACTGGTTATGCACTTGCACCGCTAGGGTGTTGGTACCTGTTGTCAGAAGCGATGGATCTACACCAAAACGTTCTGGCGCAAAACCTTGATACAATATGGCTTCATGATTCCCATCACTGGCTTGATTAAAATCGGGAACGCCCCCTGAAACCAGGTTTCTTGCAATCTCTTGTCCATTCAAATAGGCTACAAAACCATCATCATAATCAATATCTAATACCAAAAACTCCACTGCTGTAGGATCCGTGATTTCAAAGGTTTTACGGACATAAACAGACATTGTAGGGGATATAACCGTGGCATCATCTTCATCTCCATAACCAAAACCAGAAGGACCTGTACTCCAACTAGATGAATCAAATCCTAATTGATTCCAAGAGGCATTTGGTTGTGACGTGGGTACGAGGTAAGTCCATTGGTCTCCTGGTAAAACGACACTTTCCCAGTTATCAACTTGAGCAGAGGTAAAAAATGGAAAAAGAA
>ERZ1046568.2556-NODE-2556-length-11654-cov-3.877489_pt1 | contig 11654 bp, 11 predicted proteins | sample MGYA00383092_ERZ1046568 | MGnify/ENA primary metagenome ERZ1046568 (study PRJEB29581, sample SAMEA5548362) | metagenome | biome: marine; feature: coastal; material: water | depth 1 m | study: Short-term variability in the microbial, nano- and picoplankton... | reverse complement strand
CAGCCCGGACAACGTTGCTTTTGGGCATGATTAGGCAGTTGTTCATCATTTTCACAAGCTGAGGGCGAGCCGATATTTCGAGTACTTCTTCTTCTGAGATCCAAGAAGAGGTGATGGTGTCTAGGGGTAGTGACAATGATATCAATCGTTCAGACCAAGTTGTTCATCATTTGTACCTCAAATCAATAAAGCACTGATAATCAGTATTGTTTACTTTCTGTATCGGAAAGTAAGTCAGCGCTGGGCCAACTTCGCATCCATCTATTGAGGCGGGTCTTTGTAAAGCTCAACCTTGACAGCAGCCAAGCCTCGGGGCCCCTGCTCGACTTCGAATGAAACCTTTGAATCCTCCTTGATCTCTCCTTCGACATTGTTGATGTGCACGAAAATGCTCTCCCGAGAATCCAAGTCTCGAATGAACCCGAATCCTTTCGAATCATTGAAGAATGAAACAATTCCGATTCGCGGAGCATCATCTGGCAACTTTTCTTTCTTTGGAATTCCCAACTCAATGTCTTCCGCATTGATTTCTTCCTTCTCAGCAGGATCCGGTGGAGTGTCGGTCACGTTGCCGTAAGCATCGACATAAGCAATCATGCTGTCATCGTCCAGGCTTGACTTGTTCTCTGATCGCGCCAACTTCTTGGCCTCTTTCTCTTTGCGCTTTTTTTCACGCTTTAGTTCGCGTTCGCGCTTTCCGAATGATTGTTGTGATCTTCCCAGGATTTCTAATTTTTTTGAAAGGTAAGAATTAACCGCTGAAATTGGTTCACAGGGGCGTCATCAAAGTGCACGCATTGGTTTTAATAACTTCATGGCGGTACGCGTCGTCAAGGCAGAAAGAAAACCTGTCCACCTGCATGCAGCAGTTGGGCCATGGTGCGCAGTGATTTTCCAGAGACACTCATGGATCCCATGCTGTTTGTGGAAACCTCACCCTTGGACCCATCGGGAAAATGCAAAATATAACGGGTCCCAAAAGGCATGGGGTTCCCGTGCTGATCCCTACCGGCATCCAAGAGCAGCACCTGTGATTTCATGGGCATCTGCTCGTAGACTTCCAATGCATCGCTTGATTCCGTCGGAGGCAACCAACTTTCAACCAAAACATGTCGAATTCCAGTGCTTCTTTGCTGCGGGTCCGAACCATCATTAACTCCGGCCCTGAGCACCACCACGTCAGCCGATGAACGCAAGATCAACGCCTCCCCTTCTTGTCCCGTCCAATCGAGCACTGCAATGTCCAACGCTTGACGTGAGTCGTTCGCTTCAGGTTGCGCATTCCACGCTGAACCGAAATGTCCCAAAAGTGGCAGGAGGTCGGGCATCGACAAAAGCTCATCTCGATTGAAGTCTGGTTGCCAAGATTCAGAACTTGCAACTTGAGCGTTGGCTGAAAGAGAAAAGATGAAGCCCAACAGTACGACCGAAACGTTCTTGCTCATGCTTAGATTTTGAGCGAATATAAATTGCATTTAAGCGGATGAGAATCGCAATTCAAAGAGAAGTTCACAGGCTTCGGTGAGCAACCTGCGATGCTGCAAATGGACGCCATCAATCCACCTCCAATACCAACGCCGAACCCGCTGGAACAGAGAAATCTCCTTTCCCTTCGTGCACAACCTCTCCGTTCAGCGCATTGCGCAAGGAGCGGCGGCCATTCAGCACCTCATCGAAACGCGCCAAATCCAATGCTTCAGAATCGTCAGATTGGTTCAAAACCACCATAACCGTTTGCGATTCATCAAAGCGGAAGTAGACATAAGTGCCCGCTTCAGGAACAAAATGCATCAATCGTCCGTAATGGACCGCGCTTGCTGTTTTCCTCCAGCGCAACAATTGACGCATTTCGTTTTGAAAGGCCCTCGACGCTTCCGAAAGTGCTTGGCCAGAAAAACCATTCATCTCATCCCCATGCCATCCCCCTGGAAAATCACTTCGAATGTTTCCGTGGCTGTCGTCGCCGGTATTGGTCATCAAAATCTCCGTACCGTAATAAAATTGAGGTGTACCGCGCATCGTGGCAAAGAAATACAGGGCAATTCGCGACTTCTTGATGTCATCTCCCAGTTGCGTGTGAATTCGGCTCATATCGTGGTTGTCCGGAAAAATGACATGATCCTCAGGCCGAGGATACAGGTAATCATTCCCCAACATTTCGTAGAGTCGCACCCAATTGGAATGCCACGCCTCCTGCTCATTCATGCATTGGATGAATGCGTGATGCAGCGGAAAATCCAACAAGCCCGGCAAGCAGGATTCATAACCATCCGTATTCTTTGAACCTGCCTGCCAATACGCCAAGGTAGATGGACTCAAACTCCATTCTTCGCCACACATATTGAAGTTGGGGTAAGCTGCCATCACTTCACAACTCCAGCGCGCCATGAAGGCAGGATCGGAGTAAGGATAAGTGTCCATGCGAATGCCACCAAGTCCCAGCAATTCAATCCACCAAATTGAATTTTGGATGAGGTAATCTGCAAGCAGTGGCTGACGCTGGTTCAAGTCCGGCATCTCTTTCACAAACCAACCGTCTGAAAATCCTTTGACATCGGACTGCGACGCATAAGGATCGCGCAAGGTCGTGCGCCGGTGCGTCGTCGGAGTGAATTCAGCGCTGTTGTTGATCCAATCGGACGTTGGCAAATCTCGCATCCATGGATGTTCAGAACCGCAATGGTTCATGATCATATCCATGATGAGCTTCATCCCACGCTCCCTTGCGGCCTGCGCCAACGCCTTGTACTCCGCATTGGTTCCAAAGCGCGGATCCACCCGGTAATAGTCCGTCGTAGCATAACCGTGATACGACCATTGCGGTTGATTGTTCTCCAAGACCGGATTGAGCCACACGGCCGTAAATCCCATGCTATCCAGGTAGCCCAAATGCGATTCTATCCCAGCTAAGTCTCCACCATGACGTCCATGATCATTCGATCGATCAACCCCTTCTAACATACCCGCTACTTCGTCATTGCTTGGATCTCCATTGGCAAAGCGATCCGGTGTGATCAAGCAGATCGCATCGGCCTGACTGTAGCCTTGTGCATTCGAACTTGCTTGCTTTTCCCTTTGTTTCAACTCAAACGAAGTGCTTCCGAACTGTTTTTTGTTTCCATCAAGAGCATCCAACCATTCAATGAGGAGGGTTCCAGCAGGCGCCTCTTGAGCAACATGCAAATAGAGAAACTGGTAATTCTCGCTCACCCCACGGCGAGGAACACGGATGAGCTCAACGCCGGGATAATCAATGACTGGCTGCAATTCTCCGATCCCCAATCCATGCACCATGATTTGCAGAGTGTCCACTGGCATGCCCACCCACCAATGCGGGGGGTCAACTCGATCAACCGGTGACTGAGTCAAGCCAAATGTCGAAGTGAAATGGAAAGCAAGCGCCAAGAGGCAAATGGATCGTACACGCATGTTCACAGGATGAGAGACAAAGAAAGCATCAGAAGACCAAACTCAAAGCCAGCGTAGCAACCGATCAATCACCTTTGTCTTCCAAGGCGTGTAAGGTGGCATCAGCAAAGATGCCGCGCCGTCCACTCGCTGCTCGTAAACTCCCCGCATGTGCGTGAATTCTCTGAAACCATATTCACCATGGCCCGACCCAATCCCACTGTTGCCGTGTCCTCCAAACGGCAATTGATTGCTCGATACGTGAATGACTGAATTATTGATGCTCGCTCCGCCCGACTGAATGGAATTGAGCACGCGGTCAACGAACCGGCTGCGCTTGCTGTAAATGTACAAGGCCAATGGAACAGGTCGGCTGTTTACCGCCGTCACCACCTCCTCCAAATCGTCGTATGGAATGATGGGCAATACTGGTCCAAACACTTCTTCCTCCATGATTTTCGCGTCAGGTGACAGATCTGACAATATGGTTGGATGAACGAGGCAAGCCTTAGCGTCGCTTTGACCTCCATGTGCCAACGTTGCACCCTTGGCCACTGCGTCATCAATCAATCCAAGCAAACGCTCTGCATGCACGTCCTTGACAATGCGCTGGTAATCGGGATTTTCAGCAACCGTTCCAGGATAGAGCTCAGTCATTGCATTTCGCAAAGCCTCTACGAATTTCGCTTCCATAAACCGTGGCACAAAAATGTAATCGGGCGCAACACAGATTTGGCCCGCATTCGAGAGCTTGGCCCAGGCAATCTTCTTGGCAGTGGCTGCTAAGGGCGCTGACTCATCCACAATGACCGGCGACTTTCCACCGAGCTCTAGCGTGACACTGCAAGGGTGCTCCGCGGCAGCGCGCATCACGATTTTCCCGACTTCGGGTGAACCCGTGAAGTACATATGATTGAATGGCAATGACAAAAGATGCGAGGCGGTATCCACACCCCCCTGAACCACGGATACTTCATTGGCGGGAAAAACTGAAGCCACGATTTCCGCAACAACCTGCGCTGTCTTATTCGTCAATTCTGATGGCTTTAGCATGGCAGTACACCCCGCCGCGATGGCTGCAATCAACGGACGAAACACCAATTGCATAGGATAGTTCCAGGGAGCAATGATCAGTGCAACGCCCTTGGCTTCGTAACGAATCCACGATGCAGAACCAAGATGCGCCAAGCCTCCTGAAACTCGGCGTGGCTTCATCCACTTGCGCAGTGATTTTTTCACCGCTTTGATTTCGGATTTTATCACGAAAATCTCAGTCAAATCAACCTCCTCTCCCGGCTTTCTAAAATCCTCCCACATGGCGGATTTGAGGTCATCGCGCCGACGCCATACTTCTGCATACAATGCGTCAAGCCGCTTGATCCGTTGCTTGGCGCTCAGTGAACGTTGCTCGTTTGATCGATTTCGTAAATCATCAAAAGCTTCGTTCATCAAACTGATCGAAGGTGACAAAGGCAAGATGGCTCCAGACATGTGGTGAATTTGTGGTAATCTAACAGGTTCTACCGTCAAATTCCTCTGAATTTTTCAGAAATTCGACGAATGAAAGCGCATTGGGACGAACGCTACACTGCCACGGAAGGCGCTTATGGCAAGCTACCAAACCCATTCTGGGCTCAAGAATTGGTCAAATGCAAAGGTCGGAGTGCATTGCTCCCCTGCGAGGGAGAAGGTCGAAATGCCCTCTGGGCTGCGCAGCAGGGATGGTCCGTTGATGCCTTCGATTCGAGTCAAGTGGGAATGAACACGTGCGCGCGCTGGTGCAGAACCGCCGGAGTCGAAAACTTGGTCAAAACGTATGTTGCAGATGCCTTCGAATGGCGCAGTGAATTGGCCAACGGACATGACGTTGTGGGTCTTTTTTATGCTCATATGCCCGAAGACCAGCGCAGATTGTTTCACCGCAAAGCCTTGTCATGGCTAAAGCCCGGAGGAAAGCTCATTCTGGAGGGGTTCAATTCCCGTCAACTCAGACTGAAATCAGGCGGTCCAAAAGATGCCGCCATGCTATTCAACAAAGCACAGCTTGAAGAAGATTTTGATGGGTTGATCATTGAACAGCTCGAAACCATGCGGACCACATTGGATGAAGGCCCCTTTCATCAAGGCGAAGCGGAGATCATTCGAATGGTCGGCTCAGCTCCAACATCATCGAAATAGATATCAGCATGCGCTACCCTCTTGTACTTCTCATTCCGGTTGCCATCGTTTCGGCGTCACTTGCTTTTTTTGAACCCGAAGAGGACGACAAAGGAATCGCCAGCATTCCCCGCGACTTCAACAGCGATGATTTGAGCCAAAACAAGAATGGAGAAGAGCTGTATGCCAAGTGGTGCGCAGACTGTCATGGCCTCAATGGTCGCGACTTCGTTCAGAGAACATGGAAACTCGGAAGCCAACAGAACGACATCGAGCGCATCATTGCCACTGGCTATGCGCTGCTTGGGATGCCTGCCTACGGGGACGTGCTTGCTCCCCGTGAAATCGAAGATATTGCAGCCTTTTTACTCGAGAAAGCGTCCGAATCAGCCCAATTTAGGCCCGCCCCCCCTCAATTGATTCAAGCGTCTGACTTGAAGTTGCGCGCCAATGTGGTTGCAGACGGACTGGGCACTCCATGGGGAATGGACTTCCTCAACGACTCGACCTTGATTTTCACCGAGCGGGAAGGCAATCTCTGGGTGCTTGAAGCCGGCGTCAAGCAACCCATTCTCGGCTTACCCGAAGACTTCCACGTCAAGGGACAAGGTGGCTTATTGGACGTGATGGTTTGGAACGATCCCCAAACTTCAACCCCTTGGATTTACCTCACCTACAGCAAAAATCATCCGGACGATGACAAACGATCGGCAACAGCTGTGGTGCGCGGGACATTGAATCGTTCTGACCAAGGATTCTCGGTTTCAGAATGGCAGACGCTAATGGTCGCGACTCCTTACGCAAAAACACATCGGCACTATGGGAGTCGTCTCGCCATGGGCCTTGACCAGATGCTTTATGTCACTTGCGGAGAGAGAGGCATGCGCGATATTCATCCGCAAACGTTGCAAACCTACCCTGGTAAAGTTCACCGACTTCATCCAGACGGCAGCATTCCCGAGGACAACCCATTCGTCGATTTTCCGGAGGCCATCCCCTCGATTTGGTCGTGGGGACATCGAAATCCACAAGGCATGTTCGTTCATCCTGAAACCGGTTCCGTGTGGACACATGAGCACGGTCCCAAGGGCGGCGATGAAATCAATGTCCTTCAAAAAGGAGCGAACTACGGGTGGCCCGAAATCACGTTTGGAAGAAACTACAGTGGCACCATCATCACCCGTGATACCGCAAAAACCGGAATGGAACAGCCCTTGTATTATTGGCTCCCCTCCATTGGGGCGTGTGGCATGGAAGTCGTAGCGGGGGAAAAATGGCCGATGCAGTGGCAAGACAATCTGCTCGTAGGATCGCTGAGTTTTGAATACCTTGAACGCCTTTCGCTGGATGGTTCAGGACGCGTGATTCAGCGGGAAAAACTACTCAATGGAATCGGTCGAGTCCGAGACATTGCCCGCAATTCTCAAGGCGAAATCTTCGTTGCGATCGAAGGTGCATCCAGTATCCTTCACTTAGAACCCGTATTCGACAACTGAGACATGCAAGGAAGAGGAGTAAGAGCGATGCTAGGCTTGGCCTTCTTCGCAATCAATCACATGGGTAATGTGGCGAATGCACAAACCGTTACGCCGAAACTTACACCAGCAGAGGAAACCGCACTGAGGAATTCTGCCGCACCACCGCAAGACACCACGTTGTGGTCTAGCAAAGGGCTCATCAACATTCACTTCAGCCAAGTGCAACTCAACAATTGGGCGGCTGGTGGACAAAGTAACCTATCGTTGCTCACCAAGTTTGATCAGAACTGGAATCTCGACCGCGAGCAATTTGGTTGGGATTCAGAGTTGCACCTTGCCTTTGGTCTCCTCCATCGGCCTGAAGACCGAGTATTCTTAAAAACGGATGACCGGATTGAATGGTCAACCAAATTGGGGTACCGCACAACCACATCTGGTTTTGTAACGGTCATGGCACATTTTCGATCCCAACTTGCTCCGGGCTATGCCATTGAAAACGGTGCTCCGAATAGGGAGTTGCTGAATTCCAACTGGCTCGCTCCCGGGTATGGTGTTGTGGCGGCGGGCATGGACTACAAACACATCAGCGATTCCGGCAGCACCATAAACGTGTTCCTCGCTCCCATCACCTTCAAATCCACGTGGGTTTTAGACGATTCACTCTCCCAAGCAGGTGCATTTGGCGTGACGCCAGGCGAAACAAGCCGCTACGAAATCGGGGGGTATCTAAAATTGAATGCCCTCTGGAAAATCTCCCCAGAAATAAGCTACGCCGTGCGGCTGGACTTGTTCTCCAACTTCATGGACAATCCGCAAAACATCGACATCTACAGCGATCATGTCATCGCATTGAAAGTGAACTCGTGGCTGACCACGACCATCAGCGCCACATTCATCTATGACGATGATATAACACTTACGAAAAACCCTGAAGAAGTGAACGGGATCTTTGTCCCTCAAGTTGGACCTGGTCTTCAGTTGAAGCAAGTTTTATCTGTCGGATTATCGCTCAGCATTTGAGACGATTCACCGACCATCCCAATCCATGCCTTAATTTCGCGCATTCAAAAGACAAACAAGACCATGAAAGCATACGTTTTTCCCGGCCAAGGCGCCCAATTCTCTGGTATGGGCAAAGACCTCTTTGAGGCATCAGAAGCGGCTCAGAAACGATTCCACCAAGCCGATGAGATTCTGGGCTTTTCGATTTCACAAACCATGTTCTCCGGGAGTGATGAGGATTTAAAACAAACCTCTGTCACGCAACCCGCCATTTTTCTTCACTCGGTCATTTTAGCAGAAATGCTCGGAGACGGATTTGCGCCAGACATGGTCGCCGGCCATAGCCTCGGCGAGTTTTCCGCACTTGTTGCCGCTGGAGCTCTTCAATTCGAAGATGGCTTGAAACTCGTGGCCGAGCGAGCTTTGGCAATGCAAGACGCTTGCAATGCAAATCCGTCGACCATGGCTGCTGTCTTGGGCATGGAGGATGCGCGCGTTGAAGAAATTTGTGCGAATACCCCCGGCATCGTTGTCGCGGCAAATTATAACTGCCCTGGCCAACTTGTCATTTCAGGTGAAATAGACGCCATCCACGCCGCATGTGCAGCCTTGACCGAGGCCGGTGCGCGTCGCGCCCTCGTCTTGCCAGTCGGTGGAGCATTTCACTCACCACTCATGGAGTCAGCACGTGAGCGGCTCTCTTCAGCCATAGCAGCAGCACCATTCCAGGCACCACGATGCCCGATCATACAGAATGTGTCAGCCTCGCCAGTAAATGATCCAACGGAAATTCGCACAAACTTGATCGCTCAATTGACTGCGCCCGTTAAGTGGACACAATCCATGTCAAAAATGATCGAAATGGGAGCTGCAGAGGCCATTGAAGTAGGCCCGGGAAAGGTCTTGCAAGGGCTTTTCAAAAAGGTAGATCGTGGGTTTGCCGTATCCAGCGCAAGCATGGAAGTCTGAGGAGCCAACCTGTTTTTTACAGTTTAGGGAATTAAAAAAGGCGGGATGTCCCGCCTTTTTTAATGCTCTGAAATGGCAACGCCTATGCTACCTCTGCTGCGTAAGAGTGTAGAGCCTGCAGCTCTGTCTCCGATACCAGCAAAGCATGCTTCAGTCCATTATTTTCTGACCTCAACTCGTCGCAACGACGTTGAGCCAACGCAAGTTCATTCTTCAATCGCATGAATTCCTTCAGCGTCTTCACACGCTCCTGTCGAGCTGTCTCCAATTGCACCATGAGATCTTCCATAATACAAAGAACGCAGAATCATGCATGCATCACAATGGGGTAACGAAGCACTTTTCCACCTTTTATCGTTCATTTCAACAAAAGAGATTGAGACAACGCCAGTTGCTTTTGCCATTCAAATCACACCCCTCTGACCGGATCGTGAAAACGGTTCCGGGCCACGAATAAAATGACAAACATCAACAAACCAAAAGCACCACTGATCGCATACAAATTGGGGATTTGCGCTACATCACCTGCAAATCTTTGACCCGAAAAAATAGCTCCCGCGCCAATACCAACCTCAAGCGCCATCAACATCGTGCCAAGGGCCAACGCCACCTTTCCTGGTTTTGCCAAATCCGCTGTCCATGCAAAAATTGCTGGCATATTGATGCCAATAGACATGCCGTATACCACACCAGCCAATGCCGCAGTCAGCCGCGTTTGAGCCAGAGACAAGCCAAACATTCCAATGGCTAAAAGTCCCGAGCCGATGATCAAAAGAGGCACGCGGCCAATACGGTCAGAAGCTTTACCTGCGACCAACCGCATCGATATGGAAGCGAGAACAATGATGGTGTTGAACGAGCCTTTGTAGACGTACCCCAAGGAATCCACAAAGTCCGGCGTAATTGTTAAAAATGCTCCAAAAGCAAAAGCCACCGGGAGAAGTGCCATCGATGCTGGCCAAGAAGACCAATCGAGAACCGGCCCTTTGAAAACATTTAAATCTTGCCAACGCACCTTGCGACTGTGCGGCAGCGACTCAGGCAAGCGAAGGGTCAGGATTAAAGCGAAAATCCCCAAAGCAGTAGAGGTCAAAAACATAGCATCGTAACCAAACTCGACGCTCAACCAACTCCCGAGAGCTGGTCCTCCTGCCATGCCCGCATTGCCCGCTACTCCGAGATACCCCAAAGCTTCTCCCCTGCGACTCAAAGGTGTCGTATCCGTGAGAAACGCCGTTGTCCCTGTTGGTCTGAAGCCCGTGCTCATTCCATGCAAAAGTCGCAACAGCAAAAACAACCAAACAACAATCGGAAGTCCACGCCATACTCCGGTTAAGTCTGGCTTCAGCCAACCAATCCCAATGTAGCCTAATCCTGCGATTATCGTCACCCAAGTACCAAAAAGCATCACCGGTTTACGACCTGCAGAATCCGCTATGCGCCCGCTAATGAACCGTGATGCAAAGGCCCCAATCGTAAACAAACCTACGATCCATCCAATCAAGTCTGGACGACCTAATTCAGCCAGAAAACCAGGCAACTCCGGCATGATCATACCGAAACTTGCCATGAACAACACTGTACTCATGCACAGCAACCAAAATTGGGGGGAGAAGATCTGCTCTTCTGGGCGCCTTTCTTTCTTCACTTGCGCGCAAAGGTACCTCCTATTATCTTCGGGAAATGCAATATCCAGCCAAGGTGCTTTTAGCATGGGGCGAAGCCATCTCCGGGAATTCAAAAATCCACCACTGGCTGATGCAAAACGGGTTTCCAGAGCTCGGCCTCACTTGTCATGCGCTGCATCACGTTGAGTCCGCTCGTTCTTGGTTGATGCAGAATGGACACCCGCATCTCATGGCTTTGGTGAGAGGCGCAGAAGGAGAAGGAAATGCCGTTGTATGGTTGAACATGCACGGCTTTGACTACCTCGCGCATGTGGCACTGGGAGCAGACAATGACGATGCGGCCATTGAAAAGCTCATCAAACTCAATCAACGAGAATGGGCAGGCATCGCTCTAAAAATCCGCTCCGTTAAAAATCAAATCGAAGAGAACAACAACGATATGCATCGCATATCGCCTCGATGATCATCGGCTATTGTAAACGAGGTGGCTCCACTTTGAGTCGTCCAAAACCTCGTTGGCCAATCGCAACACATCATCAGCTGTGATGGCTTCGATGGCATTGAAGACAGACTCAAGGCTTTCGACGCGTCCATATTGCAAGAAACTCTTTCCCAATCCCGTCATCATACTGCTTCCCGAGTCCTGAGAAAGCGCAACATGCCCCACAACTTGCTGTTTGATGTCTCGCAATTGACGAACCCCCAGTTTTTTTTCCCTCAGTGCTTTCAACTCTTTTCGGACCAAGGACTCCGCTCGAGCATGCAGTCGTGTGTCTGTTCCGAAGTAAACGCTGAATAAACCGACGTCGCTGTATGGCGTGTAAGCACACTCAATATTGTAGGCCATGCCGTGCTTTTCTCGCACGTTTAAACTGAGACGATTGTTCATGGTCGGACCCCCCAAGTGATTGGCCAGTAACGCCAACCCCAGACGATCCGGATGTCCGCTGCCTGTCGTCGTGCAGCCCATAACATGGTGCACCTGGTGAATGTCCTTGGTCAACCGAACATC